>Ga0065711_1042354_pt1 | contig 15444 bp, 5 predicted proteins | sample Hoacrofraction12_FD_59098 | JGI IMG/M metagenome (GOLD analysis project Ga0065711, IMG submission 59098) | Hoatzin crop microbial communities from Cojedes, Venezuela - Epithelial fraction 12 v2 (version 2) | ecosystem: Host-associated > Birds > Digestive system > Esophagus > Crop | place... | reverse complement strand
GGGTGGGGGGGGAGGAGATCTTCCACACTCCATTGTTCCTTCATTTCAGAGATGTTTTACAAGAATATGAGGTTGGGATGGCAGCAGTCCAAAGACAACAAAACTCTGAGCTGGCTGATGTTTATGGGCAGCTCTCACAAGGATAGTTCCTTGTCGGGATCATTCCCGAGTAAGCAGGCCATCTCAGCACGGATGGTGAAGGATTAGGCATCTGACCTGAAGGTCCAAGGTTTCCACGGAGTTTGAGAAATTCCTAAGATCCTATCTGTAGACATCCTTGTTGCCAGTAAACCCTCATTCCACTGAAGTATACTTGCTCCTTCCCCAAAGAAACAAAGAGACTCACCAACTTAGAAGAGTTCCAAAGGTGGAATATTCTGGTCCCAGTAATACCCAACCCACTAGCTTTACTGGTGTGGAAACAGTGATGTGAAATACTGCTCAGCAAAGCAAGGCCAGCTTCCCCTCTGGGGAGGCAGTTTACTACGTGTCCTAGCAGAGAGGGCTCAGCCACCACCAACCTGGCAAAGCACCCTGTCCGGCAGGGCCTTTGCTGCTACCATAACTTGGCAGAATTAGGATGTGGCTGTAGCAGGGAGAAGTCACGCCCAGGCCCACTGATGTGATGTTGTCAGATGTTCCTCCAGCAGAGGAAACTTCTTGTTATGGGAAACAGTTAAAATGCATGAACTAGCTCACATTTCTTTGAGTTATTGATCTGGGGTTTCTAACAAAACATCTTGGTCTTGGCTATACTCAGACCACATTTCCCACTCACGAGATTTCACACCAGTTTCCTCTGGGCAGATTATTGTTGCTTTGGCAAACATGACATCCTGTGGCCTGCAGCTCTGCGGAGATCTCACGCATTGAGCCAGCTGCCACCTGAAAGGACTCCTGGCTTTGAGAGGCACTGCAGTGCCTGCACAATAAGGATGATAAGAATGGACAAAGTAACTGGAAAACTATTTCTACTTCATCATTAGTGCTTTCTGACCTCTGGCAAGTTAGTCATGCCACGCTGAAGTGAGGGAGAAAAATGATTGCATAAGGGATTCTCTCCAACAGAGGTGAGAAATTAGGAGCTGCAAAGGACAGCAAACCATCAGGAAGACACTTGTTTTTAGCCAAGCTTGTAAGTGAGACCTTGAACTCGAGGTGAATGCTGGTATAACTTAGCACCCTTCACTTGCGGTGGTGCATTTCTCAATCTGTCACTGCCTGTGCTGACATTCAGACCAAATGTAGCTATTTATATTGCTTTGGACTGGGCAAACAGCAATGAGCAAAGTTGTTAACCAAGTATAAACTAATCCTGCACTTTATTGCCTTGTTGCAACAAAACTTTGTCAATAGGTATTTATACAAGCTGGCTTCTTGTGGTAACTTGAGAGCAACTACTAGGACGGTCCTCACCACAGTTACCATAAACAAAACGTGTACCAGCTTGCTATATATTAATAGCCATTCCTCTTTCCTTCTTCCTTAATAACACAAGTCAATGGAAACAGAACTGAACGGCTGGCCAAGCTCCCCAGGTATGTCAGGTCATTGTGCAGTTCTGTATTATAGTAATTCTGGTAGGAGCAGTCTCAGATTGTTTCTCTGCTGTGATGCGTGCTACCTTAAAAAACCCTATCAAATATAACGAAACACTAATCAGAAATAGTATCTAGAGACTACCACAAGCTATTAATATCTCCCCTGGCTAAATCTCAATGGCTTTTTGCTCATACAGTTACTATTTATGCATCCTGCTCAGATGGCAACATAAAACTAATTCAGGATTTTTGTTTTGGATTCAAGATTTGTGCTTCTTTTCCAACAACAAACTCATTGGCCCACTGCCATTCACAGATCTTGTTTCTATGCCAGGATTTGCTGTCACAGGTGCCTATCCTGATGAGTCTTTTCCCAGAAGAGGAACTGGAGCCATCAGATAGAATTAAACCAGTGAGCTTTTCCAAAGAAAACCATAAATCATAACTGGTGGTCCAGAATTATTATGCTGTAGAAAACCTGTCTGCATGGCTGCTGTGGAGACTCTCATAGAGAAGTATGAAGAAGAATCTAGAGTACTCATGCATGAGTACTCTATATCTGTCTTGCAAAAATGCATGGTGCCTGAAGATGAGAAGTTAGTCTTTTCAACAGCTGAAACAGCAGAATATCAGCGTGCAAGAGCAAGATACTCAGTGGAATTTATTAAATTAACAAAAATAAAATAAACAACACTTTAATAAATATATCTAATTTAGATAGAGGTCTACTTGAATTGAAAATATGGCTCTTTCAATACCTGAAGCTTCAAAAACAAGAGAACGGACTGAATGGAATCGTGTGTGGTGTAACAGATACACATACTTAGAATAAACATCAACATCGGGTAGAGTTGGACATAAGAGAAGTGAAAGCGAAAAATTTACTGCCTCGCAAAAATGAGCACAGTGGTAAAAGTCTGCTTGGCCCAGCTCTCTGGCTAGTCTTAAGTGTTGTCAAATTTCTATTTCTGAATGTAAATAAAATATAACAAAATTTTTTTTTGCAATTATATCTCCTTTGTAGGTAGTAAATGGTGAAACTCTCACTGTCCCAGTGGAAATAGAATCAGCAATAAATAGCATATCCAGTTTTGAATTAGAAATTGCTACAAGAAATTCTAAGACTGGTCTAATCTTAAAATCTCAAAATGATCTCTGTGCTATGGAATCAAAAGAAATGACAGCATGTCAGCTGCTGCGTAGAGGAAACTTCCATTCCACCTACATAATTGCTTTTAAGAGGAATTTCTTTTCATTTCTCATAGTGCTAAAAGAGCCTTTCCCAGTTGAAAAGTATTCTCAGCTGAGATTGTGCAACAGCTCAAGTGAAATTTAAGTAATGAGTCAGTTGCTGTACTTTACCTCCTAAAGTGCAATAAAAGATCATTCTGGACGTAAGAACATTCGTTTGAATGGAACTTTATATTTGTTAGTTAACAGAGAAAACATTTCTGATTTCTCTGACACATATTCCTTTTTTTTTTTCCAAATGAAGCAGAGCAATGCCTTGAAAGACAATGATTGTTCTTAAAGTACATTTCATGCAAACGAACCTCAGCTAACTAACTTTGAGAAGTGTAAGGATTTACGTAGTATGCTCCGTCTCATCTGAAAATTAGTGCCCCTTTGAAGTGAAGATATTGTAATTGCCTGCCTAGGTGATCCTACTCCGCTGCAATGTCAAATGGATTTGCTGAAGTTATTATGGAAGTTCTTCTGAGCAGGACTGCATCTTTGTCAGAAATATATTTCACCATCGAAGTCACCGTTTATACTATTTTGCTTCTTCTGAAATTGTCTGATCTCTTCACATACAAGGAATTGTCCCACATTCATTGTTCCCAAAACAAATGACCTTTGGGAAATATTTTTATATATCTTAATTAGCTGACCTACATTACAGGAACCAGAACACAGTTGTTAATGGACAGGCAAATTAGTTAAATCACCTACAGAAAGAAATAATATGAATAGAGTACTAAAAGTCAAGCAGGAATTGTTTCTCATCTCAGCTGTGCATCTACACTGAAATGGTGCAGCTCTGCACAAAATCTGAGCTAGCTTCAGACAACATGGAAGCTGCAGACTGGTCCTTACTGTAGGCCAAAACAACATGCCAAGTAGCTGTGTAAATACTTGTTAGCTACCCATATTTGTGAACTACCCATCAGGCCCACCTTGTGATTTTGGTCTTTTAACCTTGCAGCTGCACCATTCCTGTTTGACGGTAAAGATATATTTAACTCTGTGATATTTCAGCATTAAGTACTCACTTAGCTAAAAGCAGGTGAATAATTTATTGATCAAATTTTCTCCTAATGTAACTGCGAAGTGGTATTAGTGTTAGGCCATATTTTAGTAGATTGTAGTACAAGGCTATTAGATTCTTATCCATACAAGCTACTAAACACACATGCTTGTAAAATACCTGCACGTAACTGAGACGTTGCAGGTTAACCGGCTGCTCCCATACAATGAGACTTCCATGTAGTTTCTTAGCATTGTTTGCTTGCTTCAGATTATTGCTTGAAGTCACAGAATTATCTTAATGACTCACATTTCATTATTCTTCCTTAGAAATATTATCCAATCAAAAGCAAACCTTCTCATTTCTTAGGGCCGGGCAGATGTAGTACAGGTGGATCTTTCACTTACTACAGCAAACTATATTGAGAAAGGGCTTGAAGTGAGGACAGGGGAGATGACAGAAATAATTCTCCACTACACTTGCCTAAGAATGGGTTTGATCTGCTAAACTGAAGTCATTATGGGTAGTCAAGTTTACCAGCCAACAAAGGAAGCACACTGCTTTTTAAAATATAAAAATATTAATACACACATATATGTACAAAAATTAAATAAAGGTTATCAATATACTCATGTTGAGATTTACCCTCTAACTTGTTTCTAGCTAGTAAGGACTAGAACATGCAGTCACAGATTATATTCAAAAGAGAAGACCTCTAAAATAAAGCATTCTAGGTGTGCGTGTCCTATCATTGTGGGAAATTCCCAGGGTTCCTGTGACCTGGGCAACAGTTCCTTCCTGGATGCTTTTTTCTTAAAAGTTGGAAATAGAGCAGGTAAAAGATCTCTAGATATGTAATAGTTTCTGACTTTTGAAAAAAACTATTTAACAGCTTTTTTCTATGCTCAACCTGACTTTTGAGACAGAAACTACTTTCAATTTACATGCAGTATATTTTTTTCCATTCCTTTGTAGACACGATATGATGATATCCAAATACCAGTTGACCTCACTGAGCAAGAAATCTGATAAAAGCTGACAGTGCTGTGGATTTTCCCACACAGAGTGGTAAAGCATGATATTTGAAAAAGGCCTTTTGTAATAAAACCAAAAGTTACAGTGGTAAAAACCTAAAACTTTCAAACAGACAAGACTGTAAAAAGAAAACGCAAAAGTAGGTTAAAGGAAGCTTAATGGGAACTATTTATACTGAGAATTCATGTTGACTGATGGAGCTTGGGCCCTAAGACACCTACACCATGTCCAGAGTCTCCCTCCAAAATTCTGTGTAATCTCAGTTGGGTATCCTTGCTGAGCTGGTGTGACAGAGAAGGATTTAGGCACGCGTGACTCTGCTCTGTACAGATTCCTACACCACCCGAATCTCTTACTCCAGAGCACCTCGGTTAGGTGGTGTGACGAACATCTCTCACACCCATGGTATTCACTCGTCCTCACCCTGTCCCTGCAAGGACATTTCGTGCTGTGCAGAACAATTCTGGGTTGGGATAGAGAGGCTGAACACAAAACTGTTGCTCACTTCATGCAAACAGCAACACCAATACTACCCCGAAGGGCCCACTGCTGAAGGAAGAGAAGAGCTCTGGTGATTTTGATTCTTGTTGCAGATCTGCTTTGTTCTGTGAGACTTTGGAAGGCCATTTGGGTAGAATGAGGAATTAGTTTTAGTATTAAAATGAATGATCATTGATTTTACCAACAGCCCTGAGTTTATGTCGGAGAGGGCAGACCAGAGAATTGCATGTTGCACTTGGAAAAGAGGGGATGGATTTGACGAAGGCGCCTAGCTCCTGTCTGGATTTGTATTTCAGTCTGAGATACGACCCCAAAGAAACCGCTTACTGCAAAATCCGCTCCTCCCTGTAATACGACACAGCGTTGTGCCGGACTTAAAATCTACGGTCCTCCTGCCCAAGCTTTGGTAGATCTCTTGGCTGTACCCTGCTTTTCAGTGTCCTCAAGAATCAGTGTTCTGTGGGGCCTGGGGAGAATAAACCAGGTGTTAGTTACAAGTCAACAGGAATGGAACAAGGAACGAGAATCCTGACAATCTAAAATGGAGTTTATTGGAGCAGCTGGAACACATACTCTGCTTTAGTTAATCTCTACATCAGTAAGTTGTGAACTGCCATGACGGAGGAGCAAACACATTGGGGTTTGTGTGTGTGTGTGTGTCCTGCTTTCTCCCCAGCAGCAGTGTGGGGCGGAGGGGCAGGCAAGGATCACACCACCTGCATCTACCCTGCTCAGCGGGAACCACAGCTCTCAGCAACATCCATATCCATCCGCTGAACTATACTTTAGACAAGCCTCTCTGCCACACCTCTGGAATGCAGCTTGCAGAATTTAATGATAAACTTAGAGAAAGAGGGAGAGACACTGTCTGTTGGAAAATACTCCAAACTTAGAAAGCAGCCTTAGAGAACTGTAGCAGAGAGTCCAGCTGGAGAATGTGTTCAAAGTGCCACTTTACAGAAAACTCTCACGATTGCAGATTGCAAGAAACTGGGAGGATATTACCCAGTATTTGGGTAACAGTATAACCCGTGTTTCGTACTTTTTTCTCTAAGCAGCTGTTAATGGCCAATGTCGAAGATAATACAATGGGACAGACAGATTTCTGGGGTCATACAGGACGGCCATTTCTCCACTTTCTTCCCTGGAAGAAGAGGAAGCTTGGTTTATGAATCTCAGTGGCTGTTACAGTCTTACACAAGCCTTGCCTATGTGGCAAATGTTTAGTTTGCCACTTCAGTGTCTGTGGTTAGAGTTGGGGCTGAATGCAGTTGCAGTGGTAACTGGAAGAGGTAAGAGCATGCTGCACCAGACACAGCTATCACAGAGGCTGGAGCTCTTGGTGTCCTCTATCCACGCAGTAAGTCTGGCCTGAGAGTACTGGCGGAGGAGCCAGCACAGACAAACAGAACCTACGCATTTTTACCAAGAATAGCACGCTCACTGCTACATTATTTAGCTCTAATTCAGGTCAGACACCATAAAGGCAAGCTTGTCCATACTAGTCTGTCCAACCTGGCTATTAACTTGGGAAGAGCATTTGGAGACGGGTTTGCAATAACTAGAAATGCAAATAAAGCATCAGTGCCTTCAAACGAAAGGCTACAGAGAAAGATCAGCAACAGCGTACTGAATAATCTGGATATGCACAGGAACTTTGCAGAGTCTGCAGAGGATGTGCTTGACAGACTATATACTATAGAGATAGCATATATATAGATATATAGATACTATATAGAACACTGTTCCTGTTCAGACCCATGTGAAGAAAGAAGGTTCCTGCTGGATGAAAAAATGTAAGTGAATTTTCAGAAGTAAATACAGCATTCTAAACATGAATATGTCACAAATCTTCCAAATTTGGTTATTACCTTCCCAGTTAATGAGCAGCTTGTTAAATGCAGGAAGTCAGAGGTGATTTACTGCACAGTGCAACTGCCAAATCCCTGCGCCATTCCATCACCAGCTACACGGGACTGAGTGACCTCCCATCTGCTATGTCCTGCCCGCTGCTGTCCTGCAAACCATGCAATTATTTAGATCAGCCCAGCGTGGGTACAAGTCACTGACATCCTGATTACAGCACATGCCATGCTCTTTGTGCTGCTGTAGATGACCATGTGAAGTGCTCAGCACTCCTTCATGAGCTAATTGACTTACAGGACCTGCATGTTTTTAACTTCAGATCAGTTTAAAAATAGATTTCGTTGGAACTGGTGTGAAGGTGTACGGGGCAGACAGACGTGCTTTGGCAGCTCTGTCTGCAGAATTTTACACCCTGAGGGGCATGATTGCTCCCAGTTTGTTTCAGTGGTTCCTTAGCCTGGAGATGGTCACTGTCCTGCCCTGAAAAGAGAAAGTGGCACCATCTGAACTGAGGTGGTAGAAAATCGTACCAGTGCCTCTCCTTCTCTTTCCCTTATCCATCAGCTTAGTAGTGATAACAGGGCTGAGTAACACCCTCTGCTCCTTTGCTTGTGCCTGTGCTACCTGGGATTTCCAGGTGTCCACGCAAATACAGAAGGGCCAAGGACTGTCAATCCCCTATATCAGAGCAAAGCGAGGTTTTTATGGCCAGGCGTTATAGCTGCAGTTAGGGAAAAAATCAACCCAGAAGCCTTCAGGCCCACATGTGCTTCTTCAGACAAGATGCATCCAGTCCTAGGCCAACACAAAGCAGCCTTTATTTGCATGTGGTCTAACTATAAGCCCTGAGATGGATCGAGGGGTGGGAGAGAGCAGAACTTCAGTGAAGCCTGGGACAGGCATAGCAAGTAGCCATCAACAGATGATGTAGGTTGCCTCCCACAGACTATGTGCTTGCTGAAATTTCCAATGCTTTTCAAGTGGAGCAAATGCATTCCTGTGACAGGGGCCAAGACAGAAGATACCCGATCCTAATCTCCCCCTGTGCCTAAAGGAAACCAACCATCCAGTACGCGCATGTGGCCAGTTGCATTCCAGGAGCCTGCCCAGAGCCAGCAGGCAGCAGAACAACTGCACAGAAAACAAGTTGAGGAATTCCTGGAATTTCTGAAGAGTATTAAAATAACCTTAGTATCCAATAGCAAGCAGGTATGAGAGATAATAGCAGAAGTGGTTGCTTATCCCTCTTTTATACTTCAGTGCAAATTTTGTAAGAAAGCATGCGAATGTTGAGAGTGTTTATTTCAGCCTTTGTCCACATCCCAGATTCTTTGGGAGCAAGGACACAAGGACTTCAGGAAGATTCCAGAACACTTCAGTAAACCACTGTATTGTAACAATAAGATTTTTTTCTCCTATTCATAATAATTTTCCCAGCTCCCACAACTACTTGGATCTATAATAGGAATACATCTCCTTTTGCTATTCTACACATATTTCTATCAGCAGCAAGATCTCCCTATTTGGCAGCATACACTTCACTTCAAAGATCTTCCCAACCCTTCAGGCTGTAATTAGACTTGTAAGTGCTGGAGCCAATCTGCCCAACAGGGAAACTTCTCCAAAAACAAAGATTTTGTAAAGGTTGAAAGAGGTGGTGTCAAACAAGAAATGGCTAGTGGCTTCTTGAAAGTTAGCCAGCTGACCGCTCTTTCATTAAGTCTGGTGAAAGAAAACAGTTCTCTGTGCCTAACAACAAAGAACACAGTTTCTCTTTTAAAATGTAGGCTCCAAGTTCTTCCCCTCTACCAGCTGAAAGTTTTCATGAGTCTGGAAATTAGACTGCAAAGACACGCTGTTGGGGTTCTACTGTAATACTCATCTCTCAAGCATTCGCCATAATCACCTTATCTCAATTGTAATAAAAGTCATATTCTATTCTATTCTATTCTATTCTATTCTATTCTATTATATTATATTATATTATATTATATTATAGTGTGAAATCTGTTACATCTTGCATTTACACAGTGCAGGGAAACCTTTGCAATGGATCTTACTTATGCCATATAAAAGGAGAAACTCATTCCCCCTTCTGGGGTTGTTCAATCTGGGAAAGAGAAGGCTCTGGGGAGACCTTGTAGCGGTCTTTCAAAATATAAAGGGGGGCTTATAAAAAAGAGACATTTACCAAGGCCTGTGGTGACAGGACATGGGGAAACGGTTTTAAACTGAAAGAGGGTATATTTAGATTGGGCAGAAGAGATTTTTTTATGTTGAGGATCGTGAGACACTCTGGAACAGGTTGCCCAGACGAGTTGATGCCCCATCACTGGAAGTGTTCAAAGTCAGGTTGGACAGGGCTTTGAGCAACCTGACCTAGTGAAAGATTTCCCTGCCCACAGCAAGAAGGGTTGGACTAAATGATCTTTGGGTCCATTCTAACCCAAACCATTCTATGATTCTATGATTTACTGCTGCCTCCTGTAGAAGCTCTATATCTTTGGCCAATACCTAATAAAATCAGGGATTTTAGTTTCTCTCCTGCTGTATGTGGCTCTGATGATTACAACAAGCACTTGGACACCAAGCTTTTAGAAGCAATCCCTGAGCTACTAGTATTTTTGACACCAGTCCACACCTAAATTTAGCAATTCCCAGACCTAACGTCAGTGCAACTTTGCTGTTGCTGATCTAGAATAGGGTTCTGGCACAATATTCTCATTCTGAAAATAGCTTCTAATTCTTCACCCAGGGCAGAAGCGCTATCCTGTTCCACCCACACAATCTGATGATTCAGTTCAGAGTGATGCACAGACTGAGTTTTGAAGCTCCCCAGAACTTGTTAGATCAATAACACTGAGGGTAGGCCTGACCCAGATATCAAGATACACTGAACTTAAAGGACTCCTAACTTTAAATCATATCCAAATCTGCACTTGGAACCTGTCATTTCAGGATACAAACACCTTCAGGCATAGACCCACAGGTTGCACACTCCAGGATGTGAGTTTGCAAAGTGACAGCTGACCGCTGGTGTGCGGAAGAAGTGATGCCAGATGCTCCACAGATGTCCTCAGCATGTAAAGCAAACTTTATGTGCATGTTCAGAGGATAAACAATGAGTTTGGACTGTGTACATGCTTGGAGACTATTTTGCATGTATACAGAAGTGCTCCATGCATACGTGATAGCTAAGGCTGTTCTATATTCTTAAACTTGACTCTCTTTCATGTAAGTCCTATAAATGACACCTCAGACCCAAAACCCTAGACCTGGTCATTCATGAAGCTAATTCTATCCAAATATAAGCTCTCTACAGTTGCCTGAGAATTTAACTCAGAATGCAGAGGTTATGCTGCTTACGTGACATGCCACATCTGAGTACAAAATCACCAATGCCTTGCAATTTTCCAGCTTATTATTCAGCAGTAATAGACACGACTGAAAACCAGACACAGGCAACAGTACTGTAACTCCTGCCACTGCACACCTAATGCTTCAATATACATGTTGCTGTGTTTATAAGTGATCACTGTCAAGGCCAGTTGACAACCTGTTGATAGCACCAACACCACGCGCAAGATCTGCAGGGTCATCTCATGAAAAGAGTTAAGCTGTGGTCAGAAAGTGCAGGACTGGGTGTCATACTTCGGTGTTTTCAATGGGAAGCACTAACATTGACTAACGAGGTCTCCCAGCCCTTGTTGCCAGGTGTACTAGAAAAATGATGGGTGAATCTGATCCAAAGCAAATCCACCAGAAAATATTCCAAATCCCCAGGAAATTCAGTTTCACATCTGATGGGGATCAATATCAACTCTCTGGATGCAGTTTCTTGATCAGTTTATCTGCTCCATAACTGTGAAGGAATAAATTTGCACTTTTGCATGCTCCCAGTCACCTCCATCCTGTCCCCTCCCTTGCATTTGACAGTGATTGTATACCAGCATGGACACTCAGATCAACTGGTGGGCAGGATGAGTTGACCCAACTCAAAATTAACCTCACAAAAAGAAAAAAGTCATGCTAGCTGCACAGTTGCAGCTGTACAAGGAATACGAATGGACTACATGGGGTGGGTGAGGAGAGAGAAAGAGGAAGAAAGGACAGCAGCAGCAGCTCTAAATGAGCTTAGACTGATTGTGAAACTGTCATCAGAATAGACATATGAATCACATTTCCTTTCATAAAATGATACCACAGAACATCTGACCAAATCAACTCCCCATGATAACGTTTGAACATAAATTGCAAAATATCACAGTAATGTAGCTAATGCATATAAATGCTAAGGAGCGCAGTAGTTCGGACTCCATGAGCGTTGGTCAGCTTGCTACAAATAACATCTGTACAGGCTGCCAACAGCCACTTGTGTAAATGAATGAGAAAGGCTGGCCCTCCTTGTGTTTTTATCAAAAATGCAGACTACTTCATACTTGCAGTCCAAGCTCAGAGTCATGTGGTTATGAAAGACCATCAGATTTCTCACACAAGCAACATCTCGTGGATATACAGAAAGATTTGAAAATGTAAACCAAAAGGCTCTCCCTTCGAATACGATATAACGAGAGAGTTACAAAGGCCACCTGACAGTAAAGGCAATGAGAGTCCAAAAAACGTTTTTTGAATGGAGGGTGCTGGTTTGGCTTATCAAACAGAATTGCGCTTCTGGATTTAAAAATCCTCTTTATATAAGCAGGCTTCTGTGTTTGTTTTTCTTTTCTAGTAACAAATTGCTTTAGGGAAATCCCATCAGGGCAAGAACAGCTAAAAGTACATTGCTCATCACAAGAGTAGGAAATAATAGCAGCAGAGCAGCTTAACACAGATCTGCAGGACTTGCAATTCATTCTACAAAATTGTAACATCTAGGTATTTCTCCCCATTCTGCCGAATCTTATCAACTCATTGTTTTTGCTGAAATAGGACCTGAAGTCTCCAGCCAGTGCTGAGGCCAACTGTGCCAGATGGCTGTACGCGTACACGGAATCAGCCTGTCTAAAATCCCGTTCCTACCAGCATACAACTGTACTCTCCTTTCTCAGTTCTCCAGTATCAGACCCTATGCAAATAAACAACTTCGCTCTCTAAACACCTCTGAAGACCTGAGCCTGGGCATGACAGAGGGCGATTAACACACAGGGTAGGTGCTTCCTGGAGAAAAACCCATCTGAGGTGCATTTTAGCACAGCCCACTTGATAGTGCTGCTTCCTTTTTTGCTGGTTTAGATATGCAACCTGTTAGCCATCTCTGTCAGGGCTGAGGCCAAAGCAGAGAACACATGGCTGGGATGGGGTGTCACAGATTTAATTTATAAACAAATAGGGGTGATGCTCTAAGAAAACCCTCCCTAACAACATTGCTGGGGAAGAGGAAGAGGAGGAGCTTTATTTTAAACAAATTTTTATCTCAACAGAGGATCTGACCCTAATAGGATTTTGGTTAAAAAAAAAAAAGGAACGAAAGAGAGAAGACAGTAAGTCCATTTATTTTATTACTGGAAAATAAAGTCCCTGAAATGATACAGATGGAAACTCTCCCTCTGTAATTTCAGGTCAGAAGCAGGATGAAGTCTGCTGATTTCACTGACAGGGATGATCTTTTAAATTGGAGAAAATGCAAATCAACCAACATGGGAAATGAGCGAGCACAAATGAAAGGCTGTGGATCCTTTGAGCAGATGTCACTTGTCAGGGCAAAAGTGGACACACAGTAAGACCAAGTCAGTGACAGCAAACTGAATCTATTTGTAGTGCTGATTAGAAGCAGTCACTTTTGTTCAACAATTTAAATACCTCTGACTCTGCTTCCTATGGACCTAGTTCTTACAGTCTTGTAATTAAGTCTGAATTGCGTTTCCCTGTACACACGCCTTAAATTTCAAAGGTATCTCCTGATTTTGAATATGTGACTCCTTGAAGCTGTATTTTCTGGAAACTGCATTATCAAGACACAGATAACACAGAAATATTTCGGTTTGAATTGTTAAATGTCTTTGGTAATTTTCACTTTGGAAGGCTCCGAGTTGAGACTTTTTCACCCCTTGTGTTTGGCAAGCTGGCCTCCTATGCATTAAGAATATTAAGTTAAAATTGCATGCTTATAGTCATATTTGCTTGAAGCGTAAGTGAATCACGGTTTGGGTGGTTTTTTACAGTTAGTTGTGGAAGGAAGAATCCGTCTGCTAATTTTTTTTCTCTCTCTGTTTTACCAGTTTCAACTGAAAATGAAAACAGGAAAAACAGGTATCAACAGCCAAGAAATCAGTTTTAAATATCATTGAGAATTTCTCATTCTGACAAGGACTGTTTTATCACTGATAAAATGCTCAAATGGGATGACACCTGAAAGGAAGAATGAAGCATAAACTTGTAAAAAAGCCCTACATTTGTGAACTAGGGAAGGAATCAGCAATCACCATTTTAGTAAGAAAAATGAATGATGCTTTGTTTATAAGAGTATTTCTACTGTTATTTAAACACTGCTTTGAAAACATGCCCAGTTTACACAATGATCTACAAACTTTTCCTGCTAGGGTGAACTGCCAATGGTAAGGAATTCTATATTGTCTTACTGCAGAATCAAACAGAGAGAGAAATCTGGGAAGGCTGCTATGAAGTGTTTAGTCATACTATGACAGAGAACAGCAGAAAGGAGAGATCAAGTGAAAAATTCCTTAGGCCTAGAAGTTTTCCCAAACGAAACCTGTGTTACAAAGGAACACATCCTTCCGTGGGGTTGTTAACTGCTCAGGTTTTACCCTTGCTCTGCTTTTGCTGGGTGCCCCGGCCAGCAGTATTCCTATCTCTGATTTTCTCTCGTGTCTCAAAAGAAAACAATGCCTCTCCTCACAAAGAGGTCACCAGATTTATGGTCGTAAAGTGACAGGCACTAATTGTCATGGTATGCAATAGTTAAATTTCTATGAAGTCATTGATGAGGTCAGGAATGACTCAGATCAATTCCAGTCCTGTGAAAGAATGGAAGCTACGCAATGGCCTTGTGTGTGATACTTCTTCTGTTCAGTGAGAAATCTCAGATTTCCAGTAAGCCATACAAGGCACACTGTTATAGTGGCTTTTCAGCTTGGTTTGAATGAGCTTTTTTTTTAAGGCATTTTTTCTCTTTATAAAAGTTTTGCAAAGGCATATTTAAAGAAGGCACGTTCACAGCGCTTACCTTGGTTTGTTTTTTAAATACTTCCATCTAGAGCCAACTGACTACAGAGACTGACTTATTACTGAGGTACTTCAGTGAATCAGGCATTCCCCCAAGCTGATGCAAATAAGCCGCCAAGGTTTGTGGGCAAGGTAGAAGAGAAAAAAAACGTAAAACCCACCCTTCCTCCTCCTCTGATTTCCAATGAGAGAGTGAAACAAGTTTCACTGTGACTTACTACGCAGTAAGAAGACATTATTTAGCACTTTGGAGACTTAGGGCAGCAATTAGCTAAACCTTTATCGTGTCCCCTAAGATATTTTTAAGATCTAAGTAGCTTTGAACTTACAAGAAACATTACTTTCAGCACTTCATTGCGAGACACCGTTTCCCCACACAGCACACTGCAGTCTCACCCTCACCACCTCCTCGGGAGGAGGAAGAGGAAAAAAAAAATTAAAATTGCATCACTCCGGCACCCTGGGAGTGTGGATAACCCCAAAGGCAACCCGGGAGCAGGGATGATCCCAAAGGCACCCCAGGAGTGGGGATAACCCCAAAGGCACCCCGGGAGCGGGGATAACCCCAAAGGCACCCCCGGAGCAGGGATGATCCCAGAGGCACCCCAGGAGTGGGGATAACCCCAAAGGCACCCCGGGAGCGGGGATGATCCCAGAGGCACCCCGGGAGCGGGGATAACCCCAAAGGCACCCCAGGAATGTGGATGATCCCAAAGGCACCCCGGGAGTGGGGATGATCGCAGAGGCACCCCGGGCGCGGGGACAGCCCCGAGAGGGCCGCAGTGCCGCTGACGGGCAGGCCGCTCACTCCAAGCCGCGGGAGATCCGAGAGCAGCCCGGGAGCGCCGGGCCGGGCCCGGGGAGCCGGCGGGGGGGCGGAGAGGCGGCGCCCATTGGCTCCCGGGGCCGCGGGATCCCACATGCGAGCGGGGCGGCCCGGCGGCGGCTGGGCGGGCGGCTTGGCGGCGCCGCTTCCCCAAGGAGGAAGGAAGGAAGGAGGCGGAGGAGCAAGCAGCTCGCTGTCCGGTCTTGCTGGTGAGATACGTGAATCTGTGCTAGGTCCCGTCCCCG
>Ga0065711_1042356_pt1 | contig 15445 bp, 4 predicted proteins | sample Hoacrofraction12_FD_59098 | JGI IMG/M metagenome (GOLD analysis project Ga0065711, IMG submission 59098) | Hoatzin crop microbial communities from Cojedes, Venezuela - Epithelial fraction 12 v2 (version 2) | ecosystem: Host-associated > Birds > Digestive system > Esophagus > Crop | place... | reverse complement strand
CGGAGCTTTCCCCTGCCGCCCCCCGCCTGCGGCCCTGCGCCCCTGCGCCGCGGGTGAGAGCGCCTGGGGCTGTGCTGAGAGGGCCAGGGCCCCGCTGCTCTGCGCCTCCGCTGAGGGTGGCCCGCCAGCGGCCAGCCCGGGGCCTGTGACGGCTTCGTTTTAAGATTAGGTGTTATTGCCCCTCCGTGTCTCGAGTGTAACTACTGCTGGGCGAGGTTTGTGTGACCTGTGAACATTACTGGCCTTGCCTGCTATGTATGGATGTTACCGGTCTGGCATAAGGTGAATCCATACCTGGGGAGTCCCACAAATTACAGGAGCCGATTTGTAGTCCTTGCGATTTGTAGTCCTTGCCTCTCGTTACACATTTCGTCTTGCTTTCACTTTCTTAATTTTGTGATTTATTTAAAGTGAAAGCTTTAGAACGTAGTAGATGCACTTGGTATTTTAACAATTCCTTGCCTTTGTCAGGCTTGCTGTTTCATCTTCGGTGCAGGTGTCATAGTTGCTGTCTACAAAAGACCTGATCAAGTTGAAAAGCATGCAGTTTTGTCAAAATGTTTCTTGTTCTTAAATGAAACATCTCAGAAGTCTACGAGAATCATATGGATCTTTCAATGAGATAATTTTTTCTTAGCAGTGTACGAATGCGAGTATTTGGGTAAGGTTCTTTCAGCTTTGCAAAAGCTAAAAAGAGAGTTAAAAGCAGTTATTTTTGTGGTATTTTCAGTCTGTATAAATATTAATGCAGGTGGTCTCTTCCTAGTTGTGGGACGTTGCTTACTGGGTTTTCATGTCATTTGGACTATTTTTTTTTTTTTTTATATATAGCAGAGAATATTATAAGTTAAAGTCTTACCATAAGAAAAGCACAGAGGGTCAGGTATTCCACTGTCTTTCGTCTTGCAATGTTCTCTGCTGATTTGGTGTCTTGCTATAGTATGTAAAATACACGTGTTTACAGAACTGCAGTGTGTGTTTGTTTATGAATGCTTTAGAAGAGTATGTTGAGCTTTCATAAGGGACTGCCCATGTGATTACAGAGCTGATGCCTCCAGCCTTCATACTGAAATCGAAATGTTTACTTACCGCTCACCAAGAGAACATTTATATGACTGTGGCACGTGGAAATATTTGTGAATATCAATTATGAAATGTACATCTCAGTTGCAAATTTATAAACAGAACTTCACATGAGTTGCAACAACATGATGTAAGCAACAACCTTTTATTTTAGTAAAAAGAAAAAAAGTGACACCCCCCCCGAAAATACAAGAATGATCTTTGACGTGTACGATGTAGAGTCCTAGTCCAATTTCCCCGCTTTCTGAACAGTCTGCTCTAAACCTATAAGAGCGAGGAATACCACGGCAAAATTGGGAGGAGAGGAAGGGTGAAATAATTTGTGTAATCTGTTCCGGATTTTTTTGGCCTGAGTTTTTAAAGAATTACCCGATGAAGCATATGGTGTATTTTCCAAAATGTTTTCCAGTTTTGTATCTCTTGAAGTGCTTTATGTCCTCATGAGTTCTTGTGGCAAGGAATTCTACAATATAATTGTGCAACACATGACAATTCCTTTAATTGATTTTTAATTTCCTATCTCTTACGTTCTTTTTATGTCCCTTTGTTCTTGTGCTGTGAAATAGGGAGAACAAACCTGATTAACATGTTAGTATTACTATTTTTTCTTATTGTTTCTTATTCTTCTCTCTCTGTTTTTATTCTTATTTTTTATCCGGTGAAGTAGGTGAACCTTTTGACTCCATCTTCCTCTAAGTGCTTGACCATGCTCATGTTTCTTTGAAATTTCTAGTTTCCCCCTCCCCTGTAAAATTTTTTAAGATATTTTGCTTAGGAAGACTTTTTTCCATAGCACCTATCGTTCCAGAAGAGGTTAGACCATTGACCTGTATAACTGGCTTTTAATAGTATTCATGTGATTTCCCGTCTTGCTTGTTGTTAGATTCTCCTGCCTTGTTAGTTTTTGTTGACTGAACAGAGATTTGTGGAGAAAGATTTGCTTATAGATGGATTTCTGAGCGCTAACATATTACCGGGGGGGACAGTATATGCTTATTTTCTGTAAGACGTTACTCCTTGAGGGAAGCCTTCAAAATGTGTAACTGAATTTATTTTCATCTGTGTGATGTTTGCATTTAGAATATCATAACAGCAGGTTAATTATGTAACAGTCCATTTGTGTAGAAATTCAATGGACAAATTTATCTGGAAGTCCATGGCAGCTGACACATGCAATGGCATTACGCTGAGTTCATGAGTGCTTCTGGGCTTTTAATTCTTGGGTATATCTTTAAAAGTGTTTATAAAGGTGAATGTTGAGGGCGGCTATTGCTTTTATAAATCCTGTTAGAAGATTGTTCTGTAATGTGCTTCACTTTTAGAGTGCAGTTGTCAGAATGATTCCTTAGCAGTCCTTTTACTTATGCGTATATTGCTTTTCTAAAATTACTATTGATTTATAATACTTGCTGATGGGCTGTTCAGTTAAGGACTTCACGAAACTTCTCTATAGAAATTTATTTAATTTATTTTAATAGTGAAAATAATTATACAAATGAAGGATTGTTTAAGTTAGTGGTTTTCGTTTTGACTAGAGAATACTATATGTATATATTCTGACTGATGCAAGATAGGAATCCTTGCATAAATTACTGGCCATTGGGGAGCCAAATTCATGCTGCTTTCTGTATTTGTAACAGCGAAGCAAGTTAAATGAGCTGAATATCTGCTGCTTGAAGGACCTCTGTCGTACTTCATTGTCTTCTGTCAGCCAGTCCTCAAAGTTTACTTCAGATGAAAGCATTTCTGTGGACAGCTTCTGTACTACCATTTACTTTAAGCTTATGAGACTTGCATCATATTTCCAGATTTATGTCTTTTTTGTCACTTTGCTTCCTAGCCCCCGTTTTTTTTCTGCTTTCACATTTTCTTAGTGGCTTTACTGGGCTTCAGTGGAAGCGCAGTGGACATGCCTGTCCGCTGCAGCTAGTTCCAAGCTTTTCAGCAGTGTAGGTAGACAAATTTAGAAAACACGAGTTGAATGGTAAATTGTGTCCAATGGAGAGAGGAGGGGTCAGCCTGGAGGCCTGGTGAGCCCTTGCTGACGTTGCCAGCCCCTGCTCGCTCAGAACGCTGGGCTGGTGAGGTGCCTTGGGAGCACGTTTCCAGGTTCGTGACGGACAGGGGGTAGGGTCTGCTAGTGATGCCTTGCAGTGGCTTTTTCCCTGATCAACAAGACTGTTGCTTGGACACAAAACAGAGCGGTGATTGAGATCAACCTTACTAGGGCTGTTTTGCAGCCATCCAGCAGTTGGGTGCCCTAAGCAACACTAACTGTGCTGATGTCTAGAGCTTACTCTGTCATGTCGTCAAGAACCAAGCAAAAATCTTGCATAAAATTGTAACCACACCTGAGGTTTTAGCAGAAGATAGTATTTGATTACTTACTGTAAATTCTGTCCTAATAGTGACTCCAAGGAATACTTGCACACTTTTGCCTTATGTTTCAATTGTTTTGACATACCTTTTTGGACTGTACTGACATGCATGTAAGTTCTCCAACAGATTAACTGTGTCATATTTTTGACTTAATGTACAGAGAGTAGCCCCGGGCAGAGCATGCTTAGATTTTTCAGATAGCAGCAGAAACCCGCCGGAGTAGTGCATAGAGAGCACAAGTTTTAAGCAGCACTAGGTTTACAGCATGGTGAAAGACCTGTGTTGAGATCAGGAGTTAAAGATTAAGACTGGTACTTGTGGTATAAACATGATGCTTTAAATTTGACATTTAGATTTGGCAAAAAGTTGGAAATTGTGTTCTTCTGGAAAAAAACAATCATTTGCTCAGCCACTTGTCCAGAAGTTTTCACAAATTTGTTTCACAGATTCTTAAAATTTTTGTATCTATTTCAGTATTTCAGAGGTAACAATTTCTTAGTGTTTTAGAATCAGGTGACATTGGCAAAATACTAGATTGCATTTTTCTGCCTTGGTCAGAGCAGAAAAAATGTTTATACTGAAGATCTCAATGTTAAGCCTTCATATTTTTGTTTTAAATACAGGCATATGTGTATGACAATGTTATACAATTTTACTCTGTTTTTCTTTTTATTTTTTAAACTGACTGAACTCTGTAGGGTCTGATAAATAAACTCAGTACAACGTCCACGTGGATGCATTGCACTGTGCTGGTTTTATTGCTAGTGTCACAGTTCTGCTGCTTCACAAGGAGCTGTGGTAGTGCTCTGTCGAAATGTTGGAGAGCTTTCGTGCAGACGCATAAAGAATATGCAACAGAGCCTGAAGTATTTATGAAATGTATTCCGCAATGAGTTTGCAGCTAGCTTACGTACAACTTATTTTAGAATCGGTATTGATGATAATTTTGAGGTCAATGTTTTCTACCACTGAAAGGGGAGATAGAAATCGGTGTTAACTAATGATGTAGTCATGGGGTAAAAGACATGAGGAAATAGTGAGAGGGTTATATTTCAGTATGTGTTTAGAAACAGAGCATAGTTGTTCTCATAAGCCAGGAACTAATGGAATTGATAACATATTTTGTAATAAAGATTTTACATATTAAATTAAATACCTTTTGGTTGACTTAAATAATTACCTACTCATTGATTAATTTTCAGTAAAGTTTTTTTTTAATTTAACAATTACAGAAAATTATTAGTAATTTACTTTGGAGAGAAAAAATATAGGTAATAACAATAGGGCTTTGGTCTGCTTGGTATAGTTATGGATGTTATTTATTATTTATTTGCTTTAAAGGCTAAAATAAAAGTGGTCACCTAGATAGGAGGATTTAATAAAGCTGAGGGCTTCTTATTTTTAAGTAAGCACTGAAAGACATCAGTTGACCTCCTAGCATTTCCAATTTCCCGTTCAGACTTCTTCCATATTGGTATCAACTTTAGGAAGACAGATTGGTTAGGAAGTGTAATACACTGGTGTTATTTTGAAGATGATACAAGATAGTCTTTGTGGATTGACAAAAACTTCCCAGAGGCTTGTGTACCTAATTTAATTTGATAAGAGAAGTTTTTCGGTAGCAAAAATTACAGCTGTCTAGTTTGATGGAGCATTGCTGATTTCTGTCCTGTGAAAAGAAGTTTAAGATTGTAACAGGGAATGTGACTTGAAGTGCTAGTAATAGACTATCATAAACAGCGAGTAACCCTGTTTGCAGCTGTTTCACAGCAGATAGCTTTTGTATTGGTACCTCGTCACAATAATGTTGTCCTTTTATTTATAAAAAATAATCAAAGTTGCTATTTCACTGGTTTTTATGTCAAGCAAGTACTAGTGAAATCAGTAAATATTTGTGTTATAATTTGGAAGAAGAGGCAAGGCTAACATGGTCTAATATTATTTGATGGATTAGATTATTCTTACTAGTTTCTTACCATGGGAATGTGGCAGTTCTGCAACTTTAATAGCTTTCCAGGTGGTTGTTTATTTTTTTTTTCTTTTTAGATGGCAGGATTAAGTAGGCTTCTTAAAGGTTTAATTAAAATGCAAAATAAATCCAGTAGAAATTCAGTATATAGTTGGTTCTCCAACTTCTTATCCCCACAAAAACCCCAACAATTTTAAAATGAGACTATGGAGCTATATTTGCAAACAAGGAAGAAGTCCCATTGCTCAGAGAAGTACACTGTTGATAAGTAGTTCCTTCAAATGCTTCTATTTTGTGTGTTAGAGGAAAATAAATAATCCAACAACAAGTTGCAGATTCAATGTATGAATATGTCTGTTTCATAAGGAATTGTTCCAGGCATTTAAACATTTTATTTGTAGCACCACAGTACCTGAGAGTTCTGTAAATATGGAACAAAAAAACCCCATACCTGTGCTAAATACTGTAGGTATAACACAGGAGGCGGATGAAGGTTAATATGTACATTCACAACGTAGGTTAGTATGAGGCTTTGTTTTCATATTAAGAATTATGCCGCAGCAGTGCTGTCCTTAGGTATTGCTGCTTCTCTTGTTTTGCGCTGCTCATTCCTGCCCTTACACCAGCAAACCAACCTTTCAATTGCAGCACAGCAACCATCTGTTCAAGCACACTGAAGTCAAAAAATAATCCAGAAGAAATAGCTTCTTTTTAATCTGTGTCAGCTCCCTGAGCTGGCTCACAGTGAGCTGACGTGAAAGTTATGTGGGTGTAACTAAGCAGGCGTCCCTCAACGCGGTTTCATTGCTTGACCCGTTAAGTTGCCGAGTCACGTGCAGGCGGTGGTGGTGGGTAGTGCAGCTGGTGGCCACCCAAAGGGGAGCATTTTGGTGCTCTCCCTTCCCCCTAACGACCCAACTGTGTGTTCCTGGAGCTGACATAGATATTTATTTGACTCTGCAGTGAGCTAGTTAAGTGACCTGGGTTGTCAAAAACCCTGCTTACTTACGAGCATGGGAGGGTTTTGTTGTAGCTTGTTTTTTTCTTTTCATTTAATACCCTGCATCTGCTTACCATTGGATCAGCTGAGAACCAGTGTTGGTGCAAGGGAAGTGACAACCCGTAGCTGGATTGGCTGAGCGATTGCTTAGTCAACAACATTGGCACTAGTGTCACCTTCCTGAAAACCTCCTCCTGAGTTTTATTACAGAAAAAAAAGATTAAAAATTAATTTGAAGGAAGATATTGGGGCAGCTTTGTGGAATTTTTCAGGAAATATCTTTCAAAGAACAAAAAACACAGGAGAAGGCCCCAAACTTTTAAAAATGTAGATGGGCTCTAGATAGTTGACATAGGCAGGTTAGCATTTCTGTAGTGAATGATGAAGATGATAGCGGAGACAGGTTGCAAAGGGCTTTGACAGTGAAATATGATTGCAGCAGTAATCAAGTTAAGGGAGGATGGGAGCCTGAGTGAAAGTTCTAGCCACCTGGATGACCGATCCCTTCTCTGTGTTGCATTTTCTTTCAATGTCTTGGTAATCTTCACTTTCTGCATAAATATTTCTGTTTGTCATTGTTATGAAAATAACCTTGAGGAAGCAAAATGAGAATAAACTCAGAATTTCCCTGAATGAATTCAGACTAGAAAATAATGATGCCACCGTAGCAACCAAAGGAAAAGTCTTTTGGGAATTGTCTACTTAGGTATTTTGATGATCTCATGCTGCGATTTTGGGTTTCTTTCTGCTGTTGTCATCTTGGTGTTCTATTTCGGTTTATGCAATGCTATGGATAATTCCACTACAATAGGTGCTTTTCAGTGGAATAATAGTTTGAGTTGTAGATCACTCCTATACTTCACAAACGTGGAATAGTCTTTTGAAAGGTTAATTTGATTAAACAAAACCTAATTCTCAGAATATCGAAGACTACTCGTATTTCATATGCATGACCTTTTTGCTGGGGTTGTCTTAAGCCTTTTTAAATTTTCTTAGGGTAACTGTATTGTACTGTATGTACAGAACTGCAGCATGAAACATTGTGTATTTTATTGGATTTATATTTTATTGTTTATTTTCCTACAAAATGCTTTGTTACGACTTTACAAGCAAGGGTTTAGAAAGTTAGTATCATGTGAAATAGGTTATCTTCAAAAGACATCTGGTTTCTCTTAGGTATATGTGAGCATTCTGGATTTCTTTGTTTCCTTGAAGAGGGTTGGGAAGACTTTTTGCTTGGATATCTTTTTGAAAGAAAAGTAGCAAGGGGGAGGAAAGTGGGGGGGCGTCATTTGTTTGTTTGGTATGTGTTTTTTTTTTTAACGGCCACAAAATAACAGTATGGTAATGTCAAGACACATGAGAGGCTAATTAAGGGGTGACTAAGGATGTTCTGATCCAGTTTTTTGCTTTCAGATAGGGCCAAACAGATAGAATATCGATCTAGCAGTTTCTTAAAATTATTTCCTGTTGCCAAAATCCCCATCCTTTTCTGTATTATCCGATTACCTAGTGGTATATCTGTAAAGAGAATGGTGAGTGTGTAAGTATATATGCATGTTAATTTAAGATCTGACTCCATGTTGTGCTAAATGCTTATTGTGATACGGTCCTGTAAGTGACTTCTGATGTAGCCAAATCAGTCGTGAAAAGGTTTTGCTACCATTTCTTTTTCCCTTGCTCCTCCATCTCATTCTCTGCTGCCATCTGTGCATGCTGCCTCATTCCTCTCACTGATCATATTGCTAATTTGACTGTTGAACTAATTCAACTTGCTATTGTAGTAAAAAATCTGTCCATTTTTGCTGATTATCATCCTCAGAGAAGGGCCTGGTGAACACCCAGGTCGGCTCAAGATAAGTAGAAAAGGCGGAAGGAGATAGCAAAAATGGGACTAAATAATTTTAGCAGGGAGCTTTTTGATCTGTTTAGTCCTTCTGGTGCATCTTCACCCTCAGTTGTTGTGGAGTGTGCTCAGCTTGTGCTGATGTTGGGAACATATCCAGAGCTGACAAAGGATTTCACAGCCCTTTGGACAAAAGACATTATAAAGGAGATTATATTTAAATTCCTATTTTCTTTTTCTGAGTGACAAAGAAAGATAAACTGAAAACAACTTTTGTAGCAGGAAGGATGAATTCTTGCATAAGTAATGTGTAAATGTGGTATCCATTGCCAAAACATTTGGTCCAGCCTATCCGTGAGATGAGAATAAAATTAAAAATTTCAAATTCCACTTATTCCGCAAAACAAGTAGGGAAAAGGCCTATGCTAACAAAATATGGAAACTTAAAAATACTTTGGAACACATAACAGCAAATGCTACTGCTTAAGAGTCCCTGCCAAAGTAATGTATGTGTCTTTTGTAGCTACCTTGAAAGCCACAGACGTTGTTGGGTTCTGTTTTGATAATATTGCCTCAAGAGTTGGAGTAGCTTTCTTAGTTGGAAACCTATATATCCCCATTTACTGAAATAAGTTAATTGGACTAGCATATGCTGTATCATGGAACTGTCTGTTGTGTAAGTAGTCAGGCCAAAGAAGCAAACAATACTGAGAATGGTGCAGGTTTTTCAAGTAACTGTATTTAGTAGAAGCCCAAGGGAGAGCAAAACCATTAACGGAAACTTTGTAACTTTGCCAAACAGGTTTATGTAAAAGAGATACAATTCATTTTAAATCAATTTTATTATTTAACGATTTTTTCTGTGCATGATGCGTTGTCTATAAGTATTGTTGGACTGAAAATCAGCTTCTAACACAAAATGTAGCCAGTGATGTATGAAGTTTTCCATTAAAATAAGAAAAAATGAAATGTTAGAAATGTGCAGCTATATACACAGAATTTGCAGAATGCCACTACAAAGGTTGGTTTGGAGATAATTAGCAGGCAAGCTTTAATTATATAATTGTCAGTTATTTCACAATACATGATTTCTCTCTTCTGAACTAGCGTGTGGCATCTTGCAAATGTTTGCATTTTATGAGGACTTCATAATCATTAACCAACTAAACTTTCATATTGTAAGTTACATTCTTTAAATCTGTATTTTAACAATTTTTCAGTTCCAAAGGCCTCTCCCAGTCCCTTTGTATTTTGATCAGTGCAAAAGGAGTGGAGAGATGGATGACCGTATGAAATAAGAATAAAAATCCATCAGATTTATCTGATGTGGAAAAATCCATTGGTACCCTCTTGTCTCTCTTATTCCTGAGGCTGAACAAGATGGAGAAAGAATTAGTTCACTGCTGTGCACTTTTTCAGGCAGACTGAAGCCTAACTGATTGTAGTAAACTGGCTTTTAAGCAGTAACTCTTATGTTGCTTCACTTTTCTCAATAAGCATGCTGATGACTGCATCAATATTGTTAATGTTTAACCCAGGACACATTGTAGCACAGAAGTTTGAGGCATATGAAAATAACTGTGAGAGATTTGCCATGTTATTACAAAATCTCTGTTAAAATGACAAGGAACAAGAGGAATCATTTAAGTTCTCCAGCCATTAGTCAAATATTAAATTTGAATTCAGTGATCTTAGGAGTGGAAATTAATGAACAATTAGTTGTGAGACTGGCTTTTATTTCATGCCCTTGAGAAATGTGTACAGTGGTAGCTGATATTTTTGTGCTGGTAAATATGCATTTCTTCTTCAGAAGGCAGTCTGATTAATGAATTCTCATTAATTCAGCCAAAAGATTTCAGTAAATAACTTGTCACAATTGTGATCCATTAAGTACATGGTAGCTGTATGTAGGACATTTCAGTGATGTCTTTTTTACACTGGCTACATGCCTATCATGGGTAAGCCGCAAAATCTTCAGCAATTCCTTCTAAATGTATCACAACGCCTTCCAGAAGAAGTGGCATTGTAAATTATATGCTTCAGAGAAATCAACCACGTTAGCAGTTAGAGTAAATTTCTACAGCAAAAGCTTTCTCTTGGACTTGGGAACCATTTGAGGCTGTCTGCAGAAATTAATACCTCTATTCATGCTAACTCCCAATGGAGGAGAGTTTTTAAATTCTGGATCTAACTCTATTTTAAAGCTTTCACCCCTCTGATGGCCTCTGAAATTGTGATGTTGTATGATTTTCTTCTCCGTTTATCTCTTTAAGGGAGGAAAACAATGACAATGACACATGCACATCTAAAAAGAACAATGGGCCATTGCCTATTAGACATCTCCAAAATAAATTACCTGGATTCTGCATACAGTTTTTAACCCACACCTCTCAGCTTTGTTCCAGTTGTGGTTATTAAGGAAGACTGATGATTTTCTATACTCAGCTGGTTTGAACTAGGTTGAAATGATGCAAGGAAGCTGGTAATCAAATGAGCGTTGTCGAGAATGTCTTCCCTTTTTAACCCTGATTGTGGAAAGCTGAACAATAAGATTGAGTGCTTATTTTCTGTTTATGACTAAAGTTCTTTTGTTCTGTATTATTTGTCCCTGTAGCATAGATCTTCTGGTAAGAAAATAACAAAAGTATTTTTGCGTGCTTTCTTGTATGCCATGCTTTTGGAATTTCTTTTGACATTCTCTTACGATTTGAGGTCACAGTTTGTCTTTACCTCCAAGCTCTAAGCCTAGACCCTTTTACTAAAAGTGTGTGCAATCCTAACAGGAACATATGAAAAAAAAGCATTTAGAAGTTTATTTGATTTATTGTTTAAGAGCTTCAGAAGCTGGTAAAGATGAATGAAGATACTAATTGAGGAAAGAGCTTGTCATTCCATGACAGTTTAAAGAACAGCAAGGTTGTAACATATTAATGTGTAGGAAATGAAAGCACAGCTTTTTAGAGAACAGTTGCCATCAAAAGGTGTTGTGTGTGCTGTGTTATTTGTGAAGGTGGTATGAACAATACATTAGTTACCACAAGTCAGACATCCTTGTTCGCTTCAGTTTATCTGTGAAAACTTATTTACGTGATTAGAAATGTCTGAAATTTTTCTGGTGTACTATATAAAACAGTAGGCTTACATACTAAGCTTGTTTATGATGACATAGATGAGCACTGAAGCAAATCCATTTATATTTGTAAATTGTTTGTGATATATAAAATCCACAAAAAAAAAAATCAAGAAGTAAACTTGTCTTTCCAGAAAGAAGATATGCTTGGTTTCACTCATCACTGTTGTGATGACCAGTGTAAATGTTGTTGTGTTAAAAGTGTAAAGCTTTTCTGCATGATGACATGGTTCCACTAGTTCCTTTTCTTTGTTTTTCCAGTATTTTCCTGTTGTTTCTGCTGCTTTCTGCATCTTTTGTTTAGCATTTCTAAATGTTTTGCTCAGTGGTGAATTCCCCCTCTTAGTTCGTTGATTCTTTTTTTTCTCTAGTAAACATAGACAATATAACTGTCTTGTGTCAGATCTAAAATAGCAGATTTAATAACTTTCAGTGTGTAGAGCTAAGGATATTTAGTTAACTTCAGAAGAGTAGGAATTAGAAGAAACTGAAATATCTGGGCGTTTCAAGACTAGTCTGTGAGCTCTTTCTATAAGACAACCTTTCCATCAGTGGAAACATTAGTACTGATTGAATTTTTCTCTTCTAAATTCAAGAAACAGTGTTCATCTGCTTTCTGTCTTAGTCATTTTCTGTGTGTTTTTTCCTTTCTTAAGTATGCCAATCCTATAGCTCTCTGGTAATGTGCTTTGAGGTCACGGAAAAAGTTTTCTTCCATTTTCTTCACTGGTGTTAAATAAAGGCATCGTGGATGATGGAAATGAAAGTAGTTCATATTGGACATCATATTACATCTCTGGCATATGGTTCTTTCAATTTTAATTTTTTTTGATGAGCTGAAATATTTCTCGTGCATTTATGTTTGCATTTCTTCCCTTTTCTGATACAGTGTCCTCTGTGGAATACTCTCAGTGAAAACATATGTTCAGAACTTCAAAGTAATTACACTATTACTAAAAGCTTCATAATCAGATTACTGAAAGTAAATGTTGCAAAAAATCGATTTTCCTTTATCCAGTCATATCAATTTCATTCCACTCTGCTTTCTGACTGATTGAAGAAACATGGCAAGACAAAGTCAAAGACTGTGTAGAATGTCTAAGTCTGGTATAGACCACTTCTTGAAGAAGAAAAGGGAGCTTAGAGCAGGTTTTAGTCCAAGAGAGCAAGATTAAAATGTATATATATTGCCCATTTTAATGGTAATTTTTAGTTGTAGATACCTCTTCTTGGCAAACTGGATGGGGATAACTGATACATGAGCTTGTCTCTGTATGATAATTGGCCCTTTTTCTCAGAAAGAATAGGCTCAGTATGTTATCTGAGCTGCTTTGTTTACGAAATGTTGCCTTTATTGTCCCTTTTTCTTCCTGTAAGAATAAATTTAATGTTGTGATCAAATGGTTGTAGCCTATGTTGAAAAAGTTGTTTATTGCCAGGAGCAGTTTTCAGGGTCTACAGTCTAAAGATACGGATTAAAATCAAACCAAACCAAAAAAAAAAAACCAATGGAAATTAAACTTTTCATTTTGCTCCAGCACAGTTAGGACAGAAAACGTGAAAAATTCTTAGTTGGATTTACAAGATGACATCAAGAACAGAAACTATACCTGATCTCCCTTCTTCTACATCTTTTGTTGCTCATCTGGAAAATATGGGGTCTTTTAAAAACATGAGAAGTGGTCTTGAACAAGAAGTCTGTGTCTGTTACCGTCTTACCAGGCCCTGGGTGTAGCAGTCCCTTGACATGCTACATACGTTTTTCTTCAAGCTGTATGAAGCTGTGGGCTGACCTTTGAGTTTTTTGACTTGCTGACTTTACATAATTTGAAGGTGTTTTATTGATACTAACTCTGCTACTGTGTGAGATCTAGCTTTAGCCTGGTGTGTGCTTTATGCAAGTTGATAAAGTACTGAGGCAAATAAATTCTGAAATTGGTTAATGATTAATATTTTGATTTTTTTAATTTTCTGGGTTTTTTTTCATAGTCTACTTTTCATTCTGCTTGCCCTCATTGTACACAGTAAAATAGCAGATGAAGCTGAAAAGTTTCTTTCACAGTACTTTTAACAATTTCCATTAGAATGATCTTGTGGAAGCAAATATCCCATCTGGTTTACTCTGTAACACAGCAAAACTCCTTAGTGAGCTGTGTGGCGGAGCCTGGCTGAATTCCACACAATGAGGCTCTTGGCCCTAAGCAAGATGAGCGCAATCTGTTTCCCATATTTCTAATAAGGGAAGAGTTTCTTCATTTGCTTCTTAGTTGCATTATGTTTACATTTTATGCCTTCCGATTTTAGAATAGCTACTTTCCTGCTGTTCTTTTTTTTTTTTTTTTCAGTACAGGTAAAATGAAAATGCATTACAGCCTTATAAAAAAAAGTACCAAACACTGCTCTGAAGTAACAGAAAAAAGTATAGCATGGTGCTTTTGCCACATTAATCTCATTAAACATCTGAAGCTTAGGGGAGGCACTACAGGAGCCATTTCTGTTGCTCTACTTTTCTGTGGATAAATACGAGACTTGAGTTACCTGTACTGAAATCAATGAGGGTCACACAGCATTGCTCTGGAGGTTTATCTGTGCTGTCTGAATTAATCTCACTGCTTCAATCCATAACTTTATTCTCCCATTTGCACCTGAGAATTATTTAGAGTTATATATACTTAACACAAGTTGACTTTACTGTGATGTGCGTGCAGTCTGCTTAGGTGTTATGAAACTGCACCTCTGAATTAATCTCTGGATTAAATTTACTAATTTTTGTTATGAAGATAAAAATAATTGCACATTTAAAAAGTAAGCATCAGATATTTAAAAAATGTATTTAACTCCATACAGTTAATCTACCATTATATCAAATCAGTGTACACCTGCTGTTTGTTCACATACTTACACTTTTGCAGAGATTTTGGGTTCTTAGCCAGGTAGTATTCTGACTGAAGCACATGTAACTTGCATTGAAGTGAGCAGGCTTTTTTGTGACGCTAGCTTTGTAAAATCGTGTCATGAACACATTAAAGATTTGAGGTTTTTTTTCCTCTCACTTGTGTAGAGTTTTACATTCAAAATGCCAAGCGATACTCATACTGGTAAAGAACTCTTGTTTATGATATTACTTGTATTCAGTGTCAGACTTAAAATGTTTCTCATGGTGAACTCCACTTCTGAAAGCCTGGCATTTCCCTACTTCATCTGACAGTAGTTCCAACATACGTTTTTCATTCCTGATTTTTCAATATTAAGAAATCAACATTTCTCTTCAGTATAAGTAAAATAATTTTAAAAAAAAAAGCACTCTCCATGGGTAATAGAGGAACTATTGATATAATTCTGGTAAGGAGCTAAGATGTTCTTGCGTATCGCTATGTGGAATGACTATTCAGTATCAATTCCCATTTCATTTCAAATGTGTTATTTCAGAACTATTCATATAATCAGTTTCCTGAACTAAGAGAAAGCAGACAGCCAGCTGTAAACCAATTTAGGATGCAATTGCCACACACGAAAAAATCAGATAGTTGATTTCATGTGAATACAGCCTTTGAAATCTTCATTTTTAGACATGAATGTGATTAGGCAGCCCTTTGAGGACAAAGGACGGTGTGCGCAGGGAGAATTTTGATTTACTTTGCCATTTGTACAGATGGTGAGGTTAAGATACAAAATTAAGAGATGTTTGTTTTCATTGTTTGTTTTATCTACATGAAAGTGTGCATATCTACTTGCTGCGTGTCATTACTAGAGAATTAGAGTTTGTTAACTCGACACTGATGGCATAGTCAAATAAGACAATGCAGATTTCTTCAGAAGGAAAGTTTGGGTCACTTTTATAGAATCACAGAATGGTTTGGGTTGGAAGGGACCTTAAAGATCATCTGGTTCCAACCCCCCTACCATGAGCAGGGACGTCTTCCACCAGCCCAGGCTGCTCAGAGCTCCATCCAACCTGGCCTTGAACCCTGCCAGGGAGGGGGCAGCCACAGCTTCTCTGGGCAACCTGGGCCAGGGCCTCACCACCCTCATGGGGAA
>Ga0065711_1042353_pt1 | contig 15445 bp, 12 predicted proteins | sample Hoacrofraction12_FD_59098 | JGI IMG/M metagenome (GOLD analysis project Ga0065711, IMG submission 59098) | Hoatzin crop microbial communities from Cojedes, Venezuela - Epithelial fraction 12 v2 (version 2) | ecosystem: Host-associated > Birds > Digestive system > Esophagus > Crop | place... | reverse complement strand
TGACAACCCTCTGAGTTCTGCCATTCAGCCAGTTCTCTATCCACTTCACCGACCACTCATCCAGCCCACACTTCCTGAGCTTCCCTAGGAGGATGTTATGGGAGACTGTGTCGAAAGCCTTGCTGAAGTCAAGGTAGACAACATCCACGGCTCTCCGTTCGTCTGCCCAGCCAGTCATGTCATCATAGAAAGCTATCAGATTGGTCAGGCATGATTTCCCCTTGGTGAATCCATGCTGACTACTCCTGATAACCTTCTTTTCCTCCACTTGCTTGTTGACGACCTCCAGGAGGTTTTACTACAGTTTTATTTGTGTCTTGTTTCTTATGCTCTGTACATCTATGGGTACTGAAAGTTCCTCGTTAATGCAGTAGTGCTGATCTAATGTGACACCTAGAAGTCAAAGAGGAGCTTGGATGGGGTTAAGGATGCATTATCTATGGGGCCTTCTTGCGCTTCCATCAGAAGTGCTCTGACTCTGAGAGTTGCTTCTTAGCCCCTTTTTTTCTCTGTCTAAAACCAAATAAAGAAAATTTTGGCCTTTGTGGAGTGAACATGTACGACCAGTCCTGGGGTATGTAAGCCTATTCTGTGTGCCTGCTCAGTTCTGCAGTCGAGGCTGGTGAGTCTGTGCAGCAGTCTTTATTTCCTGGCCGTGCTCCATCTTTGAGGAAGGCACAGTCTGTGCATGGGGTAAGGCAGGTGTCCCATGGGCAACAAGTCTGTGATCAAGTAGTTAGGAGCTGTGCTGTGTTCACACAGGGGCCTGAATTAGGTTTTCATAGGAAGTTTGAATAGCTTCATTTTTCATTATTAATGTAATTTTAACATATGCATGTTGGTGATATTGCTCGGGTAGTTTTGTGAGCAGCTTTTCAGCATTTTTCTTCAAATGATTTCTGGAAGTGGGCGCATGGTACTGTTGGGTACATGCTTCTCTGAGGAAGGGAGGAAGGATTGTCCACAAAACCTTGTTTTGGCGTGGCAGTGTAACCTGGAGACAATCTTACAGTTACTTCTGATCTTAACCATGTGAGGTCTGAAAGAAGGTACAAACAAAATCCATTGCCCAAGAGCTACTTTTTTTGTTTTCAGGTAGTGTTTGATAATGTTTGTCATCCGAAGACCTGAACAACCTAGTATTGCACCCTAAACCTTTTGCTGTTCAGTTTCTGAAAACTTTGAATAAAAGGCAAAATAAGGTCTATAGAACTTTTAGTTATTTTAGAATTATGCATTTTGGAAAAGTTATTTGGCAAGCAGAAGCCAGCTGTGTGATTCCAAGTCGTCTTCTCCTTTCCTTTCCTTTTTTTATTTTCTCTTTCCCTCCCACACTTGTCTGTGTTTGGTGATGTGAAATGGAAATGATGTTACATTTTGCAATTACAAACTATGGATATTTGAGATCAGGTAATATTATTTTCTTTTTAAACAGTTTTATTTGTTGATGTTTACAAAAAGACTCCTTTTATATTCTTTTCTTTTCCCCTTTCCACCTGCTGTTCCTTGTACTGTTGTTTCCGTTAGGACTGCCATGTTCCTCCAGCTCTTCTTGCATGTCCTGTCAAGAAGGCAGTTGTATGTGTTTGAAAAAAATGTATTCCTCATATGTTTGACTCGGGCAGTAACTTACTGGCCCATAGTCCATTGGTTCAGTTTACAGCTTGTACTAATAAATAAAACCCCATGCTACTGTTCTGCAGTTCAGAGTAGTTACTGTTTTATATTCCTCCTTCTGGTGCCTGGCCAACCAGGACAGTTGATTAACTCTGACTGCCCCAATCCAATCAGCGATTGTTCCTTTCCTAAAAGTCCACATGTGAGTTGACATCAGTTTCCCTGCATCCATCCACCCTCTGTTGATATGCAGAAAAATTCTGCCATCTCATGCAGGAAGGGAATGGAATGCTGTGATTCCCTAGAGGAACAGACCACTTTTGGATTTCTTTTTGCGTGAGAGAATTAGAAGGAGAGCTTCCAGGGGCAAGAACCTCTGGCTTCATGAGATTTTTTTGGTGACTGTGTTTAGAGTATAATGAAGAACAGGCTCTTCAGTATCACTTCTCGAAAGTGAACTGCATTGTTTGAAATAGAGGGTGTGAGACTGATGAGTTCTTTGCTTTGTAGGTGCATGCACACAAAGAAAACTTTGGGGCAATTTTTAGTTTACAATTTTGAAATAATGGTGCTCTTTGGAGACCTTATTTCAGAAATCTTTGAGACGTACCAGAATATGGACAGTTAACTTACTTTCTCTTGTAACCGTCTTTCAGGACTATTTGAAAAATTTGGGTATTTGAGCTCTTCAAACCAGTTTGACATAAAAGTCACTGCAGCTTCGCCGATAAAGCCCTCTCCTGGAAAAGCAGAAGTAATCTTTCTGCCAGCAAAAATTCATCGTTTGGGTCTGTGGTGTGAGTAAAGCCAACACAAATGCTTTTCCTATTGGCATAACTTTTCTGCATCAGAATTTTGTTTCCATTACAGCTGAATTGGCTGTATGGTGTGTGGTTCCCGGCTGCCATTTCCAGCTGGTGTATTTTTTCTGGCAGAAGTTTGTGAAGTAGACAAGCCTGATAGAGCAGATCCTTGAAGACTTCTTAATTTATGAGGTTTTGATGTGGAGGAGGAGAGGAGTTCCATAATAGCTATCATATACTTGACCTACTCTTATTATTGTAGAACTGGCAATGGTGGTAGCGAAGTATTACTGTGGGTGTAGTCTCCCTTTTCTCTCCAGTCTCTGTTAAGCAAGCAAGGAGAGAAGGTGCATTTTGCCAGAGCATGTTTAAGTCCTCCAGATTCCGGCTCCTGCACAGGAACTGAGAAGAGAGTTCAAGTATTACTCCACTGTTCCCTTCTGAGGATTCAGATCGCACATGAAATTTTTTTAGTGTCTTCTGAATATTTTTGTTCCTGTACATAGATTTCATTCCCCCAAATAAAAGCCTTCAGAGGTAGGCTGTAGCTAGGTGCTTTCCTCTTTTTTTCATTCCAGACTTTGACCGAGGTTCTGATTCAAACTGGTGCTGGCTGCTTGTAGACTACTAGGCTCAGTGGCAGTTGCGTTTCCCCTAGAGCAATGTGAGTTATCTGGAATGTGGCAGGTTGATCCGCTGTGTGACACCAGTGTCTTGTGAATGTGTGTATAGTAGTCTGTTGAGTTGGGAGTCTACAGCTTGCGTTTGTCCAGCATCATTTATTTTACTTCTTAGTTTTGTTTCTGATGTTTTTTTTCTGAAAGAGCTAACACTGTCATGATTTTCTAAAGCACATGTTGAACAACTGAGCCAATAAAGAGTACAGTTAGGATTGTGGTTTGATCCCCTAGTCTATACAGAAAAAAATGCCAATGAGAAAAGCAGGTTTAAATGACTTTCTTTTGGAAGTACTTCAGTCAAATAACTCCAAATACTCTACCTCCTACCCTGAGGAGGCACACTGAAGAAATTGGAATGACTGTGGATTTTTGAAAGCTAGAAAAGTTCATCTTAAATGGAAGTTTCTTCTTGGCCTTAAGTACAGGAGAGCTGCTGTGTTCCTAGTTGATCACTTACAAGATTCTACTATTGGAATGTAGTTCAGATGAGTTCTGCATGTTATTTGATGCATGTTCTTCTGCCTATGTTTATCTTAACCTAGTGACTAATTGTAGAGCAAGGTACTGAGAAATTAGCAAATAAAAATTGCTTTTATTTAATGCAGCACATGGTGGCACAGTGAACAGCTGCGTGCTTAGTTTATGCTGTAGAAAGAGATAAATATACATACACCTTTTAGCTGCAGAAAAAATACATATGGGAGGTTTCAGGAAGTTTTTCAGTAAGAATATAAGTATATAACCATGTGGTTTGTTTGTGTTGTTGTTTTTTTTTTTCTTTTTGTAATCTCCAAAAGAGTGAATCACTTGTCTGCCTTCTCATTGGTGATTACAATGCCTGACCGGAGGAAATGATAGGAAAGGGGTTTTTTTTCCACATATTCAGCTTTCTTAAAGTTATTCTGTAGTTGGAAAGAGAGTTTTTAAACAAGTGTATTTAGTTTACATGGCAAAGTTTTGGTGTAGCCTCTGTGAAAAGAGACCAGGAGCTGTCCCTGTTGGACACTACGAGCTCCAGCCAGTTCCAAAATGAGCCCATGGCTACCTAAAGCCGAGCCCATCAGCACTGTTTGTGGCATTTCTGTGATAATGTATTTAAGAGATGGTAAAAAGCCATGTGGAGCAGCTGTGAGAGAGAGGAGTGAGAGAAAATGTGAGAGAGACAGCCTTCCAGAGACCAAGGTCAGTAAGAAGGAAGGCAAGGACATGCTCCAAGTCCCAAAGCAGAGATTTCCTTGCAGCCCAAGGAGAAGACCGTGGTGAAGCACGTTGTCCCCTGGCAGCTCATGGAGGACATCTCTGCAGCAGATATCCACACTGCAGCCCATGGAGAACCCCACCCTGGAGCAGGTGGACATGTCCTGAAGGAAGCTGCAGCCCATGAAGAGCCCTCTCAGGAGCAGGTTCCTGGCAGGAGCTGTGTCCTGTGGAGAGGAGTCTCTGCAGGAGCGGGTTTTCTGGTGGGTGTGGCCCATGGGGAACCAACACTGGAGCAGTCTGTTTCTGGAGGACTGTATGCTGTGGAAAGGATCCGCGCTGAAGCAGTTCTTGAAGAACTGCTGTCCAAGGGAAGGACCCACGTTAGAACAGTTCGTTAAGGACTGTGTCGTGTGGGAGGGACCCCATGCTGTAGGAGGGGAGAAGTGTGAGGAGGAAGGATTGACAGAGATAAAGTGTTACGGTCTTACTACAACCCGTTCCCCATCCTCCCACTCTGCTCAGCAGCGGGGAAGGAGGTAGAAGAGTTAGTAGTGAAGCTGAGCCAGGAAAGGGTAAGGGAAGATGCTTTTAGTTTTGTTTCTCACTATCCAACTCTGTATTTAGTTGGCAATCAATTAAATTAATCTTTTCAAAGGCAAGTCTGTTTTGCCCATGATGGTAACTAGTGAGTGACCTCACTGTCCTTATCTCAGTCCATGAGCTTTTCATTATATTTTCTCCCCCATCATACTGAGGAGGGGAAGTGAGAGAGCGGCTTGATGGGCACGTGACAGCCAGCCAAAGTTAACCCACGGCATCCAGTTATTATGAGTTTTCCAAACTAAGACTGAGGCAAGACCTTTATTCTTGAGTAACTATGAAATTGAGGATGGACTGGTCATATAAAGTCTCAGAAGAGCTTGTGTAAAAAAGAAATGAGCTAGATAAGAGTAGTCAGGAAGCTTTCTCTCCATCTGAGTGAGTAATGACCAGTACTGTGTCACTGGAACTGTACAGAAGCTAAAGTGGATTAACTTCAACAGAAGAGAAAATCTGTAGCTGCTTGGTTCTTTCTTCCATCTCTTAATTGAGATGCAAGATTCTTTTCATCAGGCTTGTGCAGGACATTTGCTTAGATGTCTCTCTCTTCCTACGTTGTGTGCCCTCAACACTTGTCTATGAAATACTGTGTGTCCCTCTGCTCTAGTTTTTAAGTTTTTGAATGTCAACTTTTGTTTAGTTGCTCCTTTAGTCCCAGGAGCAGTTTATAAAAGCATTATTATTTCTAAGAGAGACTCCATTCTTCCACTGAATGAAGACTATTTGTGTTGAAAATACTTTCAACCACAGTGTACTTTTCTCCTCCATTGAAGTTTTTTTGTAAGCTCTAGTGGAAGTAGAGGCAACTTTATTCATAACTAATATTGCCTCTTAAAAAAAAGTTTCTGGTAATTGGTTGTATTCAGCTGGGATGCTAGTTGTGGATATTTCCATGCAATTTTTCTTCCTTTTTTGGTCTTGAATGAGCTGTAGACTGTAGCTTACTGTGATTTGTGAGCACGAAGCTGATGAATAACAAATTTAAGATCAGGCCATTAGTGGAAGATAAATTACGAAAGCCAGCTAGAGAATCATCTTTCCAGCAGTATTTTTCCTTGATTGATGTAATTTTGCAATTTGCCTTTTCAGGCTGATGAAACAGAATATCTGACCATTCCTTCTCTGGTGTGGCTTGTGACATCTGTTTTGAAAATGGAAGTGTGAAAGGTTCACTTATTCCAATAATATAAGCATTCTTCTTTCTCCTTTCCCATTAGAATTGAAGCCATTTTGGATTTGAGATCCATTCTATTACTTAAGATTTACCTAAGAAACCAGATGTGTCTGTAACGGTCCTGAAGTTATGTGGTGATTCTTGCCAGGCAGAATCAACGTTTTTGTGAACAGTGACTTAACAGGAATGATCAAGCTAGAGCTTTACTAGTGTGAGACTTGCCTAAGGCTGGACTCTGTGATACAGTCCCATGGAACTACAAACCAACACCTACTTCAGTTATTTGAAGTGTGGGCTTATTTTATGTAATGGAGAACTGTTTCTAGAACTAATTTTGAGCCACAGAGGACTATACTATACTCAGTGTCACTCAGCTGGCTTATGTGTGCTAGAAAGTATAAAAGCAGTATTCAAATGTATCTTTGCCTATTGGAGAACAAATGTATCTTTGCCTATTGGAGAACATAGTGAGGTTGTGGCAAGTTTTAACTGCTGATAAAAAAAAAACCCTAATTTTTTAGGTTATTCTGTTTAAATAGCTTAATGAATGGTCTTAGGCTTCTAATCCACTAGAACAAATGCACACAATGAATGTGACATTTTCTGGAATTTTTTTTTTTTCAGTGATAACCAACTAAAGATGTTAAAAATATTTAGCTCTAGGTAAAAGACACATTTCTGAGAGAGTGTAGTTTGGTTGGTTCTTCAGTTTAACCAGAGGAGGGTAACAAGAAACAGGAATGACTTTCCCAAAGCCCTTAAAAAAATTGTTGTAACAGCATGGGAAAAAACAGATCAAATCTAATGCCTGGAATTGTTAAATGGAAATGGTGGGTACAAAATGATTTGTTGTTGTGTTCTGGAGAAGTAGTCACAAACCATAAATATACTGGTGAAAAGAGAAGTTTGGATTCTGTGTATGGCAGTCAGAGTTGTTCTGCAGAATGTCCTCTCTTTTGGGTAGCTGTACAGAAAACCTGGGGAGACAAATGTCTCAAGGATATGCTTGGCCATTTTGAGTTCCCTTGCTACATCTAGTGTATACTAAGTTGAGTGAAAATTTTGGAAGTGCAACTTGCTTTTTTTAATGGAAAATAGAGGGTTTGAGCCCAACTTTAGAGCTAAGACTTCTGTAACTGTGACTGAATGTCATTTAATGAATGAGAATAAATATAACCATATAGCTTGCGAATAAGCAAATTAAATGGGATCCTGAACAGCTGGAGAACTTCTGCAGTTTTGTGAGACGTTTGAAACTGGTGCAATACTCAAGCTCTTTTGATGTTTACAGAAGTGATACACAAGTCTCCTGAGTAGAAATTGGTAGTGACTTGCTGTGCAAATTTCACACAAGCAGGAGCTGCGGAGAAGCATCTTGAAGCATGTCCCAGAATTTAAATAAAAGTGATGTCTTGTCAGGATGATTGTGAAGCAGTGAAAGGCACCTCACTTGAATACCTGGAATACTGAAATGTGCATGCGGCCCTTATTTAAGTGCTATAATGAATTTGCAAATAGTAAAGCATTTTCTGGAGTGGATTTTACAAGAATAGACCAGATGAAAATGGAAAAGATACCAGATCGATCCAGAACATTTTATATTGGGATAACTATGTTCTGCAGTGGATGTCCTTAAGTAATCGGACAGTTCGTTTTCCCATTTACTAAAGAGTCTCTGCTTTCTGTGTATAAAATATATGCAAATTTTTATTTCAATATTTAGAGCATAATCAGAAATAGTTTCGCTTTGTATTTTTCATCTTTTTTAATACGCTTTTTTAAGGCTTGATCCACAGATGTCTTTGGTGATGTAACTGGCTTATTTGAGCTTGTGTGGATTGTAAGTGCATCTTCAATAGCTATATCATGTATTTGCTGCAACTGCAATACATCTACTTTTAGTTTAAAAAATATGTTCTGTAGTATTTCTATCAGGTTTATACAAAAGCACTTTTTCTAGATTACATGTGTAGATGAATTCCTGCATTTCATGCTTGTTACAGTTGGATTTGACTTTTAGAATATAGTCCTTGTGGCACTGCTTAGAACTACTTCGGAGTTGTGTTGATCTTTGTGTACAGCTACACTTAAATGCATCATGCCTTTTTTTTTTAACCTTTTCTATCCTATATCACTGAAGCTTGTAATTAGATGGCTATCAGTGTACGTGACACCATGTAAGAAATTTTTATGATTACCTACATGTGTGATATAGAGATGCGCAGATGAACTTGACCATAGTGAATAAGTCTTGCATAACCATCACCAGACCGGTTCTGGTGTCTCTGTGTGTGTATCAAAGTCTGAGGACTGCGAGACTCACTGTTTCTGAAATCTTTGATTTGGTAGGGAAGAGGAGTGGAGAGGATGCTGTATCTGAAGAGTCTTTGTTTCTGTGGAAGTGAGGGAAGTATTCTTGGTATGCTTGAGATTCTCCTGTTCAGGAAAATCCTTAATATGGCATAAATTGTCATCTTCAAGCAAGCTATAGGCTGTGTAGATTCCTGCAGGTGTATTAGAACTAGATAACTGTTGATTTAATATCTAAAGCTACAGAAATATCTGTGCAGTCTTCACTGGTATCTTTAGGCTCTTTGAAGTCATAGGGCAGTTCAGGTGGGTCTTCTGATATCCTTGTATATATTGGCTTTCTCTAGCACTCTGTAGGTATTTTGAAGTATTTGGGTTGTTCCACCTGTGGTTGACCTGACAAATGCTTTGAGTACTAGTGGTCTTATCTTAAAAACTTACTGGGCATGGCTGGAATGGAGTTAGATTTCTTTATAGCAGCCCTTACGGTGCTGTGTTTTAGATTGGTGACCAAAGCAGTGTTGATAAGACACCTGGGTTGTAGCTGTCGCTGAACAGTGCTTGCACAGCGTCAAGGCCCCCTCTGCTGCTCACTCTGCCAGTAAGTCAGCTGAGGGTGGGCAGGAGACTTGGAGGGGACACAGCTGGCATAGCTGACTTGAATTGAGCAAGGGAATATTCCATACTGTATGATGTCATGCTCAGCAATAAAACTGGGGAGTTGTTTTTCCAAAGTAGACCTTGCTTGGGACTGGCAAGGCATTGGTCTGCTGATGGTGGGTGATTGCTTTTGCAGCATTTGTTTTCTTCTTTTTTTTTCCTTTGTACTTATGAAAACTGCCTTTATCTTATAACGTGCCTTTACACACGAGGTGTTTTTTTTCCCCCCATTTTTTTTGCCGTTTCATTTCTCTTCTCGAACCTGCTGATAAGGAATGAGTGAGCAACTGGGTGGGGGCTTACCTGCCAGCCAGAGTCAAACCCAGTATAAAACTAAAGTTTTGTATGACAATAGTAATGAAATCTTGAGTCATTAGCTGGGGTAGCTCAAAAAATATCCTGTGTGGTAATGAATACCATCATTACTGTAAAGTTACCATACTCATTTTTACCTTTGCTAGTGAGATGCATGAAGTCACTTTAAGCCTGTTCCAACAGGTGTTGCAGCCCTAGATGGTCGTTGTTTTTTCCCATTCTGTTTTCAGAGTGCAGTGGTGAACTTTTAACTAAGAACTTAGTATTTAGGGAGGTGCTATTTTTAATCCAAAAGTATCTTTAGCGCTGTTCAGGTAGAAACACAGGTTTTGGAAAAAGATTGTTTCTGTACCTCTGGCCGTTCAAGGTTGAAAGTTTGCGCAAACTTTGAGAGATGCCTTATGGGGATTGTTGTTCTCAGTGCTGTATTTGTGGACAGTTGCAGTGTTTTGCTGGAGTCTGGAATTGCAGTGCCTTGAGTATTAGGTGTTAGATTACCAGTTCGAGATACATTCCTAAATTATGAAATGTTGTTTGGCTGTATTTCTGTATAGGCCTGTCACTGTCAGCAGTGTGCTTTTGCTTTAAGTGTTTCGTTTAAAATTTTGGGATGGAGAAAAAGTTCTCTGTATGTAAGAGTGAAGATAATTTATTTTTTTCAGATTTCTTCAAAGCTGGGTTAGTATCCTAACCTGCATTAACAATATTCAGGAACTTCATCTGTCTTTCCAAGGTGATTGTACCTCTCTGTAATAAATACATCTTACATTCTCAGGACAGCTTTGCGTTATTTTGAAATGGGATTTTATTTATTGCACAGAAAACACAGAGGACTTCATTAGACAGAGTTCTATCTTTGAGTAATGTCAGTTGTTCATGGTTTGATGATGATAGCAAGTCGCTAAGGGTGTTGAGCAATTTGGTTGACTCCAACATGATACCAGACCCGTTTTAACATGATTATGATGGAGAGTGGCTATTTTAGTCCTTGTAATTCTCACTCTTTTCATCATCTTCAAATTGTCGTTAAAAAGAAAGCAGAGAAATCTTTATTATGTGTAAATTCCATGTTTGTTGTAGACTCTCCTACATTTTCTCAAAAGCTGCAAGCTTCTTTTCAGATGTTGACTAGAGCTTTCACTGCAGTTTCAGGGCATGTGTGTGGATCCATTTTTTGCCAGAAGTTACACGTACTTGTCCATGCTCTGTATGAAATGGCTAAAAACTGTGGTTTTAAAGTGGCTAAAACCAGGTGACAATCACTTTAACAGAAAGATACAGATTATCAATTAACCCTGTTAATACTCAATTGAAAACGGTAACTTTCGGCTAGGCCTCTGTTACCCAGGACACCACTGTTAAATGCATTTGTGCCTGGATGAGGAACTTTATTCTATTTAAGTTCTATTATCTACTTCTGGACATTTGACTTTCTGCTGTGGTGTTGAAAGTCCGGATCCTTTCCAGAAGTATGAAGTCAAATTGAGTAGTCACCTCAGTTTGAAATACTCATGTCACGTCAGTGGGTATTTGACATCTTGATGTGTGAAAAAATGGTGCTGGTTTTCTTCACAGTTCTCTGAGGTAGGTTCTCACAGTGCGTTGTAAGAGCTAACTAACCTTTTACCCTGGTGTACTAAGTGGCTATGGCGCCTGGTTTGTTTATTGGTGAGGGAACTGAACCTGCTTTGCCATTTATATCCTTAGGTGAGAAAACCTGCTGGCAAAAATAATCTGATCTCATGTGCTTGGTGGTAATGTGTGCTGGAAATAGAATACATGTGCACAACACGTGGCAAAAATAGTTATTGAATGGTAAAGAATTATTTTCCACTTGCTTATGAAAAGAATAAAATGGTCATGTAGCAGAGGTGTTTAGACACGTCTGAGTCTATGGCATTTCCATCTTAAGACAATTTACAACAATTAGTTTCATATCTGCTTCCTTCTGTAAATGGCGTAGAATAGCACAGAATGCAACTGTGTATGTGTGTGCTAATTGCCACAAATATGAAGAAAAACTTGAAATAATTAAAATTTTGTACTTTCTTTTCTGTTGCCCTTGCCTGCTGCTTACACTGGTTTCCTTTAAGGACACCTTTGTTGTAGGTTTGCTGCAATAAAAGGTATTTTCTTTTCAGCAGCTAGATTGAATGTACAGCTCTTGAAATGTAGAGGAGAACAAAATAACTGCATCCATGTAAATGTAGCATAGAATTGCTTATATATGCACAGTTATGACACATTCATGCAGTGACGTAGGAAAAGGTGGAGACTGGTAATAGTGAAAATGGTATGAATCTCGTGTGTAGTTTAGGTTTTTTATATGCAGTCAGTGGACATTTGTTTTGTGTCTTTCAAAATGTTTTCCTTTGTAAGAGTAATATAGGTAATATGAAAAGGGGGAAATTCTGGAATTTCTCTTTAGATCATTTTCTCTTTGTAGAATTTTCTCTTTTTTCCTGTTTAAGTGCTGATCCCATGTGTATGTTTTAATAAATAGAAATATATATGTGCTTCTGTTTATATGGATCAGGCAACTCTTATTGTCTTACACCAAAAGAAATTTAAAAGATAAGTAAAAGACATCCTGTGACTCTTAGTCAGATTCTGCCTGTTGCAGACAAAATACAGTCCCCAAAAAGCTGTTGAACGATAAAAAGGTGCAGATGTGTAGTTGTCTAGAATGTCCCTCAGTATTTTCTAACTTAATGTCAGTAGTTAATGTAAATAGTGAAGCAGCAGAGTTTTGTAGGATATAAGAAATTTAGGTCTCAAGTAGTCTGTTGTTGATATTTTAGCGTTCTTTGTGGAGTTCCTGTCACCAGCTGGAACTTACTGACTGCATGTGGATGGACGTGGTTTTTAAGTTACTTGAGCTCTGGACTCAAATACCAGCAAGCTGTATAATTTGTTAAGCCCCTCCAGATGGCAGGTAATATTCTAGTGTTGGATCTCCTTTCCTTTACTTTCTTTCTGTGAAGTAATTTGCTGACAAGTCTATTGGATGGTCTCTTAAAAACAGAAGAGATCAAATATCTCTGAAGTATTTTAAAATAACAAGTTCTTAGAAAATAGAACGGAGATTGCAACAACGGTGCTGGAAATCTGTATTCAATGGATGGGAAATTTTGCTATTTGTAAACATTTTTATTATTTTTCTGAGTCAGTTTGAAGCCTTTGGGGACACTGGGAACAAGGGGAGGTACTGCTTGTGAGGTGCTTTACATGGTGCTTATGAGAAATAGAATTGCAGCTGCTGTTTTCCTGTCCGACTTTTGCATGAACAAAGCATATTTAAGAAATGTTCCTGCTCATGGCTCAAATGCTTACTAGTCCTTACTTTCACACAGTACTGTGAGGAATGACAAGACTTTGGCCTTGAGAGCTGGCCTGGTATTAGTATGAGCCAGAGATGTTTGTGTGGGAATGACAGTCATTTTAATGCTTTTTTTTTTTCTTTTTTTTTTTTTTTGAGTTCAAGATCTAAGCTTTCTGAATAGGCTTAAAGTGGCCAAAGCTGAGCTCCAGATCTTTAACCTTGAAGGCTTTTTTCCTGCTATTTGAGTTTTCCCACAGAAGTCCTTGTTCTTCTCACCTGCTATAGCGTGAGAAGGTTCGCAGTCAAACTCAGTAGTCACCTCATCTAATCTTTCTAAGACCATTACTTCAGATCTTTCTGCAAGTTGTGGTCTACAGTATGCAGAGAATGATCATCTTGTAATTGGGAGGCAAGAAGTCATGGCTATTGTTACAGATATTCTTCACAAGGTGTGTTTATTTTTGTATACTGTGTGTGTTATTTACCTGCTTCTTTAAATGTTCCACTGAATGTGTCACTTGTTGCATAGCTGCACAGAATCCAGTCTTGTTGTGCCTTGACCTGCTGGAATTTTCCAGCTAACATACCAATATGACTAATACTGATCACTGTGAGGGGAAAGGCGGCTTAAGAGATACTGGGTGATGCCTTTCAAATCAAGGGATGGGATAGACGGTAATGAAAAAGAAGAAGAAAGCTTTCCCCCATGCCTTCTGCTACATTCAAGTGATATAACAGTTCAGATGGTGTTTTTTCTCAGGAAGAACTCTTCCTTTCTTTAATAGGATTAATGTCTGAATACTTGCTTCAGGACTTCTTTAGAAGAGATTCTGACTTTCTCTTTTTTACCACATAACACACTTCCTCCTTTTCTATTTACAGCTCGTAAAACTGGGTGTGCTGATAGTTAACTATTTTTGTAATTATTACTAATCAGAATAGATAAACCTAGCAGTATCAATTCCTTTTAACGTTAAAAAACCGTATATGCAGTGGTCAGATATATGGTGTATGCAAAAGATTTGAGTCAGTCATCTGTAACGGTGCAATGAAAAATGTCAGTTTGATTTCTATTAATTTAAGTAATCAGAAAAAAAGTGGAACAAACAGCAGGTTGCTCAAAATTTGGAGTGCGTTCCTGTTTCTTTACATTGAAAGACTTACTACTAATTACAAAGAGTGTTCAGTCTGAATACACTATTCATTTAGGGTTAAAGAAAAAAGATGAAGAATCTCACCACTAGCAAGTTTTAGGAATGCCTGCTTAGTATTATTAGAAAACTATGTGTCACTTGTTGTTACAGGGATTAGATATTAGCAGACTAACTGCAAAGCTATTACAGTTGATACAAATGAGATGCGGTGCTACGTTAATGCTATTTCTTCAGTAGTAGCGGTGTTAAAATACCCATACATTCTTATTCTATGGGGTAAATTACTTTTAAGTCTTTGTTTTTAAAAAACAAGAACTCTGGCGCTGATGTCTTCAGAAGATTTTTCTTATGAAAGGTGTAGAATAAATGGAAATCACAATCACTGATTCCACCATTAGTTAGGAGCTAAATAGTAGGGTAGAAAATGCAGCTTTTATGGTTGTCTGCTTTGAACTATGTTAAGAGAATTCAGTTATGTTCTGTTACCAGAAAGTAAGTGCACATCAAGTTAGAGACATGATGTAGAAGTTCTCTTAGTGAAGGCTGAATTTGAAATGAAAAGTGGTTTGAGGAAGTGGGGTGTTCAGACTACCAGAATGACTGGATTAAAGAAGTACTTCTGTAATGCTTATTGTGGAAATAACGTAGAAATACAAGTGGTGTAGGAAGTAGCTTGACTTTTTTTTGTTCTTTAAAAAAGCTTTTTATAGAATCATAATTGCTTTTTATTAAATGATGGTCTTGTTGTTGCAGTGTTTAAGTAGCTGTCCTGTTGTATGAGGAATTATTTGAACATTGGGACAAACTGGTTTGTCACAAGTTTATCACTCTAGAGTTCTGTATTTGTGGTTCCTAGCCACTTACTAGGTGACCTTCAGTGCTGTCACCACTGTCTTCTCCTCCTGGATCTGCTCCACTGATTCTGTCGCTATCGGAGAGTCAAGGATGATGCAGCCTCCATGCTTGTCTTCTGCTAGTCCTGATTTGTTAGCCTGACAGAGGTTGCTAGAAGTGAGACATAGCACAGAATCAAAGTTAATATTTTCTTAACTCTTCCCAAACAGTAAGTTAACTGTCCTATTCTTGTACCTTTCCACCAGTACTGGTCTCTTTCATGTGCGCTGGAGGAAACTGCAGAATGCCCTTTTAGTGATAGTTACACAATGTTTTGGCTGCATAAGAGGATAGTAGGGACTAGGGAGTGACTGAGGCAGTTGTTGGATGATGGATGTGCCATGTAGAAAACTGGTTGGTGTTTGGGAAAAAATTGGCTTTAAGAGGTGAGATGGAGATCCTTATAATGATTCTTTTTTTTTCCCCTGGTGAAAGTGAACATGAATTCAGGAAAGGCATGTGAGATATAAGCTGCCTTTTTCTGTGGCAGAAAAAGTTAGCAGGAGGAATATTGTTGGGTGCTTCTAAATTTAGAACTGGACAGAGAGGATGAAAAAAGAGCCAGATGACTTTAATCTATGTCTGGTCTGAATTTGCATAGGCATTCAAGAGGAATTGTAGAACTTTTGCATATAAAGCGAGCTTGGCCTTTAAGAAAGGCTTGGGATTCAAAATCTTAAAAGAAAAAAAAAGTACACCTTCCTCACCCCCCCCGC
>Ga0065711_1042352_pt1 | contig 15446 bp, 10 predicted proteins | sample Hoacrofraction12_FD_59098 | JGI IMG/M metagenome (GOLD analysis project Ga0065711, IMG submission 59098) | Hoatzin crop microbial communities from Cojedes, Venezuela - Epithelial fraction 12 v2 (version 2) | ecosystem: Host-associated > Birds > Digestive system > Esophagus > Crop | place... | reverse complement strand
GGGGCGGGCGGGCTCGGCCGTGGGGCCGGCGAGGGGAAGCCCTGGGCGGGCTGCGGGGTTGGGCAGAGTCGGACGGGGAAGTGGTGGAAGCGGCGTGTGGCTGCTCGGCTGCCGGCTGTGCGGAGCGGGGCCGCCGGCGCAGCGGGGGCCGGGCCGGGCAGCCGGGTGTCCGCTGGTGAGGCGGGCGGACCCCGCGGCTCTGTCGTGACAGCTGGGCCGCGTTTCGGTGCGGTGTTGAGGGGAGAAATCGGAAACGCTTCTGGGTATCATTTCGGTTTCTTTTCCTCTTTAAAGCAAATATGACCATCGGTAGTATTTGATTATCAAAAGCTGAGTACTGTGAAGGTTCAGCGTTGCCTGCTTTCATTTCTTTCTTTCTAGAGCGAAAAGCAGAATACGGTCTGGTGTTTTCTTTTTGCCCCCTTTTCTGCTGCACGGTTGCTAGACTGGTTTGTTTTGGGTTTGTATGGGAGTGACAGTCGGTATGGCCTGAGAGCTAAGTTCAGAGGTCTGTTTCCTCACTACTTAAAACCAAGTGATTTTATATATACAGATCTCCTGTTGATGGTTGGTGCGTACACGACAATTAAATTGTGTTTAATGAACAATTCACAGAAGTGAAGGAAAAGAGGGAACTAGGGTTGTATACTCACAGGTGATGAAGTCTTGCAAATGAAGATGCGACCTGTCACTGTGCTGCGCCTTGACTGAGTCTGTAGTAAAAAAAACAAACCATCTGAAGAACTCTTCCATGTTTTTTAAAAAGTCAAAGTTTTTGCTATTTAAAGATATGGAATCTTCTGCGAAATTTCGTTACATCTAGATAAATGCTAAATAATGTAGTCCCATTATTAATAGTTAAACATTTGTAAATTATCCATGTTGTAGAGGGTGAGTTTAAAGAGGAGTTAAAATGCTTTAGATAAGTTGTTGTGTTTTTTTAGTCCTGAACCAACCATAGTTTGAGTGGGCTTGATTTTTTCCTTTTACTTGCAAAACCTGATGTGTCGGGGTCGGTAAAGGATAAAGCAAACTGAAAGCGTGCCAGCATGTCCCGGCGCTGGGAATCCACAGGTGTGCGGTGCAGGACTGCAGGTGGTACTATCCCGTCCGAGCTGTATCAGGTTTATCCCAGGGCGAATGGAATGACTTTCTCGTGCTCGAAGCTGCTCAGCGTGCAGCTGGGCGTAGCTGCTGTGTGGTGACTTGCTCCAGGTTTTGGTGTGTTGGTAAGAGAATTGGAGATGTGACCCCGTGGGCTGTTTGTTTGTTTTCTGTTTACTTACAGCTTTTGAATTCTGGTTTGGCAGACTTTTTCCAGTTTGAGCACTGAGAGATCAGAAATATTAAGTAGTAGTGGTAAAATCATGTCTGTGTGCAGTCAGACATGCATTGATTAAAAGGACAGTTTTAATAAAATCTTAGTTTTTAAAGCTTTAAATAGGTTATGATCGTTCCAGAACTCACAGTAGAGACTATGTGGCCAGAAGAAGAAAAATCACCCCAAAATAAGCCTCATAAGCTAAAAGACCAGACGAGAGGATTAATTTGTCTTTTTTTGTCTAAACATGTTTGAAAAGCCTTTGAAGTAAAAAGAAAAAAAAACAAAACCTGGAGAGTACATTCAGGTATTGGTACGTCTATAGCCATCCGTCCTGGCAAGAAGGAAGGGATTTTTTTTTTAAACTGAGTGCGTGTTTCCTCAGACTCTTGCGGTCATCGTGATCCTCATTTTGACTGTCGAAACGGGGGGTTTTGGGGGGGGTGGGGAGAGAGAACGGACCTATGGCAACAAGTCCTCTCAGAAGTGTGGTAAGTACAGTGCCTTCCTGAGCTGAAGTGCAGCAAAACCCAGATCCCTGGATCTGTTTCGACTTGTACATTTCAACGGTCTCATGAGTGATAAGATCAGAAATTATGTGGTTTTTAAAGATTCTGGGGAATATTTTTCTGCCTTCAACAAATAATCTAACCTTGTTATGTCTTTTGGCTGGGGACATACTAAATAATAACTTCTAAGGCCCAAAAATTGATCGCATACATTTTGCTTAAGTAAATGTTGTCACTGGGTTTATAGTTAAAGCTACTTGAATAAATATTTTTTTTATATGGAGCTGATAGACATTGGCGGTACATGCTTTTACTCTGCTGTTTCATATTCTGATATGTTATTAGTATCCTGGTATTTAAAAAGATTAGTTGAGCGATACAGAGCACTTAATTTCTTAAGAAAATGTGATTGATTTAGCCAGTCCATAGGCGCTTCCTTTCCCAATGTATATTTAACTAATAGTTTAAGTGGATGTTGTTAGAATTGATTAGTGTCCAATTGACAAAAGATAGCGAGAGGTGAGTAGCGCAGGAGCAATGGCTACTGTTTTCAGAAAACTGTATTGCCATTGTTTACCTATAATTGAAGTCAAACATAGGGATAGCTTTTTCTAAATATTTCAAGATAAATTCTGATTTCTGCCTAATTTTTTCACTCTTCCAGGCGAGGACTTAGTTATGATGCTAGGAAGCAGTCACGTGCTCCACGAGTCTGTGATGGACAAAGCACATGGTGTTAGTGTGTTAGCTAAGCTGATGGAGTGAGTGGCTGAGGGAGGCTGGGTCAGCTATTAGATTTTTAGTCTAGACTATGGGGGCTGGATTTAATTTCCAGGGCTAACAAAGACTTTTTGTCTTAGTGAAATGACTTGCTCCTTGTTGCTCACGTCCCCGTCTGGAAATACAGCTTGCTCCACGCTGCTTTGGAGGTGTTGGGGGGGGTGAATGTTTGCAGTAATATCCCCTTCCTTATTTTGAACAGGAAAGCAAATCAATATAAGGGATTATAATAAGGTACAGTAAATACTCTATAGCTTTAATGTCAAGAATCCACAAACCACAAATAGCTGGGTTATCCATGCTAGTCCAAAAGTGTGCGTTTTTTGCTTCTAAAGCGTGAGGGGAAAATTACCTGAACTGGGACAGTGTGCCTGGGTGTCCTGCGGTTACTGTGCAGTGTTGAAGTGCGTTGCTGATTGGACTGCAGTCTTGTAACAAGAGTGTTCTTCTAGTAAAATACCTACTTAACTGCAATTATTTTTCTTGTTACAGCTTGAAATGTACTACTTAAGAGTAGAACTGCATTAAGTGGATGTAGCTGCATTCACCTGTGGATCAGCTGCTGGTGTGGGTGGGGTATGTTAGCCAGAAGCACCGTGAGAAACTGAGATGGTAATGTTCTGTTACCACTGCTTTGGGGCTCACATGGGCAGTAGAAGCCACTACTTAAATAACATCATCTGGTTTACTGTTCTGTGACTTGATTCCCTGCACCTTTACTGTTGTCCCTCAACCAGTATTGTAGAGGCCAAAGAAGGAGGAAGGGAGGGACCAGTACCTTGGTGATAGTTTCAGAGCACCTCAGTTTTCGGATTGCTGTAGCTGTTAAACTTGCTGTGCCAGAAGTTTCAGTCAACACTTTTAAAATAGAGAAGCCCCCCCCGCTCCCTTATACAACAGTTGATGGTGCCAGATTTTTAATCATATGCACATAGGCTAACATCACAGTAGGTTTTAGAACAATAGTTGAGTCACTTCCTCGTTGTGCGCCTGCCAAGGCCTAGTACTCGCTGTCGGATTTTCATAGTAACAGGTGACATCATTCCTGCTGAACTCTGAAAGGGTAGGAGCTGCGTGGGGTGGAACTAACAGAGTCACCTGGCCCCAAAGTACAGATAGCTTGCAGTTGTTGGCAGTTCCTTGTTTTCCTGCCTTAAAAAAAAAAAAAAGCTTTACAATTTTATTGCCATTCAGCAATCTGATTTTTTTTATGAGCACCCAAAAAAAAATTGAGTAACTACTTGTCGGCTGATGTGTATAATAATGTATTCTGGCTCTTTGGAATAGACCGATAGAAATGCATCTGTGAATGCCTGGCATTCGTGCTTCTAAGAAATTCAGATTAATTTAAGGCTTTGGTATTCCACCTGTTCTGTGATCAGTTAATAGGTTATCCTCGCATGTTGTAAAATGGCACTATCCATTTAAAATGGATATTTATCTTCAAACATCTGTGGAGATGCTATTACACAGTGAGCCGATTGGCTTGGGGTTCTTCATACTAATGGGTTGTTGCATGCTACTGCAGTTTCTTTGGGTTTTTTCCTTTTTTTCTTTTGCACATTGTATGCTGACGGTTCCTCTTGGCTGATCTTGCTATTAAAAGCCAGTACTTGGAAGTAAAGTCAATAAAATTCATACCATTTAGACTGTTTTGCAAATGCCCCTCATTTCATTTGAGGATAGTGAAACAAAGCTTGTGTCATTGAGTCCAGTTCCTTACTGCTGAGGGCAAATATGAAGTGGCTTACACTTACTTTTAAATTTAAACTCTTGCAATTGGCTGTTAAATTTTAATGTGCAGTACTGAAAGTAGCTGGCATGGAATCTAAATGAGACTTTCAGAGAAGTAAGCTTGTTTTGATTTGCTTATGAGTTATAGCTTTAGAATGCTACAGCAACTATTTTTATCAGATTTCTTTTAATAAAGATTTAGTGTTCTCTCACTGTGGACAGCTTTCTCATTTCTTGTCAGAATTAAGTTACAGATAGCAGATAAATTGCCTTAAATGTCAAAGTGCAGGAGTTACTAAAATGCTCTATTGATAGACAAAGGCCTGGAGTGATTCTTATGCTCCCATTTCTTAGCGAGTTAAAATTTGCAGAAATAAATCTCACCTTGTCTAACCTAATACCTTTAAAAACATTGAGGGGTTTGATATATCTGATGATTTTGCTGTAATAGGGAAACTACCTCACAGCACTCAAATGTTTTGTGAATATTGTGCTAATCATTGCAGTCGCTGTGGTGGTCCCTTTCCCACCTTTTTCCGCTCGCGTGGAATATGGTGTGCTCCTCTCCTCTCAGCTTGAGAGAGATCTTGCTAAATTGGTCAAAGAATCAAGGGATTGAGTGAACAGGGTTTTGGGGGGTGAGGGATCTAGCCATCCTGGGGGTTCTTGGCAGCATGGGGTTACGTTGCTGGAGCTCTCCGTGGGTGTTAGTCTGTGGAGACGCAGCAGTGGAATGAAACCAGAACGCTGGTGAGGCCCGAGGGGCAGCGGCTGTGCCAGCCATGCCGAAATCCCGCTTGTGACATTCACGCTTCTTGATGCTCCTTCCTGGTGGTAAACACGCTGTACTCATACTGCCTAAAAGGAGTTATTTTTAACAGCAATAAGACTTGGTATGTAGAAGTTGCTGGCACAGCACCAAATGTTGCAGAACTTCATGGTTCTGGCAGTTAGTGCACCACCGGTGGAAAGAGAGCACACCTGGTTTGCATGTGCTGTGTTGGCACACTTGGTCTCTGAAGTGTGTTGCTCTGAACTTGAGCTGCAATAACTAGTTTTGATGGACTTTTTGCCGTTTTCTTGGATAACTTAGAGAGGCCTCATTTTTAAATTAAATCATGTTGTAGCTCACAGTAGTGGCTGTCGTACCTGATGTCTTTTGCAAGCATGTTTGATTCAGTGCGTCGTGTGGGTAGTACATCTTGAACAAGTGGTACTGCCTGGAGAGTTATCCCCTCCACTGAAAACCAGTTGCTGTTATTTCTTGCACTATTTAAATGTTTTAAAAAACCAGGCTTATATGAAAACAGGTTTCTTGATTACCTACTCTCTATTGTCCTAGTGTCATGAAGTCGTGCTTCTGATATCTTGGAGGGGGCAAACATTGATTTGGCAGATAGAGAACAGCAGAAATGGGTGGGGAAAGTCCTGTACAATAAAGATCCTGTTTTGAGATAGATTCCTGAGGGGTGAAAAAACAATGTTTGGTACTGCTAGAATTGTTTAAATTGTTTACATTTTGTATGTTGTGTAAGACTGTATGGGAAAAATGTAATCTGCAGAAAAGTGATCTCCTTTTGCTAACTTTTTTCTACTCATCAGCTGGAGTTTAAATAATCCTGTAAAATAGGAGGTAATGAAGCAACTATTGATTACGTAACTGGTATGTGTTTCAGCTCTTACCAGCATTTTTCTTTCCTTTTGAGATTTTCTAAATTAAACACAAGTTTTTGCTTCGAGGAGTAGGGATTACTGGCCTTGGCTTTATGTTTTGGAGTCTGTTTTGATGTGTAACCTAAGCACTGACCTTGTATTTCAGGTTAATGGACCTGATGGCATTCTGCAGAATGGAGCTGTGGATGATAACGTGGCTAAAACCAGCCAGCTTCTGGCAGAATTGAATTTTGAAGAAGATGAAGAGGATACCTATTACACAAAGGATCTTCCTGTGCACGCTTGCAGGTAAGACCTCATCTTGGCCACAGGCTTATTATTTCCAGAGGGCAGGAGCACTGTCTGTGGGTGACAGGTGTACGCTTAGAGGGTTTGGGGATTTTGAGAGCAGCGTCCTTGGAGACAGCCACATACTGGTAGGAAAGTGGTGCCCTCTGGTGAGCTCTTCTGTATGCTTACAGCTGCCACGGCCATGGGTCTTTGGCCTCACTTGAGGAACAGAAGGCCAAGCTAGCCCGAGGGATGGTGATGGTGGGAAGTTTTAAAGTACTTGAGACTCAGAACAGAAGTTTAGCTCATGTTTGATGCTTTCACCAACACTCATGTTCCCTAATTTTCACTTCCCCTTATTTTTGTACACTACTAGATAGTTTAAATCTTGTATTTGAATTTTCCTATAAGTACCCAATCACTTCCTGTTTTTTTTATTTCTGATTCCAGTTACTGTGGTATCCATGACCCTGCTTGTGTAGTTTACTGTAACACCAGCAAAAAGTGGTTCTGTAACGGGCGTGGAAATACATCTGGCAGGTAAACAGTCATGTGATGGAAATAACAATGATGATCTTGTTTTAGTGTGTGTGTTTTGAAGTGGTATGGTGGCTGTGACTCGGTGATGATCAAAGTCTAGTGATTTAAAGAGGAGGTTGGAGGCTCACATTTAGCTTTTCCGCTGTTACCGGCTTAGACCTCGGTCTCAGCAAAACTTGAATCACTTCTGTGAAGTGAGCTTGCTGCTGCTTCCCCCATCCTGTGTTCCAGCAAAGCACAGTAGAGCTGATGCTCTTCACCTGTGGAGCTTTGGGAGTCTCCTTTCAATTACCAGTGACATAAAAAGAATTTTTTACACGTTTCCTATTCTTTCATGCTGGAGTGCCTTAAAGTGTTTGTGCACTGAGAAACCATTGAAACTGTGTTAGCAGTGTCTTTGCTTGGATAAAAAGAGCGAGATGTTACCAATGTCTGCCACAATGTACATAGATTTTGCTTGTCTCTTTTAATAACTGAGCTGATAGGACTAAATCTGATTTTCCTACTAACTTGATATAAATGTGTGTCCTGTCTGGTTTCAGCCACATCGTTAATCATCTTGTGAGAGCGAAGTGCAAAGAGGTGACTCTCCATAAAGATGGACCTCTAGGAGAGACTGTCTTGGAATGTTACAACTGTGGATGTCGTAATGTGTTTCTCCTTGGCTTTATTCCAGCTAAGGCAGACTCTGTGGTGGTTTTGCTGTGCAGGTGAGAGAATGCCTTTGCTGGTATGTTTGTGTCAAGGCTATTGCATAACCTAATTTCTAAAGGGCAATACCTGCTTTCATTTTGTACCAAAATATAATTTATACTCTGATTTACCACCATTTTTCCTTTGAATGATCATATAGGCTTCATGAATTGTGTACAAGTACATAATATAATAAAGAAACATTCTGTTATGCTGGGCAAATGTGTTTGGTCTATAGAAAAGGATTTCTCCCAAATGAAGCAGTATGTAATGGAAAAAAGGTGGTTTTCCCCCTTGTTAAACTGATTTTCAGATTTGGAAGAGTAACAGATCTGTTCAGAAAATTACTCTGGAGCCCTGCTGGAGTGGTGACTCTGAGACACAGTATGTTTTTCTGTTAGCTCATAGAATCATGTGAAGACAACAGTAAATCAGAAATTGTTCTCTGATAGAGTCTATCAGAAATAGTGATTTTATAATTGAATGTATTAATTACGTGCTGTCACTTAGCACGTGTTTGACAGTAGAAGGTATGTTTCTGTGGAAAGAGTTCTCGTATTTGTTTAAACAACAGATGAGAAGTAATCCCAAGTGTTTTCTGATACATGTGTGCATAATCATAGTGGACTGTAACCATGTTCAAAGGTGAGTGTCATACTTAGTATTTTAGATGCTGAAATTTTCAGTTCTAGAAACATCCAAGAAATACTACTTACGATACCGAGCCTTCCCAGTGTTGAAATAGCAAATACAGGAACTAAAAAATGCATTGGCCCAGCAGGCTAGGGTTGTTTTGTTTTTTCCTTTTAAGTGAGATACTTCAGTTGTTTTAGGACTTCACACGGCAGACTTTCGCTTACACTTGTCTAATTTAATAATTTTTTTTCAATATTTTGGTTGTGCAGGCAGCCATGTGCCAGTCAGAGCAGTTTAAAGGATATTAATTGGGACAGTTCACAGTGGCAGCCTCTTATCCAAGATCGCTGTTTCCTTTCATGGCTGGTAAAGATTCCATCTGAACAGGAGCAGTTGAGAGCACGTCAGATCACAGCTCAGCAGATTAACAAACTGGAAGAACTTTGGAAGGTATGTGCTGCTTTTCAAATACTGGTGGTGTTTTACCAAGAGCTAATTCTGTGTGTTTGTGAAGGAGGGACAAGACTGTTCTAGCAACTGTACGAGGTAGGGAACATACTTAAATCACTTGAGGTTTAAATCTCGCAGATTTGACAAGCAGTGCAACTGGGAATTGATCAAAGGATTGAGGAGATCATTCATCAAAGTAGGAAGGTTTCACATTTAGGTTTTTCAGCTCTGTTCAAGTTGCGCTATCAGGCAATCTGAAAAAACAACTTTCCTCCCCTATATCAAGTCGTTCACTTGTTTCTGCTTGACCTGATGACTCGCTGAGTAGGTTACTGTTAGTCCATGTTTGGTATTCAGTTATTGCATTTTGAGAGGTTTTTCTGTACATCCTTTAATGCTTAACAAACCTGACTGGGTGTGAGTGAGCGTGACCTAACAGCTTGGTGCAGTTTTGACAAGTTGTTATACCTTGATATAACTTCCTCTAGCAGTAAAACACAGTATTATCAGTCCTGTTGCACAGTGAGAGATTTGACTTGTTTATGCTTAAAACTTCAAGACAAAATATTTGTGCTCTAAACTCTAGGAAAATCCATCTGCAACCCTTGAGGACTTAGAAAAGCCTGGTGTTGATGAAGAACCACAGCATGTCCTGCTTAGATATGAAGATGCTTATCAATACCAAAATATATTTGGTCCTCTAGTCAAGCTCGAGGCAGACTACGACAAGAAACTCAAGGAGTCTCAGGTAAGAGGCTTGATATATGCCTGTGTGAGGGGGCTTCAGACCAGTTCCCTGGCATCAAACATGTGGTCACTGTTAACAGTGTAGAAGGAAGGCTCTTTATTACAGTACTGTTACATTGTGGTAATTATAGTAGTAGTGGTGATGTAGGATAGCAAGGAGAGGAAAGAAAAATCCTCAAACTGAGGTTTTAAAAAAGAACTTGAAACATGTGGGAGCTTCTGTCTTTTCTATGTTCAGAGTTTGTCTTTCCAAGAGCCACATCCTATTGTAGAACTGCAAGTTGGTCACCTTCTTTTGTATTATCTGCATAACCTGCAGTTACCTTGTCAGAGTTTCCAGTCAAACTTGAAGTATAGGAAGTCATGCAAGCACTTTAAATATTTTAAAAGTGAAGAGAGAATAACACAGGTGGTGATTAGGACTTTGTTCATCATTAACTAAGTAACTCTCTTGTAGAACAGAATTATCTTCTGCAGATGGTGTGAACTCAGTCCATAAAAATAAGTATGGATATTTGTCCATACTGTGACACTGGAACAGCAAGTTTTGTGTTTCTCCACTGTTTTGAAGTATAGGAGAGTGAGGACTGTGGTGGTTGGCAAACAGCTCTTTTAAGAACATAATAGATGCCTCTTCTTTACCATTAGACCCAAGATAACATCACGGTCAGATGGGACCTGGGCTTGAACAAGAAAAGAATTGCTTATTTTACTTTGCCAAAGACCGATTCAGGTAATGATGGCTTGATTGTATGTTTTGCCTGTTTGTTTTTTTTTTTATGCCTGGTGAACAACATCAGTGTTTAAAGAACTGGGATAAAGATAGTACTGTAAGTTTTTTGTGCTGGGGGATCGTTTTCTTCAGGGAATATTTTGAGAGTGGCTTTTTTCCTTCCTTTGTAGATATGCGTCTTATGCAAGGAGATGAGATCTGCTTGAGGTATAAAGGAGACCTGGCCCCTTTATGGAAAGGAATTGGTCATGTTATCAAAGTTCCTGATAGTATCCTTTACTTAGTGAGCCTTCAGGAAGGCTTAATTAAAGATTGAAATCTCTCTGAGGAATCAGTAAATGTGTCTAAAAGTAATTTTGAGATAATTTTAATTCGTCATGGGGGTCTGCTAAAAAAGTCAAAATTGGGAAAAATAAAATTCAAATTTTTACTATAGATTACTACTTAACGAGGTTCTACAGATTATGGTGATGAGATAGCCATTGAGCTGAGGAGCAGCGTTGGAGCGCCTGTGGAAGTTACTCATAACTTCCAAGTGGATTTTGTGTGGAAGTCTACTTCATTTGACAGGTACTGAGAAAGCGCATCAAAACTTGGCAGATAATGGGTGCAGTTGGTGTGTATATTTCCCTTTACCGTCAGCGGGATTTTTTGAATTGTTTCATGACACTAACAATCAGAAATCTGATTATGCCGAATATCTCAAATGTGTGAACACGTGAGATCTGCTTCATAGAGCAACAGACCTAACTGTTGTTAGAAATGGAATTAATCTGAATGCTATCAAACTCTCATTTTTTTCTCATTTTGAAGGCACACTTAAGATTTGTTGCAAATACGTCAAGGTAGCATGTAAACCAAAAGAGGAAAATTTACCTTATGTTGAGTAGTATTTGGGATCTAAGAAGAAAAACTGTTTTGTAGTTCAGCTTCCTGAACACTGCTCCATCATGAAATGCTCTCTGATTTTAGTTGGCCTTCCTAAACTTTGACTCGCTTAAACTAGCAGAAATTTCAAGGTTCTTGAATAGGCTATGGGGTCAGTAGGCTTCAGATGTCTCTACTACATTTTGTAAGATGGGATTTCATTGTCCTGAAAGAGATATACTGAGTACAAATTTTCTTCAAATCTTGCACCTAAAATTACTGTTGCAGGTTCTGTCAAAGGGTTGGTGTTTCTCTACAGATTTTTCTGGTTATAAGACTTTGTAGTGTTCACATGGGGAAAAACAAGATACGTGTTCTTGGAGTCTAATTTTTGTCTCTTAATTCTGTTAGTAAGTGTTCTACATCGTTCTGTTTTCCCAAGGTGTATTTTAATTTCTGCCTGATGTCTGATTAACCCTTGTGTAGGACACTTGTGGATAGTTGTATTTGAGGTCATACTGATTTTTGTTTTTTTTTCCTGTCCTTCCCTCATTTCAGAATGCAGAGTGCTTTAAAAACATTCGCTGTGGATGAGACTTCAGTGTCTGGGTACATCTATCACAAACTGTTAGGTCATGAGGTAGAAGATGTAATTATTAAATGCCAGTTGCCAAAGCGCTTTACAGCACAAGGACTTCCTGATCTCAACCATTCTCAGGTAACCTCATCTCCTTTTTATTACACGCAAAGAATATGATAAAGGTTTATGAATAGAGGTTGAACAACTTTGTAACTTCCTATGCATTGAATGCTAAATAGCAATAAAAAAAAATTTATAGGTTTATGCTGTGAAGACTGTACTGCAGCGTCCTCTGAGCCTTATTCAGGGTCCCCCTGGCACTGGAAAAACAGTGACATCAGCCACAATCGTCTATCATCTGGCTAGACAGGGCAATGGGTAAGAACTATTCTCTCTAAATCTTTATGTATGAGGTTACTTTATTAATGGTCAAAAAATCAACTTGATTTTAAAAATTAATTTGTGTTATCAAAGTAAAAAGGCTTTCTAGAAATACATTTTTCTGGGAAGACTTATGCTAATTTCAGAAGTTGTTCTTCCCTGGCATATTTTTAGGGGATGTGCATCAGAACAGGTGATTTTCAGAATCACAGAATTTTATTGGAAGTCTGGTGGAAAAAAGTTTACAGCTTATTGAGACTTAATTTTTGCTTAACTTTTTTCAAGGCCCGTGTTGGTCTGTGCTCCGAGTAATATAGCTGTAGATCAGTTGACTGAGAAGATCCACCAAACTGGACTGAAAGTGGTTCGTCTGTGTGCTAAAAGTCGTGAGGCAATTGACTCTCCTGTATCCTTCTTGGCATTGCATAACCAGATCAGAAACATGGATAGGTAAGAAATGGCTGAGGGGGCAGGGGAAAAAAAAACCACTAAAGTGTGGTGATGGACACAACTGATACATGTTGTCATCATTACACAGTTAATTTGCTTCATATGGTAGTTGTTTTGGTTGTATACATGTGTCATATTTAGTTTTACAAGTGAATTCTCCCATAATCCTACTAAGTTGTTAATTAGGCCATAAAGCAAAATTTCTTTTTTTTTTTTCCAGCATGCCAGAGCTTCAGAAACTGCAGCAGCTTAAAGATGAAACTGGAGAACTGTCATCTGCTGATGAGAAACGTTACCGTGCACTGAAACGAACAGCAGAGCGTGAGTTACTGATGGTAAGGTTCCATTGGTTCTAGCAGCTTCGATAACTGCCTGCTCCCACTTGAGGCTTAGTTATAATTTGCTGGTGGAGATCAGAGTACAGTTTAACTTCTGGGGGGATTTCTGGGATGGTATTGAACACTCTTCATGTAGAAATATGGTCCGTTGATACCCTTCTTGATTAATTTCAGTTGCGTTTCTGTCTCAGAATGCAGATGTGATCTGCTGCACCTGTGTGGGAGCTGGTGATCCAAGACTTGCAAAAATGCAGTTCCGCTCCATTCTGATTGATGAGAGCACACAGGCTACTGAGCCAGAGTGCATGGTGCCGGTTGTTCTGGGAGCGAAACAGGTAGGAGCCATCAATTTCATTAAAGAAAACAGAGTTTATAAATAGAGGAGGTAGCATCAAGCAGTAACATCCACAGTGCAGGCACTTAAGGATACAAAATCCTTTCCATTCATGGAAGACAGTTCCATAATATAGATCTAAATGACTTTGTTTTGTGTTAATCCTGTCAGTTTTCTGTTTCCATGGCATAATCTTTGCCTAGAACATGTTGGTCCTGTTGGAACAATCTGGAGACTGAATGAGATTTTATTAAAAAATGATCAGCTGAAAAGTTAGTCGACACTAAATGTTTATAAGCCTTAGATTAGGTCTGAAGCTTATTACAAGTCATTAGTTCCTAATACATTTTATGTAGGATACTGCTATTGTATCTAGCTATTGGGCAAGCTTCAGATAAGAAAAACTCTGATATTTACAAACTTTCTTTTCCACAGCTTATTCTTGTGGGTGACCACTGTCAGCTTGGTCCTGTTGTGATGTGTAAAAAAGCTGCGAAGGCTGGCCTGTCTCAGTCTCTCTTCGAGAGGCTCGTGGTGCTGGGGATTCGTCCGATTCGCCTCCAAGTGCAGTATCGCATGCATCCCGCACTCAGTGCTTTTCCATCCAATATCTTCTATGAGGGTTCGCTCCAGAATGGTGTTACTGCAGGTAAGCAAGGATGGTACTCCTGCAAATTGCTTTCTTTTCCATTCACTGAGGATCAAAGGAAGGATTCTTTAATCTAGATGAGATTTTTGAATACGTTCGCTTAAAAAGAGAATTGCCACTGCACTTAATTTTGAGTCTTTAAGGTACTTCAATGTGAAAGTGAGTATTCTTGATAGTAAAGAATTACTAACTTTTTAACTTTTATGTGCTCTTCAGCGGACCGTGTGAAGAAGGGTTTTGATTTCCAGTGGCCACAGCCAGATAAGCCAATGTTTTTCTATGTAACACAAGGACAGGAAGAAATTGCCAGCTCAGGCACCTCTTACTTAAACAGGTAAGCAAAATTCAACACTGAGATACAAACTTACACTAGAACTAAGTATATTTAAGTATCTCAAATGTAAGGGAGATTAAATGAATCTGTTACTAATCCTTATGACATCCCTTGGGGACAGTCACAATTAGTGAAGTCAAGGGAAAGTGCAATACACAGTTCCCATTGCAACCCAAATACGTAAGCATTTCTCTATCCTTCTGAATCTCTGCAACAAAATTCATAGTATACTGTATTCACCATGACTTGTGATGCCTTTTTATGTGAATAAAGGCAAAACAGCTGAATAAAGGCAGAAGGGCTAACTAAAGCCTTGTGGTTTTGATGAGGAGTTACCACCTTCACAGACACAGAAAGTGTCTGTACTTCAAATGCGCTAACCCACAGAACTCGGATGTACAGTGTGCTGGGATGCAGTACGTCAGTGCTGTTGGTTCGTATGTTCTGCAGTACTCCTTCTAAATTAATAAAATAGCTGTTAATAGGAAACAGCTATGATTGAAATCACTTGTGCTTTTCTTGATAAAAGCTGCCATTGAGGATAGTGCAGGCTGAGCCACGTTTGCCACGTTTTTGAGTTTATTTGCCCTAGGGTCCTTTTACAGTAAGCAAAGAGAAAAAGGCATCTCCAGTGGGAGCAGTTCAGATCTTAAGTGGGTTTGCATTGTTCTGTGGAGGTGTGTGTTTTCGTTCGCTAGTAGTATAAGAAGCATGGGACAATTAAGTGCCTAATATGTGGGATGAACTTGGGCCAGCAAGTAAACTAGCTGCAGCAGGAAACGCTGATCAGGTTGTATTTCAAAGCCAGAGTTCCAGTAGCTCCTGAAGCAGAGCCAGAAGTCTTAGATTTTTAGCAAGAGTGTGAAAGGGATGGGAATTTAATTTTCTTTTTTCTGTGCCTTTTTTCTGCACATTCCAACTTCCTTTTCAAAGAGTAAGCTCGAAACATTTTGCTTCTCTTGGTCATATGCATTTGTTCATGTGCCTGGAAGGGAAATCAGACAAACTTATGAAAAATATCTGCGGTGATATTTTTAATCTTGATCTGTTTCATGAACAGCATGTGCAAGACTGCTGAATGCAGCAAGCCAGATTGTGCACAAACAAATGGCACAATAGTTGGCTGGCAGGGAGACTGGCATTAAAAACATTCTATATTTAAAATTTTAAGATAAAGCAAGTGAAGGATCTGCACAGCAGGCTAGAACATTTTTAGTGACCTTGGTCATAAAAGTACACTTGTACATTTAACTCGACTAAGAAGTTCTATTTCAGAGTGATGGCCACCATGAATTTTGCTATTCCAGGAAGTTTAGGGGTGTAGTTCTGAGAAGGTGGAGGTATACATTAAGGAGAAATTTCCATGTCGTTCCGAGACCCTCTCTTTTTTTTTTTTTTTTTGAGATGTTGGCTTTCGCCCATATTC
>Ga0065711_1007184_pt1 | contig 15446 bp, 7 predicted proteins | sample Hoacrofraction12_FD_59098 | JGI IMG/M metagenome (GOLD analysis project Ga0065711, IMG submission 59098) | Hoatzin crop microbial communities from Cojedes, Venezuela - Epithelial fraction 12 v2 (version 2) | ecosystem: Host-associated > Birds > Digestive system > Esophagus > Crop | place... | reverse complement strand
GCATCCAGCTCTGGAGCCCTCAGCACAGGGAAGTCATGGACCTGTTGGAGCAGGTTCAGAGCAGGGCCACAAAAATGATCCGAGGGCTGGAGCACCTCTCCTACAAGGAAAGGCTGAGGGAGTTGGGGTTGTTCAACCTGGAGAAGAGAAGGCTGTGGGAACACCTTATTGTGGTCTTTCAGTACTTACAGGGGGCTTATGAAAAAGAGTGGGACAATCTTTTTAGCAAGGCCTGTTGTGACAGAACAAGGAGTAATGGTTTTAAACTAAGGGAGGGTGGATTTAGACTAGATAGAAGGGAGAGATTTTTACAATGAGGGTGGTGAGACACTGAAATGGGTGGCCCAGAGAGGTGGTGGATGCCCCATTCCTGGAAACGTTGAAGGCCAGGTTGGATGGGGCTCTGAGCAACCTGATCCAGGTAAAGATGTCCCTGCTCACTGCAGGTGTGTTGGGCTAGATGACCTCTAAAGGTCCCTTCCAACCCAAAGCATTCTATGATTCTGTGAATTGTAAGTGTACCTGTTACCTGTAAACACAACCAGTCAGTCTGGTGGTTTTTTTTTTTTTGCTACCTGAAGAATTGCTCAGATTCACACTTTAAATAGTAATATGCGATCTAAATGACTCATAATCCACACAAATTGTGCTTTAGATTTCTAATCCCATCTGACAGCAACAGCAAATATCAAATTTGTGTTATATATTCTAATAGCCATCTGAACATTGTACTAACAGACGTGGTGTAAGTAAAGCTAATTAATTCAGCTTTGGTAAACACTTTCTTAGTCAAATTGACAGTATAACCAGGCATAGTCTAGCTTACAGTGTTGATTAAACTGCTTTGATACAGCACTAGGGGATTAAATATCACAGCTAAGTACGTACAAGACAAGATGTGGCAAGAAGCCTCACACAGATGAGCAGTTTGGCCAGCTGCTCACCTAAGAGAGCTCTTCATTCACAGTCTGAATAGAGTTGTTCAGATGGTTAGACTTAATGTTTATCTTTTGTACTCATTTTGGCAGTAAACAGATTTACTCCCCCCCCCAACTATATTTATAATTCTTACTGCTGTAGCATCTAACTGCCAAATGCGCACTTGATGTTTTTGCCACAACCAGCTGAGTTTGAGAGACTTACACACAGCCATATTTCCTTTGATGTGTGTGGTAAACTTGCTGCTGTTCAGTATTCTCAGCTTTGTATCTGTAGATTTTAAAATATGTTGAACATGCCTGTGATGTATATGGGTTTTGGGCTCAGTGTAGAAGAAAAAGGTGTATGGGAAAGGAAAAAAGTTTAGAAACTGTTCTGAAACCAAGTCTTAGTGGCATTCTTTGAACGTAAATTTACACTGATCCAATACAATTTTAGAGGTTTTTTTAACAAACTTGGTGAAACTGCTGTAACTCCACAAATTGTGGTAGTGATTTAAATCTCTCCATCTAAGCTTGCGTAAGCCGGATGCAGCTAAGCTGAGATATGTTTTCAAAGTTGGAAACAATTAAGTTTAAGAGGTAGGAAGTTAATGCACCTCGGTTTTTGGTTACACTGCTGGTTTAATTCAGTGTCAGCCCGTGCTGCTGTTGGAAGGAGTGGTCTTGTTTTTTCCGATGTCTTCCCAGTTTACGTCTCTTATTTCTGCTTTTTTCTTTTGTACCAGCGCTAGCATTTTTGGTAGCCATGCCAGGCCAAGGAGTTGGAATTGATCTGGATTAGGGGACAACTAGGTGAATAAAAAAACTAGTTGCGTGGTCAGAGTCAGAGGGTGGTGGTTAAGGGTTTGTACTGTGCGTGGAGTCCCAGGGATCTGTGTGAGGACCTGTCTTACCAGTGACTGGAGCAGGCAATGTGATGCACTCTTAGCACGTTCACAAGTGACACAATGCTGGAGAGAATGGCCAGGTGATATGCTTAAGGGCTGGTAGTCAGCAATTGCTAGAAAGCAGGAGAAATGAGCTATGGAGAACTTGAATATACTCAGCAGGGAAAAATGCCAAGTCTTGCACCTGGGAAGGAGGAGCCTCTGGCAGGGATACAGGCTGAGGACAGAGGGGCTTGGGGAAACAGCTCTGTGGTAAAGGCCCTGGGGGTGCTGGCAGACAGCAGCACCCTGGCAACAAAGTTGGCCAATGGCATCCTGGATTGTATCACCAGGCGAATAGCCAGGAGATGGAGGCAAGTGTTTATCCCGCCTGATTATTCAGTACTCATTGCATCACATCTAGGTACCGCAGATAGTTTTAGGCCCCTGATACAGGAAAGTTGGAGCAAGTTCAGCAGAGGCCGTCATCATGGGCACTTGCTCTGCTAGGAGAGGCTGTGGGAATTGAGCCTGTTCAGCTTGGAGAAGAGGTGGACGCCCAATGCCTGTGGGGAGGTTATGGAGAAGATGGAGTCGGACTCTTTGCAGAGACTAAATTGAAACAGGAGTGATTCAGATTAGATACAAGGAAAAGTTTCTTCACCATGGTTGGGCTGCTGGAGAGGTTATGTGGTGTCTGTCCTTGGAGATTTTCAAGACCCAGCTGGATGAAATGTTAGGTAACCCGGGCTGACCTCACAGCGGAGCCTGCTTTGAGGAGGGATTTGTACTAGAGACCTCCTGAGGCCCCTTCCAGCCTGAATTACTGTGTGTTTCTATGATTCTGTGGTCCAGCCAACCTCTGGCTGAAAAGAATGCTGTCAGCAGTTTAGTGTCAATAGAGGGAGACCTTTCTTCATCCTTTTAAAACTGAAGATTTACTCCTCTCTGAAGATAGCCTTCAGTGTTTGAACTAAACACTTAACTTTCCGTTGCAGTACACAAGGGGAGCACATGGTGCATTATTTTGACTTAGTTAAGGAAGAGCAATATCTTAGAAGACTTTAACTTGTTTGCTAGCTGATGGATAACTATAGAGTGGTTTGAGTCTCATGTTAAACCTTTAAGTGTCTTTTAGGGTTTTTTCTTTTTTTAGTTGTTTTTAAACCATTTTATGTTAAATGGATATGTTGTGTTTCTAGAGACTTGCTCTTGGTTTATTTTGATTTTAGTTTTAAAAACAAGCAGTTCTCCATAGTGGCAAGCTTGAGTCATCACATAACTGTAAACAAAGACACTGTATACAGAATTGAGGTGGCATGGACAGTTGTCTCTTCTCATGCTCACTAACAAAAGTTTTCTAACAATGAATCCCACAAATGAAATGGAAGAGGAAAGGAGAAAAAAAAGACTTCATTACTTCTTTTAAAAGTGATGGTGCATGCTTAAAATGAGTGAGGATTACAGCTTCTTCCCAGTATCCATTGCTTGATTGAGTCAGTTAAGTGTTATTTCCATTAGAGCGAAAAAGGGAAAGGGTAAGTCTCCAGCAGTGCCACTGAAAGTACCAGCGGATCACTCTGATTTTCGGGATCAAAGTAAGTATTTACAATTGTTGGTTAGAAAGTCCATGTGTAATAAATAGACCTAAAGCTTTAAAAGCTTTAAAAGCTTTTGGGGGGTTGGACTAGATGTTGGGGGGTTGGACTAGATGACCCACAGAGGTCCCTTCCAACCCCTACTATTCTGTGATTCTGTGAAAAGCTCACTGGAGATGCCTGCTTTTGCTCTCCAGGATTTTTCCTTTGAATAATGAAATGTTTCTTGTAAACTAGATAAAGTACTACAAAAAAAAGCATGAGCTTGGACTTTGCCCAAGGCCTAAAGTGGGTTGTGTCATTTTCAAAAATTGATCATATTCATCTTTGTAGTTATACCTAAGACTTTCAAAATATTTTTAAGCTGAACAATTCTAAATTGAATTTTTCACTCTAAGCTTGGAACAATGAGGCCTGTGTATGTCATCACCATGTTGCTCCATCAGATATTTACCATTACTTTATTTCTCTTCCCGAGTGCAGCAAATGTGCTTAGCTTAGTGCTACTTTGAGATTTCCTGTAGGTACTTCCCATTTAACTCCTTTTGACAGGAGTAATCTCTCCTTTGATGACAAATAAAATTTCATGTGTGCTGCAAATCTGAGTGAAAAAGGTGAAGAGATCTCTAAAAGTACTGGGAGTTCTGCACCACTTTGCTTCTAATAGGTGTTAAGGCCTGATATGTGCAAAAAATGGGTTCAAAAGCAGCTGTCTAAAGGTTTGTTCAGATACAGAATTCCTTGTACTGCCATCAAGCAAACTGGTTTTGTGTTTGTATTTGCCATCAAGCAGTTTTAGTTTTCTTGTTTCTTCATGCTATCCAGTGTTTCCTTCTCTGGTGGGGCAAGCTATTACTTGTTTTACTAAATGGTAATCCTACTGTTAGCTTATATATATATATATATATATAATAATGCTGAAGAAGAAAATGGTAAAATTATCCTGGTGATAAATTATATTGTGTTGAGTGGAACTGTTCTGTGTCTGGCCATGGTTTGTTTTACTTCCTGAGATTGTCAAATCATCAGAAGTAAAACATAGGTGTTTTATTTCTAAAAATGCAACAGAAAATGTTACATTGTTTCATGTTTATGTTTGGAGTGTGTAAGCAATGTTTAATTTCAGGTTCAGGCTTTTGGATCAACACTTTCTTGGCTCTTGTACAATGTGATTAAAGTTTCTGGGTTTTTTTTAAATTATTTTTTAATTTAAATTCTTACTCTGAGGGAGCTAGTGAGATACTTGAGCGTAGGTGTCTGAAGCCATTGTAAACTCTCTGGAGTATCATCTCTGGGTCCCTGCAGCCACTTTAAAATGGCACACATAGTGCTGTACTTTGTGCCATATCAGCAGTCAGATGTTTTGGGTATGTCAGTCTAAAATGGCCCCAGACACCTGTGTTTGGATGCCTAAATTGCTTTCTAACAGACTGGTTTTTGTCAGCTGTTTCCAGGTGGTTATAACACAAGATTACCTTGCTTTGATATTTTTCAGGAAGGAGAGAGGAAATAAATAGCCAGCTGAGAACTTTGGACCTTTAGAATACTAGAAGCAGTACATTTATTTAAAAAAAACCCAACAAAACCCAAACCAGTAAAGCAACCACCGGCATGTCTTGGTATTTTAAGAGGAAATGTTAATGCTTGAACTTTGAAATATAAATGTAGCTTGTAATGGTCATTTACTGCAGTAAACAGTTGTAGCTATTAATTGCCTGAAACATAAACCTTTTAATATTAACTTCTATTTTTTCTTTAATTACTTGCTTAAATTAAAAAATGCGTTGCTGTTGCACAGATTTTTTTAAGTTTTATTGTTAGTATTGTAGATGCCAGAATAATTCTGAACTGAGTTGTGGTCTGACTTGAACCTGTACACGTGTCAGGTGAGACTGGGGGGAGTCTTGTTTCCATATTTGTTTTTTGTATTCGAGCTCCTCACAAAATGTGCCAAATTAGGAAGGTGATGGGGGGAAGGGGGGGTTATGTGTGGTGTGTGTCTACAGCAAGATAGACTTAAGTGAATGGAATTTGGTTTGAAGAGGGTGGTTATAACAGTGTATTGTTTTATCACTTCTGTGGAAAGAACTATTAGAAGTGGAATGAGCTACGCAAAGGCATGATTTAAAAAAACAATAGTGTTGCATTTGAAGAGAACTGTGGTTGTCATGAGGGTGCAGGCAGTCTTCATTTTGAGGTAGTGTCTGTGGGTTATTTGTAAAAATGATTATTGGTGGAAGAGCAGATGAGGTGATCTGTTGCAGGTACTTATGGGAAATACTATCTAATGCTGAGATTTTGTTGTTTAATTTCTGAGATGTATTTTAGAAAATACATTTGGTTTTGCAGCTATTGGATCATTTAGCAGGTAGAAAATTGCCAAATCTCAGAGAGGTTATTTAAGTGCCTGTATTTTTACATACAGTATTCACAGAGACTTTTTGTCCTTTCTGGGAAGCTAGAGGAAGTATAGATTCAAGTTCCCCATGTCCCAAGAATCCACTAGGAAGGCATATTTCAGCCATAAAGATCCCAGGGTAGCCATTTTGGAGAGCCTGTCATCTTATGACATGTTAGCAACCACTGTGAACATTGCTCTTTAACTCTCTTTGTGACACTTTCTAGTATCTGCTTTTATTTCTGCCTATGTTCCCGGTCTACAGTTTGTTTAAATCTTTAAAAGGGAATGATTTCTTTGGTTTTATCATATGCGAGGTAATACTAGAGTATTTCAGATTACAGTAACTATAAAAGATAGTTTTCAACTGTAGTTGTTTTCAACTCTAGTTTCTACTATACTATCGATAGTCTTGCTTAAAATAGAAATAGTTTTAATTCGCATTTAAATATGAAATATTATTTAAATATGAAAATAAACTATTGTTAGTATCTAGTAAGGTTAACATAATGGAAGGCAGTAAGCTTTTTCAGTTTTCTTCTACTTTGATTTCGCAGTCTTAAACTGAATTGTGTTTTAGTAGATTTCTGTTCATGGAAAATATACTTTTCCCCAGGACTTCTGTAAAAGTTTTAGTAATACCAATATCAGCAATAGAAAATCTAAACCAGAACAGGTCAGCAAGCAGGAGGCACCCCCAGAGAAAAAACAGATGAAAGAAGGTGAAAAAAGAGTGAGTAATGTTGTCAGGATTGTTCTTACAGCTGTGTGAAAGACAGCAATGCGTATTACAGTAGGAGAGGAGCATAATTTTTTAAAGGGTTTTAAGTAGAAGGTATAGAATTCCAAATACCTAATATTCTGTCAAGTTACATAAACTGTAGTCTTGTTAAACTTACCTGTTCTTTGAAATGCTAAGGGAGGTTGCTAAGGGGTGGGGGGATGTCAAGTGAAATGGCTGCAGAGGTGTTACGCAATGGAGTTAATTTCAACCTACGCTCTGCTTCTCTGCAGAAGAAGTTGAAGAAGAGTCTGAAACTACAATTGAGGTTGATTTGACTGATAAACAGAAACATCAGTTGAAGCACAGAGAGCTCTTCCTTTCTCGCCAGTACGAGTCCCTTCCGGCAACGCATATCAGGTAAGAAAAAGTAAATATAATTTATCTGTGTCTTCTGTTGAGGTGGATTGCCTGCCAGTAGCCCACCTGCTTGAACACTTCAGCCTTTGTCTTGCAAGAGGATGTGATTGATCACAGCTGAGTAGTGCCAGGTTGTCCCATGAACTGCTTTGGAACTGCCTTTGGTTTTTCCTTCTGTTTGAGCCTTGGAAGGGACAAGAGTCTCAGAGCTCTGGCTTGCCAGTTAGGGCATCAGTTGATAACGTGATATAAAGTCAGTCTGTTCCTACTTTGGAAGAGTTGTTTTTTTAATTATTCTTCTGTTCGCCAGAGGAGCTTTGACCGTTTTGTCTGCTCGGGGAAACCACAGATGGGTTTGGAAAGGAGACAGTGACTCAGTGGTCAGATCTGCGATTTAGGGCTGCATACGTTTAAAAATAAAATTACCCCAACTTCAGTGAATATGAAGAAGTCATGATTGAGTTTGGCTAAATGTTGCAAAAGCATATCAAGTATTGTTTTAAATTGCCCTAATGCTAATGTAGGAAGAGGCTTGCTAAAGCTCAAAAGGGGTTTGTTATTTCTTTCCGTAAACGATGTAAGCACTCATGTCATCTCCTGCCTAGCAGTCAAGGAAATTCTGTTTGTGTTGGGGGGTATGATGTACCTGGAAATAGAAAAGAAAGAGCACAGTGACAGGAAGGAGTGTAGTAAGTATGGAACAAGGGCTCTGATATTGCATTCTGAAGGAATTTTCGTTTTCTCATTACATCTAGCTCCCCTCAGCTATTTCAGACCATAGATGACTAGAAGCTACCAAAAAAAAGTGTATATGCTCCAACAGGAAAAACACTTTGTATGTGCATATATATTTTCTCTCTTGTCAGCAGATGTGTGGCTTATCTTTCTCACTGGCAACACAAAAACTGGAAGTTGGAAATTTTTGTATTAATTTCCCATGCTTGATTCAGCTACTTGTTCTTTGACTTTGAGAAAGTCATTTAACTGTCAAATCTCTCCTGCTCCAACTATAGCTTAGAGATAATAATCCTCCACAGTTTCTTTTACTTACTTTGACATTTAGATATCGAAATAAGGTATTCTCTTCGTAGAGAGAAGATTACACAGAAAAAGTTTTGTAAATGTCTTCTCACCTCACAACACAGGGAGCAGATACAATAGAGGTTCTCCGGTACATGCTTCACAAAGAAGCCAGAAAAACACGTGAATTCATAGTACATGCAGCACTGCACAGCAGGCAAATGCAAAGTGATGACTTGCGTCTGCTTTTCAGAACGGATAAGTGCCATAGAGCTGTGCTGTCACGTGTTACTAAGACCTTTACCAGATGAATTCTGGAACAAGCTTTATGTGGTCTAATGACACTTTAACAATCTTAACTCTATTTTAAAAAGAAACAAGAAGGAAAATACACTGCAAAATACTCTTTTTTTTTTTTTTTTTAGCTTTTTAACAATGGTCAGATTCCATCATTCTTAGTAGTTCTCATAACTTACGTTAAGTAGCTTGTCCTGTACAAGAGGATAGAAATGTTGTGAAGGTGGTACTCCTCCAGCTTTATCCCATCAGTACTCCAGAATATCTGAGGATGGAGATTCCACAGCCTCTCTGGGTGTCTGTTCCAGCGTTTCACCACCATTGTGGTGAAAATTTTTTTCCCCATCATCTAATTGGGATTTCACTTGTTGAGACTTAAATGTCCACTGCCTGTTTTCCTATCACTGTGCTTCTCTAAAAGGAGCCTGCCTCCATCTTACTTAGATATCCTTTCATTAGGTAATTGAAAACACTAGCAGGATTTCTCCCTTTATTTGTCATACCTTAAGAGTGAACAAATCTATCTTGACTTGGCCTTACAAAACAAATCTAGACTTGCTGAAAGTGTATTCAGTTAACTCATTCAGATTGTTAATAAAGGTGTTAAACTGCTGATCCCAGTATCTGCGCTTGGGGAATTACCCCAGTAACCAGCTGCCAACTGGGCGTTGTAGCACTGACTACAGCCATCTCAGCCTGGTGGTCCAGATAGTGTTTGTTTTTGTTTTTTTTTTTTTCCAACCTTATTTTTTGCTTACCTGGTCCATATGTTGCCAATCTGATTAAAGGACACCATGGAACACACTGCAGGCCTTGCTGAAGTCAGGGTAGTCAACATTTACTGCTGTCACTGGTCTACTGAGCCAGTCACCTCTCTGTTAGAAAGCTAGCAGATACTCACGCAGTGGAAGTCTGAGTAGCTCCATTCTGCAGGCCTTTTCTCTTGCCATCTGCAGTTTTAGCCCCTAGATAGGAACAACTGGATTTACGGGAGAAAATAAATGGTACAATGGACTACAGTGGAGAATGGAGATCAGTTCTCTCGAGTAAGAATACAAAAGCTCAGTCACTTTGGAAGGAAGAGGAGAAAGCTAAAAGTGATTTTAAGAGAATGGAAGAGGCTGAACAGTCTGTAGTTGTTTTTTGGCAGCTGTAGATCTTGAACTTTTACTGACATCTTCAGCCAAGAAAAGAAACTGAATTTAATTGCCTTTCTGCTTATAATTTAAGGGAATAAAATAACTTTACCTGATATTTTATGTTTTTACTTAATTTTTGCTTATATACTTTTACTGCTTTTGTTTCGTCTTTCTTTATTCCTAAACTTTACTTCTTTTACATTTTTTAAACTGAATGGCAGAGAAAATTACAAGGCCCCCTCCCCGTGAAAAACGCTATGACTGAGATTACTTTTATTCTAATTCACAATTACAAATACAGTAGTGTCTCATGTATACACCTGGTGCCGCTACTTTATAGTTGAGATGTCTTGCAGTGATTTTAGCAGGTTAGATTTCTTTGATATGCAAGTCTAATTCTGAAGCTCTCTGTAATGTTGAATTCTGAATAATTCTGATGCAATTTGTTTGCTTTTGGATTACTAAGGTACAGTTTCATTCCTTATTCTCATACTTTTTGTTTTGCTGTATACGTTAGATGTAACTCTCTTGAGATACAATTTGTTTTGTTAGAAGTATTGGGATTTTTTTAGGCTTCATCTTGTTTCCCCTTTATGTGAGATGTCACTGCCATTTTAGTAGGTTTAGGAAGTGATACAAGTTTTGGCACCAAAAAAAAAGCCAGATACAGGGAAGAATTAGAAGCGAGTAGTGTAGTAGTAATTAAACATGGCTTCCTTGCGGACACAGTGTTCCTGCAGTGGGATGTATTTAGGAAGTTGTAATTGCTTAGCTCAGTGCAGCACCTTGCTGGAGTTGATGGCATGTGGCGCAGTACAAGCTGATGTAGTAGTTTGGGTCTCAGAGACAAGGCTTGTTACCTTAGTGCCTACTTGTCAGGTTACAAGTGAAACTACTCCCTCTCCTACCTCCTCAAACGTCTAAGGTTAGTAGCACCCCTCCTTCCTTCCTAATCCCTGCATGTTACCAATGCAGTTTTGTTTTGCCAGGGGCTGTAATCCCCAGATGTCCTTGTAACAGTTGTACTGCCAGCCAGACTCACTGAACACTCGCCATTAACATTGCACGGTGAAGGCACCCAGAATTCATGCAGATAGCTCCTGTAAGCAATGCTAGTCCCAGAGGGGCTGAGTTGAGCCCAAGTGCTGTGTACTTCAACTTGGGTTTTCAGAGATTTGAGCATTAACAAATACAGCATTTTGGAAAGGTGTGAGAAGGCACAAGGCGGGGGGGGGAAGTTGAAATTGTCATTAAGGTGAAAGTATTTGCCAGTCTTGTAAAATTCACCGTAAAACTTAGCATGTGTTGAAATGGGTCCCTTGTATAAAAATCTGCAAATGGTTATCTTGTTGGAGAGGTGCACTGGGTTATCTGACTTGGGCTTTAAATTAATTTTTCATTCTCAAGTCTCAAGAATTAATAGGTGATAAACATGGTTAGACTGCTGTAAAAGATTACATTAACTTCTAAGATAATTTGTAATTGCTTTTAAATTTAATACTTCATATGTGCTGTGTAGAAGAAGTTATTTATCCATCAGGATTCATCTTGCCATTTCATTACCTTAGTTCTTGTTTGCTAATAACTATGCTTCAGTCTTGGGTTGTGGTTTTTTGTGTTTGTTTATTATTGTTATGATTTTAAGTGTTTGGAAAGCATACATAAGCCAAGCATTCTCAGAGGTCGTAACAAAATCAGGTGTGAATCTTTTGGGCTCCTCTATACTGCAATAATAGTCCCCCTTTAAAAGAAAAAAAACCAACCCTCATTTATACAAAGTAAAAAGAGGTTTGTGTATGGACTATTGCATTAAAGTCACAGCAGCTTGAGAATGGAGGAAAGTTTCAAAGAGTGGTGGCCATTTGTGAAGGGGAAAGAGGCTTTCCAATATATAATTACACTTGGTTGTTACCATGTTGGTTGATACAGTTGTGTGGCTTTTTGTTAGGGTTAAAGAATAAACTGCTACTTTGTCAAAATTCTTTCTTAGTTACAGCAGGGTGACAAATACTTACCTTGAGTAAATAAAAATGAAAGCTGCTAAATTACTTCTGTTCAATAATCTTTCTGGTAAGTTAGAGTTTGAATACAAGTTTTTAAGAGCCCTTCCCTGGGTCTGAGGAAGAGCAGTATGTGGCTGTCGTGACCTCTTTAGTTGCTCTTCTACCCGATTCAGGCCACACAATTTTGTGCGGTGACTGTTGAGGTGAACCCAACTGTTTGTGCTTGAATTAAATTGTATATTTCAGTGAGACATCCATGCTTGGTTGGAAAATTTGTAAGTGGTGGATCATTTACCATATTCTTTATAGTTTTATTGATTGCTAATTCCGTGTGTTTGTACCACTCTAGAAGTGCACTGATTCTGGTCATGTAGTACGTCATATTTTTTTAATTTTTTTTTTTTTTTTTCCTCCTGGAGATTGTGTTTTCATCGCGTACTTTTTGCTTTTCTTGCACCTGATTTCAAGATGCTGAAATTCTTGCCGAGTTTGATTTCTGGACTCATCATGATTCTGTATGATACCTGTGTATTATGTGCGTGTTTGTCATTGTGGATATCATTCAAATAACTGTAATGAATCTACACCCTTATCTTTAATGGGGACTATTTATTTAATCTGTCATTGGACGAACTAAGTATTTCTTGTATTTCTTAGAGGATTATATTTGTTGCTTGGCAGAAGCAGCAAATTGAAGCTTTCTGTATACCTGTAGCCTTAATTCAGAAAAAATTTCTGCTGGTTCTGCAATCTTTGGTTCTTTGTGACTTACGAAGCCTTCTCATACATACTCTTTATTAAAAAAACAAACAAACAAACAAACAAAAAAGCCCCCCAAACAAGAAAAACCAGACAAACCCCAAACTATCTTAAGGTGCTCTTGGCTTAGTTTATTACTTCTGTTCTCACACAGAAGGGATTTCATGAGCCTTTTAAATGTGATTGCTTAAGGTCATTTTATTAAAAACTGGTTAGTATAAGTGGGGGGAAGGTGAATATTTTTGCAGAGTGCCTGTGCATGTCTGACATTAAAGGGCTTCCAAGCAGTCTGATCATGAGAAGAGTTCTTTAATTTTTATCAGGAAATTTGGAGCCTCTGCATATTTTTACATGTAAGCATACAAAAAAATGTACTTCTAAAGTATCAAGCTGCAAGAACCTTGGTTTCCCTCAGCTCTGAAATTATTCCTTTTATTAGTTTAATACATTTTTACTCTCTTTTTTATTCCTGTATCTGTTTACATCATTCTGATCAGTAATGCAACATGGAACACAGTGGGTTTTTTTTTGGTTTTTTTTTTTTTTTCTTTTTTTGGTAGAGTTTGGTGGGGTTTGGGTTTGTTGGGTTGTTTTTAGCTCCTGGGTAGACCAAAGTAAGTTTGGTGGGTACCACTTTGTAGACATATCAGAAAAAGTTGCATGGGTATGTGCAGTTTATAAAAACATGTAGTGCTGGCAGATTGCCTATAAGAGTGTGAGATTTTTTAGATGCATAATAAATCACTCAGTTTTATCATACGGCTTTCTTTACACTGTGCTTTCTTCTGCATGATCTCATCAGGACTCACTAATATTGCTACTTCAAAAAACTAAGGTGCAGAGAAGTAATTTTTTTCTCAGTGTGGGATTCCTTCACTTAAAACACACTGAATTGTCTGAAGCTCAATACAGATAGGGCGGATCATTTTAGAGGAGAAATGTTGCGATTTTTTTAAGGCACGACACCTTTAGGATTTAGTGGTACTACCTAAGGATTTCTAGTTATGGCATTCCTGACAAACCAGAAGTTTCTGCTATACGGGGGGTGTGTGTATGCATTTATGTACTTCGTGTGTATGTGTGCATATATATATATATGAGGTGCAAATTTTAGCTAATTTTTAAAAGCTTACTTTGAGCCTTAGAAGCATGATTTATTTTATGGCATAAATCAGGTTGGATAAGGAGTGAATCTGCTTTGCATAGGCATGTGCTTATCTGATGATTTGGGTTGTTAAGAAAGGAATTCTTCCGTTCTGGACTGAGTTTATTTAGAGCAAAGGGACTTTCGCAGCATGTCTGACTTTGTTTTTTCATTTTCTTTTTTTCTTTTCTAATAGAATTCAGAGAATTCTTACATTAATTAAGACGAAAATTCAGCCTAGGCCAGAATGTTGTTTTCAGATTTCTTCAATAGCCAGTACTAGTAACAGTGTGAGAAAAATTGTATTTATCAGGGGAAGACTGTAAATTAAATATCTAAAAATCGGTGCATATTTCCCTGTAGTGACATAATTACAAAGTAGGAGTCTTTCAGATGGTGCAAAACTTGTGAGTTCAGTTGCATGGAGTGATGTGCGTTGCTTCTGAGCAGGGCGACCTTGTAGTGTCACACTGAAAAATCGTTCCTAACCAGCATCCTGCATTTTTATTCAATACACGTGCATTGCTGCTGCTGTGCTAAAAGCTAACAATTTTTTTTTACTTTTTAGCATTAACTAATCCCTAGAGGAAAAGTACCAATGACTTGAGTTTCCTGCAATAGTTTATACAAAGTGTATGTACAGTTATGCTTATTTGGAGGATACCAAAACATGTAGCTTTACTGTGCACAGACCAAGAAAACATTTATCTCTCTTTGTGGCACTCGGTGCATTGTTCTTTCTGCTCAGTGTTTTCTTGCAGACCCTGCTCAGCTACAGACCAAAAGATTCAGTAAGTAATGTAGACTGTACAATATTAGGGTAAATACAGTTTTAAGTGATAATGTGTTAAAGCTTGTTTAAAATGTGTGTATGTTCATAGATCCATTCGTTTACCTCTTAACATTTTCTACAACTATTAAGGTAAGATCTTTCAGTTACAGTTGCTGAACGCTTTGGCTCTTCAGCTAACAGTGTAGTAGTTTAAACATATAAACTATGTAAAGTGCTGCTGAATGCAAAGTCTCCTTTAATTTTGTCTTTTGTAAATTTGTTTCACTTTGAGAATGCTTTTCCCTGTTTAGATTGTGACTAGACAACAGTGGTGAGAACTATATAAAAGTTGGAACCTTAAGAATATGCAAAGAAATTTGATCATTATCTGCAAATTACTTTTAAATCTGTGTAAGTTGTGCATGATTGCTCCAGGAGACTGCTGTTAAATCCTACCAATTTAGAGTGTTCAAAATCAGCGCTCCAGTTCTAATTAAGACTAAAACTCAGGATTTTTTTACTAAAAGCCACATGCAGCATAAAAAGCCTGGACCAGCCATATGATCTATGCATATGTTTAAACGCTAGGCATTTACTGATTTATTTAGATGTACATAAATCGATTTGATGCACATTCTGGTTTTAATGTTATTTGATCAAGAGTGTGTTAATCGGGCAATACCAAGTTTATTGATCGATCTTTTGGCCACAGATACACAATCTTGGACTGTTTGGGAGATTGTTATAATTTTGTTGGAGACAGAGATACCAGTAATATTAATCTATCAAATGTCTTTGTTGGGGTTTTTTTTGTGCTTGAAATGGCTTTATAAAAGAGCAGAGCCAAACTTGAGCCAATAAAGCATGAATCAATACAATGCAGGTCTTTCTTCTGTCAATTCTAGATATTGATTGAATATTTTAAAAGTCAAACTCTAGTTTGGGGTGTGTTGCAGATTTAAATCACTATGGTGATGCTTTTATTTTCTTCTTTTTAGTGTTGTGCAATAGCTTGCTCTCTGGTTATAAATGTCTTTGCAATCTGGAGAAATTGAAATTTGTTATAAAGACCTTGGTACCTGTTTGTCAGCATCATTCTGTGTCCCTTAAACTATGCTTAAAAGTGAAATATACAAGTACTCTTAGTATTGGCTTCCCATAAGTGGGGAATCAATTTCGTATAATTAGCAGAAGCTCTTTGGACTCCACGATTCCTAGTCTGTGGTTTGGTGATCATCACTGTAATTTAGACTGCATGTAAGGGATCATGACTTGGCTCAAAATGGTTGTTTGACTGGAAATCTTCAAAACACTTCCCTGTTTAAGACAGTTCAGGAAAAACCTTTTTTTTTTTTTTTTTTTTTTTTT
>Ga0065711_1042351_pt1 | contig 15447 bp, 3 predicted proteins | sample Hoacrofraction12_FD_59098 | JGI IMG/M metagenome (GOLD analysis project Ga0065711, IMG submission 59098) | Hoatzin crop microbial communities from Cojedes, Venezuela - Epithelial fraction 12 v2 (version 2) | ecosystem: Host-associated > Birds > Digestive system > Esophagus > Crop | place... | reverse complement strand
GGGCAGCCTGTTCCAGGGCTCCGTCACCCTCAGAGGGAAGAAGTTCTTCCTCGTGTTCAGACGGAACTTCCTGTGCTTCAGTTTGTGCCCATTGCCCCTTGTCCTGTCACTGGGCACCACTGGAAAGAGCTTGACCCCATCTTCCTGACACCCACCCTTCAGATATTTGTAAGTATATATTAGGTCCCCCCGCAGCCTTCTCTTCTTCAGGCTGAACAAGCCCAGCTCCCTCAGCCTCTCCTCGTAGGAGAGATGCTCCAGTCCCCTCACCATCCTTGTAGCCCTCCATTGGACTCTTTCTAGTAACTCCTCATCTTGCTTGAACTGGGGAGCCCAAAACTGGGCAAACTACTCTAGATGAGGCCTCACTAGGGCAGTGTAGAGGGGAAGGAGAACCTCCCTCGACCTGCTGGCAACAAGCCTTGCTGAAAATATTTTCCCCATCTTTCCTATAGGCACCCCTCAGGTACTGAAAGGTGGTTTGAGTCACTACCAGTGCTGATCCATATGCCAGAGCTCTGATCTGAAAGCTCTAAAATCAGAGTAGCATAGTAGTCAGACCAAGTTAATTTGTGCTTCTGGGATGCTATTGCTCTGTGGAAAGCTGGGTAACTGTTATCTTCCAGAGTTGTACCTAGACATAAAACCAGTATTCACTGAGAATCTTCACAGACTCCGTAGCCTGTTTGAAGAATCCTAATGTAATACAAAGTTATCACGTTTTCAGTATTTTCAGTGGATCAAGATGGAAACTCGTAGCCAGTAGCTATTAGCAAATAAGGTTTTGAGTTGATCAAACCTAACATTAACTTCAGAGTAAGGACGCAGGGAAAAAAATTGAAATGTCTTTACAACACTTTAAAAATTTACATTAAATGTCAAATTACTTTTGCAACACAAACATGGGTTAGAAAAATACAAAAGTTTACAAAGGGATCAAGTTTCCCATTGCCCTCCAGTCTGGATTTGGGGTTTTTCATAGTGTGAAATCTAAGCATATAGTCTACAGGGATTAATGGAATTTCTCAGATTTTACAGCGTGCAGCAAGATAATTTCTTTCATGACAGTAGGATATTTAATTTAACTTCCAGGTCACTCTTAGTTTACTGAAATTTTGGCATTCAGTAGGGCACAAATTCTTAACAGACTGGAGAAGAAACAGTGTCAGGTTAAAGCTTCAGACTGAGTGGTGTGGGGGTCTTCGGTTACTTCTCAACTGCCCCGTGACTCATTATTAACATTATTGTTTCTCTGGTTTATTGTCTATTTAGCATGTGTCAGTGATGACTGTCTGGTCTGATAGACGCCCTTTCTTACTAACATTTTCTAAATAGCAAAGACAAAAAGCAACTGTCAGTGGAGGTCAGGTTTCCTGTGCATGGCCAGGTGACCCACTATGGAGCGCCACAGACGACACCGCTTTCAGTTCCTGCCTCTGCTACCATGTATATCAGCAGGTGTCAAAACAGCAAGATAAACACCGTAAAAAGGAAAACCAAAATATATGCAAGGGTGTAAGCCTTGAGCCTTCATAGTGTCGAAGCTTTGGCAAACTGAGAGCAGAACACATATAAAATGGTGCCATTCTGACATGCTTTTCCCCAAGTTTCAGTCATTGCACACCTTGAAGGAGTCACTTCTTGTCTGTCAGCATTGTCTATACACCGAAATGAGACTGGATGGGACTTTCAATGAGATAACCCTTTCTTACATTGAGCCTTACAGAAAGAAGTAATTCAACAAACAACAGGACTGAAGTAGTTCAGTTTCCTATACATTTGTCTCTCATAGATGGAGGGGAGAGGGAAGAGAAACCCTGCAAATTTTCTTGTGTCTAGTATTAGGTACTGTTATGAGCATAGTTAGTGCTCTCCTTTTAACAGCACCTTTTCCTCAGAGAACGTACCAGAGATTTGACATTTCAGAGCTCTTCAACCTTCTGGCATATTTGGTTGAGACTGATAAACAGGGTAAAACGTTACCGGGAAGGGTGAGGGGCTATGAGATACTTCTACGTATCTACTACGTTTCTACTATGGCGTGAAACTTCCCCTGGGCTTGTTTACACCAGCACAACGTGCCCTCTGGTTGCACCGGCATAACAGAAGTTCCCTAAAATAAATGTGCTTCAAGAAGGGATGGAGATTTTTAACAGGAGCAAAGCATTTGGGGACTAACCATGAGTGTGGCACTGTGTCAGGCTTTGTGTCTGGCTTCATGCCTGAGATAGAGCCAGGTACTTCTCATCCAGCTTGCAGCGGCCATTATCTGCTGTGCCACCCATGCAGCTGGTGAGAGACCTTTCTGGCGTGAGAGACCTTTCTGTACACCACAGAGAAAAACAGCTGATGTGGTCATGTGCCAAACAGATGTTTTGTGGTTGGCTTGCTGGAACGAGGACATCACACATACATCTTCTGAGGGTGAACTGGTGTTACACTTCTGTGAGCCAGGGGAAACAAGACACCTTCACTACTCTGCTCAGCCTACTGATATCCTCAGGTGGCAGCAAGGCAAGAAGGGAGAAACCACAACCAGCAGAAGACTCTGCCTTCCCTTTCTGTGAAAGTGAGAAAAAACTGAACATATAGCAGGTCTTTCCCAGGTCACAGAGGAGCTTCCTAGAAGGTACCTGTGTTTGGTACAGAGCACGTTACGAAAGAAACTTGGAGAGCATCCTCTCTGAGTGCCGGCAGTTTGCACAGGGACTTCACAAAGTTAAACAATATCTCAGAGAAATAAAATTCATCAACAAAGAGAAAGTACCTGCTTCTGCAGGGGAGTCACAGGCAACTAAAAGCAATGAAAGAGACAGGATTAATCTGCTGCAAGTTAAATCAAAGCACAGAGCCATCTGAAGTATGAAAGGGTGATTTACTCATTTAGGTCTTACTGAGGAATGAATAGTGCTGCTTAATAATGAAGGCAAGAAAAAAAAGCACCAGGAAAAGTTAGCCAGGAATTTTTTCTGGAAAAGTGTCAGCTGTGTCCATCACCTATCCCTGTCCCCTCACCCTCCGTCACAGGTAAGAAATACTTTATTTGTAAATACTTGTGTAAAGAGTGACACTTAATTCATCTGATGAAATCCATCCTTAATGTGTATCTGAACATAATCAAAATGACAGTTGCAGCTCTTGCAAAAGCTGAAGAATCTGTTGTGAAGGACAGCCCTTGCAATTTGGTGCCACATTTCAAATATTTAGCTAGTTAAGTAGCTGACACTGAAAACAGCATTCAGTGTTGAAAAAATCTTAGCCATAATTTCATTAAAAAATAAAGGATGAAACAGACTTTTCACTTCAAACTAAATTAAGGTTCAGATGGGCTGTTGTTTTGTCTGGGTCCCAAACCCTAGCAGTTTTTGACAGTGAAGAGATTGTTTCACCTTAATATTTTTAGCTATTTACACTTTTGCATCTTAGGGGTACAAGAGAAGGACCAACAGGATTAACTTGGAGTTGTTCGTCCATTTTCCTCTACAAAGGCCCCAGCTCACTGGCAGGATCTGCCACACTTCCTCTGTATACTCCAGCAGTTCAGACATCATGATTGTCCTTCCAGCCACAAAGGTAGAGTTCTTCTGCTTGGGGGAAACTATGAGCAACAAATGACTTTTTGCTCAGAGTACAAAGCTTTACATGACAAAAAGACAGCCTGTGGTGATGATGAGTTAGTAACACTTGATGAAGACAGAAATAATGCAACCAACATATAATAGTGACATGAAGCTGTGCAGCACGTCCCACAGTGTCTGGCTTTTGTCTACTGGAGGACAGCACATCCTTGGGCTCTCAATGTACTTTTTATGTAGTCAAATTCTTGGCTTCAGCTTCTAAGATCTCACATTAGCCAGCATGTTCCCATGTCTCCGATTCCCTTCCCTCTTCTGCTGTGTTGTATCAGCACTCAGAGCCTCACCTCTCTTTATGTTCCCTCACAATCATCTTGTTGCTGTTCTATCTTTTTGAAATTATTTTGTCCTTTCCTTCCTACAGACATAGCAACACTAAACCACGTTTAAACCATCATGGCAGACAGACACGCACACTAACATCACAACTTGCCTCTCCTTGCTTCTTTCCCACACACTCCTCACCTCTATTTTTTTTTTTTCCTGTAATCCGTTGGTATCTGAACTCTCTGCTGCTCTGCAGATGACTGTCTGGGTTTTGGGAAATGTGAAGGGTGCAGAGAGGCCACCGCTTTCACTGTAAAGATTGTGGAAGTGCAATGGAAATAATGGGCTGAGTCCTCAAAGGAGTAGTGGAGCTACCCCTCTCCCTGTACCACTGCAGCAATCACATTGCCTAATAACTTACCACTACGTGCCCAAGTTAGGAGGTTTACTTGACTCCTAAAATCACCAGAGAGACAAAAATGCCTTTGCAAACAGTGGTTCAGGACACATCCTGCTTTGAATTCCTCTTAAGGAATCACTTTCTTTCCACTGACTCTATGTGTGGAGGGCAGGCTAGGGAGGTCACCCTCCTCATGCAGGCCTGTACACTACGGGCTTCAGGTCAGCTGATGTAAATACCTTCTTGGCAGCCTAACAATTCTGAGAGCTTATGGGGCCGGTTGTTTTCTTCGGGGCCAGCTGAGCTGGCTGATCACACAGAGGAGGGCATATCCATCCCACTCACAACATGTCTGAGCTCGTAAGGCCACACTTCTGTTCTTCTGTACTGCAGTTCTTCCATCTGCAACTGGTGCAACCTGTCCCTCTAAATCATAAATACTCTGGGCACAGGAACCTGGTTTTTTGAATGTTGTATAAGGTACACAGTACACAAGACATAACAAAACTGTCACTAATAATAATAGCACCAGCAGCATACTGTTCACGTTATATACTAGAATACTAGATGCTAGGGTTATAAAAAAAAGGAAGAAGATCTATTCACCTCTTGATAAGAACATTAAATTGAAAATGGAGAAAAGAAGTGACACGGTATGAAAAATATAAGTGCAATAGCAATGCTTTGTGATGTATTGGATGTCTTTGGGGGTGTAAGAAGTGTTGTGTAAACTGAGAATTTGCTGTACTATAAAGCAATGGGTCAGACAAAACGATGGAACAGTATCTTTGAAATGCAGAGAAAGTGATAAAATTTTGAATTCCATAATGCTTTGATCTGAGTTAAGCCTTCTTCAATAATTGTGTATCCATATCACTTGAGATACACAGTAGGACACAAGAAAGCAGAGGAAATCAAATAATAATAATGTTTTCATCATGCTCATCTGAAAAGTAGACTGAAATGTTTTCATTTTTAATTGCCTTTTGATATTTAATTTGATTATTTGATCAAAAGATTCTGGGTTGACTCTAATAGTGCCATAACTCGACTTTAAAAGTTCTTTGTAGTGATGAGAGTACTAAAAGAAAATATCACAGATAAGAGTGCATACAATATAAGAGGCCAGCTTTAGTACAGAAGTAGGGAGGTTTATTACAAAAGAAATTCACACATGAATTTGCGGTGCTTGGACTTGCTTGCTTTGTTGCTATTGACGTGGAGAAATGTCTTCATTGTAAAAATTCAGCTGGACGAATACTTCTGGTAGGGCTTTTTATTCAGTGTCATCACGCGTCTCAGCCGCAGGGACAGAATTTTTTGTTTACTGAACTGGCTGCAGTGGACGTTAAATGAATGTAAATAGATGTGGCTGCAAAAGCAGGTTCTTTGTTATTCAGTCAAATTCACCTGCAGGAGCAATGGGACTGAAAGCTCTATTCACTGTAAAAAAAAAGAAAAAAAAAGCAAAAACCCAGAAACCCAGAAGTGGTATTTTTGTGAAGCACATCCACCTACAGCTGGTCAGCGTTTTGTGATGGCTGCTTCCTCTTTGGAAAGTTCTGCTTCCAGTTTGGTTTCCCTGGGAACGATATGTAAGAAATAGTCTCTGTTGTGCTGTCTAGAGGCTTGACTTATTCACCAAAATACCCATAGTATTCGCTTGAGACACAAATACATTCATGTCCAGAGATAGCTGATATCCATTGGCCTAGCTCGTAGTAAGGCTCAATTTAGCAAAAAAACAGCCGATCATGTTGCTCCATCACTCAGATTGTTTTGTTTTTCTACTTGGTTTGTAATACGAAGTTATAACAGAAGGGTCCCAAAATTCTGTTTTCAAGATTAACCACTTCAGGAAGTGGGTTTTTTCCTCCCAAACCCAGAAATCTCTTTTTAAAAATCCCCAAAGTTTATTTAATTTCTTTTGCCAAATGAAAAAAATCAACAACCCCCAAAAATCATTGCCGATAGACTAAACTTTTCTGTTCTAGCTTGAGTAAATATGGTTGATGTAAAAATAAACAGAGAATTAATTGCCTGTCATTGAAAGCTTGTTAGAGTACCTGTGGAGATTGTTGCTTCTAAGGAGCTAGAGAAAACTTTTCTGTTAAAAAAATACGTTCACTTCTGACGCTATTTCTCTTTCAAGCAACCATTATACTTATAAAGCCTGACTATTCACGTTCATCAGGTTGACGTAACACCTCTGATTTCCAGCTCTTATTTGCACTAGTGCACAGTAGGCTCTAGTCAGGCAATGCTACAAACAAAGCAAACTCCAGTTGCATCCCTGAAGTTACTAGAGTTCAAAGTTCTCCAAGCAGAGGTGCAAACAGAATCACTGACATGATGAATGATGCTCATGTTCACTAAACCTGTCACCAAAATGGAAACTTGCTTTGAACAAGAGTGTTGATTTTTGTGTGAAATGGATGTCTGAACTGAAATAGCAAAAAATAACGCTTCTAGATATTGAGCATCCTGAGGCTCGCTTAAGTCCCTAAAAGTTCTAAGTGATAAATACTTCATGCAAGGCACTGAAAAAAGATTATTGCAAAACCTGTTCAAGCAGAAAGACTATCACTGATTCCAGCAGGCATCAGATCAAGCCCAGTGTGAATGAGTATCTGAGTATGTCTACATAGTCTTTTGCAGGCAGAATACAAGCTTCTCTGCCCAAGACTTGAGCCAGTTGGATGAATGACAGCCCTGAACTGGAAGCCATGTTACTGCATTTACAGTGCAGAGCCCAAACTAAAGCCCCTGCTGAAAGACAGAAAATATCAATTTGTGCTTAGCAGCGTGCTCCATCCAAGGATGAGTAGAGTGAATGCACATATGCTCAGAGCGCAAACAGGATGATTTCATGCTTGCCTGCAAAAGACCACGTAGAAAAATGTCCTGAAAGGGGAAGAGAATCGAAACTCTCACACGAATACTTAAATATTTACTCCCCTGGACTCAGGGAAATTGAGGAAAACAGACAGATGGGCTCTTTCCTAACAGCATTTTTCCTAGTTTGTTTCTTTTCAGATGGAGAGACAAGAGATAGCAAGAGAAGCCTGCAGCAGAAAAGAAAAAAATATTAATTGAACTAAATTCCAAAGCCACAAAATGATTGACTTTCACTGGCATGAGATTTGCAAGCCCCAAAACAATACTTTAAAGTGTTTAATTTTTTCACATCAATTTTAATTAAGCTCTCATTAGGCTCTTGTGCCCCTAGAATTTGGCAGACAAAGAAGCAGGGTTGTCCAGCGAGTTTCCCAAGCTTGCACAGCTCTATTCCTAAGGAGATTTATCGCATTTTTTTCCTCCTCTTGAAAGAACCTTACATGAACCAATTCAAATGAAAAACACATGGAATAAAAAAGACTTCATCATGCCAGATACCTTTTTAGATCCAAAGCAGTGAACTTGTAGTCAGTTTGTCCTTTCATGTGTTGTTTTTTCTGGCTATGGGACCTAAGAATGATTTTTTACTACGTGCAGTAGTAAAACAACATATTATGCAATTCTATTTTTCAGGGAGAACACTATGTAATTCATAGACTTTGCAATGCCACATTTTCTGTTCAACAAATACATAAAGTGACTTCTCTTTCCCTTGTGGGCAGACATCTAGAAATTTATGTTCAGCTAGCGGTATTCCAGCTTACCTAACCAGGTTTTTGGGTTTTCGCTATTTCAAAAGTGACTGCATAATCTGAGAATAAGCAGATTCCAAACTGCATTTTTAACTCAATCATTCAAAACTTGGCATATAAGATAGATAATATCTTTTATCCTGAGGCTTCCAGTCAAAGAATACAGGTGAGGACACAACATACCATGACTAGCTTGCAGCCCAACAGATATGATAAAAGAGGAAGATCTTTCCAAAAGATGTACATGATGGATTAGGAGCTCTGTTAAAATAACTTGTTGGAAATGTACTCACTGGGATGATTTTGAAGATTATGCCATCTTCCAAAGAAAGCTTTCATTAGTCTTTTATGTTTCTTAAAGCCAATCTCCAAAAGAAAGGTTACTTCAATTATTAAGAACACTTTTAAAATTGATACATTCATTTTGTAGCTTGAAGCAGTCATAATTCAGGAAGACTAGCCCTCTAATCTTCCTATACATTTATTTGGTGATTTGCATTGTTTCTGCATGCAACAGTCTTTAACACGCTAGATGTGTTCACATGATGGGTACTTATCTATTAACTTTCCCAAATCAAAGCTCATAGCTTAAAAGTTATGTCTAATGTGTAACTGGAAAAATTTCCTGCAAAATTCACTTGCCTAGAACGTGGACATGTTAGAAATTAGAAATATGGTGTCAAAGAAGATGTGATTATGTTTAATTACGTCTACTTCTCATGTTCAGCAGTGGTGCTAAGGAAAGACCGCGTGCAGGCGAGCCTTGCCCAAGTCCTGAAAACGCATCTGCAAGCCTTCTAGACAAGTTCATGGGAGAATAATCCATTTATTGTATACAGCAATGCTACATCAGGATTAGGAAGCTCCTGGGCTGCAACTTGCTGTAGGCTGGGAGGTTATTCTCAGTAGTATTGCTATATGCTTGTCCTACTGTTATAGTCTTCCTTACAAACCTAGTTTCAGGTGTTGTTGGCTCTTCTGTTTAAGTTATGGGTGGATTTCAAAGGGAGGCTCAAGACCCTAGAAAGTGTTGGTGCAGCCCTAACCAGAAAAAGTTCAGAACTTCTGCAGGCTCATCAGGATTGAGAGATAATGAGCAGTGTTTTTTGAGGTGTTCACAGAAGATATGTCCATGCCTTCCACTGGAAAGAAAAATACTGCAGCAGTCCTTCCTCCAGCTCTGCATCTGTTTACGCCTGTTAATCCCAGCTGACACCCAGTTCAGCCCAACTAGCAGACAGAAAAGGCATCAGTGGCAGAAGGATAGCTACACAGATAATAGAACAGGCTGGATTGCAAAGCATGCAAAGAAGAGGTCGCCCGTGATGAACTGTCATCCTCAACCACCAGGCCAGCGCTCCAGACACAGCTGACCTGGGCTACTGAGAAGACAGTGATTGTCTGAGTCAAGGTTTTGCCAGATCCCTCAGGGAGGGATGGTCTATGAACTTCTTGTATGTGTCTGCTGGGACCAGAATATCTTCCTCAAATGTGGTTCTGGAGATCCTGATGGTGTTAAAAACCACGAAAAGGACCAGTCAGTAACAGGTTAATGTATGAGAAACAGAAGTATCACAATTCTTGTACTTTGCCAGCCATTTACTAAAAGCAGGAATGCCAGAGTACTTTTCTAGTGAAAACTGCCGATACTATAGCATTGCTAAGATACAGACGTGCATATGTTCTAAGGCTTTGCAATCATCCTGGCACAGCAAATAACTGAAGGGGAAATAAAGTATAGTGTGAAATGGTGGAAGCAGAGGAGCTCATTCTTATATCTTGGTACTATGTGCACGCTCTCATACACACAGTTCATCTCAGCTCTCATCTGCACCCATTAAGGATATGTATCTGTTTGACTGTGCTGGATGTTATAGGAGAAATACACAATGATGCAGGTTAGTAGGAAGTCCATGTTATCACAAAACCTGTTTGGAATCTTCAGGCTGTAATGCTAGAGAGGCTATGCCTTCATCGTGTATGCTGTCATGCAAACCTAATGTTTCTCTAGCCCCAGAAGTGTCGGTGGAATAAATACACTGTAGAATGAATCTGCTGGATCTTGTAGCAATCTGTTCCTTATAAGCAGACATATGACAGAGCTATCGAGCAAGCCAGGGCAGGGCTGTGCTCAGGCATGAGTAGGAGGGAGTGCTAAGTGCACTTCTCCACGTGGCACAGAAGTGAATCCCCAGCTTGTGTTGTGCCTGTTTCTTTACTTTAAATAATGCTCTTATGAAAAATAAGAAGATAAAATATAAGAGGAGATATTGCATGAGATGGAAAAGATGCACTTCACTTTGCATTATCATTAGTCCTTCTTGTTACTGGGAAGGACAAATCTGGCTGGCCAAAGTGCCAGCAAGAACAGGGAACATGATGTGACTGAGTAATCTTCCTAGAGAACAAAGGGGCCTTTCACCTTTTATACAGTCACTCTATTAACGAAATCATGAAATTCTTTTAGCTCTTTTCCCTTATCCTTCTGTTTCAGTTGGGATCTTCTCTTGCATGAAGACCTTCCTTTCTGATGGTTCCCTCACATCTGTTCTTGACGAATACTGCTTTTTGGCTTGAGTTGGAGCTTTGTCATCTTCCCTATGAGTATCCAGCCTCATGGACACTGGTGACACAAATACCAGTGGCATTTTGTAATGAGGGAAGAGTACTGCCTATATTGTCCAAGTGAAGTGAGTGACTTAAGATATGTCACATTAAGATGGTATAAGAGAAAGCTGCTTTAGTGGTATTCTATACCATGCATATACAAGGTAGGATGGCTCCTGGTGTTATATGAGACTTCTGTTAGTTGCTGAATTTTACATCATTTGATAAATTTAAATGTTCAAGACATTATCACTCATCCTTTGTACAGCAAGCATCGTCTGATATGCTTTAGATCAGAGAAGAAACTGCTTGACCTCAGTTGGCTCTCAGTGTTCAACCATACCAGGACAAGCAGACTAGAAAACGACCACACAGGCACAGAGGAATTACCTCTTTACCTCCTCTCAGTGCTGTTACACTTCTTGATAGCTCTAAGAACTGAAAGTCCCATATTCTTGCTTTGAATCTTTATGTTACGCCTTCTCCACTGTGATGCATGCATGTGACTTCAGGAGTATGTGCAAGCTTGGAGGATCTTTTAGGGCAAGTAATTTACTCAGTGACATTTCCATACTCTTTCAGATGATTTGGAAAATTAATCTGACTAACTAACCAAAATGACTTGTGCTTGACCTCTGCATCTTCTGGACACAATTTGTTTTCAAATCTGATAATTTGTAACTGGTCCAATATTTTGCATAGTCGCATGCTACGGTTCCTATTCCGTGACCAGCTGAACACAACTTCCCAGATCAGACTGCTGCTGTGAAGTCTCTGTGTTAATTTCAAATTAAATGTCTGGACTTATTTTGCAATATTTAGTTAAAATTTACAGTGATTATCCCTTTCTGCAAGCCAGACACAAGAATACTTCGTTGGTGAAGCTGCATAGAAATAGACCGAATCATTTCATTTGGCCAACCAGAAAGGTTTTAATGGAAAGTTTGTTGCCTACCTTTACTTCTGTACTATGTTACTGTGAGATGCTCAACAACTCAGTTAATTTTCTCAGTATATAGTATGTTAAATGTGTTAAACACATTTTTTTTCTGCTTTTTGTTGTTTTCTGGAACCTGATCAGAGACAAAATTTCTAACTTCATCCTAAAGAAACTGAAAGGGATAGACTGTCTCTTTTTGTAACCTTTTTTTTTGAGGCTCAGTGGAAAAATAATGGAGATGGGAGAAGTACATTAGAGCTATTAGACGACTTGGGCAGTTCAGGATTTCTCCCTTCAGAATCTATTTCACTTTTACCAGGGAATGCACTGCCATCTTACAATATCTCTTACTGTAAATTTATATACATTTATTTATAAATTTTCCCTGACAGCTCCCTGTATAATAATGTTTACCATGTACACCCAGGCAGAGAATGGCAGAGATGCTCTGCTCACTGGCAGCATTAGGAAATGTTAATGCTCCTCAGCAGACACATCATCTTCCTGTGTAACTCTGTGGGCTGGGATAGACGTGATGCCAGTCTCCCACCATCTGAGAAAGTCTGTTACTCTGCCCTTCTTGGTACAGCTTAAAAACTTGGTTTTACGCTGATCCCTACTTCTTTAGGAAGCTGGAAGAAACAGAGACAAGTGCAAGAAAAGTCATTACCTAGACTGCCAGCTTCACTGAAAGGCAGATTCATGCTGCATCTCTCAGGGTGACCAGGCTCAGCAGGTCACCTCGACAATACCCTTACCCTAAAATGTGCGGACAGTTTTCATAGCTGTTGTATAGTGGCTGCAGCAAGGGAGTGGCTGAAGTAATTCCAGACGGGGAAATCTCAGGGGCTGCTATGTAAAGCAGATGGTAAACTTTTTCCACCAAAAGATATAGAAAATCTCGCACATAAAATAGATGGCTTTTTTTTCCCAATAAACCTTGCACAAGGTGAGTTCATTCTGTACCAGCTGACCATTCTCAAGTGGCTAGAGGGAATAAATTCATTGTGCAAATTGCTTGCTAAAGCTTTGCAGTTAAATTTTGTGTGCGAAATAAAAATACATCTGTGTTTAATTTTACAAGTTTGCCATACATCATAACCTCAGAAGAACCCCTCAACATCATGCAAATTAAAAGCAAGTATTCAGATGATTTGCATACATGTTTTTCTGGGTTAGACATTACATTGGAATGCATTGGCAGTGAGTGGCTCTGACTAATGTAACAGAGCCTTACATTTAATATACTGAATTATACAGTTTTATGCACAGTAATGTAATAAATAGTTTGTCAAGATATCACGCTCAGCTCAAATTTAAATAGTGTTGCTCTCTGCTGGTTAGTCTTGTGAACTACATATTTCTTTATTATTAACACTGTCCATTAAATTGTTCTCAGAGATAAGACTTCAGGTTCCTTTCCACTGGCTGCTATCCAGGCAGAGTGATTTTGTGACAAAGAAAGAAGTACATGCAACAACTAATCACTTTGATCACATTCACTCTTTTCTCTGGCAGATGTTATCCAAAACCACACTTAGTTCTTATTCTACACAATTGCTGCCTGTATTTTCATTAACCCATTCTGGTTTTTTCACATTTGATCATTCTTCATATTCTTTCTTCCTCTTCCTCCTAGCTTTCTCACCTCCTGAATAAGTCTTCTGAAGAGTAATACTGAAGGATATTTCTCTCAGTCTTACAAGAAAGTAGCAGCCAGAACTGCGCTTTCTAAAGAAAAGGAACTTGTCAGCACACTAGGCATGCTTAGACTATACTACGTGGACGGAACTTTTTGGAGGATTTTTGCTTTTGTTTCTCTAACAGAGCCTGACTGAGAGCTAGAAATCCAAGCTATTCCACATCTTCACAGGTACAATCCTATATGCTGGGTGAATTGTAAAGCTTAGGCAAACATTGCATATTTTAGTAGCAAAGAGGCATTCTGGTTTGCACTTGGGCATCTAAGTTCTCTTTAATCACCAGCTGACCAAGTGCTTGACATCTTGTCTGATCTCACAAACAGATGAGAAGGAGCCCGGAGAGAAGACAATATAATAAGATCATGCAAACCATTCTGCAGTACAGTGCAAAGAGAGGTTATCTTTTTCTCTCACCCTCTACTATAGCCACTGCACAAGAGAACAAGTAATAAAAACTGAAGTATTTCAACAATTGTCCATGTTATTCAGACTGATCATAACATTTAATGTGGTCTTCTTGTAAATTTTGCTGAGCCTTCTCCTTACTTAGACATACAAATTCTGGGAGAGATGACGTTTAAGCTTTTTACATCCTATTTATCTAGGGCACATATTATAACAGACTTTAGTATATGTAGTATTCTTTCATTGACTGTATGAAAAGAATACTTGACAGTTATCATAGACAGCTGTTAGCTAATCATAGATAAAGTTTTCAGTGCAATTGGGTAATGTATAGAAGTAAGTGGGATTTTAAAAAAATCTTGTATTTCCAGTGAATTCTATCATTTACTTCAATTGTATATTTTAAATAGCATTCAAATTGCATGAAACACAAAGTCTTTCCTCTGCTTATGTTTCCAAGTACCAACAACATTAAGATCCAGATCGTTATATCTGATCCTATTTACATCACTAGCAAAAGCTCCTTGCTGCGTTTACTTCATCACAGATGTGTGTTGTATGGATTTGCAGAGATCTTCAAATACTTCTTGGTCCATTTTTCCTTCCAAACAGACAGTCCCTGCAAGCCTTCTGATTTTGATTTGAACTATATGCTTGAATTGCTGCCATAAAACAAGTAAGTTTTGGCCCTGATGTCATAGATTGTCAGGAAACATTTTGTATGGAGAAACAATGTACAATGGGCATATGATATAATGTGCAGACGCTGTGCTCCTGCAGTTTTTACTCACAATGGGCATATGATATAATGTGCAAAAGTTGTGCTCCTGCAGTTTTTACTCAGACATTACAGACTTACTCAGACAGAAACGTCGTGGGACAACTCGCATGCTGTCATGGATGGCTACAGACTCTTTAGGAAAGACAGGCCAACAGGGAGAGGTGGTGGAGTTGCTCTATATGTGAAGGAGCAACTGGAATGCATTGAGCTTGGCCTGGGGGCAGATGAAGAACGAGTTGAGAGTTTATGCGTTAGAATTAAGGGACAGGCTCATACGGGTGATATTACGGTGAGAGTGTACTACAGGCCACTTGACCAGGAGGAGGAAGTTGATGAGGCCTTCTACAGGCAGCTGCAAGCAGCCTCACAATCACAGGCCCTGGTTCTCATGGGGGACTTCAACCACCCTGACATCAGCTGGGAAGACCATACAGCTAAGCATTTGCAATCCAGGAGGTTCCTACAGAGCATCGATGATAACTTTCTGATGCAAGTGGTGGAGGAACCAAGGAAAGGCTCTCTGCTGGACCTTATATTAACAAACAAGGAGGGACTGGTGGAGGATGTGAAGGCTGGAGGTAGACTCGGCTGCAGTGACCATGAAATGGTCGAGTTCAGGATCCTGCGTGGAGGAAGCAGAGCAATAAGCAGGATCAAAACCCTGGACCTCAGGAGGGCTAACTTTGGCCTCTTCAAGGAGCTACTGGGAGGAATCCTGTGGGCCAAGGCTCTCGAAGGCAGGGGGGTCCATGAGTGCTGGTCGCTCTTTAAACGTCACTTCCTCCATGCTCTGGAGCGGTGCATCCCCCTGAGAAAGAAATCGAGCAAAGGAGGCAGGAGACATGTATGGTTGAACAAGGAGCTTCTAGTGGAGATCAGGTGGAAGAGAAAGGTCCATGGAATGTGGAAAGAGGGGCAGGTCACTTGCAAAGAGTACAGGAATGTGGTCAGAGTGTGCAGGGATGCGACGAGGAAGGCCAAAGCCCACCTGGAATTGAAGCTGGCAAGGGATGTCAAAAACAACAAGAAGGGCTTCTTCAACTACATCAGCAGCAAAAG
>Ga0065711_1042350_pt1 | contig 15447 bp, 9 predicted proteins | sample Hoacrofraction12_FD_59098 | JGI IMG/M metagenome (GOLD analysis project Ga0065711, IMG submission 59098) | Hoatzin crop microbial communities from Cojedes, Venezuela - Epithelial fraction 12 v2 (version 2) | ecosystem: Host-associated > Birds > Digestive system > Esophagus > Crop | place... | reverse complement strand
CCGCCTGGACAAGGTCCTGTGCAGCCTGCTGTAGGTGACCCTGCTTCGGCGGGGGGGTTGGACTAGATGACCCACAGAGGTCCCTTCCAACCCCTACTATTCTGTGATTTTGTGATTCTGTGAAAGAAAAAAGCCCATTTTAACAGGGATGAGCAGACCGATACTCACCTCATAGCTAAGTGTGATGGTGGTTTCTGGTACGCAGGTCCCTCTCTGAGGGACTCGTTTTAGGAGATGTTTGCATCTCATAGTACCATGTTCTCCTTTAGAAAATGCACCAGCAGCACGTGCTGTCTCTTAAAACATGGGAGGAGACAGGAAGATCTCCATCTTTCACACGACTCCTCCTTAGAGTACTTGCCTGGCAAGCAGCAGACCTGAGCTGAGCAGCTTTGACATAGGGTGAAATGCACCAGGCCTCCCCTGTAGAAGTACATTGCTCCCTCTCAAACTTTAGATTATTTTGCGTAGAATAAGGACAATTTCTAGTTTTAGTGCTGAAATTGTTCTACTGTGCAGAAAAAAACCCTTGAGGTTTATGATGCCAGGAAGAGACCTACCAAGGGCTTCACAGGCAGGGTACACACCTTGGAAAAGGTCCTTCTGAGGGGTTTGGGTCACTCCTCCAAGAACTGTGTTTCATCCAGTGACTTTCTGCTGAGAAACGTCAAACCTTTATTTGGCAGTAGTCATCAGGATAAAAAGGAAGCCACATGGTTTCTTTGTCCACAGTTTTCCATCCCCGTCTGCCCCTTTTTTAGTCAAGTGAAACTTAAGATGAAAATTGCTTTCTCTAAGTCAGTTATTGTATAGTAATATATATAATTATATATATAGTGTATATATATACTAGCCATAATGGCACTTTCCAACAGGATGGAATTAAACTTGGATCCTCCACCTGCACCTGAGTGTTCCCACTCTGCAATCTGAGTGTGCATTGATGCTGTTATGCAGCTTGAAAAGGAAGAACATAAGCTCTCCTCTCCTATACCAAAAGAGGTCAGGAGATGATTTTGGACAGTGGATCCTGAGCAGGCAGAGAGCAGTAAAAGACAGGAATAATATTCTTAAGGACAGGATTTAAAACTCACCTATGTCCTTATTATTTTCTCATTGGCTAAACTTAGGCTTCTGCTCTTTCATCATGGTACTGGTTTTGGCCCCATTCTCAGGGGTCTTGTTCACCCCATATACTTTACAGTATGTTTAAGTGCCTAAGCAATATATGATTTTACTAGAATAGTCTCAATTTAGGCTTCAAAATTGAATCCTTTCTTTAGAAGGACTTTAAGATCAGCAATGTAAAATACTAGGCTCAATACATGGGAAATTATTCATGCTGGAATTTACAGCTGAGACATGCTGCTCACATGCAGGTCTCTGATTTTTCACTGAATAATGAAACAACTCTGTTGCAAACAGCATTTGGAAAGTAAGATGTTTCCTTCCCTGGTCCGAACTTGTCATCTTGATGGTCTTCCTGGCTACACATAACCTTTGACTACAATTTTAATACATGACAGCAAGGTAGATCCAATTTGGCCAGTCTAAATAAATATATTCTCAAAGGTAGTCAACATTCAGTCAGGTTGTTCTACCTTGCCAGTTTGTACCAAAGAAAACTATTCCTTTAAGCACAAGGGTACTTAGCTGGGGCAAAACAGAACTATAGTAAATGTACCTTCCAATGAAATTATATCGATGCATTAGTGAGTTTTTTTCTCTTTAACACACTGATGATATTAATTGTAAACTGTATGTCAGGTTTCATCAGACCTGTCTTCCACCATCAAATAAAAATAGCCTAATGTCAAATTACTGAAGTCTCCCAGGTGCTGGAAATTCCACTTCCCATCTCCAAGTGTTTTGCTTTACTGAAAAATAACAAGCAAGTCCTATGTGTTTGTATCAGTCCTGAAAGTGCTGTCTGTAAAAGTCATGTCATAACCTCAATCAATCACTCAACATTGGCCAACACTTTGGTAGATGATCCAGAAATACTACTTACTGCGATTATACTTCAGGAAATAACATATTGCTGGCTGCCAGCTGCAGCAAAATACTTTTTAAGGATGTCAGATAACCCAGAGTTACCCAAGTAGTTTCTTTCTGTAGCTTTTGGGGCTGCATCTATTCACAGACCCCTAAGTATGTGCTACAAATGCCATGTGGAAACATGGGTGGCAGGAAGAGCACTTAGATCTATTTAGTGCCATGAATATACACAACCACTGATGATGATTAGTTTTTGGTATTCCTTACCTTTCCCAAAGGAGCACTGGGCCTCACAGCAGAGCTATAAGACAGCAAAAAGGATGCTGTGCTATAGAAGGGAACAGAAGCAGGGTGCTGCCGAGCACTAAAAACAACAGCTTTCTGCAGAGTGGGCTGAATACTTTGTGTTACCAGGCTAAAGTGCAGAAGTGGTCCTTGGTCAGCCTTCTGCCCCCCTGTGAGCCTACAGGCAGTCAACAACATTAGTAGATGGAGAGTACCTGAGAGCAGGAAATCTGCAGCTGCTCATTAGAATAACTTTTCTGTCTATTGTAGAGAGGACTTTAATGTGGATCTCTCAAGTTTGGGGATCAAGTAACATGCACAGTAATTATTAACCTGAATTACCTACTACTAACTATTTTTCTAGAACTAAATTGCTAAATGTAGGTAGATAATTATCAATTTCTTTCACTTGCTCATGAAGATATGTATTAGATTTTCTGGATGTGAACATAGTTCACTAATTAATCAATCTGTTACGGCATTTTGTTATACTGACCGTTCAGACCCATGGAGAATACAGCCTGTAGATCTTAAGCCTGTCCTTTCTTAGACTGGATATTCAAAATTTATGGATCTGCCAGTCAAGATACAATAAAATGCAGAAACATGCTTGTAAAAAGAAATGTGATATTTACTGTTCAGCCATGTAATATCTTCTACTTATACATCTCCCTTGAGGATAACTTAATGTTATTGGAAGTGTAGTTTTCTTAGACTTGCTACATTTTCCTCTTTTCAAGTTCTCTTCTTCCTTTTTGTTATTTTCTCTTTCTTTTTGTATTTCTCGGATCTCCTCTGGAAAGTGCCAGCCCTTGAAAAGAGTAGCACTGCAATAGCAGAAATGAGTAGTATTTGAGACATAATCATAGGTTTATTTGAAATAATTTGCAACATAAAGCTGAAGAGCAGTTTAGAATGAATATGTTTAAGATCACTGAAGATTTAGACTTCAGTTATTTCTGCCAGAGCCAGTCTGAACAGAATTCACAGACATCTACCATCGCTAAATCAACATAAGTTAGAACTGGGGCCTTTCCATGGAGTTTTCCGTCTGATTTAAGCCAGTCGGTAGGGTTCTGGCTCTGTTTCCTAGCAAACTTTGGGAATTACAGATCTATTGCTAACAGGTAAGTGGCTTAAATGAGAGGCCAAGTAGCCATATCTAAGCTAGAACACAGTTCTGAATACAAAATCCTCATACCTTGTCTCTGCTGTATAGGGCCATGAGTCCCTGTCATTACATCTGTCTGTGTACAGAAGTCTGTCTGTATAGGCACATCATATTCCAAATATTGCAATGCTGAAAGGATGCCAGCTTAAGGTCTTAGAGGAAGCCAACAGTGTGTGTTTTGTAATACTCAAGTAAAACTGAATGTCATTTGATGGTGCCTGTTGGTGAAAGAATAGAGAATACGCCCTGCTACATACTGTAACTTTAGGTCTTCTTGCTTTTGTCACTTTACTTGCTTTTATGATGTGTGCAGTGAAAAAAAATCTCTTGTGAATCAAAGTCTAGCTTTCACTGCAAGTGTTATTAAACGTGGAGAAGCAGTACAGGCCTCTCTGCTGCACATAAAAGGTGTTGCCTATGTGGTCAGCCAGCTGGGGAACAGAAAGGGACTGCCTTCTCACCATGCAGCTAGTCTCTGTAACAATTTTTATAATAGTTTGGGGAAATCCCTATGATGGGCCAAGGAAGATGCAGTGGACCAACTCTGTCTTGAAGCTCTACTACTCAGTGCAATAAATCTGGAGGAGATGTAACTGCTCCTCCACCATCCACAGAGGCCTACACCGTATGCCAGACTTATTTCATGAATTTCTCTCTTCTCATTGCCTTAAGCACAATTACAAATACATTATGCAGTGTGAATTTTCACCCTTTTTTAGCATTCAGCAGTGCTATGAAACACCATCCTTTCCCCTTAGTGTACTGGGTTGAAATTAGTGCATTCCCCAAATATCTTGCTGCCTGTGCCATCCCACTGTGACCCAGAGAGGGGATGCTACAACCAAATGTTTCCCCTGATGGGATTTAGTCAATCACATCCACAATATCTTCCGACCTCAGCTTTCACAGAGGTCAGGAATCCAAGTCTGCCGCTGATCCCAGGTCACCACACAATGAGCTGCTGCCAGGCTCCAAGCGATAATAAGCTCTTGATTTTCAATGGGGGGAACAGTATGATGTACAAAACAAAACAAAGTCAGATCTATTTATCCATTGGAACAGGCATATGCTTCTCCCTTCTCCTAGCGGGGCTTCAGCTGCTCATTAGATTGCGTCCTTTTATGTATATTTTTGGCAGAAAGGCATTGCACAACACCAGGCGCTGTGTTCCACTTTAATGCGGTGCAGAGCATGACACGGTGTACTGGCATCTCCTGCGTGAAACAGAATTTGACAGAAATTTAGAAAAAGTTGGGTTTTGGATTGAGAGGCAGTGATCAATTCTGACAGCATCCTGCTCAGCTCAATATTATCTCTGAACTGCCTGGAACCAAATGCCAGTGTGCAGTGCATTTCTTTCCAAAGTTCAAGAGGGTAGATGTAAACACAGGCCGTAAAAGACCTGCATGTCTTGAGCTTGTAGGGGTCGTAATTCTTTCCAGCAAAGTTACCTTTCCTGTTTCTATGAATTACTCTTACATTCTTGTAAGAGATACGGTTTGAGGTATTTATGGTGCATTCAATTCTGCTATCATTGATTTACTGGACTAAACCTGCTCCAGGATATGATGTAAAGCCCCTAATTCCAAAAAACTCTTACATCTCAGCGAGAACAGCATTTTCTGCCCTGTTGCCCTCAAGCAGATGACCAACGGAGATAAACAGAGGGCACTCCACTCTCGGTTGCAATGTGCTTGGTGATGTGAAGGAATCAATCAGACAAAAGCAGATTATTGGAGTGTCTGAGAGAGATCAAACATTGCTGGCATCTTCACCCACACACGGTTGATTTACAGGCAAGCTGATAAAGTGCTGCAGCTCACTGTCAGAAGTACATGACAGCTCCTCTAGCTCTATGGATAAATTATTGCTGAAGCCCATGATAACATTTCTCCACCTAGCAACCAAACATAACAGGATGTGGCTTTTAGTACTCAAAGCCAGAATAATACAAAGAGAAAACACAGAAGCTCTTCAAGCAGTGAGGTAGCGCGCTAGGAAAGGCAGGCATGAATAGATTTTCACACACTTGCACACACGCACATTGTGTGTATAGCTATATCAGCTCTGCCGGAAAAAAAACGACTTTATGTCAGAGCTGTGTATTTGAAAATACACGTGCCAAAATGCACATAATTGGTGCAGGCAATGACTGCAGTAGTGGGATGGCAGCGATGGCAGTCATGCAAGTGTGCGCGCAGGTAATCTGAAACTCAGGGCAATGAGAAGAGTCCTTGTATGGGGGTTTGTGACTGTACAGCTCGCCTCTATACCCAAGGCTACACTGCATGAACGGACAGGAACATATATGGAAAACCTTAGGTGTTTCCTTTAACTTGCAAAAGTGCCAGTGATATGAAACTAGCAAATGAGCCAGACTTTAAATAACCTTGTCTTGCTTTAAAAAAAGGACAATCAAAATAATCCAATTATTTGAAAGAGTGCTAAAGAAAGGTGCAATTCAGATATTCTCTTTATTTTTATCTGGTGTCTTATAAAATAATAAGCAATATAATCTGCTAAATATTGCATCATAGCTATTAGACTTTGGGACTGCTCTGAAAAATTAAGTTGGGTTAATTAGAGCATGTACTATGTGCCTATAAAAGACTAAATCAGGCTCTGTCTCAGAAGCCAGATGTGAGTGCTTTTCAAAAATGAGAATGTGACCCTGACAACTTAAAATCTAAAATACATTGAAAGTACTCACAGGTTAGAGGTTCTGCTGCCTCAGATGCCTTTAACAAATTTTCTTACTTTGAAATACACTTCCTTATTTAAAAATTTTTTTTTCTCTTTGTTGCTCTATCAGAAGTCGACCCACAGAAGAGTAGGGAAACGAATATGGAAATTATGAAACCTGTTTATCTGCAGTGTTCTGCAAAAGGAACAATCAGAAAATGTGATTTTTTTTCTCCCTGTGGCTTTTTCAGTTACAAGAATTTAGAAAATGTGAGTGGTAAGTGAGAAATTCTGAGATGTAAAAAATGTAAGCTGATGATATGCCTTAAATAATTCTTCATATTATTTGTTAGTTTATTATATTAAGGACTCAGTATTGTTTCTATTAAGGCCTCAGTACTGTTTATCTGCAAACTGAGATCTAAGACCAATTTGCATTTGTACATTTCAGTTGTGTTTCTTTAGTCACTGCTGTGATTGAATGTAGTCCCAGCAAGCAAGCTCACAAGTTGGCTTAATTACCCATTTGCCCTTGTTAATACCTGCACAACTGTGTTATCTGCATGCACCTTTATAAAAGCATGGACCTGACTAGAATGTTTTCCTTAATAAGCATGTTCCTGGCTGGATTACTTGAAGTACATCTTACCTTTCTGCCTCCTGGAGGTTAAGTCCAAGGGTGGAATCTGTGATTGTTCATCATATTTTAAAATCTCCGTCTAATTTTACCACACACTATGCAGACTTACAGACACATTACAGGTCGGTTTCTGTTGGACCTCATGGGGAGGATTTAACAGTGGAACTCTTGTAAAAGCCAACAGAAATTGTATAGCTTAATCCTTGCATGCTGCATTGAAAAATTACCCATAAATATTTCACCATTATGTTTTATTATTACAGTCAAATTTGTTTTATGTACTTATTATTTAAGGGATAATAGGGCAGGTGTCCCGTTTTATGAGGCAATAATCTGGTTCACGTTGGCTCCATAGTTTATCCCTACCAGTGAGCTGCATTATCACCAAGGGACATGGGGAACTTGTCGTTTTATAGTAATAATACCTTGTATTTCTACAGCACCTTTCCTCTAGAATGATCTTCAAGCACTTTACAAATCCTATTTGATTTTTGACAACTGGGGTCATCTCAAGGATTACTCCAACAAAGCCAGTTCTGGAGTCAAGATAGAAACCAGACTTTCAACCATCCAGACATCCTCTCCTGAATCTCTGAAAACATTTGCTGTTTATACATCTCTTACTCCGATAGCTGAGTGTGCATGTGCAGGGGATGAGGTTCCAAATACTGATGGATGTCCTTGGCTGTGGGACCACGGGTTCACATACTCTGAAAGTGAAATGTGATGTTCTTCAATTCAGATATCTTGTAATTGTCTCTTTGTGAGGTACATCAGAAACAGCTCCCAGGGGAGGGGTTGCAAGAGCTGGACTGCAGGCGTGCAGAGACAGACCTTACATTTATTGGAAGGTTTGCTTGAAACCAGATCAAAGGGGAGTTATTCCCACCCCTTCATTAGGTAATGCTCCTCTTCCAGATGATTTAGATTATGTATCCTCAATATGGCCAAAATCATAGTTAATGTTCATGCCCTTTTTGTAGATGCAGGTGCTGCTGATGAAAGAAGCCATTCTACTTTCTTCCATGTGGCTCAGTTGAGCACTAGTTTGGGTTTGTATTAGTATATTAGCTATATTCAAATGTATATAGTGTATTAGGTATATTCAGGCTTCGTGTAGGCTGTTGTTATTTTCCTGAATACCAGTGACTGGATATAAAATCGAAGTCGCCTTGCAACCACAAGTGTCAATCTGTGTCCATTTCCAGCTCCCTTTCATGAGCCTGTCCCACTTGGAGTCTTGGTTAGTCTCTGGATAATGTTATCTAATGTATATGCCTTGCATGCCCAGCCCTTCAGCTAACACTGTGTGACACAGTGACAAAGTATCGCATCACTCAGTATTTCAAGCCCCCGGATGACTTCAGAGCTTACAATTCCATCATTTCCTCTCAGTTACAGCCTGCCCTAGGGAAAATAGGTGCCAAATTAATATTAGGCTTGCATTTTATTAAAAGAAGAAAGTGGATTTACTTACAAATATTGTGGGCTTTTTGCTTTTTCTGCTGCTTCTGTATTTTATGTTTTTTCTTCCTTTTGTGCTCTTTCTTCACCTGTGAATCTAGAAAGGCAAAAAACTTGTATGTTTTGCTGCAATATATCTAATAATTTCCAGTAATAAAAGAGCTTTATTTCTACTTGAAAGTTGAAGCCAGCTCTGATGAAGTTATCTATTCTTTGATTAAGTAAGATACATAAGGCCGAGTTTGCTCTCTTAACATCCCACAGTCACAAGGGCATTAGCTTCTCAGAGGCTGTGTTACTCATTCCTCCCTTATCCAAAATCCAGGGCTGACCTAAAAAACTTCCCAGCTAATGCCTCACTGAAATTGCCAGATTTCCACATTAAATTAGAATTTTACAATTTGAATTTTCCCCAAAGGAAAAAGAATTCTTAAAAAAAAATCCCAGACTTTAATGAGATTGCTTACTTGTATCTTGCATGATTCAGCATTCTCAGAACATATTATTTTTTTTAATGTTGGAGGAAAAAAGGATCCATTTCTGCCATCTTCATAGAGAACTAGTTGATCAACTTGATTTTTAAAATATTAGTGCATAACTGTGCCAGTAGTTGCTTAAAATGAATTTTATTAGCCCCTACCTGTGTTTTTGAGTACTTCAACACCTAAAAATGTTTAATTTCGTTATACTTCAGCATTGTGGCTAAAGGATAATGCTTTCATTAGATCTATCATCCATTCACAAAATATAGCTCTGTGCGACATTTACATCAGTAAAACAAATCATACCGTGCCTCAACTTTCCCCCATTAGTAACTAAATGGATGTCTTGCCTCACCCAGGCAACAGGATATGTCAAAAGTTCATTGGATTTACTGATAACAAATCACTAGCTATCTTTCAAGCATGATGCAAATTATCAAACATTATTTTATGTCACCGAGTGAGCTGACTGGGCCATGATTCAGGCTTGTGCTGAAGCACCTTGTTGACTTCAGCATCTAAATATCTAAAGTGAGTCTTTAGAATGAGGGACATGCTTTCCTTCTTCCTTGGACCAATGTGTAGGAGATTAGTTCCTAATCTCATACCTCAAGAAGTATCAAAGTTTATCCAAGAGTTCATCACTTCAGCACCTAGTATTTTGAGTATCTGGATCTACCTTTCCTCTTTTCATTTGTTTTTGGTTTTTTTTTTGCTTGCTTATTACAAAATTTCAGGTTTTCATAACTTCAAGAAAGTGGATATTGCAAGAAAAAAAAGTTGCATGTATCTCATTATATTAAAATGTTAACATTTCTAATATTTCCTAATGACACCACTATAAACTAAACATTGGAATGAAAAGATCTATGACAAAAGTGGAGCCTAGAGACATTTAATGTGAATGCATTTCTGGGGTAGCTCAGGATTTGTTTTGGGAATGTATAGAAGATTATAGAAAATTGGTTCAATTACGCCCTCTATTACAATGTGTAAAGTCATTGTAGCCTGCAACTGATGGCAGAATTGGGACCAAACAGTGTATACTGAGAAGTATGATGTAGCTTTTATGTTGATTTCATATTTTCTGCTCGTGTATCTTGTTCTATGTTATTGTCTGTTATTTATGCAAGACAGTTATCCTTTCTTAGCCAATTGTGGGGTTTTCAAAACCGGATAGAGCCTGGAGGGCTTGTCTCACGAACATTACCATTACTGTGCTTTATTGACTGGTCAGGGTCCTGCTCCTAAAGGAAACAATGGTGGTTTTCATGCCACCTCCAAGTCCAGGTGTCCAAACTGTTGAAACCACTATTGCACAGAAACGGGAGAATTACTAAAGCAACTGATCTCCTCTGCTCAGGAAACAGCCACAGTGAAGGCAGCAATGTACAAGTACTGCTTGCACAACCCTGTCCCCATGGATGATATCCCTTAACCTCCTCGTCTGGAGCAGTCACCTCTGAGCGAGCCAGCCTGTTTAGTCTCCAGAAACCATCCCAATCCAGCTGCCAACATAGGTGCCAGTAATCATTTTGCTGTTTTTGTAGGATGGTTTTCTGCTTTGTCAGACACCACTGAGCCACCGTTATTAATACTCGTGGAAATTTTGGCTGAGTTAGGAGACTAGCTACAATGAAGGCTGATAGGCACTTGACAAACACTTGAGTATTTTGTTACTGCTTATATAATGGCACTCTGAGCACTCCCAGGAATTAGGAGGTTTTTCTAATTCAGTACCTGTGGCCAGAACCAAGCAATCCCCAATAAACAAAGCATGCTAGAGCATGTATCAAATATGAAACAAATACCGTAGTTCATATTTGTAAAGAACATTGTGAGCATAAATCATGACTTACAAAGCCAAAGGAAGATATCAGAACAGTTAACAAATGCTGCTGTCTACTATGTTGATTGGCTCTAAGAATACATGGATCTTTGGTTTATAGTTAGGTTTGCGTGATTTAGCCGATCACATTTAACAAAATCTGTCAAGATCATCTTGTACCCCATAAATGAGCTCCCAAAATGTATAGCATGTAATTGCCTCTTGGGGGGTTTTTTAAATGAAAGCTTCTAGCAGCCAAGAGATTCTACAGTTCTCTGAGTATTCAGACAAATGAAACATGATAAAAAAGAATACTTTTCTATGGCATCAGGTTTTTTTGAGGCTGTGGATATTAGGACGTAGATGTGTGATGCTTGTGTGATCAGCAATACAATTCTATATTCATGAGAAAGTAAAATATGAAGTATAGTGTAAAGTAGCTGTTGCATTCGTGCTTTATCTTGAAACAGTATTTGAATAGCTGCTAAGTGCTGAATCCTGAAGAGGAAAAAAAAAAACCTGTATGGCTCTTTGGCATGCTTTTGTGCTACAAGAGTTCATCCATCCATCCTAATTCATTAAATGCCTTCATATTTTGGCCTTCCAAAATTCAACCAAATATGTTTCAGATGCAATGTCTTTATTATCTTGTGCTTTATCAAAGGAGAGGAAGGGGGCACTGAATTTCTATGAATTCTCATTGTTGTTATCTCTCTGAATATGCAGCCCAGACAAAGAAGCCTTTGAATGTAAAGTAAGAGAAGTGCTAATGCTCAGCTATAGCTTGATGCTGAACTCTTACAAGCATGAAAAACCTTCTCACATTTCAGTGCATGAAGCATCTCTGGCTCCTAATATACAATAAAAGAAGGCATGGTGAAGCCCTAACACCATAGAAAGTTTTAGTAGTCTGTTGAAGGTGCCATTCATCACATTATTGAGTGCATCTGTGATCTGATCTGCTTCCTTGACTCCCATTAAAATGGAAAATAAGGGTTCTGTATCTTTTAGGTCACCAGCAACTTACAAAACCTGTGTCTCCAAAAGGTGCCTGACCTGTAATGGAGGGGACACTCTGCTTGTGCTAATTTGTCCATGAAAAATTTATTGGCTATTTCGTTCTTGGCACTTGAGCTACCTCAGCACTAGCTCAGATGTCACTTCGCTAAACTGCTCTCGTGGATGTAGAAGAAATTCAAAAGTGGTTCTTTTCCACCAGGACCTCGATCCCAGCACACTTTTGTTGCCTGCAGTCTTTCACAGGAAATGTAAACAGCCTGCCTCCGCTTCGAGTTCAGCAATAGCCAGGTTCCTGGCAAAAATCTTGACAGAAAACAAAAGCTCCCTGTAGTTAGAGAGGGTCTCATAGAGCCTAGGTTAGATCTATGGCCTTCCAAACCGCTGAAGGCTGAGAGAACTGTGGAATTTGGCTCTTCTGGGCTGACTCCTTCCTGCACCAAAATTTCAACACAAACATAAAATGAAAATTTCTTTCTTCAAACATACTTAATTGCTTTCAAGTTTTGGCACTTCTGTTACTATTGGATTTCCAGGGCGTCCCATGGTAATGATTAGAACTAAGCAAATACCTCAAAATATTTTCCATGAAAACTCCCTTGAATAAAACATTGAATAGCCTTCAGCTGTGTTCACACCCCTTTCATATTTGCTTTCTCTGAATATTCCAGTGACTGATTTATGGGCAGAAATGTTAACTGAAACAGCAGTTTTTAAGGGAATGTTGCATAACATTTATGGAAAGCAGATTTTAAATATGGAATACTAACTAAATGAAGTCTAATTGGAGCAAAAATAATACCAGGTGATTTGAGTACACTCAGGCAAACTAACCCATCCCAGTGTCCAAAATTGAAAACATCACTAACAAAAGAAGTCTCGGTCCACTAGAAATAAAGACCAAAATTTAGGACGAGATACAGACAAAACATTGGAGGTACTTAATGAGTTTTGAAAAAGTGCCTGAGCAGCGTATGCGTCCAGCTCCTGTTGACAAAATACTTTCATAAATCTGGCTATAACTCAAAATAAATGGTGGATATTAAATACATTTGAAAAATGTGAAAGTAATTCAAAGTTGATTGTGAATAGGAGAAGAGATGGAGCTCATTGACTTAGTTTTTTACCATAAATTGCTTTGCCTTACTAATGATACAGGATTCTTGGCTGCTTCTTCAAGACTTCATTGTCAAAGAGCAAATATTTGCACATTGCTCTTCAACATCATTAGTTTTGTTTTGGAAGGTAAGTCATTAAGACCTATATTTTAAAAAGTGTACAAATTTTACATGTCTAATTTGTGTCAGTGACCAATATGTGCTTAAATCAGGTGTGATAGCACAGAGATGACCAATAATGGCATCCCTGGATGTGCAAGGATGCATATAGGCAACTCATGTTATCCATTGCATTAAGAAAAAAAGCTGAACACAGTTTTAAAATGTGGTCTTAAAACTCCCCATTTTTGCATATGAAGCTCTTAGCCATTCTGTAGCATGTTCCAGAGAGAGATAGCTTTGCTGGTACAGAGAACCTTAGACAGATCTGCATTATTCCCCTATGAGTGCAAAAATATCTTCATGCAATATCTGAAAAAACTCATTTAAATGCTCTGTGAATACAGCCCTTCCCAAAGGCCAAGATGTAGTCATGTATTTTGGATGATCTTCAGCTAGAAAACTGTGCAGCTAATGCACCCATCTTACCACGTAAAAGATTTAAACAAAAAAAAAAAAAAAAGGAGATAAGCTGAAAAAGCCAGCCTACAGTCTCTAACCTAGATTCATGCTTTTAAATAAAGATGGTCTGAGTATGTTCTTATTACCCAATTTCAAAAACAACTAAAGTTCATTCTGTAAAAATGAAGAGCCAGAGGTTTTTTTTAGGGACAATTACAGTATGTTGTATCTTTTTTACCTTTCTGATAAAATCTCTTAAAAATATCAGAATCGAACGACAATTTCAAGGATGGAGAGTGCTTTGTTTTCTTTTTCTATAAACAAGAATAGAAGGGTTTCAAAGGATAGGAATTATCAGTGGATATTTTGGGTGCTTTACCCAAGAAACATCAAAATTCAAGCTCAGACTAGATATCAAGTTATTAAAGATACTCCAAAGGCTACTAGATCTTCGATACGATGCATAAGTGAACACTCTTTAGTTTCCCTTTCTTTCCTAAAAAATAATTTGCTTGCCCTACTGCCATCACATGCTAAATTAAGTCACATCTTTCTTTTATTAATAAGATAGCTGTTTGCTGACCTTCTTAAACTTTTCTAAATTTTCTTACTAGAAACACTGTTCATTTCATTTCTTATCCTGAGACTGATAACAGGGTTTCTAGAAAAATGAACATTCATGATCAAACAGCAACTCTGTATCATAAACAAATTACAACAACTGGGCATGCTTTGAGATTGCTTAACCTAATTAAGCTCAAACACTTTCGCAGAAGCTTGAAAAAAATGGGTGTAATTGGAGCTCCATTCAGGTTCAGCTGACTTCATATTTTTAGTTTGTTTGGCATTGTTTTCCTCTTAGAGCTTTGCATAAACAAAACATTTTGACAGTGTTGCCTTCCTGGGAAAAATGTTAGTGCTGCTGAAAATTCAAATTTCTAAACAAAATACAATTCTAACTGCTCATTTTCACAGTTCTTGTAATTCACGTGAAACGTCTGTGCCAAATGCAGATCTAATTGGCGCATGACTATTTCACAGCTGTGTAATACTTGTGTGCATATAAGTATGTGTAATTGAGTTGGTGCCCATCGTGTGCTGGAACGCGAGTAACTCTGTGTGCATATCTGAGATGCAACTGCCTGTATTTTTCTTACCAAACTCATTTACAGATTTAGGGTTTGGTTTTGAGGACTACAATGGAAATGCCGATGGCATCACCTGATGCCACCAACTTAAACCACATTGTGTGTCAAGCATGTTGAAGAGTGGTACGTGTTGCTCCAGGCACAGGATGTCTTCATCATTTTCAGTGCATATTGTTGGATCCTTATGGAAGACGAACATTTAGGCTGAGATTATTGGACACTCAGCTTTGGGTATCTAATTTATCATCTCACTCTCTACCTCCATTTTCAAAGTGTTATGTAAAACTTCTCAAGTATTTACAGGTCATGAAACGTCAAGTTACAAGGACTGATCGCCTCCTTAAGTCTGATTCTAGGCTGATTTACAATAATGTTATACCCGAATCCTTTACTTACTCTCAAGTTAGTTGTTTTAAAGGTACAGAAACACCTGTGGATAGCATAATGGCACAGAAAAACTCATTTTATTGCAACATCAATTATCTTGAAATTAGAATTAATAAAACTTTTGTAATCTATATAGAATTGTGTATTTCCCTCATCAACATAAAAGCTGAATGCTTTCTAGTAGAGCTTTAAACACCGTGATTATTATCTGCTATGTGTTATCTGGTCTTTCCTTCTGTAGTGAATCACAGAATCACAGAACCACACAGAATCACAGAATAGTAGGGGTTGGAAGGGACCTTTGTGGGTCATCTAGCTCAACCCTCCTGCCGAAGCAGGGTCACCTACAGCAGGCTGCACAGGACCTTGTCCAGGCAGGTCTTGAATATCTCCAGAGAAGGAGACTCCGCAACCGCCCTGGGCAGCTTGTTCCAGTGCTCCGTCACCCTCAGAGGGAAGAAGTTCTTCCTCATGTTCAGACGGAACTTCCTGTGCCTCAGTTTGTGCTCATTGCCCCTTGTTCTGTCACTGGGCACCACTGAAAAGAGCTTGGCCCCATCCTCCTGACACCCACCCTTCAGATATTTATAAGCATTTATTAGGTCCCCTCGCAGCCTTCTCTTCTTCAGGCTGAATAAGCCCAGCTCCCTCAGCCTCTCCTCGTAG
>Ga0065711_1008539_pt1 | contig 15447 bp, 13 predicted proteins | sample Hoacrofraction12_FD_59098 | JGI IMG/M metagenome (GOLD analysis project Ga0065711, IMG submission 59098) | Hoatzin crop microbial communities from Cojedes, Venezuela - Epithelial fraction 12 v2 (version 2) | ecosystem: Host-associated > Birds > Digestive system > Esophagus > Crop | place... | reverse complement strand
GGTTTTTCCGACTTTACTCTTTTTTTTTTTTTTTCTGTCTCATCTTCTCCCCCCCCAGCTGCCGTCCCCACGACACCTCCGATTCCCGGTTCACCGAAAATAAAGTTTATAAGGTTGCACGGCAGATGACTGCATTTGCGTCTTAATCTCGTCTCCTGGGATCGCATCGAAACCTCGCCGATATTGGATCGGGACACTACCTGAAAGGAGATTGTAGTGAGGAGGGTGTTGGTCTCTTCTCCTACCAAACTAGTGACTGGAGGAGAAGCAATGGCCTCAAGTTGCACCAGGGGAGGTTTAGACTGGATATTAAGAAAAATCGCTTTACTGAAGGAGAGGTCAGACATTGGAAAAGGCTGTCCAGGGAGGTGGTGGAGTCACCATCCCTGGAGGTGTTCAAAAAACTTGTAGAAGTGGCACTTTAGGATATGGTTTAGTAGGCATGATGGTGTTGGGTGGATGGTTGGACTTGATGATCTCGGAGGTCTTTTCCAACCTATGATTCTATGATTCTGTGATCTGCTTCACTGAGGGTAAACTGTGAATTTGTTGCACAACCTGGATGTTGTGATGGAGAGGTGCCATGCTCTGGTCTCCTGCTGAGAGCTGCAAGGGGGGAACTTTCCGAAGCCCTGGCTTGCACCATCCCTGTAACTTGAAATTACCCACCAGGGATTTCAGGCACTTACTCCTGACAGCTGTATGCTTGAGGACCCAAATTTGCACCCAGACATTCCAGGGTCAGGGCATTCATTAAGGCAAACCATGGACATTGGGACACATTTGACTTTCAGTTGCAGGAGTCCTTGGAAGAGGTGCCTTGTTAGGTGTTCCAAGCTCTGCACCCTCAGCAGTTGCTGAGTGGGAACTCAGGCGTTTATTTGCTTATGGGACTTGTCAGTAGTGTCTCTGCAAGGACTGAACCAATAAATCATTGATTTATAGCTCTTCAGTAGTGCCTTGATTCATCTTTTCACTGGACTGCTAACTGCACATGCTCAATCACATCAGATTTTTGGCTCTGGGAATTTAGCACTCCTCTGTCCATGGTGAAGCAAACATGTTGATTTATGTCAAAGATTTTTTTTCCATTTCCTTAGGTTTTGGGTTTTTTTTTACCCCAAGTAAAGGGCTGTGGTTAGTGGAAATGCTGCTCTGTGAGCTTCTCCGAAGGGCAAACCCAACACAGCTCCTACTGAAAAGAATCACGAGGAGAATTGTGTGGGAATGGCCCATCCAGGGCTCTGGCTTTGGAAATCCGTTGTGTTTTCGTAGATCTTTGGGCAGTGCTACCTTCAGGTGTGGTCACGTGGACCCACTTCTTCGTCAGTGTTATAAATTATCTAGAAAAAAATTCTGTCCCTGACATCCTAGGGATATCTCTGGCCAGAATCCATCTCTCCCGCTACCAAGGGTGGCAGGGGACAGTTTTCAAAGCAGGGCTCTGACTTTCCAAGCACAGCTGAGCTGGATTAGCCAGACCACCCTGTCAAGAGGCTCTGTGCGTCCTCTCCTGGCTGCCCTCGGCAGACCACAGTGCCGCAGCAGCTGCCGGAGGAAGGCAGCTTGCGCAGCAATGCTTCACAGGGAGCAGAGCTGCAAAGTAGCTTATCAGGCTCCCCTGGATTGCTGTTCCTCTACTTTTCACTGTTACCTAATGTGTGCATGCTCCGAGGCACGTACAGGGATTTCAACACAGCCAAAAGAGCCTGGTCTGCCCTTTTTCCCTAATCAAATTTCCTGTTGCAGAACAAACCTATGTAAGAGTGTCCACAAGATAAGCTATGACCGTGAAATCTAACCTGTTCCTGATTTCACTGGCTGATAACCAAGAGATCCTAGTAGGTGCTGGGGAAGACCAACCAGCTGTACCTGCAGCTCCCTGGAGGGCAGTCCTGCCAGCAATTCCTCCTCCAGCACTGTAATTTGTAGCTGAACTGTCACCATCTTCTCTCAGGACGTGAGATCTGATCTCTCAGGGAGTGAGCTCCATCCCACCAGTGTCACTTCTGCCTGTAACTGCTTGGGGCAGTTTTTTCCATCTGCTGCGTTCATGTCCGAAAGCAGCAATCCTCTGATCAGGACCTCGGTCTAAACACTTTTTGTGGGAAATAACAACGGAACAAAGCCATTCCTTGATGAGAAGGAGCCTCATGCAGTTTGAAAGGATACAGGGGAAGTGAAGACCAAAATTTCCCATTGGATAGAATGTTACAGTGTTTTACTTTTATACAATTGTTTGGGTTTTTTTTCTTTTTCCCACAAATTAAGCCATCCAGCTGTCATCTGCTTGTGGAGACTTGCCCGCCCATAGCTGGGATGCTGGGTGTTCAGGCTGTGCAGAGCTGCAGCAGTCACCACGTTGCAGGTGATGGGAGCTGGGAGACCTGCAACCTCCGTGACCAGCCAGGATTTTCAAGGTTTTCCAGCCTGGTCACGGCAAAGCCCCTAGCCCAGACCTTAGACACCAGAACCTGCAGTGAGCCGCTTGCTGCCTGGCTGCCAGGGGTTTGCCTGGGACGCTGTCCCCACACCAGGCTCCCTGCGTTACCGGCAGCCTCGCTGAGAGCTGGCCAGCAGCCAGGCAGAAGTCTGTCAGAATTTAGCTGGAACCAGTGTATTTCCACAAAACACTTCACATTAATAAGGGTTTTCTGATCAAATTGCATCTTGCGGCAGGAAAATCCCTCGAACGCTGCTGTGGGGCTGTTTACTGTGTCCCATGTGTGCAATGTGCTTACTTTGCTGTCTGGGAGGGGATCTTGAGCCAGGCGCCTGCCGTGGGCCGTCAGCAGTGGTTGTCTTCCCTTCCCTGTTTCTCCATGTGCATCCTATACACAAAACACTTTCAGACTGCCTGTTCAGATGCAGCTGCTTGAAGCTTGCTCTCTAGGAACAGGAATATATGCAGGACTTTTTCTTCCATTTTGCTCTTCCCATTTTCTTTTTTTAGAACTAGTAAATATTTTCATCTTGCACATTACCTGGCTCCAAGGAAAACCCCGACGTGTTATGGTAAGCCGTAACTATGCCGTCAGCATTAAATCTCAGCAACTTGCTCTCTGCTGCATTTAGCCAAATGGGCGTGGGAGAATTTTTCTGCTTTATATTACGATTTCAGTTTGTCGTGTGTGTTCTTGAAACTCAATGTAGCTTTTCAGGTATAATGCAGAATATGGATTTATGCATAGCAGCATTTCTATATAAATTTGCAAGAGTTTTCCAGCACTTCTTTCTGTACTGATGTTTGTGTTCTTGAAATAACTTTGGTTACATCTGCTCAGAGTTCAAGGTGATGCTTGAATTGCAGATTTTCAGGCAGGCATGTTCATACTTTTGTGTGTGTGTGTTTACAGCACTGTTGCTTGAACCAATGTGTCCCATCCCTTGTAAGCCACATTCTGGCTGTTCTGAAATCCTTCCTGTGGTCATTGCTAACTTAAATGTCTGCTCGTATTTTTCCTTTTACAGGAATATTTAAATAGCTTTCAATGTAATTAACAGCATTTAGGCTTGTCCTAAATCAGTGTTGGCTTGCTGGTAAGAGCTGCCAGAAAACATTGTTGAAGGGCTGTCTCTTCCTGGCCAAGCAGTTATTCTGGGTTAATGCTGGGTCTTTTGGGGAGTGGTGTCAGATGATTTGCATCTGAAAAGGACAAATCCATTTATAATTTTTGGAGTGTCCTTTTTTTTTAAAAAAAAAATGATTTCTTTTCTGTTTGTTCATCATCAGACCAAACTTTGTGCCTTTAATAAAATGTTTAATGAAACACCTTTCAACCCCAATAAGATGTTTACGTGAGAGATAAAGGCTTGGGGTACTGTTTGTCTTGGTGATCCTTGGCCACCGTACAGGACATAGAAGACATGGGAGAGCAGGCCAGCACTGCTGTCCCCTCCAAAGGCACCCCAAGCTCTGGGAATGCCACCTGCCCCCAGGGTAAATGCTGTTTTATATCCCTTAGGATTGTAGCTCAGGGTTCAAGGACCAGTCTGTGATAATGATCTGGATGTTGCCCTTTCTCATGCGTTTGCCGGCTGCCCTGCTCACTCACTGACCACGTGCTCTTCCCTCTGGATCTGGCTGCCCGATCCTGCTCACAACTGCAAAGTGCCTCCAGGACTCGCCAGCCGCACTGTTACGGGGGAAGGACAACTTCTCCCGGCCAGCCTCCTGGAGTGCTGGGCTCCCTGTGGGGTATACCCGCCCTAGGTGTGCTGGGGACTCAGCAGTGACTGGCCAGGGCAGCAGCAGTGTGGCAGGGCTGCATCCCCACTGGAGACAAAGGCAGGAGGCAAACATGGAGTGGGAATTGCCAGATCCCTGAGCACCCCAGGTTAGGGCATTCTGTCTAGAATCTTTTACACTTCTTACTCCCACTGCACAGTGATCGCGCCAGAAGGACATTTGCCAACATCTCTGTAAACTCTCCAGTACAAGACATTGGATGGTTTTAAAGCAGAAGAAAAGGGAAACCTATTTTCGCTGTCCCAAGGGCTCAAAGGCTTGCAGAGGAAAATTCAGGTTTAAAAAATGATGCAGAAAGGCGAAAGCTGTGAGATTCAGATGACCTGTAAAGCTGAGATGGAGCAGCGCTCCTTTTACTGTTGGTGCTGGTGCTGGCAGAGGCAGTTGGTCTCTGCACACCAGGCACGCTGCTTTGCCCATCATGTCTCCTTCCCTGTCCGTGCTCTCGGGGCCAGTCTGCAGTGTGCTGCACCACTGCCAGGCTTGTTTTCTGGAGCAACCTGAAAACCAGGCTGGAAGTAATTACCACTGTCCGGTGAAACCTGGTGTGTTAAATTAGGCAGATTAAAACCCACAGGTAGAACACAAATCTTCTTCTGGGGGCAAATGCTGCTGGGAAAGAAATCAGCAGAAGGCAGGGCAGGTGGCCGGTGGGGAGTGGGATGCTGGTGCAATACCTGCGATGGCTGGGCTGAGGCCTGGGCATTCATCACAAGCAAAAGGCTGAGTGTGGTGCTGGCAGGGCTCAGCCATCCTACCAGGAAAGTCCTAAGGATGCAGTAGGGTGAGATTTTCCCCTTTTCCCCCAGTATTTAGCACTGAAGTAGCCATTGAATGCCTGGCTGCCGTCTGTCACATCACTCTGGTGACAAAGCTGCTCTTGTGGAAGTGCACCAGGCTCTCGGCATGGTGCTGCACACTCAGGTTTTCAACAGCACGTCGGCAGCCAGCCTGGGAGCTTCCTCTGCTCGCCCCAGTAGCCGCAGCTTCAGCTGGGTTCACCATTGCACAAAGATTTAAGACCTTTGCCATTCCAGGCGAACTCATTTTTGCAGCTGGGCTCAAAGCCACGTGGTGGGAAGACTCCGGTCTTTCCTACGACAGCCTCTGGGCTGGCTGGGGGACCCACGTATCCACCTGTGGGAGCTGATGGGTTTGATGGGAGGAAGCAAAAGGAGGTTGTTTTGTAACTCTAAATGAGTGAGCACAGTCTGCGGTCGGCTCCTGCCCGACCTGCAGGACAGGCAGAGGAGGACAGTGTGGATGGGAGCAATTTATCTTTGGACATTTTCAGGTTCTCTGCTCCAGACAGGCTCACGGCTCAGTCTGATGGGTACAAGATGTTCTTTCTCTCTGTGCTTGCCTGAGGAACAGAAAGTGGTCCTGGAGCAGCCCTGGGCTTCCCAGTATGGGCCAGCAGCTCCCAAAGCATCCGGGCAGGACAGGTCCGAGTCTGCAGATGGGGGGAACAGGCGAAATGGCACCTTCCTAGGGATCAGGCATGCACAGAGCTTTCTCGCGAAGCCTGCATCCCCTGGCAGAGCCTGCCATAGCCGTAGGACCCAGTTGCACTCAGTGCTTATGGTGCTGGGACCAGCCAGCTCTACCAAGGGCAGCCACGTTCAGAGCTCAGTCTTCACGCATATGTAGGGCGGCTCTTTGTCCCCCCAGCTCCTGCTGGGAGCTAGGTCCTTCCAGTTCTGGAGATAATTTTTAGCTGCTTCTGCATTTCTCTCTGGATGTATTTGTGTCCCTTTTACTAGCAGTTGTTTCTTGCCAGCTTTGCATCTTCATTTCAGTTCCTCCTGTAATGTCCTGGTTCACTTGAAGCAGAATTTGGGCTCCAGCGTGCCAGGCTGTGCTTCTGAACCCCTTCCAGCTCACTGGTCCCCAGCGTCCCCGCAGATGTCCCCGCTCATCCCTGGCCCCTGGAGCCCGTCTTCACCGCAGGCCGGTTCCCCGACGCAGCTACACATACTGGTCAATTCTGTCTAATTCCGCAGCCTGCCTTGTATTTGTTTTCTACAAAAATTTCATGTGCCAGGGTAGAACCTAGTCACCGAGTTGTTTATTGAAAGCTGCCACTGTGCCACAATAAGAATGACATTATTCTCATGGGCTCTGCTAAACCCCCAGCCCAAGCCCGGCTGCACGGGAGGAAGAGTCAGAGCAAGTCCATGTGTGGGCAAAGGGCACACACAGGTTGTGGAAGAAATTGCTCGAGGAGCAGAAGATGACGGCTTGGTGTGATGTGCAGACAGGAGCCAGCAGGTTGGGGACAGTTTGGTCAGGGTGTGCTCCCAAGGCTGGAGACTCTGCACGGATGCTGTTTCATCAGCAATTACAGGAAACAGAGATACTCGGGATGAGTAAGGGGTGCCTCTGACGCCTCTTACTGTGGAGTAAGCCGAGAGGCAGAGCGAGTGTGTGACGCTTGGCTTTTGGCTGGGTGGACCTTTCTGGAAACAGAATGGATTACAGAAAGCAAAGATTTCAGCCGTGCCAGCTCCATGAATGCTGTCTTCCTGGCTGACCTGATAGAGGCGCATTCAAACAGCTGTTGTCCCTTTGTTGAGATGCCTTCTGAGCCAGGATTAGTCGCCAAGAGTAGCCATCAGCAAAGATATAGGGAAAACTGAGGTATCCTCTCACCACAAGGATAAATATTGACGCTGGGCATTGCTAGAGAGTCTGGATTCCTTCCATCATTTCCTGAAGTCCCATGGAAGCCGTGTTTAATTTATTAGTGCAGAGAAGGGATTTGTTTTGCAGCAATCAGTCTGTCGCCACTGGCCCATGTTCCTCTTCCTAGCACGTCTCCTCGTGGTGACATCCCCTTTTCGGTGCAATTCCTAACACTGTGCACAAGTCTGTTTGGAATTGCTGAGTCTCTGCTTCCAGCGCCTTGGAAAGAGCTTGTTTAATGCAAGTTGTATAAAAGAAACTGGCTTCCATGAAACGTGAGGCAGTTGAGAGGCTTTTACAAGTCATTGATTTTTCATACCACTGGCAGTTTTAAAACCATCCCTTTGGATCAAATGAATCATGCTGTTCAATACCAAAGGGTCTGTTCATACCCGGAGACTTTTTATTTCGTTGAGTAGGAAGCTACTTCTAGACATCAAGCTGAACTGCAAAGTTGAAAGCTTTTGCTCTGAGCTATCAGATCCCAATGTTTTAGTATAGGAAGGTAATGTATTGCTTGACAGAACCAATTTAACACAACTGGGACGACTGTATCAAACCTATTTTTACCAAAAAAGATTTGGTCCATTTTTTGGACTTAGCTCCAGTAATGATCTTTGCCAACCACCGGCAACAGATCTGCTCTTCCTTTCTTTCCGCAAACAAAAGTGGATTTTTAAAGAAGGGCTTTTTAATTTCTGCATGCTCCTGCCCATCATATCTGTCAGAGGCCCAGGACCCAGTCCAGGGTCTTCCCTGCTCTTCAAAATCTCTTATTCAGCCTGGAGGCTCCTTTACAAGTTTGTCTTCCCTGGGCTTTAGCTCTTTTATTAACCTTGCTCTAGCAGAGCAGCTGTGAGACGCTGCAGCCTGCCCATGCTCCTGGAGGAGGAGGAAGCTCCTGTGAGGTGTTGATGAGCACACAGTGACTCCAGGAGTCACTCACCCAGTTAACAAATACCAAAAAAACTCATTTGTGACCAAAACGAATGAGTCAGTGGTGCTTCCAGTTACAGTTGTAATGGGGAAGGCAGCCACGTGAACAGGAAAAACATCCCTGTGGCTTTGCCCATTATTGGGTGCAGGGATGTCTTGCTGCCAATACCGTTGGGGTCCAAGGAAAGGTGGGCACAGGACACACAGTGGGTGGCTGAGCCCAGCCAGCAACTCTGCCAGCCATGGTGCTCCAGGACGGCTCGGTGCACAGGCGTTTGCCACCGCACCCTCCCAGTCGCAGGTGGGGCTTGCTGGTGAGCTAGAGCAGGTATATTTTTATTACCTCTTTATTCCATGAGCTTGTCATCATCTCACATAGGAGTTTTTTGCAACTTAACCCCACTTGCAGAACAGTAGGTAAGATGCGAATCCCCTGCCTGTCCCTGCCCCTAGCTCACGGCCATGAGGTTGGTCCAGCACGAGCAGGGGCTTGCCCTGTGTTTCCCACAGCTTGCTGGGGCATTGCTGACAGCTACAGCCGTTGAGGCCAGGACAAGCCAAGGGCTGAGCAGAGGTGTGCCCTGAGCCACTGCTCGCTCTCCCACCCACAGGCAGTGCTTCCACTCAGCATTGCTGTGACAGGGCACGGATTCCCCCCTAACTTGCCCTCAGGCAGTCTCCTCCCGGACCAGCAACCAGGCAACTGCAGTAACACCAACAGGAGGGCGAACACAGCGTGAGCATCAGGCCCAGCACCACAGCTCGAGGAGAGAGAAAGAAAAGCGTCCATAGTTTGCAAAGGGAGCTGGTCTGGGCGGGAGGGCAGTGGGAGGAGGCTGGATGGCAGGCGCTCTTCTGCCCGGAGCTGCGCTCGCCACTCCTCCCCATGTGCTCCAGCGCTGTTGGCTGTGTTGTGGAGCCCTACTGTTGCAAATCCCAACTGTGCTTTTTTCCAACCTAATTTTCTCAGGAACTGACCCAGTTCTAGCACTTGGGAATTGGCATTCACCCTACTGGCAAATGTTTCACATCTGTTTCAAGTTATCTGTCCAGTGTGAACTTTTCCGCTTAAGTAGCTTACACAATGAAAATACATGAATGTTAAATCCTAATCTTGCACAACTCTGAAAGCAGGGCCATATATTTACCAGCAGCAAGGGACTTTTTTTTCCCTGTTCTTTGCAGAAAGTAAGAAGGAAACAGAGAGCACTGTGCAACTGTAGTAAAGGGAGAACTCACCCATAATCCCCTCGCTCCCAAAATTCACATGGTGCTTGAGGTAACAGCATTTGTACAACCCATTTCTGATGTTTTTTGCACGGAAAGATGAAAAGCAAGGGGCTTTTCACCTGCCCAGGAGTCTCCATCCATGGGCAAAGCCCCCACGACCTTCTGGGACTGTTTCCCCACCAAATGCCACCGCAGATCAGGACTATAGTGGGTCATGGCTTCCTGATTCTCCACTTCAGGGCTTCCCCTGGCACCCAACAGGACCAACTGGTCTTCATAGTTCGAGTGTTCCTCCCCACTCTCTTCTCTGTTTTCAAAGCTGTGGTCTCACCCAGCACGCAGCAGTTTGTGTCTGTTCCAGGGTGTATTTGCTGTAACCAGATGTATGGGATCACTTTTTATAGTGAAAGGTAAAAAGGTTCTGAAATTTTGCTTGCAGCTGCCTTGAAAGTTCAAAAATGCAAAGGATGGTCATGCACTATCCGTTGGCACCTACCTTCGCAGCGTCTTACTGGAGCCAGAACCTATAAAGTGATGGGAACATCTTCACACCTGAAAAGTGACAGTGCCTGCCTGAGGTCTGCGCGGCCAACACAGCAGGCTGGCAGCGCTGCCCTGCCGGAGCGAGTGTCAACCCCCGTGCACACAGTGAAGCGGAGAGGATAACTGGCAGGTGGGAAGAGGCCTGATTGTGCCTTTGCTGCTCCAAAACATTCCCACTGACTCCAGCTAGGAAGCAATAACACATTCACTCAGGCACCAGTTCAAACAGTGATACCCTAAGCCTTGCGCAGGCGCTTCGAGGGCAGTGTTCTTCCTAATGAGAAGCACTCCTTTGTTTCCTGATGCTGTTTCTCATGTTCCTACTAAACTGTTTCTCAATATGACTAAATTTGGCCATGGGAAGATCCAGCCTCAGTCACAGCCTGTTGCTTGTTGGGGCACGTGTGCCACAGCTCCACTCTTCCCGAAATATCCTTTATTTTCCCTCCTGGAGGGGAGTTGCTGCAACCAGCTTCCCTTGACTCACACAAGGTGACATGGAGATGGTCCACCCACGTATTACTGGTCATGACCCTGCCTGATCCCTTAGCATAGCAGTAGGAATCATGAGATGTTTTTTCAGCAAAATGTATTGGATACCAGAGCTCTTCCCTGGGGCAAACCAGGTGTGGCTGAAGCGCCTGCTCCTTGCAAAGGGTGCTCCAGGCTGGGGGCAAGGGAGGGCTCACAGGGTGATGCAGAGAAGAAGGGATGAAGTAAATGGTGATGGGCAAGGCTATACAAGCCTGACAAGCTGCACTGATGTGCCCGGCCCACAGCAAAGGAGCGAGGAGATGGATGGCTTTATATAAGCCCTGCAGAGCCCGGAGAGGCAGAAGCCGCTGGACTGGCTCCAAAGCCCACCAGCAGAGTCAGCAAGCTCGAGGGGAGGCGTGGCGGTGGGTCAAACCGGGGCTGGCACTGGAGGACCCCGGCTGGAGACGCGTGGGGCCAAGGCGCTGCGTGGGGCCGCGACTCCCAGGTGCCGGGGACAGCTGCGTGCTGAGCTGCCGCCGCGGGGCTCTGGCAGTCTGCACCAGTTAGGCCATTTGGTTTTCATTTTAATGAATCGTTTAAACGTTTGAAACATACCTTTGACCTACTTGGGCAGTTATACCAACAATTAGCACCACCACCTCATAAATCCTGGCGGTGTGCTCTCTGGTGCTAGCTTAGTAAAGCCTCCGATCATGTGGCCAGGGCCATAACCTTGCAATGTGGCATCTGCTCCCCGACGAGAACAGACGGGCCTCTTTAAAAACCTCCAAATTCCTAAGAAATGCACAGTTTTGAGCAGAGCAGCCAGGAGGCTGCTGAGGAGCTAAGCACTCCTGAGGCAGATGGGCTCCCATGCACTTAGACGTTCAGGTAAGAACACTTTGCTAGTTTGAATTCTGTGTAAGCCTTTGTTTATTTTTACTCACTTTGTGAAATCTTGTGAATACATTAAAATTAACTGCACTGGAAATAGAAAAAGCTTCCTCCGCTAACATTCGTGTGCAGTCCTTGCATGCTGTTACTCACTAGCTGTGAGTTATAGCTGCTGCTTTTCCCAGCCCTGTAAGCCAGCTCTCCTTATTATTGCATCCTTGTACTGAATTATGAGACATGTCCGAGGCAGAGACTTATGCATACTGCCAGATGTGTACTGACACAAGTTTTATGTCATGTTCGACAGGTTAAGAACTAATTCTGGTCATTTCTTCTGACTGGAGCTTCTCCATATGCTCTCATTCACAATTAGAAAAAATACTGGTATTGCTTGTACTTATGTGATGGACTTGAGGAGATTTGTTATTAATTTAAATTGAAAATTAGCTGTTAAAATTGTTGTATATTTTTAATTGCTTCCGTGTGTTGGCAGTTAGAATTTCTGGCTAATTTAAAGTCCCCCCACCCCTCCCAGCACAACCTGTCTCCTCTGGCTCCCCTGAGCCACTTCTTCAAATGACTGGGTTTTTTGCTGGCCCCAACCCTCAGATTTCCCAAGGTCCCTCTGACTTAAAGCTCTGCCGTTCAGCAGACCCCCAATTTCATGTTGTCGCACTGTAGCTGTGGGTGCTGAGGAGGAAGCGGCCGTGCCAGACTATGACCAGGGAGTCCACCTTTTATAGCCAAGGCTGCATGGACTATGTAAAGCGAGTTTGTAATACGAAAGGAGCTCAGTGATGCATTGTGTGTTCATGTAGATGTTGCCACGTTCTTCCACAAGCAGTGGCCTCAAGCTTTCAGAGAGATTGATATCTATATCTAATCTATGTGATATATATATATCTCTCTAACAATCTACCTATCTCCCTGTCTTTAATCTATACCTATACCTGTACATATATGTAAAAATTAAAGAATATATATACACTTATTACCTGTAATCCACGTGCTTTTTGGCATAGGGAAGCAGGCTGGACTGGTGTGTCTGTAGGCAGTGACTCCTAAACACCTTCAGCATGAAATCTGAAAGAAGGAGAAGCTACCCCTGAAAACTGCTCCTCTCTCCCTCTTAGTCCCCACCTTTCCTCCAGCAGATCTACTCAGGAAGAGAAATTTGTCCCCTTCAAAAATCACCATGACAACTAAGAAGACTTCTCACAAGCTTTTCTACCATTTCTTTTTTGTTGGAGGGTGAATTAGAAAGGAAATTCTCTCTCTGTACTTTTTTTTCTTTTTAGTCACTGAATCCTGAAACAGGAAAGACAAAAGCACTGGTAACACTTGTGTAAGAGGTGTCTGTTTATTGGATAAGTCAAGGCTCATGCGTTCTGCTTTCTTTTTTTTTTGTAAGTGAAAATTTCATTGGTCCGAGGCACTGACAGGCAGGTCAGTCACTGGGCTGCATCACTCTTTCCACAGAAGACGTGCAGGAGACAACTTGGTGACTGAATTACAAGCTGACGTGCCTTCAGAGAATGTGCCTAGCTAGCCAGAAACATTTCAAATGAAGCCAAAGTCATCCATGTGTTGCCATCCCCAAAAGTTACAAATAAAAGTCCTCTGGGAAATGATTAATCAGACTTGGTAAATGAGTGAAAAGGCGCTTGTTGTCAGTGGTCACCCTGCAGAGGGAATGCCAGGGCCCCACCAGCATGCTGAAGCCTTTCAACTCCACTTTATTTCTCCAGCCTCCTTGCACGCTTGCCACAGGACCGCATCTCTGACCCCACACACCTTCCACCGGGAACCCCTGACATCCTACCTCTGAATGGCTCTCCGGCAGCTTTATGCTTTCTCCGTGGCACTGATGTGGGGCTGCGTGGCGTTGGCGTCCTCCTCCCACTACTACCATACTGCAGGTAAAGCCCAGCGTGCCATTCACGCCGCTGCCTAATGCATGCTTCACATTAACTCAGGTGCTTTATGAAGTTAGTTCTTCAATCAAAGCTTTTCTTGTGTGTGTGTGTGTGTCACAGGGAGTGGCTGATTCATAAACCTGTAATGAATTGTGTAAATATATTGTGCGTTTAGTGGAAATTTTCCTATCTTCAAAAGGAGCAGAAACTGCCTTTGGTGCACAGTGAGTATATTGTTTGGTATAGGGTTAACAAATATAAATACCACTTGGCTCCATAAATGTTCCTGAGCGTGGTCCCAGCTGGACAGACTGCGCTAGGTGCAAGAAACATGAGGCTTACTTATATTTGGAGAATAATAGTTTCTTCTAAAAAATTATTGCTCTGTAAGCTATCATCCACGGCAATGGCACTTCAAGCATCTTTTGCTTCATGCCCTCAAGCACCTCTTTGCTGCACCGCACCCACCTGCCCCAGCCCTTTTGGCCTCTGGTAGCTGGGACTTTGCACCGAAAAGCTTTCCTTCTTCAGAGAGACAGCGTGAGGGTCTGGCCCTCCCTGCTGCAGCTGGTGCAGGTGGAGAGGTCGAAACTTGGCCAGGAGGGTACTGAGGGGCTCACCATCCTGCCAGCCAGCACACATGGAAAGCTGCCAGCAAACACGTCGCTGTCACGCCAAGCAAAGCAGCATTGCCTTTACAACGGGCTTCTCGACACGTGGAAGTCACCTGCATCTCTCTGACCAGCATGGAGAAGTGCAGACCTAGAAGACAAGGGGGGCACCTGGCAGGCTGCAGTGTTCCAACTGGTAAAACAGGCAGAATAATTCCAAAACCTCCTGCATGGCGAGGCGGTGGGAGGCAGCTGGGAATAAGCAGGCGATTCTTCATCAAAGCTGCGATGTTCAAGTCAGCACACCCGGCAGCCAGGACCAAGTGGCCCCGAGGGCTGCGGCTGTCTAGCCAGCACATCATTACCTGGCTCATCACCATACAAATCAAGTAAAGAAGCTGTTGGTCTTTTTTTTCAAGAAACATTCAGGAGCAGCTTTCCCTCAAGACTGGATAATGAAACAGAGTATTTCTAGTCCTGTGTTCTGTGCGAATGATGTAAGTGAGACTGGTTTGTCATGTAATATTGTGAAAAATGAGAAACTGCTGACTAAATTACAAGCTGACGTGCCTTCAGAGAATGTGCCTAGCTAGCCAGAAACATTTCAAATGAAGCCAAAGTCATCCATGTGTTGCCATCCCCAAAAGTTACAAATAAAAGTCCTCTGGGAAGGAAGCAAGAGGAAGTGCTGACATTTAAAAAGCAATCAAATCCCAGAATGCAAGTCACATCCCAAAAAGAAGCTTCTCCGTTCCTCTGAAACCCAGCCAAAATTCATTTTGCAAGAATTTCTGTTTACAGTTGCAATTATTTTGAAAAAAATATTGTTTCGTTCACACTCAGAATGGAATCAAATTTTAGTGTGTTATCGTTTCCAGCCAGAAATTCCATTTTTGACCAATCTAATCATCTCTGGACAGCTTATTACCAGGCTCATGACAAAGGCTAGTAGCTTTTTGCTTCCTGGTTTGTGTAGCTGCACGACTCAGCATTTATCCATTCAGGAGGAACTTCCTGAGCGCAGGAGAGTCCAGCTCACAGCCCTGCCAGCAGCCCTCCTTGGTCACCCTGTTTGGGAAATTACGCATGCCAGCCACCGTAACAGCGTTCGGCTCTAGGACATGGTGCACTGGCGCTGTGGAAGCCCTCCCTCGCGCCAGCCCTGGTGGGCTCTCTGCCTGAGCTGGCCGGTGGGAGGAACACCCGCTCGCCTTCTGCCCTCTCCCTCCTCGGGGCAGCTATAAATGGACGTTCTGGACGAGCCACTCATTCATTTTTTTAGCAGCTGCAGCTCTTCAAATGCCGTTCCCACAGACTTACTTTCCCCTTCGCTGCTCCTCCCTTTCCTAGAGCCTTTGTATGTTTGCGAAGACCCAGGAGGTGGGTGAGATGCCCTCGTTTTGCCCCCGCTCCCACTGCTGGTGCTCACCAAAGGCCCGGCTTGAGCATTCTTCGCATAGGCAGAGCTGCCCGTGCCCCTATTCCCTCTCCTCTGCCCGTGCTGGGAAACCTGTGCCTGTCGTAGCGTAGTGATATCAGACCCTCGTCTCCTGTGGGAGCACGTGGCTCTGACTACAAGATATTGCATATGCAGGGCCATGCCCCATCGCCCCTGGAGCTGGAGCAAGCCCACCTCCACCCTCTGAACCCAGGCTGCATTCATAGGACTCAGAGCTGGTGGGAGGGAGTGTGTTTTACTGATTACACAGAAAAATACATAAAATCTAGTTTTTCTCCAAATTATTGTGGTCTGTTTTTCCTTGCCCCAGCACCTCCCTAAATACATTGCCATGATATCCTGCTGTCCTGGGTTTGGCCAGGACAGGGTTAATTTTCACCGGACTCCAGGAAGGGGCACAGCCGGGGGGTGGGGGCTGACCCCACCTGGCCAAACAGAGCCCGGTAT
>Ga0065711_1007183_pt1 | contig 15447 bp, 9 predicted proteins | sample Hoacrofraction12_FD_59098 | JGI IMG/M metagenome (GOLD analysis project Ga0065711, IMG submission 59098) | Hoatzin crop microbial communities from Cojedes, Venezuela - Epithelial fraction 12 v2 (version 2) | ecosystem: Host-associated > Birds > Digestive system > Esophagus > Crop | place... | reverse complement strand
TCTTCATAAAAGTGAGGTGGTTTTTTTTTTTTTTTTTTAGTTGCAGCAGTTAGGCCTTACTGCAGTTAGTTTGGGCAAGTCAAAATTAAAAGAGAAGAGAATTAGGTTTCTAGAAATTACTTCTGCTGTAGTGCAGTGGAGTGTGTCATGTATTGCGGCTGGAAATAGTGTTCTCAAGGTTCCTGTTCCTGGAGTCAGGGCAATCTCATGTTCATTAAAGGAAAAAGGGAGACATTTTCAGCTTTTGTCGTTGCAGAGAAAAATCTAAAAATTGTGAACATGAAGGGTAAAACCTAGCAAGGCAAAGAGAAAGACTCCCCATGCATTGTAATTTTTAGGGGGGTCGCGTGGTCTGTACGGGGGAGTTCTGACCCCCAGTAGCCGGGCAGCCATTCTGCCGCAGCGGGGCAGAGCCCAGTGCTGGCTGGGGAAGGCGGCCAGTCCTACCCTTCCCAGCTGAGCCACCTCTGTAAATAAAATGTAATAGTTTGGCAGAGGTTCTGGCATGACATTTCTTTTTCTGAAAATCCAGCTTGGGTGCCTACATTAATACAGGGGGGCCTGTTGTTTGCACAGACTTACCCTGCTGCTGATGGCTTAATAAGCTCCTTTATTTTGTGTTTTTATTCAGTAAGCTTGTCAGCTTTTGTGTAGGGGCTGACCTCTGCTTGCGCCCTCCCCCACCGGCCCAGCCCCTCTGAAAGGGGCACCTCTGTCCCCGTAATTTGTAGTAAAAGGGAATTGTAAAGGGAGGTGAAATGTCCGGCTGTAGGGACACGGGCTGCTACAAAGCAATGTAACTTTGGCAGGGGCTGACCCCGTGTGCCCCGCGTGCCTCAGAAGTGTTGAAGTCGATGGGAGTTTTGGGTGCGTAACGACGAACGCAGGACCGAGCCTTTATGACTGAGAAAATCCAGACAGTGAGGGAAGGATTCGGTAGACAGGGCTACTCGAAATGAATTACGGCAAACGATGTGAGAACAGGTCAACATTTCATATCTGGCATACGTTTTTCTAAACAGACAGAAAGGCATCCCAGTATTGTGACTGTTTGCTATTAGATTCCACACAAAAATCTATTGGGGTGGCATTTAAATGCAGTGACTGGAGATAGCAAAAAGATGTGGGATTGTATTTCTTTCCATTCATTTAATTGGAACCATGCTGTAAAGGCGTACGAAAACCATCACTCTGAAATATATCTAAAGTATAGCTTTGCAACGCTGAGAAGGATGTCCAACCTAATAGAATTTCAGATAGAGGAGATATTTTGGCTCATCTTTTGCTTCCAGCTATATTCAGTTTCCCCGTGTGGTTATATTTCTTGTTATTGTATGCATCCAGCTATCTGTTTCTTACTTCACCGTCTGGGAATACAAACCATTTTGTCTCATTTCAGACCTTAAAATGGATTGGACAAAAACAAAAAGGAAGAAAAAAATGAAGTATTTTGGGTAGCACCTCTGTACTTGTTTCTGTGTCTTAGTAAGTCAGCTTCTTAAATGAAAGGCCTAAGAATTACTGTCTTGGAATATTTAGCATCTATACGTATTCTGTATTTTGTCACATCTGTATGCTGGGTGGTGGTTCATCAGGAGGGGATGACTGTAACCATTTTAGATGCTTAACTGGCTGTTGGGACATGCCCAGTTTGTAATCATGGTAATTGCACATACAAATACAGCCGTGTAATTACATGTGCATTTTTGCATTTAGTTTCAGGAGTTCGTTTAGAACAGTATAAACGTGGCCCAGTAAATCCTTTCTATCTCAGACTTCTGTGCTTTTAGAAGTCTGTATAATTGCATAATAACACTGCATCTGCAGAGGTTTCACTCAGGTTACATTATATATTCTTGAAGTTAGACCCATACTAACTTGCTCAATACTGGGTTTTTCAGCTTGTAAGACTGATCAAGTTCAGCAGTACTTGTGCGAGAACTTTCTTGTGAGAATAAAGAGCAATTTAATATGAAACCAAAACTGGATCAGGACATTTAAGCTTCCACAATGACTGAGGTGATTAAATGGGCATTAATATAGTAAAACATACACCAAATACTTGGATACTCGGGCAGTGAAGATTTTTGCCAAGGTACAAACTGAAGACTAAAATGAAAGAATAGCTTAAAAGCAAAGTTCCAGCTCTCTGAGAACAAATCTAAATCTCTATTATAAATACTGGCATTTGTGAATTGAGGTAAAATAGATACAAACAGATAGTGTAATTAATTTCTACTTACGTGTTCATATGCACACAAATAGGTAATAAGACTAATTTCTCACTATTTTACGTGTACAGATATGTATGTATTACACAACAGTGATGTTTTTATGATCAAATTAATGTTTGTCTTCCATATTTCTATTACTGGAATGGTTTTTGCAGATGTGAAGAATTTCTAATGAAAACTGGTATCTTTTTTTGTATTCAGTGTTATTGTGACTCAACAGTTACTGCGATGCTGGCATTTCCCAGTCTGTGTTGCTTGCTCATTTCCCTGACGGCTTTTTTTCCCCAGTGGATAGTATTACTGGGCTGAAGACAAGCACTGAACTCGGCAGATGATACAGAAGCAGATGTTAGATTTTGGCACTGACCAGTGAGGGTTTTCAAACCTACCAAGCCTCATCCTGCCTTCTTAGTCTGCCCCCACACAAGAGAGGCCTGAAATGCCTAGTAAGAAATGCAGAATCCAGCTCGTCCCTAGGAAAAGACCTTTATTGTATCAAATATTTCAATTTAATGTCATTTTTTGTTAATTCAGAAGACTTAAACAGAATTGTGCTGATGTGATCCTCTAAGATAGTTTGCAGCATACGAAGGTCTAACTCCTGTCAAGAAGCTGCACTGAAATGGTGTCACAGATGATAAGAACAAACCCAAGTCCAGTCTGAATTGCTCTAGGTGAAGAAATGATTGCTGTTACGATCTTTGTCGTGGTTGTGGCAGTAAAGAGAAAAGTCTGTTTTCCCATTTCAGATGTTGATATCGGCATGTCTCTCAAATTCTCTGTTTGTGCATCGACGCCCAAGTCTTTTTTGACATGTTTTAAAATAAAATCTTCTAGCTCTATTTTTTGTTTAGGTTAATGTCTGTTTTTAAGCAGCTGTTTTGAAATACAGTGCCATTTTTACCCCCAAAAGAAAAATTGCTTACTTCTTTTACATTTTTTGGCACCCTTCTTTCCTTGAAATGTAGACAGCTATAGTCAGAGCTAGCAGAACAGTTCATAACAAATCCCCTATTTGCTGACTTTAGCCTGGTCTTTTCTTTCCTGCCTGGGAGGGTCAGAAGGCATAAGACTGTGCTCGATGCTCGAATCTACTTGCAGCGGTTGTGGGCAGCCTCAGCCCGCTCCCTCCAGCGATGGCACTCGCTGCTCTGGCTCTCTGCTTTCCCAGTGAATTAGGGTCGGTCCCCATGCTGCTCTGCATGAGCCTGGCTTCTTCTCCAGGGCCATATCCGAGTTCCCTCAGCTCAGAAGAGACCCTCATTGACTTCCCTGATCTTTTTAAAACTAAGAGGTTTGAAAAGTCAAATTACTCAAGGCAAGGCAGTAAAGGAATAGCAGCAGGACGGTTTTTTTAAGCTGTGTTTTCACACAGACCTTTTTACTGTATGGTTTATTTGACTGGGGCAGAGATTATGTTTAATTTTATTTCATGTGCATGCTGTTCTGGCTGGAAAGTTGCAATCAGATGCTTATCAGGCCCATTTAACTGCCTCTCTGCCAGGGCTTGGCAGGGAGTTTGTAAAAGCCTATCCCCCAGCACTGTCAGACGTTGTCCCGCTCCATATAAAGCAAGACATCTCTTCTCCATAGTCTTTAAATATTCTTCTTGTACAATTATTTGTGCAAGTGAAAATTAATCATTCGATTGTCCTTGGAAAATAAATACAAGAAGGAGCTGGAGCATGGCCTAAATTGCTATTTAAATGCTTTTAAATTGAAGAAGGAACTGCCAGATAACATTTTGGAGTATTTGCTCTTCTTTAATGATACTGCACACAAAAATCCATCAAGTATAGCGAGAGACAATTTCTGGCTGGGAAAAGATAAGTTTTGGCATTTCAATTGCTTTTCAAGCTACCCTGTCATTGAAATACACATTGCCAGTCAGTGCACAAACAGTAGTCCTATGGGAAATGTCACTAAAAGCTATTTTGTGATGTTTTTTAAGCAGAAAATCAGTCTTATTTAGCCAGGATTTGCATAGGCTAAACTAATTTTTCTCAGATAGAATTCTGTTTCTGCATCCATGGATGGTTTAAATTATATATATATATTTTTTTTTTCTTAAACATTCGTTGAGGTAAGACCCTGTATGGAGGGGTATGCAGGGGGCACTTAACTGGCCTCATGCTGTATGGTGCCTACAAGAGATTCTGCTAGCTAATTTGAGAGCTTCATTTGAGAATTTCAAGAGAGCATCACTCAAATGCGAGCTGTTGAGGGGGGAACTTTAAGGCAATACAATGTGTAGAGCTCAGAGCGTCGTAAGAAATGGTCACTTTGTACCTCATCCACAAAGAAACGTAAAAGCATACCAAGAGATGTTACACTGATATTGCCTGGTTGTGATTTTTTTTTTTTTTTCCAGCTCTATGGCTATTGTTACCAAGATAGCAATGACATCCCAGACACACTGACGACCATCACTGAACTAGGCTCACCTTTAGAGATGATTCAGCTTTTACAGACTTCCTGGGAAGACAGATTTCGAGTGAGTAACAACTGTTTTTTAAAAGGACTTTTAAGAGAGCGATGAATACAAAATAATATCAAGCGTGAAGCAGTGGTTATGTACTATACAGTGCAGTTCACATAGATTAAGTGTTTGCTTTGCATATGATTACATCTTTGTTTAGAAACATCATTTAGCACTCCCTTTCTGCAGCTTTTAAGATACTGTGCTATTTTGTCTGTTGGTGTTATGTAGTTGTAGCTATTCTATGCCTTTTACTTGGTATCTTCAGACATTTCTTACTTGTTAAAGCTCGAGGCCCAGAATTTTTGGCATTGAGCATTGTGCTCTGCAACTAGTATTTAAACAATAGAACGATGTTATATTTCTCTCCTGATCCTTATCACATGTTGGTTTTACAATTGTTTTCTACTGCTTCCTGCTCTGTTCATCTTTTACTGGGGGAAGAGTGAAATAAATGTACACACATCTTAAAGCCGGGTTGTCCACCGCGTTGGCGATTTACCAGGAGCACGAAGGTCACACTTAATTTGTCCAAAATGAAGCCAGACTGCAGCAATGCTTTGATCAAGACAGCGCTGTCTCGCTCAGTGTATATTGGGATGTGTCATCGGCTGAGGTTAGCTCCCCAAGACGCTGCGAGGCAGCAGCAGTCTTCATCTAAAACACTTTGGATTGCATGGCCACATCTGTACCAGAAAATTAAAAGTGTGCCTGACTGATCTCGGGGACGGCCCAGCAAGGTTCGGCCCATGCCGGTACTGCTGCACTCTCGTGCTCGCAGCAGGCTGGGTGGCTGCACGCAGGGCACCCGTCGGGAGCGGTCCCTGGGCCGTGCTGCCGTCGGGATCGTGCCTGGGGACTGCGCAGGAGGGCAGCCCTGGCCCCGCTCAGACCCTGGCCAGAGACCATGCTAGCAAGTGTGCGTGCGGGATTAGGTTTCCGTGCCCAGGAATGTTCCCTGGCAGAATTTATTTTACAAACATAGATGGAGCAAGTGTGTTCCCTGTGCTAAGCTTCAGCTCTCTTTTCCTGGAAGAAGTACAGTCTTAGTAAGTGGTAGAGGTACTCGTCATGGCTCCCGAAATACAGGACATGCCTTCAGCTCAGGGAAGTTTCCTTCTAGCGTGGATATTTCTGAGCGCACGATTGCAAAGGGAGATGAAGGAGAATTAGATGAAGGTGCTGAGCTGATTCACGGAGGTAGAATTACAGATGAAACATTCCTGTGACCACTGCTATGAAGTCTTAGGTAATGTCATTCTCATTAGTTTGTCTAGAATGCAACTAATCCAGAGAAGAAGGAGGAAATAAAACCGTATCTTCTTGATACATGAGACTTTTTTGTGATACAGTCCTGAAAATGGCTGCATAAATATTTGACCTTATTCCTACAATAAATTTCCTTGTGTTGAAGAACGTGGTGGTAAGCTTTGTCCCCAGATCATCACCTCTGTGCTCAGAGATGTGTGACACTGAGCAAAGCCCTCGTCTGTGTGCTTAAAGCTTGCTGTGCAGGGTCGTTTTCAGCCCAGCTTGGCAGCAGGAACACGGGGCAGCAGCCCATCGGGGCTCAGCCCGCTCACAGAGGCTGCCAGTGCAGGAGCTGGGGCTTTGTAACGGTTGAGGAAAGGCGGTAATTTCAGATGACAACCTGTGGTTTTATTCAAGCTAAATTCTGGGCTGATTGGCAGTTGAAGGTGTGTGTGTTACAGGTTAATTTGAGTTGGATGTGCCTTTTATATAGAGTGTATTGCAGGATGGCACATACGTGAATCGTGTGTCCTTCCAGAGGGGGAGGCAAGGGTGGTCAAGTCTGGCGTCCCATAACCAGGCCTGTGTTCATCTACACCTGCAGGCATCTCCATGTGAGCTGTGGTATCCTGTAAGCAGGATAAAACTGTCCTAGTCTGGTCAAGCAGGAGAAAGTCCTAATGTCCTACAGGTGAAGGAAGGGTCTCTGAGGGATCACTTCAGACATGCTCAGCTTTCTGGTGAAGGATGCATTTAGGTGCTCCCCTGAGTATACCGTTTGTGCCCTGAGATTGAATTTGGATTTGGCTACTTCGATGCACGTGGCCTTAACAGGGTATTTTAACAGAAAACAAAGATTATATATATAAACAATAAAAAGCTTGCTAGACTGAATAAGACCTGTTACTAATTTAACACATAGAATAAAAATTCCAGTATTTAACTGAATTCATATTAATGCTACGTCTGCATTAATACATTACATAGTGGACTCTAAAGGAATGCATGAGTTGAAAACAGTACTTTGGTAAGGGGACCGAGTCCAACGTTCGTCGAATTTGCTGTCTAGTAATAGTTACTCAGGTTTCTAACGTGCAATTGAAAAGTGCAGCATCAGCACAGAGCTCCCACCCCAGTCTCAAAGCGGCGCATGAGGGGCCCACCAAGGTAGACGGACATGTGTGCTTAACCTGAGGTACGGTGAAGAGTTACAGAGAAGATGTGGAGCTCCTCTTTCTGGGAATTTGCTTCCTTCTCCACTGGAAAAAGGCAAACGGAGAGGAACCAGTGGAAAAAAATTATAAAAGCAGTCAAAAGGCGGGATCAGTACGGAGGCAATACAGACACTGTCTGCAGTTGGAGCTCCAGGCATGGGCACAGGGCAGTCTGGCCAAAACTTCCAGACCTGGAGTCTGTAAAAAAGCAGAACCAGGCTGCATGGTCGAGGCCTGTGCGTAATGTGTTATTAAAAGTTAATGCTTTTATTTCTATTAAAACTAAGAACAGCAGCAATGAGCCCTGCTTCAAGAGTAGTGTGGGAAAGCACTGGTAAAGAAGCTTATTTTTGTTTCAGGTCTCGAAGGGTTTTACAATCAACCATGTTAATCCTATGAAAAATACCTTAGTTGCGACATTCAGTTTTGAGGAGAAGTTACGATGCTATGTTAAGTCATATATTTATGAATATATCTTCAGCTAAAGTAGTTTCACTTATATACTTTGTACTGAGCAAATAACGCAAGGTACCCACGTTTTTGCATTTCAGATATGTCTCAGCTTAGTTCGGCTTCTGCATTATTTGGCTCACTCTCCTCTTGGCTCTGTGACATTACTGGATTTTCGCCCTCGGCAGTTTGTGATCGTGGATGGGGAACTGAAGGTGACGGATCTGGATGATGCCAGCATCGAGGAGAACTCTTGCACCAGCAACAGCGACTGCTTTATGGAATTCCCAGCGAGGAACTTCACCCTGCCCTGTTCGGTTGAGGGACGATGTCAGAACATGAACGAAAAGAGGAATCTCTACAATGCCTACAGGTACGTGATTGCATAAGGTGAAAGAGAATTGAACGTGGGGAAAAAGTCTCCGGCATCCTGTATAGTTATTCACATCAATGAGTACGTGTTGTCTCGGAACTGTTACCCGAGTATGTGAAGCCATGAATAATTGTTTCGTTGGTGAAAATATGTAGCATATATAACTTTGTAAGTGTTTTGCATACTTTGTGTGTGATTCACCACTCAGTCTAATTTTGCGTTGGTTGAATCCCACTGAATTCTTCACACAAGCAGTGGTTTCCATAGGAGTGAAACAACAGAGTGGCCTGTGGAGGTGGGGGTCCGTTGGCTCTTGTGGTGAGACGGTTCTTCTTCAGTGTGAGCTGATAAGGGTCATCACGTGTCTTCCACCACTGGCTGACAAAAGGACTGGCTTCAGAGGCAGCCAGAGCTCAGCTCTCACCCTGCGCTCCGGCTCGATGCTCCCCGCCTCACTGGAGCCTGCTTCGGTAGGGTTATAACAGTCCCTCCTGCAGCCACAGAGAGCACCCTCAGTTGCTGATGGTCTGGGGCGTGATCCCAAACCCTTTGAAGTGAGGGCTTTTGCTCTCCTCCGCCCTGCCCACAGCCCCCATGTCTGCACGGGCAGGGGCTGGGGGACTGGCTCCCGGTGCTGCTCCCAGTCCGTGGCAATGCCATCCCTGTGACCAGCTGGCCACACGGAAGAAAGCGTTCAGCTGACGCGTCCATCTTTCAAATAAGATATTAAGAGTTTCTCTGGATTTACAGTGGAGTCCTCCTGGGTGATGGCTTTGTGTTTGTGGTCTTGGGTCTCCCCCGTCGGCCATCATTCCCCTTGGAGGCCTGGGCCGGGATGCTGAGGGAGATCTCGTGGCTTTCTGGGGAGCCGGTAGCCGATGCTCCCTGTTGTGCTCCTCCTGCCGCCATCGCTCCCGCTGATGGGCGCTGCTGGGGCAGGCAGCTGCCTTGTTTGATCCAGATAGGAGGACGGAGGATCTCAAAGCAATGCCATAATGGTGTGCTCATTTCTTAGACTTCCCTTTCAAGTCTCATGCCATTCACTGCCTGCCAGACCACAGCGAGGAGAGGCAGATCCGAAGAGAGTCTTCTGCTTTGGTCCCGGGGCGCTCACCAGCATGTGTGTTGCATTAGCTGACCACACTGAAATGGGCTGCACCACATGACAGCCATCTGCAGTTGTGCAGCGCAGTTTTTAGTGTGTCCTGCAGAATTTTCTGTTTCCATTTGCTTGGCTTAAAGATCCTGCTTAGCTTGCTAGCTTTTGGTTGAGACCGTTTTACTGGTCTGGCTAAGAAACCTTTAATAGGCACTCATCCATCTCGGTCGAAGTGGGGCTATGTCTGCGGTGTGGTGGGGCTTGCGGCAGGTTACTGGTCTCGCTGGAGGAAGCAGTCTTTACTATTACAGTTCTTAATATTGCCTGTGAACCAGGCACTAGTGTGTAGCACACGCACAGTGCCCCAGTGTTTTCAGCCTATGCTTTTGCTTAATTTGATGAAGATGGTGTTTTTTTGTTCAACAGCAGATGCATGCTACAGCAGGCTGCTACCACCCCTGCTAGGGTGTTAGCAACAAACCCTGTGCACTTGTCTTGGAAGGCTAAATCTTCAGTTCATTGGGTGTAGGCTACTAAATCTCATGTTTTCATGGATGCACTTTGTTGCTGTAGGGTTAGAGACAGCTCTCAGGAAAGGGTTGCTGGTGCTGTTAGGTAGAAGTCAAAAGCAGCAATGTGTCAAACAGTGCATAAGCCCCTTATAAGCTTAAAATATAGCAGGCCCTAACCTTGAAAGTGTTATTAGCCTATCCAGCTGGTTTCTTTATGAGGTAAATAATTAAAGGAGAGAAAACATTCTGGAAAAAACTCTACTATGCAAGAACTGGCCCGTCTTGACTTTAAGATGGTTACCTTCTGTCATAAATGTGTCACTATGGGTTTTCCTCCAGATGTTAGGAGGAACAATTTTCAAAGCACTGGGCAGTTTTAAGATAAGGATAATTAATATTTTGAACTATTAACCAATGACTGAGATGAATTCTCCATCACTGACGATTCTTAAATTAAGATCAGATAGTTCTCAAAAAGAAAAAAGAAAGGAAAAAAAGCCTGTAGGAACAAACGTAAAAGGATCTGACAATCTGTGTTATGCAGATCACAAGGGATGCCACTGGCCCTGGAATCGATGAATAACAAATGTTCCTGCAATTAAATTGTGCAGGCGCCAGTGTCGCTACACACCAGAATTTCACATGTGGGTGTTTGCATTAGAACAAGTTGTGTATTTTTATAGCCATGGAAAAACAATAACCTCTGTGACTTGCATCCATCCGGCGCTTAGCAAAATAAATGACAGCTACTGAATATTTGCAAAGAACTATTCAGTCAGTCGGACTCTGTTTATGGATAATCTCTAAGCAAAAAAAGTGAGGTAAAATTTACCAGACAGATTATTAATTACAAATGTTTTGCTGCTCTTTAGATTTCTGTATGTATTTGTACTGACTGTTTCATACTCATTGCTAAGAAAACCTACCTGGGTATATTCCCACTTGGGAAAATCATAAATACTATTTCTGTAAGGGATGAAAAAGGGAGTTATAATCTCAAGGAAATATTCATTGTCTAAGTGAAATATGTCAGCTCAATAGTACCTGTGTCTGTGACAGATTTTTGTTATCAGTAACTTAATTTTTAATTTGTGCTTATGTAAGACATCTGCTAGTCTCTGTCCTGAGCATGAGTCACTGTAGGGTTTTTTTTTAACAACGTGGTCTCTGTACATGAAAAAATGTTTGCTTTGCAGGTTAGATGTGAAGCAGGGCATTTTCCCTATTGTTTTTCTGTTCTGCTCATTATCTAATATTTATGTCTGAGAGTTCTGTTTATATTGTCAAATCCTGAACTGTCTATCCCCATCTTAGGTTGTTATGACACTGGGTTTGCAGTGAGCAATAATATTGGCAGAGTAATAGAAATTTAAAGGAACAATGTGAAAACTAAGTGATGTTAAAGGCATATTGTTTTTTTAATTTTGTAATTAAAAATATTCAAATGCGCAATATGTATCCATCAATGAATATCTACGTGAATGCATCTTGAATTTAGATAAATGAGGAGAACAGAGAAGACATTCTGAATTGCAGTGGCATTAAAACAATAGAAGGCAGCGTTGTCCTGTCAGTTCATTTGAAAGAATGATAATAGTAAGAAGAAAACTGTAGAAAAGAAAATAATAGTCAATTATTTGAAATGAGCAGAAATTTCATTTATGCACTTTCAAGGTTTGGAAAAAAAAAAAAACAAACAACAAACCCAAGACTTCTGAGGTTGATGGCATCTTTTTAGGTTGTTAAAGTACATATAGATTTGCAAATAGTCACAGTCCACGGGGCTTTTCTGTATTAATGGGACATTTACACATAGTTACAGGGCAGCCTTGTGTGTAACAGCGTGGTCTAGGTACGCCAGACAGCTGTGTGAATAGTCTCAGCTATATATTTGTTTGACTATAGAACATGATTATATTTCTTGAATACGTCAGTGGCTTATGAGCTATAGGAATTTTATTCCTTATGTTTTTCAGTAGTTACGAGACATTTGTAAACACTTTTAAAAATTTTTCAATGTGGTTTACTTCTCCATTGCAGGTTTTTTTTTACATATCTTCTTCCACACAGTGCTCCATCCTCATTGAGACCATTACTGGATAAGATACTCAATGCAACAGGTAATTGCAATAAACATGGTGAAGCCAAGTATTTCCTTTCTTAATGTGACTATCATGTCTGGGATGGGAGGGATGCTGCTTTTATGTTCACTGCAATAGAATCAGATTGTTCTGCTATAGAGGATAAAATTTCCCCCATGCAGAGAAAGCAAGAATGGCCCCTTAGACCAGAGAAATCCTGTTTTGAGGTTTTATCTAGGCTTCACAGAGGTATTTGCTTCCTACTCATACCTCAGCACTGGGGTGAACCGCATCAGAATGCAATTCCTTGCGGGATCTGGAGGAACCCCTATTTCAGGCAAGGGGAATTTTAATGATAAAACCAGCATACTTCCCCATTGCCAGTGGTAGCAGTGGTCCTTTTATACCTCAGAAGCCAGGCAAGTGACATTACCATAGATCTTTACTAATTACCAAAGTGATGCCTTTGGGACAAGAGTAGTTGCTTGTGCCTGTAAATATGATTTGAGGGTTTTTGGTGCACTGTGCAAGGGGTTTTATACCTTGTGCTGTGTGTATTCAAAAGAGACTTTGATGATGCTGGGCTATAGCTAATTAACAAGCAAAGCCTTTGGAGTTCCCTATATTGGCTAAAGTTTGTCCCTTGTGGGGAGCTCACTGCAGTATTTTCTGGCCATAGGCCTGGGGTTCCCAGCTGGATGAGCCAGCTTTTGACATGCCTGGCTCCTGTCAGGTATGAAACCTGATTTGTAGTAAGTCACGGGCTTCATGTCCACATCGCAATGCCGTTGTAGAGTGGGGCACCACTGGGCTTTGATGGTTAGGGCTTTATTCGAATGTAACATCTCTTGCATCCTGTGCAGGTTGCTCCTCATCTAACTCACCCTTTTTCTGTGCTTTTAAAGGAGAACTTCACTGGGGAATAGATGAGACGGCTGCTCAGCTAGAGAGAGTTTTGAATTTGTATAAGAGTGGAGAGTACCTACAGAACACGACCCGGATGCCCAAAGCTGGTAAAGTGGTCTTTCTCAAAACATAAAATCAGAGACTTCGTCTTTATTTTGAGGTTTAAAAGGGCAAATGTGCAGAAAATGAGGATCAGTGGCCCTTGAAATCATGCACACGATAATCTGTTGTCTGCTTTTTACTTCCTGGGTGCCTTCTGAAGGCCTTCTCACTAAATGACTTAGGTGCGCATCCATAGGTGTGAGCAGGCTGTAATAGGGATAAGGAGTATTGCTCTCCACAGCAGATTTGTGGAAAATGTGTTTCATCATATCCACACACTTCTCTGCTGTTGGAGTATCAGAACCTGCCCAAACGTGAGTTGGGGGGGAATCTAATCAAGATGCTGTAACCTTCCCTGGATTTCCTGGGACTTGCAGGAATTTCTTGCTACATAAGCACTTGTAGATTGGAGGAATAAAGTTTTTGCTTGCTTTGCACGAGAAAAATAAGGGGTCCCTCAGCTGACTTCTAGCAATAGAATTAAAGAGAAGGAAAAAAAAAAGGACAGGATGAAAACGAAGCTGTGTAATAGTAGCTTTTTCATAAGATCTCTGCAGCACCACAGGTATGAAAAATGCTATTCAAGCAGCTATGGTATGGAGGGATGCACGTTCTTCCCGGAAGGATAGCTTGTGGAATTACATACGTTAAAGAAGATTATGTATGATGGAAATGACTGTAAAGTCTAACAACTGAAATAGCTAGTTTGCAAATTATTTTTGTGTATGTACAATATTCATGTCAAACTGTCAACATAATTGACTGCAAGTTGATAGGAAAATTATAGCTTTGTTGCAAAAGCTCATTAAATAGGGAAAGATGGGTTCTAAATGAAGATGAACGTTGGCACAGGGGGTTTGAAAAGTTCAGTGAAGCATTTGGTCTGTGAAAGAGACACAGGAGCCAAATTCATTCCTGTCGTAGCACTGTTAACCTCAAAGGGCCATGACACCAGGGATGAATTTGACCCACTTATCAGAATAATTCAATATTTATTTTGTTGTAAAATTGGCAGGAAAATTGTTGCAGGTGTTCATTTAACTTTATAATTTTCAGCTTTTCATCACAATCTGTGCTGAGTGATGCCTGTCAACACAGCAAAATTATTTTCAGCAGTACAATCAATAGTACAAACACGTCCTTTGTTGAAGAAGTGCCAGGAGGGCTGAAGTTTTTCTGTGATGCTGGTTGATTCCAGATTTAACTGCTGTATCAGGACAAGAAGTTTTGAATTTTAGAGGGCTGTCATATTTATAAAGAATCTCGGGGAGAGAAGCTTAGGACAGCAGTAGTAAATGTAACAGTGCAGGTTTCTACTAATATGGAGCAGAGCTCCCTGTATATTTGGCTACTGCAATAATTACACATTTTTGTGTTAGTTGAATTCTGTAGAGCCCTCGATAATGTAACACAGAATCTGCTACCCATGTTCACGGTTAGTAATGCCCTTCTGTGCACGTAGCCTTTTTTTATTTTCAGGACACTGCTCATGGACTTAGGCACTCTACAGCATGAACAAAGATGTTGAAAATCCATAGATGCTTTGTGTGACATATTTGGCTAGTCTGCGTTAAAGACTGTGAGTGTAATACTGAATTCTTTGATAGGAAAAAAGTTCTCAACCAATGGCAAGCCTGAGGAATCCGATATCGTAGCGGGAATTATGCTTAGATGAGATGTGTTTTCAGACTTAGCTGCCATGCCTTTTAAGATGTGCAGGCCTGTTTCTTGTTTGTTCTAAGGCTACTTTAACCAAACAGAAAAGGGGTTGTAATTTATTTCTATTTTAAGGTTCCCTTTCCTTGCCAGCAAAGTATGAAGAAGTTATATCGTGAGGGTGAAAATATGCCTACGTACTCATTCGTATCGCTTTTTTTCTGAACACTTCCCTTCCTCAACCAGTGTTTGACTAGTAATACCATGCTACAATTACTTTTTAATATTCTCAGTCCAGAGATTATGGAATTAGAAATTATTAATTAGGAATTATCCAAAGATTATGGAATGGGCAATTCTTCTGAGGTACCATGAAGTTGCAGGAGAAGGTGACAGTGGTGCTGGAAGGGACCAGCCTCCAGGTGATCAACCTCTTCCCACTGGCAGGACGTTCCCAGCTGAGCTGGCATCCTGGCCACCGAAACCAGAGCTGAACAGCTCAGCAAGTCAGATATTTTGTGTAACTCTTGGTGGGTGGTGGAGAAGGAGACGGGTAAAAAGAGACAACTGCGATACTTTCCCAAGATGTCAGCTGAGGTCATGTGTTCCTCCTGTTTGGGGTCTAGGAGGACACCATGTTACTCTGAAAGCAAAGAAAACATATTTTTAAGATTGTGGGATTTTTTAAAACGTTTTCTGCCTTGCCTTACAGCATAATGAAAGTTCAAAGAGAGTGTTTTCCAATTTAGTGCTAGGTTGAGTTAAAACTAGGGATGATGGTTTGGTTCTCAGGCCAGACTGGAGTTAATCAGAGCTTTGCATTCCTACACTGGTGTGCCAAGATCGGGCAGGCACAAGTTTGCATCAGTTTTGCTCTAGATTATGGAAATCTCACAAGGTGACTTGGCTCCCAAGATTTTTGCGAACAGTAGAAGTGACAAGAATTAATGATATCAGTCTCCTCTGGCATCTAAATGGTTGTGACAAAAGAAGGCCTTTCTGGTGTATGAACTTTTTTGAAATCTTAGAAGCATAACTGGAGATTTCAAATCCAAGAACTGCAAGATTTTGGTGTTGAGTGTTTTTTTTT
>Ga0065711_1042349_pt1 | contig 15448 bp, 7 predicted proteins | sample Hoacrofraction12_FD_59098 | JGI IMG/M metagenome (GOLD analysis project Ga0065711, IMG submission 59098) | Hoatzin crop microbial communities from Cojedes, Venezuela - Epithelial fraction 12 v2 (version 2) | ecosystem: Host-associated > Birds > Digestive system > Esophagus > Crop | place... | reverse complement strand
CAGGTTGGACAGGGCTCTGAGCAACCTGATCTAGTTAGTGGTGTCCCTGCTCGCTGCAGGGGGGTTGGACTAGATGACCTCTAGGGGTCCCTTCCGACCCAAAACTTTCTATGATTCTATGATTCTATGATTTATGCTTTTAATAACTATGGTGAATACTGTACCATAAAGCTCCTGTTGGTTAAACTATTGGAATCATGCTAGTATCTTTCAAAAAATTAAAGCCACCGAAATATATTTCAGACACCTGTCTCATCATTTGAGCCTTTCCTTGGGTAAATCTTCCTTGAAGGATAAGGCAAGCTTTGAGCAAAAGCTGTGGAATGGAGTTCAACTGGTACACTTAGATTTCTACAGAAGTTTGGTCCACTGCCTGCTAAAAAGAAAATGAAAAAAATGCTGTGTGTTTTCAGCAAGTAAATCTTTTTGCAGGATCTAAACAGCAGAAAAGAAAGGTTTATCACACTGGTTTTCTTTAACACTCCAAAGTAATTTTATTTCATCCACTGACTTTGAAATTGAAAAAACTGTTTGCTGTTGAGGAGAAGCCAGGACAGTAAAATTTCAGTGATAAAGTCTAAGCCTTTGAGTTATTGGTAACAAATAGATGACTGTCAGGTATTTTATAAACAAAGAAGCTCATGCTTATGAAGAAAAAATGTGGTCCTCGCTTATCAATATGTATTTTCTTTATTACTCGTAAGTAAAACTGTTACTTAAATGATGTTAAGGATGTTGTGTAGATATGACACTTCAGGACATGATTTAGTAGACAAGATGGTGATGGGCTGATGGTTGGACTTGATGATCTTGGAGGTCTTTTCCAACCTTAGTAATTCTGTCATTCCATGCAGCATATAGTGGCTTATCTTACTTTTGGATGTACGTGAAAGGACAAAATTAGCAGGGGAGAGAAGCTGCACAACAGAGATTTCATATCTTTAGGAGGAAGAATATTGAGCAGGCCCTAAGATCCCCAAGTGATTTTAAAGAAAATTATTATTGTTTTTTGTTCAAGGCTATTAGTAACTTACACCCTATTCTCTTTGCTGTTTTGCACAGAAATACCAAAATACAGATACATGGTTTGTGATAATAAGAGTGAAGAGGTGTGACCGGATCATGATGGCAAATATTATGTTCCTGAGTTTGACAAGACCTAATGTAAAATAATTATTGAGATTTATGATTCAGAGTGCTGTGCCCTAACATTGCTGGAAACAAAAGGAGTTTTCATGTCCTTTGCCACAATGCCTGTTAACTCCTGAACAATGGAATTGTCTTGCTTGGCAGGCAGAATAGACAATCTGAGCTGTCTTCACTCAGGAATGAAATTGAATGTTTCTGGCTGTGAAGAGTTTTCCATTTACTCCATTGTTCAGACTGCATTGATTCAGACAAATTGATTGTCTCTGTGGTAACAGATCCATGCCAAGGGATGACATGAGCTAAGTCATCTGTAATTAAGATACAGCCAGTTTTGAACACTGAGTTTCTGAAGGCACTCAGATGGACTTCTGGAGGCATCATAACTACTAAAATACAGAGGGTAGGCAGTGGAATTCTTGCTAGTAATGGCTATGAAATGGGATTAATTTTATTTTTGTAATTTAGAATTTTTGTCATAGAATCATAGAATCATAGATTGAAAAAGACCTCTAAGCTCATCAAGTCCAACCATCCACCCAACACTACTATGCCTACCAAACCATACCCTTAAGTGCCACATCTACACGTTTTTCAAACACCTTCAGGGATGGGGACTCCACCACCTCCCTGGGCAGCCTATTCCAATGCCTGACCAATCTTTCAGTAAAGACATTTTTCCTAATATCCAATGTAAATCTCCCCTGATGCAACTTGAGGCCATTGCTTCTCATCCTGTTGCTAGTTACTTGGAAGAAGAGACCAACACCTGCCTCACTACAACCTCCTTTCAAGTAGCTGTAGAGAGCAAGAAGGTTCCCTCTCAGCCTCCTCTTCTCCAGACTAAACAGCATCAGTTCCTTCAGTCGCTTCTCATCAGTCTTGTTCTCTAGACCTCTCACCAACCTCGTTACCCTTCTTTGGACATGCTCCAGCAGCTCATTGTCTTTCTTGTAGTGAGGGGCCCAAAATGGAACACAGTACTCCAGGTGCAGCCTCACCAGAGCCGAGTACAGGGGCACGATCAACTCCCTCCTCCTACTGGCCACACTATTCTTGATACAAGCCAGGATGCCATTGGCCTTCTTGGTCACCTGGGCACACTGCTGGTGCATGTTCAACTGGCTGTCGACCAACACTCCCAGGTCCTTTTCCGCCAGGCAGCTTTCCAACCACTCCTCCGCAGGCCTGTAGCATTGCAAGGGCTTGTTGTGACACAAGTGCAGGATCTGGCATTTGGCCTTGTTGAACCTGATACAGTTGGCCTCGGCCCATCGATCCAGCCTGTCCAGATCCCTCTGCAAAGCCTTCCTACCCTGAAGCAGATCAACACTCCAGCCCAGCTTGGTGTCATCTGCAAAGTTACTGAGGGACCACTCAATCCCCTCATCCAGATCATTGATAAAGATGTTAAACAAGACCAGACCCAAAACTGAGCCCTGGGGAACACCACTCGTGACCTACCACCAGCTGGATTTGACTTCATTCACCATCACTCTCTGCACTCAACCATTCAGCCAGTTCTTTATCCAGCAGAGAGCACACCCTTCCAAACCATGGGCAGCTAGTTTCTCCAGGAGGATGCTGTGAGGAACAGTGTCAAAGGGCTTACTAAAGTCCAGGTAGACAACATTCACCGCCTTTCCGTCATCCACAAGGCGGGTTACCTGGCCATAGAAGGAGATCAGGTTGGTCAGGCAGGACCTGCCTTTCATGAATCCATGCTGGCTGGGCCTGATCCCCTGGTTGTCCTTCACATGGCCAGTGAGAGCACTCAGGATGAGTCGCTCCATAATCTTGCTTGGCACCTACGTCGGGCTGGCAGGCCTGTAGTTCCCAGCATCCTCCTTCTGACATTTCTTGTAGATGGGTGTTACATCGGCTATCCTCCAGTCATCTGGGACCTCCCCTGTTAGCCAGAACTGCTGATAGATGATGGAGAGTGGCTTGGCCAGCTCCTCCACCATCTCCCTCAGCACTCTCAGGTGGATCCCATCCAGCCCCATAGACTTGTAAGTGTCAGGGTAGCACAGCAGGTCATTAACTGCTTCCTCCTGGATTATGGGAGGTTTATTCTGCTCTCCATCCCTATCTTCCAGCAATGGGTGCTCACTACCCTGGGAATAATCAGTGTGACTATAAAAGACTGAGGCAAAGCAAGCATTAAGTACCTCAGCTTCTGTGAGATCTGTGACTAAACAGCAGGTCTAGTGAGGCACCTCCCCTGGTAGGCTCACTTACCAGCTGTGTCAGGTAGTTCCCTTCCACACACTCCAGAAACTTCCTAGACTGTTTCCTCTCTGCTGTATTGTATTTCCAGCAGATGTCTGGTAAGTTAAAGTCCCCCACGAGAACAAGGGCTAGCGATTGTGAGACTTCTGCCAGCCTCTTGTAACAAACTTCATCTACCTCTTCATCCACCTCTTCATCCTGATTGGGTTGTCTATAACAGACTCCCAGCAGGATGTCTGCCTTGCTCGCCTTCCCCCTCATCTTTACCCATAAGCATTCAACCTTGTCATCACAATCGTTGATGTTTACACAATCAAAGCAGTCCCACATACAGAGCCACCCCACCACGTCCCTTTCCTCTCCTATTGCTTCTGAAGAGCTTATAGCCATCCATCTCACCATTCCAGTCAGGAGAGTCATCCTACCATGTTCCATTGATGGCGACCAAGTCATAGCTGCCCATGCTATTGCCCATGCTGCGTGCATTGATGTAGATGCACACGGCTTTAATTTATGAAATCATATGCAGATTAATTCCTGGATATGGATTCTTTCTTCTAGATCTGAACTGTCATTTATGTATAGCCAGATATTGGTCAAATGAGCTTAAGCTTTGGACTTAGTTAGACAACATATTCTCCAAAGACTGTCTTTGAATTAATTACCTGCACAGATCAGCATTATAAGCACTGACCTGTGAGGCTCATTCCACTTTTAGCCAGAAGTTTAATGTACTATTCCTTCACAGTCTGTTTAGTTTGTTCTAATACGTATGTTATTCTTGCTAATCGTGTACTTTAAATAATGATATTTACATGACTACATTGTAAAATAAACAGTAAACATAAAGATTTCCTGTCATAAGAGATTTTTTACAAACAGTTTATGTTGCCTAGATGTGGATGTTGACGTTTACAAGAAGCACATCCTTGATTTTTTTTTCCATTGAGGGAGCAGGTCTGGGCATAGCGAACGTAAGCTTTCAGTAGGCATGGTGTTTTCAGTTACCTTTTGTGGACCTCTTTTGATCCAGGGGATTTCCTCAGGGACCCTAGGCTATAGTTTGAAAACCACTTATTTTAGAAACTGAGAGGCTGTACCACTCAAGAACTTTAAAAGCAGGCTTTGAGAGGAAAGCATTATTTTTCTGGTGAAAGAACATCATACCTTTCTTTAGGAACAAACAGAAGGAAGGATAGCACTGTCTGGAAATACTCTGTTGTGCGCAAAAATATGCAACATCAATATTAAACTTTTATTAGGTGTCTGGGATTGAGCACTGATTATTTATCTTTAGAAATTTTGTTGATTTTTTAACCTATACAATGATTCTGCCTTCTTTGACCAGACAAAAAGAAAATCTAATTCAAGAGACAGAAAAACATGCAAATGGTGTTAAATCTTGGAATCTGAAGAGTGGAAAACAACTGAAGTTCCAGGAAAAAAACATATAAATGGGAAAAAATCACACATCTAGATCTCAGGCCAATAATTGAACATCTCATTTTTGCTGTTCCTCCAGCTTTTACTGGGTGAAATCCTTACAACTGTTGGAAAAATAGAGGACAACATGGAACAGAAAAGCTGAGTTCTGTTCTTTCTTTAATTAGTAAAAACATTTCATCAAAGTTTTCTGGAAATAGAATTACAAAATCTTACTAGCTCTAAAATAGGTAACACAGAGATTCTGGAAACTACAAAATTCTATGAAGCCTGTGGATGAATGATTTTTCCTTGGGATAATTCAGAAATAAGGGCTTTGCAAGGGAAAAAAGGATTTTCAGAAGGTAACTGAATGTCTTCAGCCATTTCAGTGCGTTGCTCTGGAGAAAAGTCTGACAGACTGGTAGAACTCTTTTCATTCTTGGTGTATCACAGAGCAGGGTTTTTTAAATCTTTTTGTTTGAACTATTGTCTAACCTTTCCAGAAAACCCTACATATCATGTTTTGAAGAGTTGCTGCTTTTTTCTTTTACAGCTGAAATTTAAGTTGAATTTTGAGTGCTTATTCATTTTCTTACATCATTCTGTTTGTTGACTTGCTTGCCTCCAGTGTGAATATGTGATTTCTTTGTCATTTCCCAGACAACCTTCTGACATATTGAGAACCAAAAGTTATTCATAGACCATACTTTGAGAAAGAGTATCTTGGAAGAACTGTAAAAAACTAAGTCAGTTATCTGTTCCACTAACTCTTTTTTCTGTGTTGACACATACCTAAACAAAGAAACAAACAACCCATCATGCCTTGGCAGTATCTTTTTTTTTAAGTTAATTCTCACTCCTGGAGAGGTTGAGAAGTTGATTTTGGGGAAGACAGAAACACAGTTTCAGTAAAGAATTTTTCAGCTCCTTTGTTAATTAAAATTATTTATGTGGGGAAAGTTAAGAGTGTGTTGAGGATTGAATTGTTACTGATGTAAAGGAGACTTCAGCCATAAGCTTAAAAACGACTGCACAATGAGAAAGGTTCAGAAGTCTACACTTTTGAATTAGTAATCAGAGAGAAGAAATTAAAAGATTCTCTTTCCTCTGCTAAACATTGATAAAGGGTCACCTGTCAATATGACTAACATTCTAGAAGTGCATAGAAAAGAATGGGGTAGAGCATATTGCCACTTTTCAATTTTTTTTCGGTCCTGCAGTTTCTACATTAATAATAAGGTGATAACAGGTATAGAAAACCTTAGCAACTACCGTGTGATAATTTTGGTTGCCTTCTCAAGGTTCTGAAAATCTTATTAACTTTCAGAAAAAGAGATAACCTATCTAAAAAAACTCTCAGATACAGCTACAAGTAAAATATTTTTACTATAAAACTGTAATCAAATGATATAAAAGTTATCACATTCAATTCAGAAGTTAAACTTCTAAGTTAAACAATCAAAAGATATGAAATTAGGAAACTAAGTTGTTTCATAGCAATGACTCTGTGATATAAAATTTCAAAACAGCCTTATACAGTTGACTTGCTTTGCTTCAGCGAGAAATTTAACCTTGTTCTACAAAGAAATTATGTTCTTTAGCTCACCTGTTTTGAGGCCCACAAACTTTATAATGTGACCTTGTGTGTAAGTGGCTTTTTCCTTCAAGGTATCAGAACGAAACAGACCTGCCTCCTCCCACATTGACCTTTAAGATAGTACTGTCAGCATCCTCAGGATGCAGTTTTTATCTTTAATTGCTCATCAAATGATTGCTTTTTCCTGGGAAACTCAAACTGCACTGACCTCTTTAAGCTTTTGTTCAGATTATAATCAATAAATTCATTCATTCAGGAAAAATAGCATGTGACATAAGAGAATAATTAAAATTAACCAACACAGCTTTAATTTGGATTATCTAAAACTGGAATACTGAACGAATTCAATCCCTTGTAGGGAAATTTTCATCAAATAAGTGTGAACTATGGTTGAATAATGAAGAAGTCAAGGAAATTACACTTAACTAATGAGCACTAGCTGAACAGAAAAATATGTTCAGTATGTGAGACAGTAAATAATTCATTTGGGAAAATGGATGTTTAAGGACGTCTGAATATTTCTAAACACAAACACTATAGTTCCTGGGCCTTGTATGGAGACACAGTCTTCAATGCAATAATTTATCTCACACCTTCTTTAAAATAACTGTCAGTAAGTTTAAACTCTATTGTATCTAATAAAGTTTGTTGTCTTTATTTAGTCTGACCATATTCTTTTTATGGCAAACCTTTGAATGACTTGAAGAGAGGAGATTTGTCATATGGACAGTTTTAATTTTGGCAGTTTGAGACTAAAATACTTTTTTCCTGTTAGAAGATTTGGTACAACAAGTACAAGATACTCTTCTTGGAGAAGCTGGCAACTGTGGAATAGCAAGTTAGGATTTTCGGAGAGTTTATGGCAGAACAGTTTGTATACAGTAATAATACTTTGTTGTTTTGCATGTATTGAGTTTCTTACATTTTTGACTGTGTAAATGTTTTGCTATCAAGATCACAACCAAAAAAGTGAACCTTAGCTTCTCTTAGTTCACGTGGTTCCCACATTCAAAAATAGGCCACTTTGTCTTTAGGTCCCTCTTCTGGCCAGCAGTAGTTTATTTTACTTCTGAGTTCATAACACTAAGAATTCATCAAGGAAGAGAAATTTTACTCATGTCATTACCATCAGTTTGTGAACATAATTAGTACTGACTCTTGCTAACTATGCACTGCTTATTTACATGTATAAACAGTTTATAAGTATTATTAGCAGTCTTTTGAGTTTTTGTAAAGCAACTAGCCTGCATCTGCTACCTAGAAGTTTTACTTAAAAGTAAGATTTAGCTCTTCTCAAGCAAAGAAATGCACCACAACTCGTGCAGTTGTACTGTATGAGTCGAGACAAGAACAGTCATTATGAGCATAGGCAGACATATATTTTCTTTGGGGCATGGAGATCTGCCCGCTGGGACTATGTTAGGTGATGGACAGAGACAGTGAATGAGTGGGAGGGATCATCAGTTGCTGCCCCCATGGAAGTGTAGCTACTAATATATACATTTACTAGGCATCCAAGCACTACTTGAATGATCTGTATGCCAGGTCATATGTTCAGGGCAGATGGAAGACCACACCATGAAACTTTCATGTCTTGTGATTTAATCTGTAGAAGAAAACAAATCCATAAAGAATTTGCATGAGACAGACCACTGCTGTATGTATCTGGATCCAGGCAGATCACTTAGACTTACTTAGCTGTCTAGCACCCAAAAGCAGCAAGCTTGGAATTAAATAATTAATTTATTTTTAATAATAAGAGGCAAACTCATGAAAGTGACTGCGTAAGAAATGCTTTTCAAATTAAATGTTTAAATACATTAGGAGTGTGCAAACACTTGCAAAGGAGATTTGCTTGAATCTGACTCTTGACTGCTGCCGGGACTTTGCTTCTGAAGTCCTTGCCCTGACTCTTTGTATCATCCAAGGAAGGGCAGCACTTTCAGGAAAAAAAAAAAAAGCCTTTTCCTGATTGACGGTATCCATCTGGCACAGGTTACGTGCTGTCAACACTCATTCTCTGCTTTTTTATGGGTACAAAATACTTAAACCTTGCCCCAAGTTCTCACCAGAGCTGTCTTGTCCCTTTGCAGGGGTACAGTGCTGCGGAAGCTGAGGAATGTAGCCAGTCTTTCTTTAGACTGTCATCACAGGAGAGTACCTCTCACTTTCAAAGCTGAATTATTTTAAATGCAATGAAAGTAGGTAAAAATATGATTATATCAACCCTTGAAAATAGTCTTACTGATAACTCAGATAAAGACAAGACACATGCTGTACAGTGCACCTTTTCAGTGCTGAATCATCTTTTATCAGCATCTGTTAAAAAAACAGAGATGGTGCCAGTTACTTGACACAGACGTCATTGGGGTCTTTAGTTTAGTAGGGTGCAAATATACCCTAAAATTAAAACCTGGTGCTCTGTTTATTTCTGCTGTTCATGAAGCAGTCAATAAACTCACAACATGGTCTCTAGCAATGTTCCAATGTCAGCTACTTCTGTGGCCAACTTTAACCTACAGTGAATGGGTTTCATTTAGCTTCCTGATCCTCTGTATACAGTAGGCTGACTATCCAGGAACCATATTTTATTTTCAGCTTCAGTTTCTTTTCTACTGAAAATAAAAAACAAAAATGTATTCATCCCTCTGGGTTCCAGTGTTAGCATGCTTTAAAATAATATAATATTTTGCATTTACAAATTATCCACCAGAGGGCTTTACAGAATGTAATATATAGGTACCTCTTTACACCTCTCTGAAGAACAGCCAGTAAGTTGAAAACTAAGAACTGTTTAACTGGGCACAGTAATCCTATACAATCGTTCCACTCATTGCACCCCACACTAATGGAGGGAGTATGAAGTATTAAAACAAATGAGTCGTATGGAAAAATACTGTTTCCTCTGGGGGGTGTTAAATCTACAGGGCTATGAATAAAGGGCAAGGTGCTATGGTAACACCACGTACTTCAGGCTCGTACCTCAGAGTCCTTCCCCGTGAGCCCCATTCCTGTTGGCTTCCTCCTTTCACTGTGCATCATTGAGGCATTTCTTGCCTTCAGTTTTCTAGGACTGGTTCTTTCAACTTTACACAGCCAGGCCTCTATATCTTGTGTTATGTAGCACTGCTTCTTGCCTCCTAACTCTCCCTTTGAGCTAGTAAAAGTATTTATATAAAGCATTCCCTTCCTTATAGGTTTAAGAGAGGTATGTTCTCATAGCAGATCTGACTCTTGCCTCCGATTGTGAAAAATAAATATAGAAATTAGAACAATAGCTTGAGGGAGCTGAGGTAGGAAACAAAGTATAAACAAACTTTCACAATAAATCCTGTCTCAAATGGCAGCTACCAATAGCAGGCTCTCATGTGTAAAGAGAATCACAGAATGGTAGGGGTTGGAAGGGACCTCTGTGGGTCATCTAGTCCAACCCTCCTGCCGAAGCAGGGTCGCCTACAGCAGATACATCATACGTGGAAAAGAAGTTCACATCTCTAGGATAGATGGGCGCAAGTCCCATGTTTTGCTGTGGTTTTGCATCAGTTTTATCATGACTATTGTACCTTTTCAACACAAACAGCTGTGAACTTCAGCCTGTGCCCATATCTTGCTCCGTGTCCTAAACAGCAGAAGGTCTTATTAGTGTTGATGGAAGGGGTTTTACAAATCAGAGAAACAGTAAGTACTCCACGGTCTCTGGTACAGAAAGATACTTGGCGGACAGGCTTATGGTGTCAGTATACACATGAGCTGTGAGAGCTGATATCAGGAGAGGTGCACGGGGTACACCAGGGTGTGAGGGGCTGAGACCTGATGTGACTGAGAAAAGCTCTTCACTGTGCGAAGTTGTCTGTAAAGTTGCTAGGGCAGAGGAAGATTTCTAAGGATGACATCTGCTAGCACTGACTCCTTACCTGGGCATCTGCTCATCACCATCCCTACCCTTTGTGTGACCAAACAGGCAGAGGAGGGAAAGGAGAGACAGAGGAACAGACACCATGGCTTCCAGATGCTGTCACAATCTTTCATGGCTGTAAGGTGCAGCGTCAGAAATTTCTACTGGGTCTGTGACAGGGTAAAAAAGATGTAAGAAGAAGGAGGAGGTGCCAGATTGTTGCTGTCTTGCAAGCAGCCTTGCGCATGCACAGGGGCAAAGCATGGTTTAGGCAGCCTGATACTGGAAAGCGCTCGTGACAGAGATAGTGAAATACGGCCATGGCAACAAATCCAGCGTCAGGGAAGTATAAGCAACTCCTCCTTAGTTTTCTTAGTGATTCACATGTGTGTCTGAAAGATAAGACACTTCTAGATTGACCCTTAATAACCATTTCCCCCTGGCTATGACAATAAGTACTCTCAGCTGCAGAAACACAAGTGCAGGTCCTATCTATCTGAAGCCACAGAAAGCCACAGCTTCTTTACTGGTTCAAAGAACACAGAGCTGCCCATAATCCTTTATGCCACTTCCTGTGACCCCCTCCTACACTCAATTGCATCTAAATGTGGCATGTTTCCCATGTGTCTCTGACTCGCTTCTCCTCTTGGCTGAGAAACCTTGTCCTCTGTATTTATGCTCAGTTTCACCCTCGTGCGAGAAAGCCTGTTGCACCACACCTTGGTATTAACAGTCATGGGTCTGAAAGATCTCTGACCCCAGTGTCCACTGAGAAATCTGCTGAATGAAGGAGGACATTCAGGCAATTGGCAGGCATACTTGGTAAAGCACTGGGAAATGTAAAATCACATGACTGACTTAGACAAGCTGTATCAAAAATAATAATTTTATTGCCAGGAAGAGAGCCGTAGTGAAGAGGAGTGGCTCAGAATCTCATGAACATTTAATTAAGTACAATAGTTTCCCTACACACTGTGATACACTAACATCAATATGCAGACTGACTTTGTCAACCTTTAAACAAATGTCTTCAGGCATTTTCTACCTACCAGAGAGCAGGACAACAGGCATTTGTTGACCTAAGTTTGCCAAGCTAAATCCAAATTGCTTTGTATTATCATCTGTATTGTTTGCATTTTGAGCATTAATGTGGTGGCTAAGGACAACAACAAGATCATAGAGACAAAAACAATCCTTATCTCTCATTGATATGAGTTAGATGGGAACAATAGTATGTGTTTCAACAGAATAAACAAAGTCTAGCAGAAAGGACACAATTTTAAATGGCTTTCATTTCATTAAAAAGTCCTGTCTACAGATTTTGTTCAAAACAAATTTGACATGCTTTACCTAGAAGTAAGAATTCTTTGCAGCAGTTCGGAGCTACAAACATCTTTGGGTTCCTTCTGTTCAGTAACATCATCTGTTGATACTGTTTTTGATGAGAGGGAGAGGTGAGAAAAATGCAATATGTTTGAATGCAGTCTAAAAATTAAGCTGACAAAAAGTTCTGGCAAAATCTCTAGTGGAAACTGATAAATCAAAATAGCAGTAAAACAGTTCCCCCCAAAACTTTCATTAAAACTTGTATACCTGAATTTCAAAATTAACTTTATGTCGTAAACATGTTGGAAATTTTATTTTCTAACCTTTGGTTCCAGAAAGAAATCAAAGTTTATTCTACCATGCATTTCACTGTGAAAAAGTGACTCATCAGCTGTCCCTTGCAGATGCTTTTCATAGGGTGACTAACAATGGCGTCCCATGGTGACAACCTGTGTACCAAGCCAGTTTGCAGCTATGCTGAGTTTTTGCAGACTTGTCTTTTTCTTTTTGTATTGTTCCAAGTGACACACAAAAAATTTTATATGTAGAAATATTCTGCATTTGGCAGCTGAATTTCCTCTCTCTTTTTTGTTCCACCAAAAAATAGGTTGTCCTACACCTCTGACAAGTAATTTTCATCTTAATTCCTAGTGTTCACTTAATTCCTTATACCAGAGAATATTAAATCAGTTTTGATTGCCTTTTTTTGTTTGTTAATTTTGAATGACTTTTATAAAGTGGCCTGGTATGAACAAATGCCAGTTTTCTGATGTATATTTATTTTAATCTGTTTCATTCTTCTTCATTTTTTATTCATCTGTTTCTGTTCCTTTTATGAAAAAATCATAAGAAAAGACAATGATGTATTTTTTATCTATATTTAAAATTTAAAAAGGCACAAACTTTTATAAAGATTCCATTTATGAAAATCTCAGCCCATTATGGAAAAATCCTTTATTTTGAACTGCATTTCCATCTTTTGTAGTAAGAAATTCTTAGGCAGAATGACACTGAAAGAGATTTTGCTAAGTCCTTGGAAATACATCTACTGTCTTCAGATTTGATTCTTTACAGAATGCTTAATTGTTGTTGCTGGAGACAAAGTGAAAAAAATAGAAAATTAAAAAAAATTCTAATGCATACCAATATTCAGTGTGACTTTAGGAGATACAAATAATTTCTTTTCTACTTGAGGAAAATGTTAATACCTTGAAGATTAATACTAAAGCTTTGTTAAATTATCTTCTTTTTTTCCTATTGGCATATCTGAGATTAAATTTTCGTGGCTAGGGGAATAATGAAATTTACAATAGGAACATTGGGTTGGACATGTAACATGGGGACAGCAAAAAGGGTTCTGGAGTGTAGAGAAATTGAAATACTAATGAAACTAACTTTTTTATTTTATTTTATTTTTTTAGGATACCTGTAAGAGATGGGCTAACCTGAAATCCTTAGTATTTCAATTGCCTCTATAAATGTATTCCTCACAATAGGTTGCCTACCCTGAAATTTTAGTCATTGGTTAAAAGTCAGAACCATTTCTTGGAAGAAGAAATGTGACTCCTGATAATTACTTCTCAAATAAATGCCCTACTCACTGTGCAATTCACTTGTCTCTTGATTAAATCCTTTGCGTTCAGTATAATTTTGATAGGAAGAGTGGAGCATCAGCCCAGCCTTGAAGAACCTGCAGATGGCCAATGATAGGGGTGCTTCACGGAACATTGGTGATTGGATTTTCCTCACACCAAGGCAAGAACTGAATATTACTATTTCACGCACATCCTGAGATAAGTGGAAGAGGCTGATGACATTGATAGTATTTCTTCTGCTTGTGTTTTAAAGAAAGTGGATGGAAGCATTTAACTAGGCTAGGAATCCAGCCTAGAAATCACAAATTTAATCATGTCCAGAGGACATACAAACCATTCAGGGCAGTCAGGCTCAGGAAATTTTCATATTCAGGCTCCAGCTAGGCTTAGCCCTCTGAGCAAAGTGCAGAACTGTGCTGCTCTCTTCAGAGTGGGTCCTTCTAGATGTTCACAGAGTTAGACATATGGGAAATGTTATAGTTTAAAAAAAAAAAACGGAAAAAGAAAACTCATTCCTGCAGGTGCAGGTAGCTCTGAAAGTAGTTTTTCTGATCAGACTTTGGATTTTGGCATCTTGTTTCATCTAAACTCCACATTAGAGACCTTTGTTTGGACCAGGTCTCACAGATTGTGGCTGAGCAGGGAGATGAGTGTTGCCCTCCGGCTGGTGTTCTCAGCCAGTACACAGATGACATCTACGGAGTAAGTACAAGCTGCAGTGGGATAAGAGCATATGTAATACAAAAGGTCTATGATTTGAATTTAAAATCTCAGCATAAATTTGCAAGAATTTACCTGTGAAAATATGTATCTCATAAAATTATCCCAGTGATGAGCATGAACCTGGGCCTTGAACTGATTTACCAGAATTTTAACATGTCCACATACAAAATACAAACTAGAAGGGCTTGCCTTCCTAACCCAGTGAGTACCTGAAAAATTCAGTCATTTATTTTAATGCCTGAATGCTTTGAAAAAGTAATCTGGGTGTATAGGGAAAGGATAAGGAAACTAATGCGAAATATAGAATGAAAATGATGTAGCAGTTTCAGCTGTACCATTTGCATAGTTCCATAGGGTTAATATTTTCTTATTAGGGCTGACAACAACTATAGGTTGGCAGGCTACCTTCCCAAGGTTGATGTAACTTTGGTTGTTTACAGCATTTAATATTTAATTATGGCATATTTAGCCTTTTTCTGTCAAATGTTTTCAATGATAAATAATTTCTGGATTGTTCTGATCCAGCAACTGGGAAACAATCCAAGCAAAGAGATTAGATATATCTGGTTTATATGAGTCTCTTAGAATTATTTGAAAATACTCACATAAGAGTGAAAACATCAGAACATCAAGTTATATAAATATTCTGTTTAGGTTTCTGTTGCAAAATACAAACTGAAAATAGTGCCAGGGATCTTTTATAATGAAGTTTAATTCGATCTCTTTTAAAGATAAAGCCACCCCATCATTCTGTCAAAACATTCTGTTTTGTTTGATGTCATGTCATCATTATCCTATAGGAAAGCTTTCCGTTGTCAGATGGCAATACAATATTCATCTGTTCTGTGTGTCACTATGATTGTTGTGCCTGTAGCCTGAAAGCCCAGGAATGAGGAAGGAAACAATATAAAATACTAAAAAGACTTATGAATCGTTCAGTCCATAATGACAGCGACCTCAGTGCAGAAGGGGTGGCTTCTCTGTAAGACCCCCTTGGCAGTCTTAATTATGTTCTCATTAATAAATTGAAAGTGCTTTGAAAGGGTGAAAGTCGTGGCACTGCGTATCACCATGGCTTTGATTTTTCAATATTATGTTGATCTACCTAGATCTTACGTACCTGTGCAACAGAAAAAGGCTACTCAAATGAATCTAACTCTGTGATAAAAGTCAACAGTACCGGAAAAGTCAAAGGAGAATTCTGAAAAATAAATACGAGAAAAATATATACAAGAAATGAAAACAGCCATTTTTTCTTTGTTTCCCAAACATTTCCGAATTTTCTGCTTCATCTTACTGCTGTGCTTTTAATGCTGTAGCAATATCTATTGCTTCAGAATGTTGTAGTAGGGAGGAGAAGGAAAAGATGGTGAAAGAGTAATCATGAGTTCTGGAACTTGAAGAAAGATGTGGAAAGAAATTCAGGAAAATTACATCCCTTCCCTTCCCTTCCCTTCCCTTCCCTTCCCTTCCCTTCCCTTCCCTTCCCTTCCCTTCCCTTCCCTTCCC
>Ga0065711_1042348_pt1 | contig 15448 bp, 15 predicted proteins | sample Hoacrofraction12_FD_59098 | JGI IMG/M metagenome (GOLD analysis project Ga0065711, IMG submission 59098) | Hoatzin crop microbial communities from Cojedes, Venezuela - Epithelial fraction 12 v2 (version 2) | ecosystem: Host-associated > Birds > Digestive system > Esophagus > Crop | place... | reverse complement strand
GTCCGACCTCCAAATCCCGGTTCACCGAAATAAAGTTTACAAGGTTGCACAGCATACGACTGCGTTTGCGTCTTAATCTCATCTCCTGGGATCGCATCGAAACCTCCCCAATATTGGATCAGGACAGTGGGTTCAAAGGGCTTCTCGTGCCAACATTACTTGGAATGTCAAAAATTTATATACATGCAGCAAAGTATCTACAGTATTAAGCATCCAAAATACAGTACAGCATCCTTTTCACTGTGCATTCATATCCTTTCTGTGCTCTCTAAAACTCTCCTTTCTCATAACTAGCCAAAGCAGTCAGGTATTTATGAAGATTTGGTGGGCAGCAGCCCATCAAAGAATAGTTTCTGTCCCTGATATGATGAGAGGATTTCAGAAGTACTCATGTTTCAAATTCACGAACTGTACGAGTTTTTCTTCCCTCCATTTTTTTGCAGAGTAGGTGAGAAAACTGTTGTATTCTTTTCTTAATACGGAGAATGTTTTTCACAGATGCTTAGTTATTGAGTGAAGCACCCATATGAATCGTGTGTTTGGTTAGTACTATAGATAGGAGAAAGGAGACAGACAATATGAACTGTCAAAGCCAAAGAAGATGCATCTTCTCTCTCTACTACTGCAATCCTTGCATGGTTTTAAATAATTACACTTTGAAGAACATGTGTTGAAGCAAATGCGGCCAGAGCATTGCCAGATTTGTCTAATCCCTGGCTTTATCCAACTTCAGTAGCTGAACGCTCCCCTGGCAGTGCTGAGGATTAGGAGCAAGAAGGAAGTGATCCCTCCTACCCTTGAGCTGTACTCTTGCCTGGCCATGCTGTGGTTCCTCATCAGCTCAAACTCAAATCCATAGCATGTGGAGTCCTGGTTGGACGAGAGGGGACATAGTTTGGTGCCGTTGAGCAACCCAGGCTTTGTACTGGAGATAGGCCTGGAAAGCACTGAACGCGGAACACTGCTGACAAAGTAAAGTGGCGAACAGGGAACGCTGGCGCAGGGGGACTGCCGCATTGCCTCTTCCAGCCTCCTCGCCGCTTCCTGCCTTATCGTCGCTTCCTCATCGAGATGATGCTCTGCACCAATCGCAGCGAGTTATAGCAATCTTGCCCATATATGGTTAAGGGTAACTAACCAATTAGAGGATGTAATTGCTTTGCTATATAAACCTTGTTTTGCTGACTAATAAAGGAGAACAATTATAGTCATATTGAGACCACATCGTTACTTCCGATCCGTCTCCCACTCCAACAATAACACCTATGTAACAGACCATCCATTAAGTAATCATATTAAGCAATATCAGAAAATGGTAAAACTGAAGAGTCAACACCTCAGATAAGAGAGAAATTAAGTGTAATCCTCATGTCCTCTCAGTCTGAGGACCAGGAACCCTGCCCTAGGGCTCCGTGTGGCACCAACCCCCAGCCGACCCCATGCATGCTCCTGCCATGGCCATGGGGGTGCGTACCAAGCCCGCTGCCACCAGCATGGGAGGTGTGGGGATACCCTTTGCTAAGCGGGGAGGCTGTGTCTGTGCCCCACCAGGCGGTTGGGTGCTGGGGCTTGGGGCTGGCTCATAGCCCTTGGAAGACCCCACCCCGTCAGGAGGCCATCCTGGGGCTGAGCCTGACCCAGTTTGCCTCACAGGGCTTGATCTTGGCCCCAGCGTAGGCTGACGCCCTGGTCCAGGCCTGCCCATCCATGCTTGTGAGCCCTGACACTGCCATTGGCGAGTTTTCTCTCCATCAACCCCAGGAACAACTAAACATGCAGATTGTCAAGATACTGGAATGGGAAGGGCTTAATATTGCAGAAAAAAACCCATATGATGTAGGAATGAAAAAGAAGTAATGCTTCAATGAGTTGTATTTTGGGATTTTAAAACTTAAAATTTTTAAATTTTAGGATTCCCTGTGTGTCCTTGCAGAACTTTCCAGTGAAGGTTATTCTGGTGTGCTGGGTGGCTCATATACTCTTGGGTGTTTTGCCTCTTGAGCTGGCCAATAACCTTCTTCATTACCTGAGTACCCCAGTTTAGATTTACCCACACCAGGTTTGTGATTACACCAGCAAAAACTGTTTTGTACACTAAATGAACTTACTAGTGGGAATTTTGTTTCTAGACTTTGTCCTTAAAATTTTCTTTTGCTCAGATTTAGCCCATTACTCATAACTATACATTTTTGACTGCCTAAAATAATATCCTCTGTCCTTGAGTCTAGCCCTTCAATTACTTAATCACATTTTGCAGAGTTGTTAGTTAAGTTACATATTTCATTATTTTAACTGATAAATCTTCTTATCCTTCTTTGTTTTCATCCCATGGATGCGAGTGATTTTTCTCAGAAATGAAATAACAACAGAAGTTTAAATATTGCCTTAGATATTTCAATGTTGTGTTTTATGTGCAGGTTCTTGCTCAAACTCTTTCAGTTTCTGAACTATTTAGATTCAAGTCTATGCTCCAGAAATTCCAATGGGAAAGCTTACATTGCTTTACTTCTTCAGCTGGTCTAAAGTACAAGGCGATTAATAAGCTACGGCCATATCCATTCCTGTTCACATAACTCCTTTACTCGGAGTACAACAGTGCCTGGTTCAGAGTGTCCCTTGCCTGGCAATTGAGTCAGGTATGCCCATGAATTCAGTCAATATTTTTGGCCAAATGATTTATGGTCTCAGACTGTAACACAATAGGAAGTTTGCTGAAAGCTGTACTGTGGACTGCCTCCTGGTCACAGGCCCCGTTACTGTGCTAGGATTTGTGGGCATGGTCTAACTCTTGGCCCCTGCAAACTAATACAGACAGTCATTTTGTCTGTCTGTAGTTCATCATCCGCCTCAGTTTACAATCTGAAATTGTGAGCACTATATAAGTTCTGTGGATACGAAAAAAAATTATTTTAAATATAAACTTATGTTTTTAAAACAAGATCTGAAAATTGAGTAAAATACAGATGTTTGGTGATTCATTCAAATCCTTGTGCAAACTGCGGCTGGAGGTTAGACAGCATCTGCAGATTGGATGTACATATTTGAAAGAATAAGCTTCTGAACACTTCAGCTGTCACAATTTACTCTGACTTTTCTTTCTTTGTTTCTAGCTCTTTAGAAACTTCCCAATCTGACAGTCCTTTAGTTAAAGACTCATCTAAGTCTACTGTCCAGTAGCTAAAAAGCCAACAGAGCAGATACTCAGATATAGTTTTTCTCTCCACTATATTCCTGATAAATTATCTTATCTGGCATCGCCCCAGCACCAACGATCTAAAGATGTATGAGAAAGGCCAGGAAGCATGAGGAAATAGCCTCGCTGCTCAGTTGGAGAAAATGACTGAAATTGCATGCAGCAGGGTCTAACCAAGAGCTGTCTCAGGAAAAAAAAATTGCAATGTTTTTTCTTTTCAACAGAACAAAAATTACTGATTTCTGACTGGCCTTTCCTTTGCTGATATGAAGAATGCCCGCAACCATCGTCTTAGGCAAAGTAACCACAAAGTAATCCAGCATCTCTGAGGACATTAGTTCAGTTTGTTTCTGTAATTTCATCTTCAGTTTGGTTAAAAGAGACATTTTTTTAAATTTTTTTATGTTTTTATAGAAACAGCTTATAGAAATGTCATTTAAAACCATTGCGCACTTACTCACTGTAGATATACAAAGCATTAAAAGAAATAAAGGAACATGTAGACTCCCCTACATTTATTAACTTACTTCCTATATTTTTCCTCGTCCAGGAGGAGGAGAAAAAAGAAAGAAATCTTTAAGTAATGTCAACGACAGATTATTTTTTTTTGCAAAGGAATTTATGTGGACAAAACTTCATGTTTGGAGTGAATAATCCTTCCATTTCTGGCTTGGAGGAGTAAAGATATTCTTTAGGAGTGAATTGCAAAGGCAGATTCCTCTAAGAAATTTGGTTCCTATTGTTTACAGTGTTATTTTCTAACCTAAGCCCCTGATTTTATATCCTTAACAGCAACATAATATCCCTTAAATTTTTTAGATTTTAATTCAGATTTCTTCTTTCATGCCGTTGTTATGAATAAATAATTTTTTCTCTGCATCTCTCATGTTAACATGAACTTGAGTTTGGTAGTAAGCAAACCAAAAAAGATCTACAACAGCAAGGGATAATAGTGCACTTTGTAAGCATAATAGCTCGCCTTTCCTAGGCAGTAAAATGACTATAGTTTTGACATAAAGCTGTATTGAAATTGCTGGGGGGATATGAAAATTGAGTTACTGGGATATGCATCAAGATGTTGCAAGGCCTCTGTGTAAGAGAAGTAGCACACTTCAAGAGAAACTGATCCAAACTTAATTTATTTCTTGGTCTGCAGTTCCTTTTGACCTAGGAGAACTGCAGTTTGGATTGAAAAGCAGAAGTGTTTACATTAACTAAGAACTAAGAAACTGCTGTTGGCTTTACTGCAACCAATTAAAAAGCTAACTATCCTTTCAAGCAACAATAAGAGTTCATTTCAAACAATAAGATTGTAATTATACATGTATTTCAGAGGTAATTTTGTATAAATGAGTTAGCAACTTTTCTTATCTCTTGCATTCCTAGTAAACTTCAATAAATGTTCTTTGAACAATCAGTATTTAATTAACCAGCTATCAAGATGCTTTTTAAAATGCAAATTAATAACTTATTTGAGATTTACTTTGATGTTGGAAAATGGATGGAACGGTTTTTAAAGTATGTGCTTTTCCCAAGCAAATTTTGAGGCTTTCTCTGTACAGGGCCTAGCAGTACCTTTTCAGCTATTGGTATTAGCAGCTGACCTGTTGATATTTTTTACCATTTCAGTTTTTAGAAGGACATTCTCCTGGATTGTGGACTGTCTGCCCTATGATTTCTCTGCCATTTCCAAAGCACGAAAATGTTTTTAACATCCATGCAGTGTTTTTTCAAGCTTTCTTAAGTGTATACATATTTCCAAAACAACAACAACAATAATTTCAAGCAAAATCACATGCATGAATTTAAGCATGAAAACATGTTTTTTCCAGTAAGCAACTGCAGAAGGCTTTCTACTTCTGTGTTGATCTTTAATTTTAAGATGTTTCACCATAAATAAAGACTGCTGTAACTGACATTATTTAATGCTTATCCAATTAGACAGCCAATTAGACAGACAATTTATTAGCCTGAACTTAGAGCTGTATTGTCCCCAGTGCTTTTGTTGTGCATATTTAATTTTGTTTAATTTGGAATCTGAAGCCAGAGTCTTTAGGGTCAGAGACCTGATCCCAATAAATGTCTTGTTAATATCTAGAGCTGCAATGACACAAAAAGTAATTCGAAAAATATTATAAAAACAACTATGTATTCTATCAGTGATTTCTAAATCATGGAATCTCAGGTTTTGCGAAAAGATTCAAAACTGGATCATCGTCAGATAGAACTTACTATTATTTTCCTGTTAGAGGGTCATAAGTTTGGATGTAGTCTTGTGGTTTAAAGTCATGGCTTGTTATATGAATAGTAAATATATAATATTTGGGGTAACGGGGGAATATTACTTTATCAACTAATTCAAAGCATGCTTGCTTGTATCCTCTGTCTGATACAAAATTTAATGTTTTACTTTTAACTTGGAATTGAACTCCAAAAGAAGAGATTCCATTTTGTTCTGTCTCTGATCGAGCACAGTTAACAATTCACTGAAAATAATATTATTAGTGTGTCTGTACTTCCAAAGCAGCACAGAAGTCCTTATAGAGATAAGAAATCACAAGGTACAAACAGGGATTTAGCTGAAATTTATAGAAAGATAGTGAGTTAGAAGACCAATGGAAGAGGTTAAAGAGGAGCAGGCAGAGGAAGTCAACAGAAGTAGAGAAGTGAGTCCCACTGAGACTGAAGCTAATAGAGAGCACAGGACCAAGTGGTCACACAGTAGCAGCTGCTGCCAAACAGTCACTACCACGACAGAGGGAAATCGTTCTGAATCTGTAAAGTGAAAGAGTTGTGTTGGGTTTTGTTTATTTGTCTTTCTTCTTGTACCACTAAACCCACACATTTCTGGTAGAAAAGGGAAGTTTTGGTAGCCCATAGACATGAATTTTTCTCCAAATGCCACCTGTTTTGCCTTTGTACAGTTAAGTACAGTATTATGTTCAGCAATTTGATTCATTTTAAAAAAAAAAAATTGTCAGACAAAATGTTACTTAGGAAATTTATTTTCTTTAGATGCAGGAAATTTATTTTCTTTAGAGATACTTCTACTGAATATAGGCATTTACAGCAGAATTAATCACTTCAAGAGGTACAAAAAACCACTGTAATAGGAGTGACTAGATTTGGCAACATCTAGTGTAGGGTGTTTTATTTGGGAAAATATAGTCTAATACAGCAGTCATACAAGGTTTACATTCTTTTATAATTGGAATTATTCAAAAAAATGTCTTACATTTGTTACTAATCTTTGGTTTCTAAATGCCACTTAAATGGGAGATTTTAAAAAATTTACAAGAAACAGATGATTGCCTATGATTTGCCCAGGATCAGAAGAGGAACTGTGTTTGGCATATAGAAATGACAGAAATAGCCTGTACTTATGTCTCTTTGCAGCTGAGACACCATTCTCTTTTCTGGTTTGATTTTTTTTTTTTTTTTTAATCCACTCTCCCTCCAGGGGATGTAGTCATTTCAGTCATCCTTCTTTCTTCAAGATATCTGGTGCAAATTTGTGACTTGCCAGCATTTGAACTCCCTTATTATGGCACTTCAATTAAAGTACGCTCTTATTTACATTGAATCTTCTGGTACAAAAAGTCCCAAGCAAACAAACAGAACCCCTATTATACTCTTCTGCTGTCTGTGCTGTACTAATTAAGAGCTGTACCAATAAAGCTAATCACAGAAAGACGTCCCAATGTCAAGGTAAGAAGGAATGGCTTGTGCCCTCAGAGGAAGCTCTTTTTTGTCTTTTCAGCTTCTGTGGAATTTTTACAGAGTTCCCTTGAATCCTCCATGGTTCCACTGTTCTCCACTGACCCTCATTTCTGCATAAATTTAATGCCCATTATAAGTTTCTGATAATAATAAACTGCATTGTGGTGATCATTTGTTTTCTTCTATTTGTTTCCCAGTGGGAATCATGCACCTGTTACCTTAAGTAAACCTTTTAATATTTCTCAAGGCCTAATCCTAAAATTTTTTCATGATGACAGATGATAAGACTACTGTCCCACCCCTCAGTCAGCTCTGCCTCTTGAGTTTAGGCTCAAAACTCTTCACAGGTCTGATATCCCGATACAGTCAAATCATCCCTGTTCTGTCGAACATGTCTGAAACACTGCCTTTTCTTTCGCTTGTCCAGCTATAACACTTGCCAAAGCTCACACCCATTGCTCCAGGGAAGACAAATGCAAACTTCTTGTGTCCCATGGTATCATGTCAAATATATGATACTTTTAAACAGTTTCAGAGGTTTTAGAGCCAAACCTCATCCTGTATATAACCTTTTTCTTCCTATCAGACTTCGCCCATGTTTTCAAGGAGTCATTTCCATTCTTTTTCCCAAGCAACTCATCATTCCCGGACGCAGTCCCTGCATACATCTGTGATGCTACTTCTGTATCTTTCTTCAGGTGAGGTCTGCTGCAGTGATTATGAGAGGCGTCCTGAGCTGTGACGTGCTGAGTCTACTATCTGCTATGGTGACAAATATGATTTCCTTGCTGTTACTGCTTTCAGATCAGACTATACCCACCTATTGTCTCTCATTTCAAACTTAAATTGTTATCTCAGTAGGAAAAAATATGCGGAGTTTTCTTCCTTTCTTTAAAGAATACCTACCACTGTGTGACTCTGTGATATTATGGTTAAAATAATTATTATGAATAAGAATTAACACTTTGTTGAGGTAAAAACACCTTAGGAGCAATGACATTGCCTCCGTTGGTTAACAAAATATTTTTTCTTGCACAGGTCTGTGTAAGCGACTTGTAAGAGACAGTCATTTAGGGAAGCAGAGGTAATCATGGTGTCACACAGCAGCCTTTAGGCTTTTACAGCAAATAGAGCAGCAACTGGCAGGAAATGTATGCCAAGCCACTTGGTTAATGTGTTGGCTTCTATGGACTGAACAAACCATTTCAGAGACACAGAGCCACAGATAGTTAGGCAACTTCAACTCTAGCATCATATGCAGACTTTTTTAAAGCAGCTGTCTGATAGCAGCGCAGCAGTGAGTAGTGACACAACACAACTGGTGGCACAGTGAGAACCTTCTGCTCATTTGGCATTGTGAGACTTTATTAACTAATTTATGATTTCACAGCAGCTGCCTGTTGAGGCACTCATTGACAGGTTTTATAACCATGCACATTCTCTTCTCCTACAACTGAGAGTGACAGATGTTCATGTCCTATTTTTATTGCTTTTTTTCCAAATATTTTTTTTCTTTTAAACTCTCAGGAGCTGTCTGGTTCCCACATCCTTCATCTATTTTTCGACCAGGAAACAAATTTTACATTAAAAAGATTTTATTGTTTTGAAATTAGGGAATATCTAGTGGTTTCGCTGTCAAAGGTTTTGTCTCTGTGTGTTATTTCCTCTGGCTTTGAGCTCCGGGTTGAAGAACAGCCATTTTCCTTCTCCCTTTTCCAATCTTCTTCAGAAGAGATGTTTTTAGCTGAGGATATTTCTCACCTCTAGTCCTTTGACAAAGCTCCTTGTATTTTATTTATTTGCAGGGTTTCTGAGTACCATTCCTATGAGGTCAATCAAAAGGTCTTTTCCATCTTCCTTTCTGTTGCTTTTTAAAGCCAATAAGCACTTAATGTGGGGGTTTTTTCAGAGTTTTAGTTTTTATATCTTTTTTTTAAAATCTTTGTATCTAGACAATTTATATCCTTTTGCTCTTTTCATATTCATTATAATGGTGTCCAATAACATAAAAGCTAACTTTATAACTTTTCTTGAGAAAATAGTTATTTCTCAAGCAACAAGTAGAATTTCCAGTCCAGAAAGAACATGGGAAAGGCTTCTGTTGTAGGAACTGATAATATAATACCAAGTGCTGAAAAGGGAATCCAGAAGACATCAGTGAAATAAAGGAGAAATAAATAAAAATAATCATCCATTCAGAGCACAGTACCATAGCAAACCATGCACTACTTCTCCAGGAGTTTTTCTCTGAGAGGATCCCAGATCTTTTTATGATAAAAGAGTATTTTTGAGTCACCATTGAATTTTGTTGTGGTTGTACTCTGAACATTAGTACCAAAGAGATCTCTCAGATGGTCAAGTTATCTGTTGTCTGAAGAGTGCTTGTGCCCATGATAGCTATCAAGGTATATGTCTCTGTGAGTTTAAGTGTATGGTGAGAAATGTCCTCCTATTCACTTTGCACCAGAATCAAGAGCTTGATGAACTATTTATAGTCTGTACTGGTTGCATTCTTAATAGTAGTTGTGAGTGGGACTTGAAGGTGGCTGCTTCAGGAGAGTCATCTGAAAGAGCAGATGAGATGTAAAATTTTATTACAGAAATCATAGGGAATACAAATCACAGTGACCAGTGTTACCTACTTTTTCCATCTTTCTTTCACTTTGACACTGCTGATGCTCTGACGTTGGAGCTGCCCTTCTGTTTTACACATCTGAAGAATGTGTAGTACGGATGGCCTTGTTTTCAGAAATATGCATTCTGACATACAGGTGTTTGAAAATGACAACACTCTCATATTCACAGGGAGAGGACATTCACTGGTAGTTTAGGAAGTAGTAACAGATTGGTAAATCTTATTCCTTTTAATATGAGAACAAGCTTGACATAATTTGTTCAATCAATCGACTGATAAAATCCCTCCTCTCATTTTCATATGCTAATATGTGTAGACAAATGTACTGTAAAGGATTACATTGCAGATTATATATTTTTATAAGGATTACACTAGTTAATAGAGACTGTAATTAGAGTCTCTGTCATACCAGGCCACAAGGATTCTTACAGTAAACAGACATAGAAAATTCACAAAAGCAGGCATTACAGTAAAGAAAAGAAAGGTCAGTGACATTTGAATGTCCTTGATTCGTCAATCAGGAAAACAGAAGGAGTTAGAAGACATAGTTTTATTGCAGCACAGGTAATACGTGTTAGTGCTGGTTGACACAGCAAGTCAGTCTGTTTTACTTTAGCAATCATAGCTAAATAAAAATGTACTAAAAAATATAAATTATGAAAACAGAAGAAGTGAAGCCTTTGCAAGATTCTATAGGGTTCCTGACTTACTCTACTGTACTTTAGCAAATTAAAGTAGAAACCCAAATGGATTTAATACTGTGAGAAGTCTTATTCCATGTTCAATAGCATGCTCTAATTCAGCTTCAGATTCAGTCCACATAGGTTTGATGCGGAAAACTGTACCTCGTATTTATTATTGATGTAAACCTACCTATGAATGATGAAAAACTGCAAAGCCATTAAATTATCCTGGTTTTTCTAAAGAAAGCTGTATTTCTCTCTGAAGCAACAACTGGCTCATTGCACAAATGTGTCCCTCAAACTGGAGTTCTTCAAGATTTTGATTCAAACACATCTCTCTCTCCCCAGTTTTCACCCTAAAAAAATAGTTTCTGGGGACTTTCTGGGGACTTTCTGTTGCTAAAGGACTGAGTCAAAAACTGCTTGTAAATGCCTATTTTTTAGTAGTTTTTGGATTTTTCAGCCTCTAAAAAGACTGAGTCAAAAACTGTTTGCAAACAAACATTTTTTTAATACTTTTGGATTTTTCAGTGTTAGATCTCTCATTTGACACATAATACAGTTCACCTGTGCTATTTTTTTTGTTTGTTTTCTGACAAATCAGTAAGATACATTTGTCATGGCACTTCTCAAATGAAGTCCAACAATATTTGTAAATCCTATTGTGACTATTTAGAAGAGATGGATACATGGCAGCAGATAAAATGGTAACAGATCTGCAGCTGAGCACCTTTTCTGATGTTGAAACACTGCTTTTGTTAGTTTCCATTTTATTCCTTAAAAACTTTACTTTTTATGCCAGAATTCAAAACCATATTATTTTGTTACCCTCACTGGCAAGCAGTTTCTTTTTAAGTGAACCTATTCTAAGCATTTCTGCATAGAAAGACGAAGTGTTTTACTGGGGATTTTTAAGCCTCTGGTAACAACCACAGAACAGTTAAATATCGATCTCCCTCGGCTCCTTTGTCTCACAGACAATGTGGATGAGCCAGCTGTTCCCAGAAATACTGTGGACTGTTATGCCCAGCAAGCATTGCAGGGATTTCTACCGGGTGCATGTTGCAGATACATTTGAGTTTTTTGATCTAACTTGGGCATCTCTTCTATTTCGTCTGTGTCTGCCAGTTTGTTGCCCTACTTCAGCCTCTTTACTGGCCCTGAGTCTTGTTTCTGAGCTCTGCTGTGGTATTTGACTCCCGGTGTGATTTCTCCTGGTTGCAGGCTATTAACTTTGCAGGTGTACTTGCTGTGGCTTGAACTTTATGGTTTCCCTGCCTAGCTCCTTAGACTACTGTGTATCTTCTTCTCTCGAACTCAGGCTGGCCACTGTTGTAAGGGCTAAGAAACCATGTTTTTACAAATACATTAACAACAAAAAGAGGGCCAAGGAGAATCTCCATCCCTTATTGCATGGAGGAGGGGGGGGCAGGGAAATTGCTGTCAAGGATGAGGAAAAGACTGAGGTACTTAATTCTGCCTTTGCCTCAGTTTTTAAGAGCCTGGCTGGTTATTTCCAGGGTAGTCAGCCCCCTGAGCTGGAAGACAGGGATAGAGAGCAGAATAAACCTCCCATAATCCAGGAGGAAGAAGTTATGCCACCTGCATGCTTACATGTCAATGGGGCCGGGTGGGATCACCCCAAAAATGCTGAGGGAACTGGTGGAGGAGCTGGCCAAGCCACTCTCCATCATGTATCAGCAGTCCTGGCTAACAGGGAGGTCCCAGATGACTGGAGGATCACCATTGTAACACTCATCTACAAGAAAGACCGGAAGGAGGATCCTGGGAACTACAGGCCTGTCAGCCTGACCTCGGTGCCGGGGAAGATTATGGAGTGATTCATCGTGAGTGCACTCACTGGGCACGCGAAGGACAACCAGGGGATCAGGCCCAGTCAGCATCCGTTCATGAAAGGCAGGTCTTGCTTGGTCAACCTGATCTCCTTCTATGACAAGGTGACCTGCCTAGTGGATGAGGGAAAGGCTGTGGATGATGTCTACCTTGACTTTAGTAAGGCCTTTGACTCTGCTCCCCACAGCATCCTCCTGGAGAAACTAGCTGCCCATGTTTTGGATGGATGCACACTTTGTTGGGTAAAATCTGGCTGAATGGCTGAGTGCAAAGAGTGGTGGTGAATGGAATTAAATCCTATTGGTGGCCGGTCACGAGTGGTGTTCCCCAGGGCTCAGTTTTGGGTCCGGTCTTGTTCAACATCTTTATCAATGATCAGGATGAGGGGATTGGGTGCTCCCTCAGTAAGTTAGCAGATGACACTAAGCTGGGTGGGAGTGTCGATCTGCTTGAGGGTAGAAAGGCTCTACAGAGGAATCAGGATGGATTTGATTGATGGGCCAAGGCCAGCTGTCTGAGTTTCAACAAGGCCAAATGCTGGGTCATGCACGGTCACAACAACCCCATGCAACTCTACAGGCTCGGGGAGGAGTGGCTGGAAAGTTGCCCGGTGGAAAACGACCTTGGGTTGTTGGTTGACAGCTGGCTGAACATGATCCAGCAGTGTGCCCACGTGGCCAAGAAGGCCAACGGCGTTCTGGCTTGTATCAGGAATAGTGTGGCCAGCAGGAGCAGGGAGATGATCGTGGCCCTGTACTTGGCGCTGGTGAGGTCGCACCTCGAGTACTGTGTTCAGATTTGGGCCCCTCACTACAAGAAGGACATTGAGTCCATCTGAACATGAAGAACTTCTTCACTCTGAAGGTGACGGAGCACTGAAACAGATTGCCCAGGGAGGTTGCGGAGTCTCCTTCTCTGGAGATATTCAAGACCCGCCTGGACAAGGTCCTGTGCAGCCTGCTTTTGGTGACCCTGCTTCGGCAGGGGGGTTGTACTAGATGACCCACAGAGGTCCCTTCCAACCCCTAACATTCTGTGATTCTGTGATTCTGAGTTGCTGGAGTGGTACCAGAGAAGGGCAGCGAGGCTGGTGAGGGGTCTAGAGAGCAAGTCTTACGAGGAGCAGCTGAGGGAACTGTGACTGTTTAGTCTGGAGAAGAGGAGGCTGAGGGGAAACTTTATTGCTCTCTACAATTACCTGCAAGGAGGTTGTAGTGAAGCAAGCATTGGTCTCTTCCCCCAACTAATTAGCAATAGGATGAGAGGTAATAGCCTCAAGTTGCCTTAGGGGAGGTTTAGATTAGATATGAGGAAAAATTTCTTTTTCCACTGACAGAGTGGTCAGGCATTGGAATAGGCTGCCCAGGGAAGTGGTGGAGTCACCATCCCTGGAGGTGTTCAAAAAACATTTAGGTATGGCACTTCTGGACAAGGTTTAGCAGACTTGGTGGTGTTGGGTTGAAAGTTGAACTTGGTGATCTAAGAGGTCTTTTCCAATCTTAATGATTCTATGATTCTATGATTATTGATAAATGAATGTGTTCTGGCATACTGTATTACCCTGAGCTAGTTCTGATCACTAAAAGGATGGCACTTGGCCTGGGTAGGATTCCCTGATCAGCATTAGTACTTCAATTTAAGCAAGAATTCTTTGTCTGCTGTCAGCCCATAAAAACTAGAGAAAATGAAGTGCATGTAACAGAACATCTGTTCTAAAACATGCCTCTTAAAACAATAAAACAGCTCAGTAGGAGGAACAGCTGTTCAAAGTGTAATAGACTCTAGTAATACATGTGAAAACAGAATAGAGCAAGATGTATCAACAAAGACTTTGAAGTAGGTCAGATTTCAGTCAAGGGCCTCTGGGGTGACACATTCTAGCGCTACCTTCCTGTAGTCTAGAGTGCATGGAGTCAGAAGGAAGCATCAGTATGACAACAGCAGAATATTCTATTCAACAGAAGAGGCAGGTTGCTGCTTGGTATTTGAAGGACAACAGAAACACACTGCAGTCTTTTGGAGTAGGAGTGGGTTAGTAAAAATAAAAAAAGACAGACTTAGCAGCCTATATTTTTTGCAATAAAGAGACAGCAAGACTGTGTTTCCTCATCAGTAAGATTTAAGAGTGTCATGGTTTAACCCCAGCCAGCAACTAAACACCATACAGCCACTTGCTCCACTGCTCCCCACCTATTGTGGAAAGAGGAAGAGAATGGAAAAAAAAAGTAAAACTTGTGGGTTGACATAAAGACAGTTTAATAACAAAGCAAAGCAGAGATAATAACAATAATAATAATAACAACAATAACAATAATAATAGGTACAAAACAAATGATGCGCAATGCAATTACTCACCACTTGATGAACAATACCCAGCCTGTCACTACCCCCTGGCAAACTCCATTCCACCGCTACCAGTTTGATGCTGGTCCCAGCAGTAAATGCCCAGAGCGTGGAGAAGGATCACAGGTCAGCAGGAGAGCACATGTAGGGCAGCACAAAGAACTCCAGGCATTAAGTTAGCTTCATTGGGTGCCCAACTTAAAGGCCTCTACTCAAGAGCTTTCAACACGGGGAATAAACAAGAGAAGTTAGAGACATGTGCATGCCTGCAGGGCTGTGAGCTCATTGGCTTCATGGAGACATCGTGGGATGGCTCCAAAGACTAGACCGTTGAAATAGAAGGATACAGGCTGTTAAGGAAACACAGGCAGGGGAGGCGAGGAGAGGGTGTCGCCCTTTATGTCAATGACTGGCTGGAGTGCCTGGAGCTCTGTCTGGGGATGGGTAAGGAGCCAGTTGAGAGCTTATGGCTCATGATTAAAGGCAGGGCAGGGACGGGTGACATGGTAGTGGGGGTCTGCTACAGACCACCCAAACAGGAACACTAAATGGGTGAGGTCCTCTCTAGGTAGGCAGGAGCAGCCTCATGTTCACAGGCCCTAGTCCTCATGGGGGAATTCAGTCACCCCAACATCTCTTGGAGGGACAGCACAGCAAGGCATAAGCAATCCAGAAGGTTCCTGGAATTTGTTGATGATAACTTCCTTCTCCAACTGATAGAGGAGCCCACAAGGAGAGGTGCTAAGCTGGACCTTGTTCTCACCAAGAAGAAGGGGCTGGTGAGGAATATGAAGCTCAAGGGCAGCCTTGGCTGCAGTGACCATGAAATGGTGGAGTTCAAGATCCTTAGGGCAGCAATGTGGGTGCACAGCAAGCTCAATGCACTAGACTTCAGGAGAGCACACTTTGGCCTCTTCAGGCATCTGCTCATGGAGTACCATGGGACAAAGCCCTGGAGGGAAGAGGGGACCACGATGGATGGTTAATATTCCAGGATCACCTCCTCCAAGCTCAGGAGTG
>Ga0065711_1007175_pt1 | contig 15449 bp, 13 predicted proteins | sample Hoacrofraction12_FD_59098 | JGI IMG/M metagenome (GOLD analysis project Ga0065711, IMG submission 59098) | Hoatzin crop microbial communities from Cojedes, Venezuela - Epithelial fraction 12 v2 (version 2) | ecosystem: Host-associated > Birds > Digestive system > Esophagus > Crop | place... | reverse complement strand
CCATCCTCCTGACACCCACCCTTCAGATATTTGTAAGCATTTATAAGGTCCCCTCGCAGCCTTCTCTTCTTCAGGCTGAACAAGCCCAGTTCCCTCAACCTCTCCTCGTAGGGGAGATGTTCCAGTCCCCAGCTTCGGCTGCAGCTGCTTGGGTGCGGCAGATGCAGCCAGCTACAAGGGATGGAGAAGATCTGAGAATAAGCACCTCGGGAAAAACTGCCTCCTTCTGGGCAGGAATCTACAGAAACTTTGCCTGAGAAAGACAAGCCACCCATAAAATACTCAAACGTGCAGGAACAGATCTTCTAAGCCACACAACTCCAACAGATCCCATAACAAACCAGTTGGTGGTCACCAGGCAGTGCAGACTCTGACGACTGCGGGAGCAGAGCAGACCCACCACAGGTTGCTTCAGCCGTTCCCTGACCAAGCTCCACAGAAGGGCCCAGCACGGGAGAAGAGCCAGTTAGTCAGTCAGCGTCATTTATCACATCCACAGCTCGACACACTGCACCACACTTTGGCTTTGCAACAAGAACATCTCATACCTAGAGGTGTCCACCACTTTGTATACCACTCCATGGGGAGCCGTGGCACTTGGTATGCCGGTAGACATGAAGTAAAGTTCCCCTGGGAAAAAAAACAAACACAGCCATGAAAACTCTCCATCCCGCTTCTGTCCTGTACAGTACAAAGGCATCAACTCTGCATCACAGGTCAGGAAGCATCAGGAAACCTGGGACCAACATGGAGATCTGGCTGCTAGAGGACAGAAGGCAGGTTTGTATTTGGGTTTGTAATGAGCATTCATCTGCAGTCCAGTGGCATAAAATACTTAGTGAGCGGGAGCTTTTACATATTGTTATGAAATATTATTTGGACAAATTTCCACTGCAGGTTCAGTTGCCCAGACTTTAGCTGTCATCTCAGTCTGATAGGTGTCCTTTAACTTCACCAATGTAAACTACTCAAACCCTGAATTCCCTTTGTTGGAAACAAATAAAAGGAAATTGAGACTGTTCATGCTATCTTCTGGTCTTTCAGATGAAGAACTGCTTTGGGGTGAATTACAGAAGAACAAGAATTTGCTTTTGCTTTCTGTAGTGCACTCACAAACTGAGATGTATCATCTCATGAGAAAGGCATTTAGGTTCATCACAACTCTGTCAGATCACATGGGCAGGGCTTGATCTTCAGCCAAACAATGTCCATTATCCTTTATTTGACGTTTTTTCTCTTAAGTGCATTTCCATCCCTCTCTTTCTGTTGTGCAGGGGAAGCTGGCATAAGCAGTCCCTCCAGCACGCTCCTTTCTCTTTTGCCAGCTCATGTGGTTGAGCAGTGCAATGAAAGGATCAGAGAGCTGATCTGGATGAAAAAATAAATTTGCAATATTTAAAAAAAAAAAAAAGAAAAAAAAAAGGAGGAAAAAGAGGCAACAGAGACCTTTCTAGTAAGTAAGGCAGATATCTTGGGGCATCCTGTGGGCTCCCCAACGGCAAGAGGGGAAGGGGCAGAGGGGTCAGAGCGAGCAAAGGAAGATGTGGGCAGTCAGTGGCAGCTCCGCTGGCTGCTGAGCCTCCCCTCCTCCTCCCCGCTCTCCTGTTCTGCCCTGGCCAAGCTCCTCCAGATGCTCCAGGGCAGAAACCAGCCACGCCTGGTCACCTTGACTGGTTTCTTCCTTTTTCTGCTGGGCTCCATTAACCACAGGCCAGAGGCAGCCTTGATCCAAACAGGGACGGGAAGCGCCTGGCACTGCATCCTGCAGGGCAGTGATGTGTGCTTCCCATCCCAAAGCTCTTCCCCAGCAATTATCAGGCAGAAATGTGGATGCTCAGGCCATGACGCACACAGGCTGCATCACACGGCACCCCACAGACATCGCACAGTGCCTGGGGTGTCCCCGACATGTTCAGCTGCCAGGGGACGGGGCTGCTGGCTTTGCAATGGCTGTGCAATAACTGAAAAATGTAGGTGTCCTCACCACATAAACACATCCACTGCACCAGCTGGATTAACATTCATCAGAGCAACAACCCCAAAAAACAAATGCTTCCATGAAGAAAAGCTTGTTAAAACAAAGTGTGTGATAAACTTGTAAAAAACCAGACTCCCAGTACACCAAAAAGGTGCAAGAGAAGACTGTTCACTGCAGATGAAGACAACTCACTAAACTTCTTAACAGATGTCTTTCCATTGTAATACAGCAACCGCAAGGCAAATAACCACCTCCGAGGATAGCCTCCAGCCCAAATTTGACCCAGCACTATTACACGTAGGCAAAGTAGGGGTGGAAAGCAGAGGGCAGAAGAAGGGCGACAGCGTTTCACCCCGCTTTACACAGACTCTGCCCAGGGGCACAGGACGAGGGAGACGCCGCTCCCCAGGCGCATGAACAAGGGCTTCAGCCAACCGCTTGCTACTGCACTTGGCAGCCCTCTGCCTTGCCATAAAGTAGATCTAAACTAATTTTTTCTGATTTTAGGGTAAGCTATCCTTCTCACCATAGTGCTGCAAAAGAGCTCTATCTTCCATGAACATTAACCATTAAAAAAAATGGATTTTAACTCCAAAAGGATAAAATTCCAAAGTCAAACTTTTGAGCTAATACTTAATCTGGATGATTTGTATTTACATGACAAAATTTGCATTTATAGGATACACAACACCTGTTGCATTTGTGCCACATCCATACCTGGCATAACCTGCAGGAGAAACAGAAGTTTAAAAACTGGGGCATTCTGGAAGCAGGTGCTTGTGACCACCAGCCAGGACTCCCTGCAACGGAGCAGAACACAAACTCCTGCACTGCCGAGTCACGCACAAGGCTCTTAGCAACAGGGCTAAACACTGCGTGGGTCATCCTCTCCCCGTCCCCAGCCAGGAGCTGCAGGCTCTGCCTGCCCCGCTGCGGGGTTGGGCAATTAACTATACCCTTTTATGAACAAAGGGAGCAACCACCAGCTTTCTCCCCAGGACTCTTTATTTTCTCCTTCTCAAATCGCAGCAGCTGTCTCCTAGAAAGCAAAATGTCTCCAGTCTTAAAAATACAGCTATGCAAAGCTCCCCTGAGACTGCATCCTTCAGTCTTATGTGAGGCAAAATCCCAGCTGGCACTAATAAAACACAGAATTCAGCAGCCTCTTGCTGATGCCTCACTTGAGATATAACGCAGAGCTTTCATTCTGCTTCACCTCGAGAGGTACAAGTATTCCAGGCCAGGGAGAGCAGGTTCAAAATTCCTGTTCATTACCTCTCCTTTCCTGTATCCATTAATAATGTCAACAGCCTTCTCGACTAGCCAAGAGCATAGACTCGCTCTCACTTGGGTATCAGCTTCTCAGCCTCTAAGGGCCTGCGTTCCCCGTGGCACAGCACCGTGAAGAATGAGGTTTCTTTTCTAAGCTGTGCTTTATTGCATTTGCCCCCCACGGCTGTTCCCCATCCCTCCGGAGGGTCGGTGTGCGGGCAGCAGCACGCCCAGCACACCCAGGCTCAGCCCTGCAGGGAACTGCCTCTCCAATTCCCCCCGCGGTCACTGCGTGGCACACTGGCCCCAGAGTTAGGACTGTAACTCTGGTTTGATATTCGGGAGTTGCTGGGGGTCTCTCCCACTGGTATTTTAAAGACTGACAGACTCGTGCTCTGCCTCCCAGGAGCCCTCTCTGACCCATTCTCAGCTGTTTTATTCTGAAGAGAAACGACAAACATGCCATTCAGTGTGGTATAAAGTTAAAAAATTACCTGCTTCATCTTCAGCAAAGGAGATGATGTATTGATAATAGTTATTGATAAGCCCAGGGAACATGCATGTTTGTCCCGTCCCCATGCAGATTTCACTGTACTGCCACTCTCCGGTAGCACGATCCTCCTTCAGAGACATCAGGCGTCTGCAAGGCAAAAGCACACTCACACCAAGCAACCCAGGAGTCGATTTATGAACATTAATCAAGACACCTGAAAGGATGTTTAATGCTTCCTACCCGCATTAGCTACTACAGGAACTGTAGCTCCTCCGAGAAATGAAAGACTGTTAATATTAAAACATATCTATCATACACTCCTGCAACACCTTGTCTTTCAAGGGCAACACAAGCACACAAAAAGTTATACTGGAGGGCTTAGGGGATGTCAGCCTGTCTAGGGGGGACCCTGACAGCGACGCAGAGCGCTTGGCTTCACTGCAGGTCTGCGGGCTCTCTCCTGAGCCCGGGATCTCCAAAGGCGGCCGGCCGTTGCCTCTGCCAGGGCAGGTGCTGCGGGACTGCGTGCCAGAGGGCTGGGAGATGCAGACACAGCAAAGGCAGAGGAGGTGGGGGCAAAACAAAGCAGTCTCAGGCTGCCTCATCACAGGTTTGCAGCAACTCACTGCCAGATAACTTTGTTTTTTCTTTTAATATCTTCGGTGTCTGGAAATGTTGCATCAGAGGGGTTTTTTAGGATGCATTCAAATGCTTTTTTACACCACTTCCAGGACTTTAAACAAACATCATGTCATTGCCCCTTTATTTGTATTGGCACGATGTGAATCAGCAATATCGATGGCTGCTGGAATGCAAAGATCACCCTCCTGCACAGCACCATGGAATAAAGGTTATCTAAAACACGCCACGAGAGCCCTCTGCAATGAGCAGTCAGGCTCTGCCCGGTGCTTGCAACCAGCAAGCAGCAGCCTGTCCTCAGCGGCTGGACTGCACGAGCACTCACAGGCAGGCGCAGTACTGCTGGAGGGCCTTGGCTGGGGGCACAGCTTAGTGAGTATCTGAAGTATTACTTACCCACTCATAAAATCACCAAATATGTACAGGCCATTCAAGTTTGGGGACTCACAACCCCGATAGACATAGCCTCCCGTGACGGATTTCCCCATTTGGTGTGGATACGCGTAAATTGGAAGCACATCGTCTGTAGAGGAGGAGAGATCTGTCACTCGCTTTGTTTTACACACGACGCAGAAGAGCTGTTTATCTAGACAGTTCTGAGACCAGTATGATACAATCAGGTTCACTTGAGCACCTTCTAATTACATGAACTGCCAACGGAGTCATTTTTAGTTCGGTTTTCACCTTTTCAGCCCCACATTTGATAGCCCGGTCTAGCTGGCTGTGCTGACTAAGGACCAGCTAGCTCAGGGAGGCTGGTCGCTGTTTCCCTTGCAGCATAAGCTGAATCCCTGCTCTCTGTCACCCAGACACCTCACCGTTCTCCCGAGCCCTTCTCTCGCTACAACCCAGCTCTGTTCATGCTGCTTCTGGCCCATCGCTACGCAGCCTGGCTGGTTTTGCTATGAATTTTCAGGTTACTCTTAGCGTCACTGCACCCGTGCAGGAGGTGTTTGCTCAATGCAGCTTTGTTTCAGCGGTGAAAGAGAAAAAAGAGATGGGTAACTCCAGACTGCAGGCACTGATGAAAAGATATGTCGGATGTCAGCGCGAATAGCTTCTGTTTCTCTGAGACAGGGGAGCTTAACCTGAAAGGCCCATCAAATATTTATTGTATGGCACAGGCAAGATGCAGTTCTGGCACATCCATTGTAAAATGCAAGTTAAAACACAAGACAGAAGAAAATGGAGGTAAAATACCCTTATTTTGAAGGTCTCCACTGGATGCTTCCTCTCCTTTCTTTCAAAACTCTTGAGTTACAGGTTATCTCTTCATGGTACCCACCCCTCCTCTACCTCACAGTCTTTCTCCCTGCCCATGTACCAGATGTCTCAAATCACAAAGCCAGCAGCTCCGCCAGCAAGGAACTTGCACCAAGGGCATCTAAAGCAGGTGCTCTCCACACTTCAGCTGCACTTCTCATTTTAAAGGGGTTGTGACATTTCACTGTTCTAACAAAAGGGTCTCTAAAGGCATCAGAAATTGTTCCAAATCCCTGGAGACCTCAGTAAAGTGTTTGCTATGAATGCTCACTCAGGCACTGTCACACAGGAAAGTACTAAACGAGCTCTCTGACAACTGCTTCAGCAAAGGGAATGCAAAAAAACTGCTCCCTGCTCTCAAAATTTTTATAAAAAGCACTTAATCACTACCACTGTACTTGTAGCTAAGTTAATAAAAGCAAGAACGTTAAACAACAACACATAGCATATAGAAGAGAAGAAAAATCAGAATCTCAGCTAGTGGAAATCAGTGCCAGCCCCCTGCCCCCCTGGGTCTCTGGGGAGATGCTCCAGCACAAGACGTGGTCCGCATCAGACCCTGCAACACAACACACTCTGACTTCACACATGCACTGGAATTTAGCCAGACAGCAAATACCCAGAATCCAGGTTTGAAAAGTTAACAAAAAAAAAAAAAAAAAAAAATTAAGGTTTTCCTTTTTGGCATAGCTAAAAGAAACAAAACCACACAGTACGTTCCATTACTTGTAAAGCAGGCAGTCTCCATACTGGTCAGCCAGCTTACGCAATATGTTTCTTCCTTTTTTTAAAGTAAGGACACTGCTTGTGATTTATGGAGAAAAATAAAATTGCTCCAAACTTCTCTCGCTTCTGCAGGAAAGCTTATTTTATGCAGAAAAGATGAAATTGTCCCCCCAAACCACAGAATCACTGGGCAATTTGACTAACAATACAGATCACCTAGAAAAACACAGCTAGCACATTTCGTTTTCCTCCTAACTCAAAACCGGTAACATTTGGACTTTCAATATTTATCCCCAAGTCAGCTCCCTTCTAGACTGAGACCGCTTAAATTTGCATCTCGGACATGTGTGCTTTCCACCAAGCAGCCAGGCTTTGAAGGCAGGAATTAAAAATGACGGCACAGAAGACTGCATGGCATGAGACTTAGGTAATGTAGAGAGAACATCTATTTACCCATCGAAGAATTGGCGCAAAGTTTTTTATCGTAGCAGCTGAATCCTTCCCTTGCCCTCCAGCCATAATTTTTCCCTTTCTCAACGATATCGATTTCTTCATATTTATTTTGCCCCACGTCTCCGCAGAAGAGCCGCCCTTTCCCTTCCTTGGTTTGAGGCTCGCCCCTATCGAAAGAGCAGCGCCACATGTTTCTCACTCCGTACGCATAGATTTCAGGGCGAGCCTTAGGGTCGTTGACAAATGGGTTGTCGGGAGGGATTTGGTACAGAGGCCCGCGGTCGTTGTTGTTCACATCGATCCGCAGCACTTTGCCCAGCAGGGTTGATCTGTATTTGGAGAAGAAAGGAAACAAAAAAAAATAAAGAAATAAAACTAGACCTCGGTTAAACATCAGAGATGTTTTTCTTTTAAAGTCTTGGGTTTCTTTCTTTCTGGTTTGGAAAAAACAAAGCCTTCAGTATCTCTGAAAAAACCAACTATTTCAAGCACATTTGATTTGTCCCAGGCCACCCAACAGCCTTCACTTGTTTCCACGACCCACTGCCCCATGGACGCACACCGGTGGCTTGGAGCTGCCATACAGATGGGTCCACTCTTCCCACACCGCTGATTCCCCCTCTGCTTGTAGAAAACTGGGCTCCGAGCAGACAGCTGGAAAGCCCAGCAAACTATCGCTGCCCACAGGGACAAAAGACGCACCTCGGTAACCTCCCCTCAGGAAACCGCAGTTACACAGGAGGTCTGTATGCCCACGTGTGTCAGTGTCAGTGCCAGCGTTCGGAAAAAAGTGAACCTGAGGACAGAAAATTCCCTCTGATTCACCTCCCCCCATTTCTCTTCTCAACCCAAGGGCAACAGGAGGGACACGCGGTGCACACAAGGTTTTAGGGGCTCTCACTTGTTCTGGGCGTTTCCAAAGGTCCCAAAAGGATCCCCAGCCATGCCTCCATCTCCAGTAAATATATAGAGATACCCATCGTCTCCAAAGAGCAGCTCTCCTCCGTTATGGTTGGAAGCGGGTTCTTCTACTTCCAGGATTATCCTAAGCAAAACCGGGGAGGAGACATTACCTGCTGCACGAGCCCAAAGCAAAGGGCAGAGCAACGTCACGCCGGTGTTGCCCTTGACACATGGAAATGGCTACAGATCAGTGTTGATGCAAATTCATCCACATCCACGTTACTCAGTTTTGCTTGGGCATAACTGATTTTCCAACCTTAGGTAATTCCAACATATTTTCCAGATTACAGAAACACCAAATTAGCAAAATCTGGGAAATCACATGACAGAACATAGTTTTAATTAATTATACTTTTCCTCTGATTCTTCCTTCCTCCTTGTTAAACTTTTTTTTGTTTTTTTTTAAGAAAAGGCATCTCAGCTTAAATCTGCTTGCAAATGGCAAGAGAAAAGACTCCAGTCCATCTGTGCATCTGTACAGCGTTTGGCATAATCCTGATGGGTGCTTTCAAGGCAAACAAAACTTTTCAAACGTTAAGCAATAGTTAAATTCTCAAAGACAGAAGAACCCTTAAATGCTAATTACATACACAGGACTTTATGAGCTTAAAGAGTGGTTAAAAGTAGCCCCACCAACAAACTAACATTTTGACAAAGGTTATTCTAAATCGTACCAACAACCTTTACCCTAATTTGAAAACCTAACTCTCTCTTAGTTTTATCTATTTATTTTATGCATCTGGCATCCCTTTCGTAGTAAGAAAAGGGTGAAACATATAAAAGTATAACTTTATAGAAAGGTAAAGCCACAAATACATGCAGTGGAGATTCCCAGGTACAATAACTGAAGTTTATTTTACTCCAGCTTCTAAAAAAGTCCAGATTTCACACTGACAGTGCCTTTTAATAGCTGCAAATCCTGACAGTAATCACTTATACCACCTCATTTTTAGCATATTTTTTTCTCTTCTGAAATTACTGGTGGTTCACGATGGGATTGTAAACTGTGGGAAGGAACCCAACTATGTAATTTATCTTGTCACTTGCTGCTAAATGGCACCCCCTCTGAGATAAGGTAACTGGGCACGAGCGCCCAGACTCCAGCCAGCAGCAGGATCCGGTGCGGACACACAGGTGAATCCTCCTCAACCTCCCAAAGAAGATGGAAGGAAACACAAGACACGGAGCGAAAACCCGCAGGCAGACAGATGCCCGTCTTCCTGCCGAGGCAACGCACACCACACGTCGGCCTGCGCTCCCTCCCGGGCAGCATCTCGGGGTGAATCAGCGGGAGCCGTGCCTACACAAGCACAGCAGGACCGCAAATTTGTTTTCAGAAGCTTTCGCCGTACTAACCATCAGCTGCATCAGCACACAAAACGTTGCAAACGTAGAGCCTGAGGATTTCTAAACAGGACAGCTCACGGGCCCTGACATCGGTGGGTTTAAGCTCCCGACTTGCTTCCCTGAGGACCGCGTTTAAATTCCCTTTACCTGCCATCTGCGTGCTGCTCACACTGAACTGCTGTCCTCGCTTTATGAACCAGCATCCCCTTTCTATCATCAGGCTATGTGCATTTCTGAGCTAGAATCATCTGCTGCTGATAAAGGGAAAGCCCCCAATATAACCCAGGTAACAAAGCAAAAATCTTAACATTAATATTCAAGGGTCTACTAAAGCAGTGGTCCTATTACGTTGTTCTGCAACAGGTTATAAATCTATAGACTGACTCCACAAACAAACCTCTCATTATCTGGGCATATTAATGTGGATCAGCTGCAGGACCAGACTCAAACAAACAAAATCTCCAATCAAAATGCACTCAGTAATAGCATAGTGGCTTGCACTTTATTTAATTTGTCATTAATTCTGTAGTATCACAGAGTTGAGCTGTCATTCAGATAAAGAAATCTGGGGCAAGATCCATCTTTGGTCTGGTATCACTGTGTTTATACTGATTTTGGAAACCTTTGGCTTTGGAATGAATTTCAGTCATGCTCTGCAGAAGTCTATTTTAAAGGGTAGTAATTACTATGCCAAAAAATACCCAACCAAAAACCAGACACCAAAATACTAACTGTAAATAATGTTTAATCAATGTTCAGTTAAATCTTCTGACATACCAGAACTAAGAAATGTAAATGTTTTATCCCTGAGGACTCACAGGTCATCCACAGAGGACAGGCATTTTCTCGGTCTCAGTAAGCCAGACATAGACATGGACTAACTAGCTACCCCACTGGAATGCAAGAACAATATTAAGCTAAGTAAGTGTCATTCATAGAGCATTTAAAAATGCACAAGCTGCCCTCTGAGATCTTAAAAACATTTGCCAGAGAAACGTGTGTACAATACCTTTCAGAACCATGGTCCAAAGCATTCATGTCAGCAGGAGAAATTCTGAACTCACTGATTCGGATTCTCTCTTCATAACGAACTTCAACTGAATAGTAGACATACACTTTACCATTAAATTTGAATTTAGGATGGAAGACAATACCTAGAAAACCTCTCTCGTCTCCTTCCCAAGGTGAGGTAAGTACAGCTTCGCTGATGTTCAGAAATGGCTTTTCAAGCCTGGATCGATCGGGGAGGTAGGTCCACACCAGGCCAACCTGCTCCGCAACGAAGAACCTGTGGGTGCCATCGTTGGCGTGCACCATCGCTACGGGATTGTGCAGCCCGTTGGCCACCTCCATGAGGCAGAGCTGGAGACAGCCCTCTGCATCGGCAGTCACTAGCCCCAGGTTTTGGTTAAGGTTTTGGTTAGCCAGCAGGTGTGGAAAACAGTAGTCTGTGTCCTCCAAGGACAGGTAGCGGCAGAATTTCGCCATGTTGTTCTCCAGTGCAATTAACTCTTGGTCTGCAGAGAGATATCGAAAAATGGAGCGGCATTCTCGCCACACTTGCAGGCAGTAGTCTTGGCAAAGCCCTGGTATCGTCCGGACGGGGGTGGAGGGATCCTCAGCGTCGTACAAGTGAGCTGCATATGGAGAGCACTCCTAGAGGGAGAGAGAAAAAGTCTCAAGCCATTTCTTGGACCATATCTGAAACAGCTGAGCAGCAATACTTATTGGAGAAATTTCACCTCAATTACAACATATGTTGTGCTTTACTCTGAAGTTATAGTAACAGAGGAAAAGGTCTTAGAAAGGGGGTTTATCTCACCATTCACAGGAATGATCTTCCATATGCCTGGTGAAAGCTGGCTCCCTCATGCTATTACTCATCTATCCCAGACGAAGTACTAACTCAAGAAAACCAGCACTGACACATATCTTGCTACATCACCCTAGTAGACTGTACCAGGGAAAAAGAGACTTTTCTGTCTCGGATGCTCTGACTCTATCTATGAAATAATGAGCAGATTCATCACAGCACAGCAGCAAAACCAAGGAGTTAGCTGAGAAGATTCAGGTCCTACATCTCCAGGCTGAGGAGGGAAAGCAAAAGGTTGGTGGGGCGAAAGCCTGCGACTTCCACACCTCATCTGATAATCCAGGCACGTACTTCAAACACAGACACAATCTACAGGTGGGAAGGAGCAGGATGAGAAAGTGCAGGAGGAGAGGAGAAGCAGACCCACCCTTCATACCACGCAGTGCACCCAGCCCTGGGATGCTATCACTGCATCCACCATCCGTGGTCGGGTCCAGCAGCCTTTGCTGGTGGATCTGTGCCTACAGACAGGTTATATACCTGAAGGGGTGAAATGAATCTCATGATCATGACATGGGTCACCAAGATCTGCGGGGGATACTGAGGCTGCAGGCTTTCAGACAGTGAGCATCAAATGGCCATAATCCAGGCAAGGACCACTGGCAGCGGCCGCAGCTCAATCCTCGTTTATGGAAGGTTGCAGCCTTGGAAATCTACCTAAGGACTGAATTAAGTTCACACAGTTCATTGTGTTCTCCACAGGAACCCCTACAGGCACGTTTTCTTTATGTAAAAAGCCACTGCAATCCAGTAAAAGTGTCTGTAAATTATAAACTGACCAAAGTGACTCGGTTCTGCTTTGCAAGGGCTTTTCCTTGTAATAAGCACACGCTATTTTCCAGTTGTAGTGCATCTTCCCGACATGCATTTCAAAAGTGCTCTCCAAATAATGTAACATGACTCGGTGGAGGCTCAATTATTTTCACAGGGCAGATAAATAACTGAGGCAAGAAGGGTAGGAAGACAAACTATCCTTCTTGAATAAATTCTGCATTTTTTAATTCCTAGATGGCATTTCTTCCAAGCAAAACCAGCTTAATTAAAAAAAAAAAAAAATAGGGAGCTGTTTCTAAATCTATAGGGAGCTATTTCTCCATGCAGATTACAGCACTATTCAATAGCTGAAAATACATAACATCAGAGATACTGAAGTACTTAAATTAGCTGATAAGTACACACAATACTTAATTTTTATTTTATTTTCCGTTACGTACCATAATAAACTGAGAGGCCATATAACAGATCATTAGTGTACAATAAGCTTTCCTCCTGGAATGTCAAGCCATTCATTGCAAAATGAAGGTTATTACGCCTTCAAATGAGCAGCAATTAATGTGGTGAAAAGGAGATTGCGTGTGACACAAAACACTGAAATTAGACGGGCAGATTGGATAACGGCACTCGGCTCGGTTACGTGAGGTGTGCCAGGGACAGTAAGAGCCACAGTAGTTGCCAATGCAGTGGTTATGGCTGAAAATTTGGCCTTAGACAACAAAATTAAACGAGTCAGAAAGGCAGCGTGAAGGCAGGGCTGGACGGGAGCTCAGCCTATTGGTGCCCCTGGAGCTTTCACGTTCAGTGAGAGGAGGCCACAGCTCGAGTACCGGGGTGCACCTGGTTCTCTGAAAGCCTCTTTCAACACAAGCAGCGATCTTAGTTATTCTACAGCAACGCCCTGGCTTTGGCATCGGGATTAAAAACAGCACACAGCTATGGTTTCCCTGTCCCTTTGCTGCTCCAGCTGTTCACCCCAGCCCAGCTGTGGATGACTTCACTCTTCACCACGTTCCTGGTGGCATACGGCTGTTTACAGTGGCAGTACGCTGGCGGTGATGTATAGAGATCTATCACTAGCTAGACAGTACCCAAGCACGTGTCCAGGGTATTTTCCAGACACACGGAGTATTTTTCAACATTTATTCCACAAGAGGAGGAGATCAGGCCTGATGCCTGATCCTGAATTTCCCCACTTCTGAATCAATCGTTGTGGTCCGTCACCCTTCACATCATCTTGACAGATTCACTAACACAAACCACCAAGAAACTCTACACTTGGTTACAGCCCAGTATCACTAATAGATCTCAAGTCTCACTTCCAGATGACACGGTCTGTTAATTCCTTTTAAACTATGATGTGCTCCAAAGGCCAAGGAGACTAATGGGCAGATGATCAGTAACTTCAGTAGGGCTGGAACAAGCTCGCACCATGAAAATAACTCATCAGAAAATAAAACAAGTAACATTAGGACAAGTTAGCCAAATTCACCCTATCTGTTCCAGGAATTCAGAGGCAGATATTCATCTGAGGAATTGCAACAGTCCGAATCTGGACGAACACCCACATCAAACAATGGCTTATTTACAGCTGCCACCAGCCCGCAGGAAGCAACGGGACTCCTCAGGAAAGCGGCTAACTTTCATGTAATCCCTGACCTTCCCCATCCACCTCCATCTGGAAACTCCAGCCTTCAAGCAAGCTGTTCCCCGAGACGCAGAAGGAGGCATCTGCTCTCCCGCAGTTTGGAGTCCTGCAGCCCACCACACAACCATCCACCCCCACACCTGTCCCCTGAGACCTGCTGCCCCCATCAAACTACTCCGGGGTGTCGAGGGCGTGGGGCAGGGAGGGCGATGTCCCACCACAGCCCCACTCTCCCCCACGGCCAAAGGCATCCTCTCAGCCTGCTTCTGGGTGGGGGGGATCCCTGTTTTGAGGCTGGTGGACCATGGGCAGCGCTGAGGGAAGGATGTTTCTGCTCTTCCACAAGGAACAGAAACAGCACCACGTAGCAAATCACAATTTAAGAGAGGGTAGGAATCCTCACCAGAAGCACAAGCCGAGACACTTGTCAAAATAATTTGATCACATTTGAGAGAAATCGTGAATTGTGAGCAGAATGAGACAGAAGTGTGCTGAGTAAGTCACAGAAACCCACTTTTAAGTTCACGTCTAGGATACAGATTGTACATACAATGAATGAACGGAAGCGGAGTGTTCTGGAGCGTTTGCCACTTCCATGTCGTGCTTGCGCAGCCAGAGGTGGTGGTTTGTAGCCACGTCTGGGCTGGTGATGCACTGAGCTCATCAGAACATTTCACTGAATCATTTTTCCCACATTGAAATGTTTCACTGCTTCCGAACAAATTTTCAACGGTCGGGTTTCTGATCTACACGGGAGACTTGCTTCGGGCTTCCAGAGGCAGAAGGAGCGCTTAGCAGGCACTGCTAGCTGGTCTCCTGTCTGCAAATGGACTTGTGGACATCGCTTGCCCCAGGAATATATTCAAAGGGGTTTTGCTTCCAGTAAAATGTGAGAGGAAATAAAAGTCAAATCTCTAGAAGCTGTCATGGAAAAGGACTGTCTCTCCTCACGCCTTCAGGAAAACAAGAGGTACCCTGCAAAATGCTAAGAGCAGGATTTCTGAAAAGCCACTTTGATCCCTTCCGAGCAGACGAGCAGACGAGACTCCGCTGTCTGAATTAATTTAAGATTTACACTTTCACAGCACAGAGGTGACACGGCTCTGTCTCAGGGGCATTTTCAAACACACGAGGCCACGGCTGACGACAGGATCAGACGCTTTGCTCCGCGCACACCATGACCATCCCGTCACCGTATCTGGCCACCGAACACGAACACTGAGAGGAAACTTCCCCTGTGCGGGGCGGTCACCGTGGAGGTTTCTAGGCCACATCCTCAGGCATCACTCTGCACCCGTCGTCAGGACTGTGAGCACCTGGCACATGCTAAAAGCATCTCAGGATGCTGCAACCCGGTACAAAAACCCACCCAGTCCTGTGAGTTGGGTGTAACTAGCAGCAAGTTCTGTGCAGGTTGGTCCCCTCCTGGGTGTCTTCACCAGGTCCAAGGATCGAACCCTGGCAGGGTGAGGGGAGCCTGCAAACTGCCACCGCCCACACACCCACCCCGGAGCACTGCTGCTCAGCAGTCAAAGCAGAACAACATCCCCATTCCTCCTGCAGACACCTGCCAAAGGTGGAGGAGCCCACTGGGAACCCTAACGATGGTCGGTCGCTGCTGACAGTGCCCGGGAGCACGTGTCCAGGCTGCTGCACTATCGCCTGACGCGCCCATACGCAGGGCCCGGGCGTTAACGCCGAGGTCAGTGCGCCGGTGTGGGGGTCCACGTCCCCCCGCTCGGGCTGGGCACTGACCCGCGGCTCGCACACCCCCGGGCTGCCCGACGCCCCCGTGCCCGCGCCGGTGCAGCCCCGCACGGGTGCACGCGGTCGCTCCTCGGCCGATGTGCCCATGTCACGGCTCGGGCACCGCTGCCAGCTCACAGGATCACAGGATGGCGGGGGCTGGAAGGGACCTCTGTGGGTCATCTGGTCCAACCCCCAGCCGAAGCAGGGTCACCTACAGCAGCCTGCGCAGGACCGCGTCCAGGCAGGTCTTGAATATCTCCAGAGAAGGAGA
>Ga0065711_1042347_pt1 | contig 15450 bp, 7 predicted proteins | sample Hoacrofraction12_FD_59098 | JGI IMG/M metagenome (GOLD analysis project Ga0065711, IMG submission 59098) | Hoatzin crop microbial communities from Cojedes, Venezuela - Epithelial fraction 12 v2 (version 2) | ecosystem: Host-associated > Birds > Digestive system > Esophagus > Crop | place... | reverse complement strand
CAAACCAGTTACACTGGAGGGAAAAAAAAAAAAAAAAGAATGGAGCTGACATCAGATTAGTCATAACTACACAACTAATGCTACTGCATTGCTGGCAGTAGCCATTATTATTTGGAGTTCACATTTTCCTCAGAGTTCAAAAATTCTAGCCTAAACATTTAATGAGAGTCTCATGCATTTTTTCCAGTCAGTCAAATGAAACACTTAAATTTTAGCTTCCCTTTGACAAATAGTTTTCAAGAAGAAAATATCACTTCATATTCAATACAAGGTAAATATTTTTCAAGAAATTTAACATTCTGAAGCACCTAAGTACATTTCATATACATTTCTCCTATATAATGTAAAAGACTATTTACATTAAAGAATGCTACTGAATGAAACACACTACAGAGCAACTGCTTGGACTGCACAGCAGCCAAAGCATTCTGCAGCTAAAGATCAAAATCCTAGCCACAAAACGACTGCAGTATGTAGGTTCTTTAAGCCCAGAAGCCAATATATAAACCACTCCTAAATTCTTTTGTACTTTAATCTGCCATCTTCATAACAGCCAGCGGGTTCCAGCCAGGCTAGAAATCCTAATGATTTGTCATAAGCACAGTATCAGTTCAAACACCTACTCAAGGTCATTTGCATTCTACTGTGTGGTCAAGGTACAAATGTTTCTTCCAAAAGAACTCTCTGATTTTGAAACAGAGTCAGTTCCAAATGGTTATCTCCGATATTTAACTTGTTACTATTTTCAGTCCATTTTTAGTGAATTTGTCTTATTCTCCTTTCGCATGTTTTGCTGTTGATGAAAAACAATGTTTACGGTGGGGAAAGGTGACTGCACAGAAAGCAATAGTAGCACAGAATACCACTGAAGGAATAAATTCTATATATTAAATTATCAGCATTTTAGGTATTACACCTAGAGGTGCCTATGCACTTTTAAATGGAAGATTACTATAGTAACAGCATTTTTATTAACTAGATTAACAAATAAAACACTTATTTCTGATAGTTGGGAATATTCAAACAAGATTATTTCTAAACGTTTGAGAAAAGACATAATGTCTGCTTGAGATTTAGAACAGAAAGATCTACACAGCATTTAAATTACATAATCATAGCGTTTGAAAGTCAACTGCCAGCCTTAACTAGAAAACCCCACAACGATTTCAGTTCTGAGTTATATAACACCTACCCATAAACAAAGCAGAACAAATAATTCTTGAAATGAAGTCCTATTCTGAGAATATTCAGATGCCTCCAATTTGACAATTCTATGTGCAATACCATGCAAGTCTTCCACATTATTTTATTTTTCCTCAGAAATACGTTCCACCATAGCTTTCAAATCTTAAAAACAAAATGTTGATAGAAACTGCCTAGATTTCACTGATAATAAAAGTAGAATCACTGCAGAGTTTAATACCAAGTATCAGGTGAACCAAACATTTTACTTGACAAGAACTATTACAGAAGCTCACCACAGTACCTTGTCTACATGGAAAATTAAATCCAGTTCACAGACATTTTCAAAACATTTGTCTAGGGTTTCCACAAACACCTGCAAAGAGCAAAAAAAAGCCAGAGGTCAAGCTTTAACAGAAACTCCATAGTTCTATTAGGTGTGAGGTTAACAAAAGTAAATACAGAAAAAAAACACTGGGCAGATATGAAGGCATTAAAAGCACGTACAGAAAATAAATGGTTAACATTATTATGGCAACAGTATGTTATCTCTAGAGGGCAAAACTGTACGCACAAGTCAGCGTATGTTATAACTGCTAAAATTCACACAGTTTTACACAACAGTCGCATCTTGAAAAAACAGTCACATCATCTGTGCTACAATTTTCTCAGCTGTGATTCAAAACATTCCTTCCATTTCATTAGAACCCAATTATTAAGCAAAAATCAGCTAGTTTTTTTCATTATTACTATTATTTTTAGCAATACATTGCAGGCATCTCCCAGTCAACCAGACTACCAACACCTCTGCCACACAGACACATGGGCAATGCAAACTGTCAGCATCACACAAGCTTTTCAGCATTATGGCTTCCAGCAACAGTACAGCAGCTTTCACCTGGTTTAGACATGCTGAATTCATTACAAACCAAGAAAAAAGGTAGCCATCTTAATGTTACACCTGCTAATCCTGTCAGGTATACCACCACATAAATTTATAAAAGTCTGTACCCAGGCAAATAAATTTTAGATTCAGGGAGGAGTTAAGCGCGCAAAGCAGAGAAGTCTAAGCAGCTGCTGAAGCCCAGCCACTGATGATCTCTGCTGGATATGGAGTGTAGGTTACCCTGCTCTGGGTAGTCCTGTAACAGGTTCCTTTGTCCTCCCGTTAGCCAGTTTTGGTACACTAAGAGCATCCCAACCCCGATTTAGGCCAGATAATGAAAAGATGACTGTACTTGTACTCCCAAAGCTCCTGATTGCCAATAACCATATGCTTGTGGTAAGTGCCGACAGATTCCAGTTTTATAGAGTTATAAGCACAATTCCTTTTATGCAAGGGATAACTCCTACTGCTTAGATGTGTCAAGACCTCTAAGTCAAACATATGCTTGAGTTTGAGAACTTAGGGTCCTCAAAATTAAAAAGAATTTCTGTAAGAATTTATAGCTCATTTATAATGACTAGTAAATAGCTGCAACTTGTAGGAAATTTTAATCTCAGTTTTGTATGTTTCAAGGCCATTCTGTCACAATATGCCTCTAATATGTTGTCACTGTATGTAAATTTGGTTTTTTTCAACTTTAAACTCAAACCCTAAAGCAGCAATATGGAAGAAGTTAAACACCTGGTTTTGATCCATTCTCTTTCCAACATGGTTTATGAATCCCATCTTAGTCTTTGAGAGGAACCAGATTTCTAACTGCGTAGACCCAGAGAAATGGGAATGAGAAGGCATGTTTTACTGACAAAAATAAAGCGGATAAAAGGCATGCCTCTACAGACACATATATATGTCTACAGAATCAGTAAAACATGTCTACTTGACAGCAGCCATTTCCAGTTATCTAACTTAAGAAAGATTACTTTTACATCTGAATCACCAGTCTCAGATCCTGCTTACACTATAAAAGAGGATCACATGCCACTGTTGCTATTAGTACTATTACCAATCTGCATTTTAAAGTCAAACGACATCTAACTGATGTTCCCTACTTTAGAACACGGATTATTCTTTAATGCCAAAATACCAATTCATACCCTAAACTAGAAACATTTCCACAGGTAGACTCAAGACAGTAAGGTTCACCAACAACAGTTAACTAAGTAAACGAATACGCGTCTGTTAAATTATACTGAAGCTAGTGAAGCAGCTTTCTTTTTCCTTAAAGTAGTTGTTAATTTGTTGTGATGTCTTCTATAAAGAAGGGATGCAAGCAAACAAAAAAACTTAGATGTTGCACAGAACAAACCACACAGTTCACAACTGTGTGCAGCAAGACAAATGACCAGAGACGTTCTCTTACTTTCCTTGTACCTTAGCAGAATGTGGTTACAAGGACAGTGCTGTTTGATCTTAGCTGCAGGGAAAAGATTGGAAATAGAGTGTAAATGTAACCTTTATCCAAAGGTTTTAGTTACAAGAGCTAACATTTTTACACGGTTTTTGAAAGAGAAGAAAATAATCCTCACATACATCACCAAATTTGCACAAGAATTTACATACTCTTTGACATCCATCTAGTTCCTTGGAAAACCAAGGGACACATTAAAAACAAAAACTCAAAAATCCTCAAAAAAGGCCCCCACAGATCTGTGTATTTAGTAGCAGTATGTATGCCCACACATGGACAATGCCAAAGTTTTCTCTTTGTGACCTTCTTGCAGTAAGGAGGGCTTCCCCTAGCACAACACTTGATTCATAGTTATAACGGTTACTTTTAAACCTTTACCTGTTACATAGTGACAACACCACACACTGAATAAACTCACAAATACTTCTGCTTGCAATGCATGACCTGTAACATACACCAAACATTTCTTAATCCAATGGAAATCAGCTGGCACTGAGTATTCTTCACAGACATTTGTCACCAGCTAGGGATTTCTCATGAAGACTTCCTCAATTTTCCATTCATGATGGAGAGTTAATGCCAGCACTGACAATGTATATATCTCTTATGAATAACTGGTCTTTAAAAGAATTAGTCTAAAAGGTAAACTAGATTTTTTACACTAACATTCCTTGACCTACTTTAAGACACCTGCAGATAATCAATACGACAAATAAAATTAGAGACACTTCCGTCATAATTTTACTAGGGAGTCAACTGAATCACACACTATGGCAAGCAGTGATAGAATTTAAGTACTCCAGTAATTACTTCAGATGCTGCAGACTTGTAGATCAAAATTCGGGACACACACGTACACACAGTTCAAATGCACCTTGTGATGTTATTGGAAAAGAAACATAAATAGAGTCAAACAGCAGGAAAATCAGGATGTATCACAATGAAATACTAGCTCCCCCTTGTGCCTCATTTCTGACATCATAATCTTTTACAATTCAAAGAAAAACCTATGTACGTCTCCATGCAAATAAACAGGAAAAAAAAAAGTAAAAAACCCGCATCTTTCTTTTGTAGTAAATATACTTTAATAAAGCCAGATACACACCTGGAGAGTAAAGCCTATGAATCAAAACACCAAATTGTTATCAGACATATACAAGCCAGGAGCTCCCTATACTCAGTAGTATGTCAAAACATAAAACATCAAATTTACCATGAAGGGCTCACTTTTTAATTAGGCAAATAAGACAACAAAGGAATAAAACATACAACTAATATTGAGAAGATAATAAGGCTAGCAGAAAAATCAGAACACCTAATCAAGTAAATGCATCTGATGCTAAATAATGTCAAATACTAACAAAAGCAGGTACAAAAATGAAGTAAAAACAACAGGAGTAACTCATATCAAGAGTATCCCATCCTTTCTCCTAGATTAAACATCAGTGGTAAACCTTAAGACAGAATTAATTCAATCTGCCCATGGAGAGTCCTCTCTTTCACTGCTTTTGACTGTTCAAATGTTACTTGAGACTTCAAGTAGTTTAGAACATAATACTCTGACCACATAGCCAGTTCTCCATAGACAAGATGGGGTTTCTCTTCTGCTTTACAGGTCACCTTTAATACGTCATCATTCACATATCATTGCAAGCACACAGAATCAACTACAGTGTTTCCACAGCCTTTCTAACTGGGAAATCCTTGGAGCAGCCACTGCATTTTCCCACACTTGCACTGACATCCCAGTTTTCTTTCAATAATTCTTCTTTTTTAAACTATTCATAGATTATTCAGACAATGCCAAGATTACAGTGTAAGGGAAGGACTGTACAAGTCCTGCTGATTAGTCAAAACAGAAGTGTGCTAGGTCTTTCAGGCAGACCTACCAATAGACTTTTTGCATTACCAATAAAGCCTTTTAGGTCAAAATGTTCTTTTTCTTAATTCCTGCTCTTTACTCTCCACTCAACTCTAAAATAAACTAATAGTGTTAACTGAGAACTAGTTAGGGATTTTTCTGCTAAAACAGGTATGCCAGTCTTATGCCTCTCCCTTTTTAATTATCATCCTGACCAAAGATGCTTTTATGCTTTATCTTTAAGAACTAAGAAAAACATCTTTCACGAACTGGACTGCATTTCCCATATACATCTTACTGAAAAACATAATCTTGCAAGGCAACATACAACTTTTCATCAAAGACTGATCTCACAGATTTGGCTGTTTACTGAATCAACATGTCTTGGAAATACAGCAATGGGCTAAAATCCTCAAAAATGCTTAGAGCTGACATAGGTCTTTAGGTCCTTATGATAGTTAGGTACCATTGTAAACGTCACTTGATTTTTCCCCACATCAGTCTACAGCTAGTTACGTTTTTGTATATGTTTTATTTACATGCATTATAACCTTACATATATGGGCTAACAAGAAGAGTCTGAAATGGCTACCACTCATGACACAATCTACACTGAATCCAAAAGACTGCAAAACCTACCAAGCACAGCAAAAATGCTGACCTGTCTCCTATCCAATTAATCACAAACAATAAACAGAATCCTGTATCTATATTTTAAAAAAAGAGAGAAAATGGACAAAAATTAACAATATGAATCTGCCTGAGGTGTTCAAACACATCTAGTTTGTTTGTTTAAAACACATCTGAGGCAGAGTCTATGATTTGTAACACATACGATGCATTCATTAAGCCTGAGCCAAGCAGACTTACCTGTGAAACAGCTCAGACCCAACAGCGATAGAAGTGGCCTTCACAGAAGTATCTTAAGTATTCCAACAAAAATTTTATGCTGAAGAGACCTGCAGACTGTCATATGCAATCCCATCTACTATAGATTTATTCAGTTTAAAGACAGAAAACTCTTAAGTGCTGGACTGAGCTCTAGGTTCATTTCATCAGTTTATTTTCATGACATGATGAACTGGCCCTCTGCACAACTACTTAATTAAACAATTCACTACATGTACAATTCATAACAAACTCCATGTGGCTTACTTTTACCTGTGTTGCCTCTGAACTACAGCAAAGAAAGATGTATGAAAATTGTTCAACACTTTGCATCAAAAAAGCAGACAAAGCTTATTTGCTTGAGAAGATGTGTGTGTGTATATACTGCCAGCCTGGATTGGATGTGGGGTTGAGATGTAATAATAAACTTTCTGAGGGCGCTTTTCCAGTATTAGATACATTTAATTACGATTGCTGTTGCTAAGAGGATTAAACAGATCCTTCTTGTGAACCAGACTGGAAACAAAAAATGTTTAATTAATCTCTGTATGCTTTCCACCATGATCAAATGGTTGAATTACAATGATCTAGAGAAATGGGAACACTGAACAGCTGCAAGTGCTGTGGTGAAACTGTATTTATAAACAAAATCACACCGATCAGAAAAAAGTAAAGTATTTCTATAAATAGAAATAGCGTTTCTATTATTTCTGCTTCCTTCAAGTAATTACACTGGCATGTAATTAAACAGCAGGGTGTAATGGAAAAGACATGAAACAGACTGAGAGATTGAAATGCAAAGTAATTCTGGCACAAGAAGCAACACAATTTAGAGAGAAGTTTAAGATCTCCCTAACTCAGAGAGCTTGAGGGCTACAGAAATACGGGTAGTAGTAAGCTCAAGCAATTTGCTTCATCACCTTAAAGTAAAATTTAGGTTACACTTTGTAATTGGAAATAACTGGAAGCTGCTGATGTGACAATTTTAATACACTGTAATGAATAAAATCTTAGTTGAACTTGCTTAGTGGCCCTGTAAAATAGAACAGGTCAGATCGACTGACCTAGATAGTCTTTCCTATCCTTATTATCTTATTAAACATAAGATATTTATAATGTCCACTTTATCTGAAAAACATCCCTACGTCGCATAAAATACTAACAGTCTTCTCACTTCATAAATATTTTAGGACTTCCAAATAAGACCACACACTATGCAAGAAGCAACTAAACAACTCTACAACAAACTGCTAAGACAGGTAAGGCCATTGTACACCTCACTTGGTAACTGGCACTGTTCAGATACTGCAGAATGTTTCTGTGACCAAAGATGATATACGGATCTAGAGAAAGAGTTTCCTTCCCTGCCACCCACACAGCCACTCGGAAGGACAATTTGGATCTACTGTCCAGAAGAACACTAAACACTGAGGAGCTGTTCTGAACACTAATAGGTGACTATGAGAAGCTATCTAGCTCCAAGAAAGGTCTGCAGGGAATTGTGAGGCCTTGAAGGCTCACAGTGCTTTCTGCAGTGAAATAACTAATCAATACAGGCCATGTCCCGGGATTTTACTTAGGTAATACATCAGTGCTTTCGATGTGCAAGCTTTTGAAAGGCTTAACAGTGAATCATAAATACATATATATATATATATAAAAGATCCTTTTCATGTACAACATACATTACTTCATGGTGTGAAACTGGTTTTTGCCACGTAACTACACTAAAAATCATCAGTGAAATTGTTTATGTAAAAATTTTAAGTTGAAAAATCACTGATGTAGTCAGAATTCTCTTGACATAAGAGTGTTCATATTACCAGACACAATTTTTGCTGCTGAGTTGGTACAGACTTATTTAACGCTTTAAATCATACATGCTGCATTGGGAGCCTTGCAGAAGACACTGTATTTGAAGCATCAGTGATCTTGAACAGGCCACGTCTGCTCCACTGGGTTTGAGAAGCCTGTATCTTATTAATGTAATCTATAACTTCTAATGTCTTTGGGAAAGATAAACTGTAGCTGAATCAAGGAGCTGAATATATCGATCCTCACCAAGAGAACACTGCATGTTTAGGAGATAGTGATCCACATAACCTGCCTAGGCACAGGCCTGTGCTGCCCAAATTCCTTGGCTGCAGGACAAACTCAGCCAACTCAGTGCACCAGAGGAGCCTCCAGGCAGCTCCCACTTTGTACTGGTGATTACACAAACTGCACAGCCTTGCCTGTATCTCAAAGTGCAGCAACAAGTTCTCATGAGAACATTCTTTAGGAACAGAGTTGTTTTCTTGTGAGGAAATTATATAATAGCTCAAAGGTCCAAAAAAGGGAGAGCTTCTCCCCGTGGACAGGATCTGCCCTGCACAGCGCACTGTGGGAAAATCCACCCAGGCTCCATTGGATGCTACATGAACACAGGATGCCCAGCATCTGAAGGCATGTACGATTTACAATTGTTGGGGGAACCACAGCCATGTGATGAGCCCTCCAGATACACTGAGCCTGACTCTTGATAGCCGGTAATGGAGCAGGCATCAAAGTCACAATGAGGCCTGCACTAACTGTGATTAGCAAGAAAAACAAGACCTTGAGGAGCAGTTTGATGCGTGTGATCAATAGCATCTCACGAATCAGAGACTGAGAAGTACGTGTGAACAGCGCGTGGACAGTGCATGCGTCCAATCACGTTAGAGCTATCGCGTGGCAAGGAACTATATAAACACGGGTTTGTAACACAATAAACTGGCTTTGATCGTATGACGAGTCCTTAATCCCGCTGCGACATACAATCTATATTCCTCTTCTTATTCCGTTTCACTAAACAGTTATCTTATCAAGCCATTCTGTTGTCAAGCCTTTCTTATTGAGATCCAGAAAGAACCTCTACCAGCTCTCCTTCTGCTCATCTCTCCCTACCCACCTGGTGCAGAACAGAGGCGTAGGGCAGCATTTGGAGTCATTTTCTAAGGTGTATCTGACCAAAAGCTCATAAGCCACAAGGAAAGCTTCATCCAAAGAGGTTTTGGATGTCTTAATCCATTATATACTTGTAGTGAATACATGTATATGTATGTCTGTGTGTGTGTATACACACACGCCCAGAACTTCATGTATGAAGGTTCTCATAATCTGAACTTGTCAAGCAAATGTCTGAGCTACACAGCTCTCACCTGCAACGAAAACAAGACCCTGAAAAGCTGCAGCAAAAAATAGCTGCTGATTGTTCAGCATGTTCCAAACAAACAGTTTCCTTACTTTCTCATCAACTTGGGAAACAACTTTTTCAAATTGTTTCCAGAAAACTGCAAACAATCTAAAAGCAATACTCAGCACTTTGAGTGTGTTCACAGTAAGCAAGCCACATTCACTTCCAAATATTACTGAAAAAGACACAGCTAAATACTGAAGTTCTAAGGTACTCAGAAGTAGAATTCCACTTACTAAAAAAACAAAGCAGCAAAAGCAACTTACTTGTATGAGGTCTAAAATGCCAAGCTCACTTTCTGAAGAATCCACACAGAAGACAAAATACAAGGTGGCATAGTGTCGGTAAATTAGTTTGTTATCAGATCCACCTATTAATCTAAGCAGGAAAGAAAACAGGAAAGGTTAATCAGCATCTCAGGATAAGATGGGCAAATCCCCACAGTTATTTCAGTTAACAGGAGGCCTATTGTTAATGGCTGGCTGAAGCCCTCCCAAATCCAACTGTATCACAACTTTCATTGTTTTATATAATTACAATGGAAGAATACTAACTACCACGACAGCCCAAGTTATATTTACCACACAAGCAGAGTTATTGTTATCCATATGAATAATAATTACACCAACATATGCACCTTTTTCTTAAAATAAATTCAAACAACTCATGCAGTTTCATCAGAAAATGGGCATGAAATTTCTATTACACAGTAGTGGGCATTGTACAGGGATTAATCTGCTTTACCGATTAACAGAGCATATGCCTATGAATCCTTCTCTGCCCTCCTCAGAGGAGCATCAACAGAAAAAGAAAACTATAATGCAGACAGGCATTTGGCTTACAGAAAAAGCCTTAAATTGGGTTTATGGCCCACTTAATAACTAAGAACATGTAACACTTCTGCTACAAAATGTTTGTTATCTTGAGAGATACGACTGTACTACAACCAATAGTTTGTGGTGCAATGTTAAAGTCACAGAAGCAGTTAAATTTTTGTGGATCCACTAATCATCACGTTACTGAACAAGAAGACAAGAGGTCTAAACAGGTATTTCCTTCCACTTTCCTGCTATAGCCTTTCCAAAGAAGGTACGTAAATCATGAGAAGAGATGTTCTTCAGATCATTGACATCTGCTTTGAGCAGCAGGAGTCTCGCTCAAATAGAAATGACAATATTTCATAGTCTGAATCCACATGGCTATGAACATCATAATTCTCCCCTAATTCTCTACCAGAACTGAATCTCCTATTCGGTGTATCGTAACTCATTCCTTTAGTTTCTGTCTTTGTCATAGGGAAAGAATAGTAGGTCCCTTTTGCTTACACACATTGCTTTGCATTAATGCTTGGGTGGGGGGAGGAGGAAGACTTTGTTCCTGAAAAGAACAAACTACGTTTAAGAAATATCAGTCAAAAATATTACAAACAAATACAAAAGTGGAAGGAAACAGCAATTCAAGTTTCCTCTTCTGTGCTTTATTTATCCATTTTTTTCAAATAGTTCACTACACAGAATTAGTATACATAAACTGTTGAGGCCTTTGGGTAAACTGCAAACTATAAAGTGATTCCTGTGCTGGGGAAAAAATACTGAAAAAATACATTGAAAAGGTAACTCTGGAACTCAGCAGTAAGAGCAAAGCCAGAATTGTGCCCTCTGTCTCAGCTTCTTTCTGTTGCACAGATGTGCTTTTTTTAGAAGGCTCAAAACAGCTTCTGACTTTCACTTACAGAGCTCAAGACAGAATGTTTCCAACTTGAAATCATGGCCAAGAACCTAACAACAGAATCATTGATTGAGTAGCTGGAAGAGAACAATTTTAGTTTAAAAAATAACAAAGCTTAAGAAGTAAGAAAACATCTGGATCAGGAAAAAGACATCATAGCCAACATGGTACAAGTAGCATTTAACTGACTCTGTACACAGAAGATTTCAGCATTAACATGCTAACTTTCAGTAATCAGAAATTTCTATAATTACAATATTTAACAGGCTATGACAGTCTCTATGTTTAGACTCAAGATCATGAGCTTACTCCATCAATTATGACCCCTTTTCCTACAAGGTGGCTTTTTATCTATTTACTCTTGATGACTAATTTCTCAAAATAAACAGCTTTTCCATTTCAGAATTTCTTCTCCAACTAAACCAAGATCACACTAAAAAAATAACTGAGATGATTCAAGCAAGAATATTTTGTGTCTGTCTTCTAGTGACAGAAGACGTAAGTCTGCCTTTCCTCCTACCTTACTCCACCTATATTAATAAAAAATCTTGGTTGAACCTGCATTAGTTAGCACATCTAAAGCTATTTTTTTCTTCCTAGTTTAAATAGCAAGCCTGAACCCTGATGAAAAGGCTGAGGAATCCTACTATCAGAGGCTGTCCACTCAAACTGTAGATGCCCAAGCCAAACCACCAGCTAGAAAATACGTCAGTTTTCTCAGTGGGTATGACAAATGCCAACGCCTCTTCAAAAGAGGCCAGAAATCTTTAGCTTGATTATACTGAAACTGGTTAGGGATCATCTGCCTGTTTCTTCCCCATCTTCAGTCTGAAACAATTATAGCACTAGATATGGCACTGTGTCAGTTACAGCACTAGAAAAAAATTAGTTTTATTGCCTAACTCGTTTTGATACATATATATCTATGTATGCTTCAGTTAGTAAAGAATATGTATACCTGGTGCAACATGATCTTATTCTTTGTGTATTAGAACATCTCAAGTGATATGTTATTTACATTACAACCATAAAAATTTATATTATGATCAGCAGTAATAACATTTGCTAGCCAATAAGTATCGGGGATTTATTTCAAACTTGATACTTACAATCCTCCTTCTAGGAAATTACAGACATTTTCATCACGTTTTGAAACTAAATGGAAAGTTTCTCTGATAATTTGTTGTTGCGTGTCTTCACTCTATGGAAGAAAACATATTTTTCTATCAAGCTAAAATGAATTAATTAACAATGCACAGCACACAGCTAATAAATATAACACAAAGTGTATCAGCACCCTCAAACTACCTACTTCTGAAGGCTTAAATGTGCCATTTAACAAGCTCCATATTGCTTCTGTTATTTCAACACAAAAAGACATTTTTACAAGTTAAGTTGCAGAAGAATACACTACTGGAAAAATACTGTTAACAAAGTGATTGTTTTTAAGAAATTTCTAATTTAAAAAAATCTAAAAATAGTTTCTTCAAGTAAACAGGAAGTTTTTCTCAAGTATTTTGAATTTTTTATATCTCCACTGTAGCCTGAACAGCTCCAGACATGCTTTGAAACTACTTCCGCCCATGAACAGTGTGGGAAACAGTCTCAAAAGCTTGAAGAGGGTGGGGAAGGTAGAAGTCCCACAATACGTAACTCTTTCAGAGATAGCTTAGAATACAATGGCATCAAGAGCAACAGGTTGTCCTAAGCCATTAACTTTCCTTCTAGAGGATCAGAATCATCACTTTCGAGTCTGAATTTGCTTGACCCTTCTTCAGTCCCCACTGCGACTCCATCATTCCCACACACTTCTTTTGCTACCCTTCTGTAAGCATGAGCCCATTTTTAAGAAGATTATACTTCCATAGTCAAAAAATCTAGACACAGTTCCTAAAATTCTGCACGTTTTACAGCACAGAACCCCAAGGTTATCAAGCATAGATAGCCCCCATCCCTGTAAGTCATCATTTGAAACCATTACATGAACAAACACTCTAAGCAAACCTGGTGCACATACCTCAAAAGTGATTTCAGCCACAACAGTACAGTACCCTGCATGACTGCTAAGCAAACAAAGCCTGGAAGCAGTGTGGTTTGCATCCATCACCTTAAAACCATCTGTTACTTTACAAACAACTTCTAGAATCCACAAAGATACTAGCAAAAAGCTCCGGCAGAATTAAATTGCTCCATAGAACACAGAACAACTGCAGGTTCCTCTGTTTCTGTAGCTTGTGCTCCTTAAATTGCACCTGCCGTACACTGCTGCAGTTAACTTCCCCTATATTTTCTATGGCAGCAGGAAAGAGACAATGTGTCTTTTTTCCTTGAGAAACTCAGATACTGAGTATTTAAAACAACCTCTCTTTTCAGAATCTGCCCTTCTTCACAAAGTTGTTCTGAAACTTACTTTTAACTTTGAAATTATGGCCACAGGTCATATCTATATTGTGAAACATAAAACCACGGGCACACATGTCTTTCTATTTAATTGCCGTGAATTATTATTTTGCTACCTAATTGCAAAAGATTAACTACTTCATTTTATGCAGTGGAAACTCTTTCCATTTTCATATATATCCAGGGAAAACTTTCACATGCTTTGTAAGTTTTGGTATCACGAAGCAAACAAATGCCTCTTCCACAGATATGACCACGTTAATCTCTCTAGAAAGCAGGAGATGCTTCCACTTGTAGAAAAAAAACAGATTTGCCTCCAGTACTGGTTCAATCAATGTTAAAGTATGTGTTAAGTTTCAAAAAGTCCATAAACAAACCTGTCTGGCTGAAGTCACACATAAAAAGATAATCAAGCTTTAGGGAAATTACCTAGTTGTGTAATTTCTTAGTTTAATTTGCTATTCACATTTTCAAAATTTCAAGGTGTTCAGTCTACACAGATATACTACCCTACTTTAAGCATCGAGAATTTGTTCTTATTCCAGTTATGAAAGTAGTGGAGCAGAGTGGAGTTGGGTAGAAATATCTGGTATCCTCCTATCATTCACCCCTCTCCTTCCTCTGCTTCTTCTCTCTCTCAGGACTTTGATTACACAACAGTAACGTAAGACACAAAAAGGTAATTACACTTGAATGAAAAATGAGAATGGAAGTCAACTGTTTCACACTGTTGCAAGCTGTGTATACATTTCACAAGTCTTTCATCTACCTGTTTAACTGTCACCTCCACACTGACAGGAAAAAAAGAAAGGGAAAAAAACCACTCCTTTAGCAAGTTACTGTAGCTCTGTAATGGAAGTTATCAAGAACAGAGTGGGGATGCACAAAAGGGGAATGCTTATCAATACATACAGGTGAGAATATTCCATTTTCATTTTTAACTTAGAAAAGGTAAACGAAAGACATCTGCTTGGTCACCCTGAACTGATGAGATAGAAGATTCACAAACATATATTAGAATTTCTCAGCACTGCATTTCTCAGGAGAAGGGATCAAATTCCGTCATCCATAGCAATGACCTGTATCAGTCACACTACTTTAACTGAAGGTCTGACACTGCAGACTGAAGTGTCACAACCATCGTTTCTGCTCCGAGATGCAGAAGTAAGATACATCCCTTCCAATAAAGTTAAATACGACTTCTGTAACAGCCAGAATTGTAAGTGGCCACAAATCGAAGTAAGCAACAGCACTACTGACAAGCATATTTTGTTTACGTAATTGTGGGAAGTATCAGTTGTTCTCTCGTGTTTCAATGCCCAAGGTCAGCCCAAGCAGAGCTTAGCCTATTTGCGAGCAAATACAGAACACAATCAAAACATTACATTAAAATCGCTCATCCTTGAATCAAGTCAATTGTCTCCACACTGTTTCTTAATTCTCCGCGGCTGCACTTTCCCTCCGTTCAGCTCCAGCGCTTGTGCTGCGTTTTCAGAGCCACTTTGCTACTTGCCTGCTCCAACATACAAAAACATAATCCTCCATTTCGTTCCACTTCTTTCTCATGTCAACTGTATTTCATAAAAAATTTCAGCGCTCCGAAAGTTTCCAAAGGAAAAGCCTCCGCTTACCGAAACCCGCGAGTCCCACAAAACCCACCTTTCCGGCCCTGACACCCGGGGGCCGCAGCGCGGAGACGGGCAGCGCTAGACCAGAGAGCCCGGCCGCAAGGCACGGCAGAGCTCAGCCCAGCCCCGAGGGCCGCCGAACGGGACACCCCCCCTACCCTCCCCCAAGCCTCAACCTCGCCACCACTCAAGGGC
>Ga0065711_1042346_pt1 | contig 15450 bp, 9 predicted proteins | sample Hoacrofraction12_FD_59098 | JGI IMG/M metagenome (GOLD analysis project Ga0065711, IMG submission 59098) | Hoatzin crop microbial communities from Cojedes, Venezuela - Epithelial fraction 12 v2 (version 2) | ecosystem: Host-associated > Birds > Digestive system > Esophagus > Crop | place... | reverse complement strand
GGGGGGGGGGAAGAGCAAACTCCCGTCTTCTTAATTTTGATTCGTGTCCTTTTTTCATTTCATGTATTTTTAAAGTAAGTTCAATAGCTCGTCCTCGATAGAGTTAAAAACATAAAAGACCAGATTTAAAGCACTCGGTAGTTTAAATGGGAAACCACATGCTTACTAGCGGGCTGGTGTCAGCTCATTTTTCCAGTCCTTGAAATCCTGTGACGGCCTCAGGCCAGCGGCCCTTTGGCACGCGTGATCCCTCTCCTCGGGCGCCGGAACGGTTTCCCTTTGAGTTGCATGGCTCAAGGTTGATGTCTTTCAGGTGACCAGCACCTGCTCTCGGGTACATTGCAGAACATTGAAATCCTTTATTGGGTGTTTGGTAATTTCATCCAGCCCCTCAAAGTGCATGCACTGAAAGTACGCTTTTTTAACAGGTGTATTTCTCCTATTTCTCAGAGTTCTGTTGTAGCCCATATATGCACTTTGGGTTGGTAGCAGGCACAGAGTTTGGTAAATGGCTGAGGACTGTGTTACAAACCATGAATGTCTTGTGCTCGCTCTGGTATGCAAGAAACAAGGAGGTGCTTTAAGAGTAACTTTAGTTTCCTTGTGGTTTTTTTGTTTTTACTGCCTTTTTTCAAAGGGTTGCAGGTACAGTGGGGTCTGGTTCCACAGTGCAAACTCTGAGCAAGTGTGCTTCTCTCCAGAGTTGGTTTTAATTCTGTGATAATTTAATTACATAAAAGTTCTCATTAACGTTTTACCTCTTTGTTAATAGCAAGAAACTGCTGTCTGCTAGGGACTTTTCAGGTACAGTACAGTGGGCATTACATGAGGTTTATCATTTTTTAGGCGTCTGGAGTAAAGTGTTTTTAGCATCTTGGAGAAGCATTAAAAGCACTCCGAGATGCTGAGGCTTGAGCTCTTGTTCCTGTCATTCTAGGAGGAACCAGTTTGCTTTTTTTCCCCAAGAACTTAGTTCATTTTCTCTTGTGTTTTTTCCCCACTCGTTGGGCACTTTCCTCCAGCTGCCTTGGCCGCCTTGCCGATACAGGCATTTCGGAGGGAAGAAGGGATCTAAATCCCTGTTGTTTTGTTAAACAACCAAAAGGGTGTTGCAGCTAGCTTCTAAACTGAGTGTAAATATGACTCTGTCTATTTACAATCCCCAGAAATGTAATCTTGCACTTAAACCCAGAATGTAGTCTTGCACTTAGCCGTGTTTTCAGAGCCTTGGGCAATGTAAAAGCGATGCTGCTCCACTCGGCTGCTCCTCCAGCGTATTCCTCAGGCAGTTGATACAGGGACAAGTTGATTTCCATTTCAACTTGCACGACACAAAAATCAAGTTCAAAATGCCGAATAGGTTGCAAACAGTACATGAAGGAGGAAGTGTCTTGAATGTATTGCATGGGCACAACAGTTCTGAAGTGTGACTGTACTTGCTTGAGATTCGCTGTCACAAAAATACGCGTTTCTGTGATCCCGCTTTACTGAACCACTCGTCAGAGAGTGCTTTGGTTGGAGTGGGCTTTCATTTCCTAGATCGGACCAGAATGAGTAGGTGTAGTATCCCAAGCATCGCGATGAACTGAGAACTTGGATGTGGCAGCGTATCTTGAAAACCGATTTTGGTTTTATAGCTACTTTTCTTTCTAAATGGAAACGTAAAAGCCTCATTTAATGCTCTTAAATGTTTGAGGGTAAAATCCAGGATTTCTGGATTGTTGTCCTTCAGCGTGAATGTAATAGATGGCAGAATTCAGCTGTTCATCTTCCTATTAACAATGAGAATTTTTCGAAATGACACCGATAACGCAAAGAAGTATGTGTTTTAGAAGATACAGCGTATTTACCACTTATTGCAAAGAATGTCTGTTTTAATTGGAGCAGGTGTCTGTTGTGTGTCAGCGGGTGATCAGCACTGCTGCGGACTCACTTGAAAGGCCGCTTGCATTTAGAGTGAGTTTTCTTGTTGCATCTGACAGGAGTCACTCACGAGCGCAGGAGTTTTAAAGGAAAGAAACTTGAACCGCTGGGAATTCCAATCTGCCCTAAACCAAAAAAAAAAAAAAAAAGCACTAATGTTGTTTGTGTTCAACACTTAAACTTACCGAGAGCAGTGTTTGTTACGCTGATACGCAGTAGGCACCTGGTTTTAAAAGCCGTAAAACTTGGGGTCACCGTAGCTTGTCAAAGCAAACTCCGTGTGGGAACCCTCTTGGAAAGAGCATCCTAGGTGCGCTTCCAGTTCTCCCTTGTAAAATAGCGGTGGTTATACCTGCCACGGGCTTTTATGAGTCAAAATTGTACTGCGCTGGAGGGTAAAAAGGAACAGGCAAGGCTGTATTTGACTCCAGGTTTTCTGGTTCCTAATTTAATGGAGTACCTGCTTCTTTAAATCTGGTTTGTTTGTGGTTGCTGCTCTGTTTTGTAAGCAAGGATTTTAACACCCTTTGAGGGTTCTTAATGTCAAAACATGGTTGACTGGCAACGTTTTTTTTGCCGGCACTTAAGTTCACGTGCTGCCATCAAGGCTGGTACAGCTTGCTCGGCTGTGCTTTTCTCTTAGGCTCCGAAGCGTGCACCATTGGAGTAGCTGTCCACTGAAAGCTGTCTTGGCCAGGGCTGAACGCGAGTAGAAGTCCGTGTGGGATACCGCTTCTGTATAGAGCAAACAGATGTAGCAGACTTTGGCTCTCTCGTTGTGTTTGGCATTACGTTGCTCTGGCGAGAGCTCGGTGTTTCTTCCAACGTTGTGTGCAGCTCATGTTCCTCTGTTTCATTAGTTTGTTGAATTAGCGTGGAAAAAGGATGTCCTATTCCTGAATCATTTCATAGTTGTGCTTGATACTTTGGGGAAAGAACCTCAAATGACTCACACTTTGTTTAAGATGTTAGTTGTTTTGGTTTTTTAATTGGAAACTTTACGCAACTTCCTTGGCTGTCGGCCAGTGGCTTTGTTTGCTCCCGTCAGCGTACGGTCTGCTCCTCGGCGGGGCTGCGGCGGGAGCGCTGAGGTTACCCTCGACTCCGGAGGTTTCGGGCTCCTGGGTTACAAGTACTGACACATCCTCGTAGAGAGAGAAGGGCGTTACGTGCCAGGCAGATAAATCTTCACCTCTCTCTTGATTATTCTTTTTTTTTTTTTACGAGGATGTTAAAGGATTGAAATGTTTCGGTGACAACTTGCTCAGCCCCCTGTGGAGGGCGGAGAAGAGAGTTTTGGATATCTTGCATTGGTCGGGGAGCCGTCTGGTTGATGGTGACTGAGGTGAAAGGCCTGAAGTATTAATGGGGAGGAGGAGGGGTGAATCAAAATTGTGAAGACAGGTGCAAAACCTCTGAGAACTCAGGGAAAAAAATGGCTTGGGAAATCGTAGTTCCTGGCTTTAAGAAAAAACAGTGTTGAGGGCAGTGCTCCTGGGGAGTCTGCTGGGCGCCTGTTGAACAGAAACAGGAGTGGAAGAAGTTATTGCTGCGTGATGATAGAGCTTTTGGGGTTCTTTCCCTTTTGTCTCCCCCCCTGTTTTTTTATTATGACGTTCTGCAGATAGCACCCAAGGACAGATATTCCAGTGATTTAGAAACTGAATGATGAGATGAGTTTTGTATTAGGCTTAAAGCAGACCGTATGGTTCGGAGAATGGTTAATTGAATATTCAACTTCATGCAGTTTTGATTGTGTGAAAATAATGGATGAGAAATATTACTTGAATAGTAATAATTTTAAATTATGTTAGGTGTGTCTTTTGATTTCACCTTAATATTGGAGTTATCTGCTGTTAGAATTACCCAGCAAAATGAGAGCAAAACAGAAACGTGTAACACTACATTTCATATTTTCGTTGAGAAGTTGCCTTCAGGAAATATTCTTTGAGGAAAGTCAACCGAATTACCAGTAATTCAGTTGGTTTTTCTCATGGCTCGTTATTTTGACCTGTCCCATTAACTGTTACTGAAAGTTGAATAATCGTCAGTACTGTAAGCCTAGTTTAATCTTGGTCCAAAAAGAAGCCCTGCACTACTTGTTATGCATCTATACATAGAAGGTGACTTCATTTCAAGGTTTCGTTCCCGTGGGTGGTATTGGTGCTTTTTTGAAGTCCAAGTAGAATATTGAGAAAGGCCTTGTAGCTCTTTATCTTCATCTGTATAATGTAGGGAGGGGGAAAAAAAAAAATCTGTTGTATACATTTGTATTGAAATAACATTTTCTTTCCTCCTGCAAGCAAAGCTGGTGGACTGCAGGAAACAACCGCATGGGATACCAAGCTCTAATGGACCTTTGGCAAGAGAAGCTGTGGCTTATGTGGATTTTACATGGGCCTCTTGATGGAAGAAAGCTTATCTGTTTAGTATTTGTGCATTTTACTAAAATGGCAGCTTTAAAAAAAAAAAAAAGTTGTGTATCTGCTATTGTGATGCCAATGCCCGTGTTTTAAGTGGAAAAAAAAAATGACCTCTTTGCTTTGTGCTGTGTACACAAGATTGCTGGAAAAGTAAAGGAATACCCTTTTTATGGCTCACACAGCTTGAAAGTAGCTGTCACTCAAACATGCGCTCACAGTTGAGCTGATTTTGTTTCATTCTAAATAAATTGTTTCTTTTGAGGAAAATGGTTTTTCTGCCTGGAAGTGAATTGACGACAAACGTTTGACCCCTTTGTTTGCGGCGGAGGGGTTACTTGCTGCTGCTGCTCAATGTTTGCTCTGATAGTTGTGGGTCTTGAGCAAGAAGCAGGGAGAACCGACACTTTCGCGTTGACCAGCCTGTTGTACCAAAGTGGAAGAAGTCTAGTTGATTGCCTTGCTGTGGCACCCCCTTTGCTGGCAGTGAAAAAAGGGGGTCACTGGCTGCTTTACTCCTCACCTTGACGAGGAAGCGGTGCTGATGCTGGCATGCAAGAAGCAGGGAAGCACCACCCTGCGTCTCAGAACGGTGTACACGTCTGGGGCTTCGCTGGTTTGAAGAGCTGGAGTTCCTGAATTTTAAGTTTCTGATTTATTTTGTTCACCCAACACGTTTGGCTTTAGTTCTGATTATTTTTGTTTTTTAATTTTGAAGAAAAAGTTTGAGATTGCTTTGAATCTTGCACGTAAACCTTTGCACCAAATTGCCAAAAGAAAAAGAGAAATGAGTCCGTAAGAGTGTTTAAGTGATGTTAATAAAGCCTTTCCCGACACACGCGAGGCGCTCCTCCATCTCCAGGGGCTTTTCCGCAGTTATGCAGTGATGGGTTTAGTGCTGAATGGATGAAGAGTTCCTGAGAGCTAGAGTCGGTAATTTAAAACCTTTGCGTTGGTGTCTCAGTGCCTTATGTTGACCGGTTTTGAAGGAAGCGGTTCCACACGCCTCGGATGTGCATGCACCGTGATCGCGTCCCAGGTACGACTGCATGTTTGCTAGCAGTCGCCTCACTGTGTAGTACAGATGGTGAGAGGAAAAAATGGAGGCGGCCGGAAAATGTTGTGTGCTGTAGTTGCTGCATTCCCCTGTACTGGGGGCTCCTGAGCTGTGGAAGGCTGCTCCGGTGCAGGAGTACAACTCCGTGTTTGCTGCGGGAGACTTCGGGGCACGTTTGACAACTGCAGACGTCAAGAGGAAGCTAACACTGCTGCATCGTTGGCTTCAGAAACCCCTCGTGTTATGCTTGCCGGTCTGTTAGAATTAATGTGACGCGCAGATGAAGACACCTTCAAATGCAAGCTTGCCCTGATTGCCTTGACATACTTTAACCTCCTGTGGATAACGAACCTAGCGCTGTCCTGCAGCCGTGCAGGATCATTGCTAGGCTGCGGGTGCCTTTCGACGGAAGGATGCCGTGGTGGTGCTCTGCAAGGTGCCTGTCCCCGGGGCAAAGAGCCGTGTAAATCCCTGAGACAGGTAAGGGGGTGTAAGAGGTTGAACTGAATTGTAATGTAAAAGAAGATGGTTTTGTTGTTCGCCTTTTGTTTTTCTTGATTCTCCAGTTTGCTAACTTTTACTAATGTGTTTGCTTCGGTCGGCGTGCTGCTCCATCCGCTCTGGGGATGGGAGCGAAGGAACGAGCTCTGCGTTGGGGTTCCTGTTAATGAACGCGAGGTTTCTCTGCCTGCCTGGCCGAGGTGCCGCACGGGTAGAACTGCAGGTTTGCAACTTGGCAAACCAGAGCTGTTATTTTGACTTGATGAACTGCTTGAATTAACACTGCTTTAACCCCGAAAACTGTTTATAATGTGTATATGCTGATATGGAAAGCCAAGCCAATGAGTAGGCAAAGCTGTCTATGTGTTTATGCGATGCTGGTGTAAGCATGTAAATTAATCTGTTTATTGTAAATGGGAGCAATTGTAAATATTGCTGGTAACGAGGGGAGGGAAGCGGGGAGGGGAGATTCTTGAGATGGCTTTTCTTCCAGAAGCTGGCGTTTGTGGTTAAAAAATCATGGTTTTGCAATGTATTTCATGTTCTGTTGGGATGTGACCTCTGAACCTGGTGTAATTTGAAGTGTTGTACAAAAGGGTTGGGGCTGGTAGTCAGAACGGGAGGCATGTTTCCACCTCGTTAGCCGGGCTGAGGGGTTGATGCCAGCAGGAGATGAGTGATCTGTTGGCGTAACCCAAATGAAGGAGGTGTTTCTGCCAAGCTGGACGGCCTCTCGGGTGACCGGGCGTGTGCTGGAGGGCTTGGGCACGCTCCCACTTTTTGGGGGTGCTTTGACTTGTGTTATGGGACACGGGGCCGTCGGTGGCTGTTCCAGAAGAGGTCTGATTCAGATTTCACTGTGTATTTAACCGGGAGATTGTTCCCCTTCTCCTTTACGTTACGTACTTATTCTGGAGGCTCGGAGGTATCATGGGCTGTGGCGTGGGGTGCTTCTCCCATGGTCGCTGTGGAATAGCGAGGTGGTTTTGGTGTGCTGGGTCTGCCCCTCTGCCTGCTGAGCTTCAGCTGCCAGGTAGAGCGGGCTTTTGCTGCGACTTGTCTCTTTGAAGGGTTAAGTGCTCTATGTGCATCATATTAATTTGGCTAATGAGACTTCTGGGGAAAGTGGATTTATAAAGAGAACCATTTAATTAATTGCACTGCAGTAGAAAGCGATGCAAGTGGATTAGACGGAGAACTGGTTATTTGAATTCACACGTTTTTTTAGAATTGTGCTTTTACCAGCCGCAGCTGAATTAATAAGTTTGAAGCATCAGATGGCCCAGATTCTGCTCTTCACTAATAGCAAGCTTCTGTTCGCCTCGTGCTGCTAGTTTACTATGAAATGGCAAATGCTCTTTGAGGATACGCCCTCAGCACGTGTCCTGGGTTTTGGTGCGAGTTGAGCGGGCAAGGCGTCTGCAGAAAGGCTGGGGAGTGAAGTGGGAAGTCTCTTGGGCGGACAGCTTTGTGATTCCTATTGTGTCTCCTTCGGTTATTGTCTGTGAGCCTGAGTTTAATTATAGCTGGCTTGAGCACTGGGTGAAGTAAAGTCTTAAGGCAGAGTAAGCTGCCGAAGGACTCGGTGTGATGGGTTACTCGGGGCCGATTAACAAGAGCCTGCTGGCGTTCATCCTATTTGTTCGTGTCCTGGTGGAGTTGAGGTGCTTCTAGCAGGAGCAGAGAACGTGTACGTGGTGGCACAAAGGTCTATTCTTTTGTCAGTCCATTGTATCCCGCTCCAGGGATGCCGTAATTAAACATGATTGAAAAGTCGAGGCATGGATGCTGTCAAACATGAAGGTGTTGCTGTGGGTTAACGAGTTGCCACCTCCAGCCCAGCTCCCGTGCCTGTGCTTTTGGGTTTGAGCTCGCACGTGTTGTCCCGGGGTCGGGATGGGTGCTGTGCGCATGTGGTCGGCTTCCACAGATGAGCGGATGAGCCGTAGGTTAATTGCGGGTAACGGATATTTCATCTACTGATCTCCCTGCCTTGACCTTCATACCTAGTTCTGCAATCGGATCTGAAGGCCGGTCCGTAGATTTTTAGCTATCCGCGGTATTTCCTGTGCCCAGATCCAGTGATAGGTCAGGCGGAATTTTAGCAACGCGCACAACTCCATCCAGTGTCCTGCCCGAACTGGCAGTTTTCCCTGTGTAATTTCTGCCATTTGTAGTAAGTGAGCGCTTAGATCCTTCGCTCTGTATCTCCTTTCATGTGCAAGTGCTGCGGTTCAAGCCTGTAAAATGAGACATTTTAGTTGTGCCTGAGGACACACGTAGGGTGCGGAAGGATTTCCAGTTAAGGGAAGCCAACGAGGTCTCGCCAGGGTTGTCGTTGAGCTCTTGTTGCTGTTCAAGGGGAGTTGTGGTGGTTGCAGCCCGCTTGGCCGAGGGCTTGCGCCTGGTCGTTGCCTGCAGCGTCGGCAGGCCAGCGTCGCGTGCGTCAGCTCTGAACCCAGCGCCGTCGCCAGCCTGGGCAGAGGTTCAGAGCGGGACGGACTCCCGGACCACCCGAGCTGTTGTCGCTGGGCTTGCGGGGTGGGCACGGCGAGGAAGGGGACGTTGTCATTTCTCGTGCTGCTCCTCTTGGGCGGTTGAATACAAGACTTCACGTTCCCCATCCACCAGCCTGGCTTTCTTCCTGAGGCTGATCGTCATAGACGTGTTCCTGGCTGTCCGATATCTTTGAACAAATGCCTTTACTCTTCCCCGTTGCCCACGGACTCGCATCCCAGCAGCAGGCTGAGGCTGGGAGAGCCCGGCCCTAGAAACCCCATCCCTGCGACCGCCCTGATCTCAGCTGGCTTGGCCAGAGCTCCCTTTCCCTGCTTGACCGAAGGCTTGCAGGGGTTGGCAATCAATTTATCGGCGTTACGTTAGTCACTGGGGTGTTGTAAAGACACCCTTTGCCTCTCCCCAGCCACAGTGCAGTCCTTGCCCTGTCTTGCCCACATGAGACGTATCCGTAGGGGGAAGTTCTGCAGAGCTTCTGGTGACTTAGGAGGCAAAGTCTGTACCGCTCTGGAAACGGAGACTTTGACCCGTGAATTACTTCTGAAATTGTCCGTGGCCATGAGCAAGAGCTCCCATCTCCTTTGTGGTTACCACGGGTGTGAAAACTTTTCCGTGAGAGTCTCTTAGCTAAAGCTAAAACTTCTGTTTTTTTCCAAACATCTGTTTTAATTTTTTTTAATTAGGGTAGCTGATAAATTCCCATCGACTTCAACGAAAATCATTATGCTACCCTTAAAGATTGTGTTTTTTTAAAAAAACCCAACTCCTCACCTCCTGTGGAGGCTTTCATCTCCCTGGAAGAGAAACTTTTTAATCTGGGCTTCGCAGAATTTCAGCTTAATAATGCTCTGCGTCGTGAGACCCGGCTGTGGGACGTGTTCCAGGCAGGGAGGGAAACAGGCAACAACAACAACAAAAAAACGCCGAGCGTTCCTGTTATCAGCGCGTGTAAGGGCGAGTAAACAGCCGAAACCGCACGCGCTATCTGCCAAACCGGCGGCGAAGGAAGAACAGCCTTGTTTCCTGTCGCGGGAAGGCCGTGGTGTCACATCCTTACCCAGCTATTTTAAATGGCTTTTTGCTTTCTTCTGTGGCTTAAGGTAAAAGCCAAACCCTCCGGAGGGTTGGTAGGTGCAGAAACTCGCTTGGGGTGTGTTGCATACCCCCCCACCCAAAACCAGACCTGTGCCTGCCACAGCCGTGCAAAAGCTTCTTGTTCTCCTTTAAATTCTGAATTATCTGGATGTTTTTTCCCCCCTGTGGTTACTGAGTGTTCTGCAGAGCTGGTGTTTCTCGCAGTGTTGCTGTAGGCGAGAGGCTTGCAGTGGTTTTGTGCGTGAAGCAACCGAGGTGCCAAGAAGGGGGCAACCCGAGGTCCCAGGTGATGGGTTGAACCCAGAACTTCTTGCCCCCCTGCCCTGGTCTCGGACCTCGGAGCGGCTGCGTCATTCCTGGTCGGCTCTCCGAGCTCGTGCACGTCGGAGGAGCGGCTGAAACCATTCCAGCCCAGCCCTTGGAGGGGATTTTGTTGCGAGATAAAGATCGTCGCTTATTATGCCATAAATGTCAGGATGAACTTTCTCCGTATTTAGTGCCTGGTTCATCAGTCAGCGTCTGAGCGGGGCGATGGGACAGTCCCAGCCTTGGATATTGGTAGGCTATTTTTTCAATCAAGGAGAGAAGCTGATGATGGAGAGCGTGAGACAGGGAGAGAGGTTTGTTTTGTGTACTGAGGGAATGGCTAAATACGTGTTTTAAAATCTCTACCCTGAGCAGGTTCCCCCAAGTACAGAAGGAGGAAGGGGAACCTACAGCTGATAGCACTGAGGGCCCTCAGAGGTGTACGATGACTGTGTAAAATAGGAGTATAAAATCATTGCAGCCTGAGTTAAGGACTCTTGTGGCGCGCTTGTGGGTGCGATCTCTGATTGCACCGACTTCTGTCGCTTCGATAGACCTGAGCTAAGTCTTAACAGCTTTTTATCCTGGCTGACGATCCAGCAGGTGCCCACCCTGTAAATCAGCCCTGCCGACATAGCCTGGCGCGGGTGCTGGAAGCGGGTCCCACTGGGCAGCGAAGGGTGACCGGGCTGAGACGGCAGCGAAGTCCCAGTGCTCTTGTGTTACCGCTCGCTCCCTTTTTGGCCGGAGCGCTTTCTCCCGGAGCTGCCTCGTGGGATTATTTCTGGGAATAAATCACTGAATAATGACAGAAGAGCATTTGTCCCCCCCGTAACTCCCGGGAAGGACGGTGGCTTGCAGCCAAGTTGCTTGGACAGAGCAAACCCAGGAGTAACTGATCCTAAACTGCGGCAGCGTGTGCCGCAATGTCCACTTGGAGAAGCCAAGGCTGTGTTTCCTTCTCCTTTTCTTCATCTTGTGGTGGTAAAATTAATCACCATTTAGGGTGATTAATTAATCACCCTGTCCATCGGTACTGAGAAAACTTTTTATCTAAATAAAGGTTTTTTTTCCAAAAGTGCTTGGGACGTTGCGCCGGGTTTCCGTTGGGATACGGTGGCGGCTGGAGGCCGGTTCCTTGGGAAAGCCTCTCGTTGCTTGGCTGCGTCGCCAGCCAGCTCCGGTAGCCTGCGTGTCGCCATCCCTTCTGGAGAGACCTTCAGCGTTCGGTTTCTCTGTGTCGTCTTCCTGGCATGAATTTTAGGAAGGTTTTCAAACCGAGGGATCTTTGGTAAAATGCTTCCGAACCAGATTTCGCATCAAATTGAAAGTGCGGCGCAGCCCCGGGCATTGCGCGCGCAAAAGATGAGGGGCTGGAAGATGGCAACACTGAGTGGCTCGAGATGAATTGCTGAGGTTATTGGTAGTGTTACGAGGGCTTTTGATTTATTGCAAGTTAAACTCTTTTCTTGGAAAGATCTCTGGGAGGCTGTTAGCAGTTTCTTTCCAATACAAAGTGCAGAGACGGTGCTAGAGAGCTACGCGTGGGTTGGAAAGCGCGAGGGAGTCCAGTCTCTGCTCTTGGGTGTTGGGCTGCTGCTTTCCCGGGACCAGGAGGGAGGACTGGGCAGGGCACTGCATTGAAGCAAAACGTTTTTCATAGCAAAGATCATCTTAAGGCACCGCTGCTCATTTTCTCTACTCTGTATTCTGTGGTTGAGTAAGGGAGCAGCACGAAGGGGATTTGCTAGTCTGCCTACGAGATTACGGCTAAATTTCTTTTCAATTTATGCCCCAGCAAATTCTGCTTTCGTGTTTATCCAAACAGCATGTGATGCTCTTTACTAGGCAAAACTGGCTTGATGGAGTTATTTGCAAGATGACTTCAATGGGATGGAAAAATCTTCCTCCGGGCAGATGTTCCCATCGTCGTCAGTGTTTGTTTCTCTAATGCATGTGTTGCGTGCGTTTGGCAAGTGAATAAATGGCTTTAGTTTCCAGAGCTGCGAGGAGAACTAAAACATCTGTTCTGTGCTTGTCTTCTCAGCAAATGGTGTGAGAGGAGAGCAGCGTGTCTGACCACCGGAGGTTCTCCTGAGCCGGCTCGGCTGCAAGGACAACGGCTCGAAGACCCTTTTCCCACCTCCCAGCCTGATGGTAGGACTCTGCAGGGCAACTGGGAGGAGTTTCTCAGTAAGGGGACTGGTTTCCTCAGCCTGTTTTGATAGATAAGAGGCGATCGGGGCTAGAGAGAGGTGTTTGGCTTGTGCAGAATTGGTTTGGGGGCAAATAAAGGCTGGTGGTGCCCATCTGTGGCGTAAGATGCTGTAGGAAATGGGAGCTCCTGAGCTGCTTGAGCCTTTTGCAGAAGGAAACAGAGGGTACGAGCACTTGGGAGAACCATTTTTCTAAGTAAGGGTAAGGAATTGGTGGCATGTGTGACTCTGGAGAGGACAGGGGGGGACTTTCCTCCTTAAAAACTGGGAGGTTTTGAAGGGAACCCGTTTGTCGGAGCAGATGGGACGAGAGGTGTGGACACCGCATCCTGTTTCTTGGTGGCAAAAGAGGTGAGAATGTAACAGGGCTTGTGTTGAAAGGAGGACTGTTGAGCAGAGAGGATTTATTTATGGGGAGAGGAAGAGATTAGAGCATGGGGATAGGTGCTATAAATCGTGTAGGGTGAGACCAACGGGGTGAGGATGTGGTCTGTTGGCTCTTGTTCGTCCCCACGTTGCTTTGGTCGCTGGGTCTCGCGCTGTTAATAGTGAAAAACACTACTGAGCTCAAATACATGTTAGAGAGGTGCAGAATAGGGGGGTTTTTTTAAGCTTTTGGATTGGAAACACTGAAGCCAAGTGTTCCTAATGGTTCCTGTTACAGCAGCAAACCAGTGCTGCTGGTGGTCTTTCATTTGTTCAGTAGGAGAGTGATGAACTATAGGTGAAAACTCAAATTTGCACATGGAAGCTTCATCCCTGCTACAGAAAGTCTCAGCTGAAGGCTTAGTGCAGGACTGGCTTGAGCCAAATTACGTGGTACCCGCTTGTCCCTCTTAAACTCCCGGTGCCTTAAATGCTTCTTAAATTGTTGTCTTATCCCTAAACCCCAGTTGCTTGGAAAATGACCCGCTGGAGATCCTCATGTGGATACAGATATGAACTGCTACGACTGAGTCGCATGCTGTCGTTGTTGCAGTGGTGAAGGTGTAAAACAACAATTTCTGAAGCGCTCGCTGCCTGTGGATTCCTGCAGGAGTCAGGAGAGGCTGTGAATCAGAATATGAAAAATTAACCACTTAGTACCACTAACATTCCCCATCTACTGCAGATTCCAGCTAGGTGTGTCCCTCGTTTAGGCGTGCCCAGTTTCTCTGGCGTCCTGTAGTTGTGTCAGTGCTGAATTTGGGCCAGTATCTGCAAGGGGACTTTCTTGCCTGCGGCAATGTTTTAGCTCCTTGATACCGCTGTAATGTTCTGTAGCTTTTTATTAAATATAGACCACATAATTTCATGCTTGAAATAACCCATTTGACAATTTAAAGGAAGGTTTCCATAGGGGAAACAACTCTCTTGTTGGTTTAAGATTTTAAAAAAAGGGGAGTGGGGGGAAGGGGATTAGTGGCAGTGGCTGGGATGGTTGTGTGTCAAACCCTTATGATATCCTAGATCCACGTAATAATTTCAAATATAAAAAAAAATCACAACCTCACTACTGGAAAGAAAGTCAAAGCAGCTGTGTTACGTCTCGCCCACCCGAATTAAATCTGTGTGATGCTGGTTGAATACAGGCTCGGCGTTGCTGCCTGGCTCTTGGAAGCTGCTCTCGTGTGTTCGCTGAATCCCAGGGAGCTGCTGGGTGGTTGGGAGGGTGGGGAGAAGGGGAGACGGGTCTGAGAGGTGGGCATGATCTCTGAGTTCGCTGTATTCTGGTACTGGCTTTAAAGAGAATTGGTTTTGCTTCCAGGTCCTCTGTGCTGTGGCAAATAACACCGTGCCCGGGAGAACAAGCGGCCACAGCAGCATCCTTCTCACTGAAAAAGGGTTTCTTTGTGGAACAGCCGTTCTCCGTATCCTCCTGGAAGTTTAATCCTTATCTCTCTGCACCATCTTTGTCCTTGCATCCCTCCTCGACACTAATCATTCGTATCTACATAGAACGAGCTAAAATCTCCTGCTGTGCTTTGGCACTTTTGAGGTCCTTGGCTGCCTCAGCCTGAGAGGTGAGTCAGCTTTGCTCTCTGGCGGCGGCTGGGAAAGCTGGAGGGGCGGCTCTGATAGCGAGCTGTCGGACGGACCGCGGGGGGTTAAATCTGAGAGACAGAAAGACACGGCTCGGGAGCAAAGTCAGAGTGAAACCGTGTCCATCTGGGCCGTGGGCCTCATTTTTTCCCTTCAAATAATGCTTTACACTGTGTATTTCTCAGATGGCTTTAATCACACATGCAGGAGAAATATCTAGAGATACGAACTGTGAATCTGTCATCTAAAAATTCCTGTTTTCATTTTCGCTGCGGTTGATGTTTCCCGGTACAGAAGGTCTGTGCCAGCGATCGCTTTCTGATCGTGGATGCAAAGATCATCCTTTAAAATTTCCACCGCAGAATCGCTTCAGCCGAGCCTGGGGCTGTTGTTCAGGTTGGCTTTTTTTAGCTTCCATTTCTGGGCCGAAGGCTCAAAGAAGAAAGAAATAGGTGAGATGAGACCACAGGCTCCAGCGAAGAGGAAGGAGCAGACATACGTCTGGGTGTAGTCATACAGCCACCCTGCAGGAGGAAAGATTGTTATTAGAGCCGTTGGATTTTTCTCACTGAAAAAAAATGATTTTTGGGAGGTGGGCGGGAAGCAAAGGATGAATGTTCTCATTTAAGAATTCCTCAGATATTTTCTTTAAGTGATCTTAACTCTTTGTGTGCCTGCTGCTGTGCAGTGTTTGCGTGGGCAGTCGGGACTCCTGCGGTTGGTGTAACAGGCAGACTCATAGGTCCTGCTTCCCAGGGCTAACTTCTCCTTGGAGTGGACATGGCTTTTAATTTGATTGAATTTAATCCCTGGCTTTTTTTCTTTGTTTAAACAAGCAGGCCAAAAGTAGCTGCTGCAGCAGATGGAAGAGCCCATCGGACTAATGAGCTGACTTGCATGTGGTGGTGTTTGCAACATCTGGGCTGCAAACGCCAGATTCTCCAGCCCTGCCTTCTTGTGAGCAGACCCGACTGAACGCAACCTGTCTAATATGAGAGATGCCAGGCCAGAAGCTTGACGGGAACTTGCTTAGCAGGAGCTTTGTGAGCACTTAAAAGGAAAACCCACATTGCATAAAGACTCAGGAATCTGTAAGGGCGTGGGTCGCCTTTTAAAATGACCTCAAAGCATTTTCTTTAGTTATGGCATATCATCTCGTGTCTGGACAATCATTTTAAAGGTGGATAGTTCCTCTGTTTGAATCTAAAGTATGCAAAGTGATAGGAATTGCTGCTGCACGTAATGAAGCTGGGCTTGTTCAGCCTGGAGAAGAGAAGGTTGAGAGGGGACCTTAGAAATGCCTCTAAATATCTGCAGGGTGGGGGTCAGGAGGACGGAGCCAGACTCTTTCCAGTGGTGCCCAGCGACAGGACAAGGGGCAACGGGCACAAAC
>Ga0065711_1042345_pt1 | contig 15450 bp, 14 predicted proteins | sample Hoacrofraction12_FD_59098 | JGI IMG/M metagenome (GOLD analysis project Ga0065711, IMG submission 59098) | Hoatzin crop microbial communities from Cojedes, Venezuela - Epithelial fraction 12 v2 (version 2) | ecosystem: Host-associated > Birds > Digestive system > Esophagus > Crop | place... | reverse complement strand
AAAGAGATGTTGTAGAACCCAAGCCTTAATGCTTGAGTCATAGAGATGTGTACATCAGAAAAAAAATGGCTGTGGGCTTAAATTTGTTCTTTTAATGAATTGTTTGGGAAAGAAATCCTTATTCACATTAAGGTTTACAAATAGAGAGGTACAAACATGAGAAAGCTAGTTTCATTTTCTGGCAGTAAACTTTGAGAATATTGCTCTTACCATCTGCTCAGGTTTCCACATTACTAACCTAGAATACAGTGTTTGGCAATCTTTATCTGATTTCACAAAAATGCAGCAGAAAAACCAAAGGAAAGGCAACTGATATGTTGAGATCCATACCAACCTCGACCTAGAAAAAGATTAAAGAATTCTGTTTCTAAGTGGATTTATGGAATTCATTAAATACTGGAGCAGGTTACACAAGAAGCATCTGAAATCTCAGTCATTGGAGGTTTGGGGGATGTGACCAGACAAAGCCCTAACAATCTTGTCTAAATTCAGTACTGACACCATTCTGAGAATAAGCTTGTACCGAAAGAATCCCTAGATCCTGTCCAACCTGTGTGGGTCTGGGACTGTAAGATGAGATGGAGTGTGTACTGTATGAGGGAGGATATATGAATGATAAATGCCATAATGAATGATATGGAATAATCTATGCATTTACTTTTTTTTATTTTTTTTTTAATTATCAGAACAAAAGTGGTAGCATAAGTGGAAATATAAGTGATTATATATATCATGCATATATATTTATACACATGTACACAAAAGACCATTATAAGAAAACACTTTTTTTTAAAAATTCTGCAAATCTGAAAAAATCCCTGGTAGTAGACATTTTGAAGAATATTTTTTTCCTAACTTCAAAGGATTCCTCTTTTTTGTGTGTCATTTTTATATGTCTTTTTACTATGGTAATGTCACAAACACCCTTGCTTCAGGAAGTGATAGGTTAGAAGCAAGAAGCAGGAAGGCATACTGACTCCACCCCTGCATCCCCTTTGTGCAGCAATACAAATTAACGGTGCAAGTAAAAGGTGCTTTTTCTCCTGTCTCTATGTCTGGTTGTTGCTGTCAAGCTGTGTAAGGTCAAAGAGTTAGATCCCACAGCATTGCTGAAGGGCACAAAAAAGAGCTGCAGAGAGAGAGGCGGTACTAATTCTGTTGTATTGTTGGCTGATGAAAACTCCTAGAGCAGAAGATCAAAAGGAAGGAATTATGACTCAGATTAAAGACTTTCAAGGTCTTCACAGTGGGCTTTCCTGTGCAATGCAGTCACATGTCATATGTTACATATTCTTACGTACGATTTCTTACTGAAAGTGAGATGTAGAATCCCATTCATTAGAAAAGAGTATCTGCTTTTCTCTGAAGTACTCAGCTTTGACCATGGTCAGATACGAAAAACAGCACTTATCTTGCACAGTGTAGTGCTTTCTGTGTTCCAGCTATTGGAATGCCAATCATGTTTTTTTCCTTTTTCTGGTGGATCTCCTCAGGACTGTAAAAAAGAAAAGATGTTTTAGAGATCTAAATATAAAGGAATGCAATTTTAACATATTGTGTCATTAAGAAATTCGGGAGCTTTTAGACAGATTCTGAAGGTAGTGGAAAATGAGATGCAGTGTTGCATTAGACATGTTTTTAGTATTTTCTTCTTTTTGTAAAAGCTGTAATTTTCAGAGTTTAGAACCAATTTAATGTCCCTGGAGTTAGAGCTTTTTTGTATCCATTGTCCATTAGGTGAATTACTAAGCCAAGAATGGAATCTATTTATAATGTAAAAAATACTGTAAAAATGTCTTAAAAACAGTCTAGGCAGGGAAGAAAGCATCAGGAGTCCATTAAATTTGAAAACAGTGAGTTCTGAGGTTCTTCTTATAATCAGATAATGAGGTTTTGTGCTTTGATAAGAGGCTTTAGATATAGGAAGATTTATTTAAAAGTTTGAATTCAATAAAAATTTATACAGAACTAATGCAAAATGCATTCTCTTTGACGTTTGAGACAGCTTTCAAAACAGTATTTTCCTTTAAAAAATCACTGTTACTTCAGTAATATTTATTATGTTTTAATACAAATTAATAAAGAACACCTGAAATGATATTATTACTGTTGTAGACTTTAAAGAGATCTGTCAGAATCTACTATAAACTTAGCTCTCATGGGATCATAACTTGGACATAAAAATATGTTGTAGACTAAACTCTTAGAAGGGAAGAGCACAGATGCTGACATATTTGTTAACAATTAAAAGCACATTTTCTCTGCAGATAATTCAAATTTTAAAGAGTGACTTGCACTGTTGAAACATAGCTGAGTACGAAAAAAATGACTGATTCTAAGACTGCCTGAAGAAGGTTTCGTTTTTCACATTGTCTCCTTTAGGCCCATCCTTAGCTGCGCCCTTCTGCACAGTTCACTAGTGCTGAGTCTCCTCCAGCAGTGACGTGGTGGTCTGCAGACATGGCTTTGGCCAATTTCACTTGACCGGAGCTGGTCATGAACAGAAGCTGTCCTTTAAAGCTGATTCTCAGATCAGTGGATTATATCTTGGGGGGGGGGGGGGGGGGTGTGTGTGGGGAATTCCCAAATTGTTCTCTCCAAATAGGCAGCTATAGAGGAAAAAAGGCCTAAGCAATGTGCACTTTGCTAAGGAGCAGGACACTGTTTCCAAGTATCTGATGTGCACTGGAAGACATAGGGACAAGCCTGAGGTACTGGGTTTGCATTTTTTACGTGGTGGCTGAAAACACACTAAGCAAAGATACCCTAAACAGGTTTTGCTGCACTATTGACTCTTGGTTCCTCTGGAGTCTGCAGTGAATGTTTTCAAGCTTTTTATTCTTTTTACTCTCAGAAACAGATCCATCTCCCAGTGGCAATCTGTGAAAGTTACAGGCAAGGAAATAATGGATATTTTGGTTTTGGTAACCCCAATGTTAAAAAAAAAAAACAACAAAAATAATTTTGGGTCGAAGTTAAAAGTGAATTTTCCAAAATTTTCCAATGTAGCAAATACATTTTACTGCTCAGCCATCATAGATCATATATGTTTCATCCCTTGTAATTGTATTTTTTCCAAAAAATTTTCTCTTTAGGAAGTGTTTAAGCCATCCAAAGACACAATTTCCCCGATTTTCTGTTTATTGTTCCAGCACAGCATTGGCTTAATTGCAAATATTCCTGTAGCTCTTTCCTCATTGTCCTTAAATTTCTTCTACTCAGATGTGAGAGGGCCTTCTGAAGCTTTGTGACGAGCTACAAGCTGAAAATAATGGCTGTTTCTAGGTTTTGGCTTGGACTGATGAGTTGATCATGGTGGCTGCGGTGTAAATGACAACATTTGCAAAGCAGCGATTTGAGATGGAGAAGGTTCAAAATCTTGTAGAGTGAACAGTCACCTCATAAGATATGTAGAAACTGAGATAATTCACATAGCTCAGCCAGGATCCAGAAGCCACTGTCAAAACAGGATGTTAAAACATTTAGATGGTCCTTTCCTCTTTCCCTCTCCCCTGGGTTTCTCTGTTATCTTACCACGTTAAGCTTCTGCATTAGACAGTGTAGCAGATACCGTTAAGCAAACCTTTCCTTGTTCCCTTTTTGACGTTCTCCTCTTCATCCATGCCTTGCTTTGTTCAATTTATTTTTTTGTTGTTAATTCCTTTGTTTCTGGATTAGAGTGCAGGACTAACTGCACTGATGTTACAGAATCAGACTTTTTATGAAGATGTTTTTTGTACCCTTGCACACATATTTACAGTTTTCTGGCTCTTTCAGAGCTCTCCTGGTGGATAAAAAATACACATTTCATAGTAAACATTCATAAATGTAAATTCACCCAAGAGATTTAAATGGCTCCTTGGGGTTAAATGAAATACATGTTAACGACATTCATGTATGGTAAATAGCCTAGATTTTGAAAACTGCTCTCTATACTTATCTATATAATCCAACAGCAGAGCTACCAATTAAATAATAACATGGGTGCCTCCAGTAAGCTTTTGATTACAGACAGTAGTTTGTATGTGAACCTGACACCTTCAAACATCTAGCTCCCGCTGGATTTGGAATTAAGATAGATTCCACTATTTGGATTTGATATGTGTTTTAAACAGTACACTGCAGGTGGGGTGTTTCAAGGACAATTGTGAAAATAGGACACACTTATTGGTGGAGAGAATCGTGGTGACTCACCTGATGACTGTGAAACAGCAGTATCATGATTTGTGATACAAAGCAAGTAAATCAGATGAGATACTTCTATTAGTGGCAGAAGGATGTTGGTGACTTCATACAAGGCAAAGGAGGGTACTTGTTTGCATATTCCTTCCTGATGTGGTCCCTCATGCACATAAAATCCCAGTGAGCTGGAATAGCTACAGTGGAAGGCTGAAGCAATGTGCAGGGGAGAGTAAAACCTCCTGCAATAAAAGGTAAAAGAACACCCTTTTCAACAGAGAAAATGAACAGTCTTTTTCCCAGATGTTTTATCTAGATATTTTCTGGTTTATTTGGCAGCTATTTTTTACCTTGTAGCTATTTTAACTACCTTTTTGTGTACCGAATGTAGTTTGGAATTTTTCAGTCACAGCAGTGGGGGCAAGAACCCTTAGAAGTTTTAAAACAGACTGACCGTTTCTGAGAGAGAGTAGTTGGTGCAGTTGCCAATGATGGCAAGTTTCAGAGTGGATATTCTGGGAAGGTTTTTCCATTCTCCTGTGCCTGTCTTTTCAGCACTGAATGCAGAATTAAGTACTAAACCGGGGGTCCCTTTCAGCTCTCTAGCCAGCAGTCCAAAGCAGATTATAGGAGCTTGGGAAGTTACTGCCAACTGTCCTTAAGAGTCCATAAGACATTTGGGCACCGTGTGTGAGAAAATGTTGTGCTCCACCCCCTCCCACTGTCTGCTGGAGACACAGGAGCTGGCTACAGCATCTTAACTTATTCTGGAATCTCCTACATGCGAGTGACAGCGAGCTCCCTGTCAGGGGTTTCTTCACAGTGTGTACTTCCTGGTTAGAAGAAAATAACACCTGCCTCTGAACATTGCTAATAACAGCTTTTAGGTCTCTGGCTTTCCTTTTTGGTTCTCTTTTCAGTTATATAGGGTGTGTTATTAAGAATAGAAAGCAAAGAAAGGAGAAAACCGTGGTAATTAAGGCAACACTTGTGAATCCTGGCCAACATTTCCTCTATAACACATGCTGCTTTAAAACTAATGCTTTGACAGAACATTTTTCCTTTGCTTTTATGATTGGGTTAGATTGATACTATTTCTGTTACAATTTGGTAGTTCAAGTGGCCTGCATGAACAACCTTCCGACTAACAGAACTGGCGAGTTTTACAACTAACACACAACAGAGGCAGAAAAGAGTATACTCTGCTTTTGGCTCTGCTAGTGCAGCAATAGGAAGATTCAGAAGTTAGAATATGTCTACAAAGACTTTTCATTTTGGCTTCTCACAGGTACTTTGTTGGTAGCCTCACGCTTTGTCTCTGAGTCTGGAGAGCAGGTGCCTCTGGTGGAGGACAATATGCCAGTCCATCACCAGAGCAGCACAAACCCCAGCTGTACCTCTGCGAGCCCCGGCCACCTCTCTCTCCCCTTCCTTCCCAGGAAAGCACCAGCAGCCGAGGGAGCCAGAGCTGCCACGCTTCAGTGATGAACTGTAACATGTAGCATAGAGTTACATCTGGACACTTTAAAGCATTAGCTGCAGTATAAATCCCTGCTCCATGACCTTTACTTTTATAGTTGTGCAGGTACAGACCTCTAGATCCTGTACAGCCCAGTCTTGGGCAGGAAGGGGCAGGGCGTGAAGAGAAGTCACCTTCCAAAATGATGGTGGGAGAAAAGATAAGAATAGGACTTCTACCACTTTTTACCACTTCAAACTTTACTAGCACAAGATTTTAAACATTAATAGAGTCAAACTTTGTGACACCTACAAGACATTACAAGATAGTGCACATATTTTCGTTTTAAAGAAGGAGATGAATAAGATAATGAACTGCATACATTAGATGTTCACCATATCATTTAGCGTATACTATGTTAACATGCTATACTACTGCAGTGCTGAAGGTGCCAGAAGAACCTCTGTTGTCACTCAAAGGTTCAGTACATTTAAATTATATTTTATACTCTAATCTAGTTCTGAGGTTAAATGTCAGAACCTCAGTGTCCTGGAAGGTCTTTAAGCTGTCTCCCATTTCCATTTAACTGTCTGCTGGACAGACTTTCCACAGAGATCTATCAAGCCTAGAGACAAAACACCATGAGAACAGACAAGTGAAACACAGTCGGAGCAAAATAAGTAATACTATTTTTGTATGTGATATATTAAAACTTTACAGAAAGCAACATCAAATTGAGTACATGTACAAGACTATACTTAGTCTTTTTACTAGATGATATAGGTCTCTATAAGTAAATGTTTCCCTTTTCTTCAACTTCTTTCTGTTGGGCATTTTCATCCCCAAGACCTTTTTCAGCATCACCCTTGGAATACTCTGTCATACCAGTAAATTTTTTCTGCTTTCCTTGTTTTCTCTCCTTTCACTGAAACAATATCATCTTATATGAGCAGGCTTCAGATGAAAGAGAATGAAGGTTTGCCAGAATCCTTATGACATAAGTGAAAAAATTTGTACTACTTAATGTGGGCTTTACAAGATGTACATCTATTTTCTTTAATGTATAGTCTACTTTTACTCCACAGTGTAAGGGAAGATACTATGTTACAAATTGAATACTGGCGCACCTACAGTAGCTTCAAATAAGTCTCAAAAGAAAATGTAATTTGAAAACTTCAGAAGGTATGCTGTTTTCTCGTCTTTTAGGTAAAGCAGACTATTGCACTGACTGCATTTAGAGCATGTGCAGTAAATTCTCAGTGTTCAAGGTCTGATTCTCAGTTATACTAAGTTCTGCCTCTGCAAGTTTTCCTGGGAAAATTGCATGTGGAAGATACAAAAGCGAAATGAAGTAATCATTAAGAGTGTTCATAGCTGTGGTCTTACACAGTTAACACTTGCCCCAAAATAGGATTATTTAAAGTGATCCTCCAAAACTAGGTACAACTGAGGAACTGTGGTAAGGAAAAATTTAACAATTTGCAGTTACTGTTTAGCTGTACTTCAGCTGCACCACTGTTCTTCCGAATCTCTTCCCTACTTGGTCATCTTTCAAATAAGTGTATTCGTTTCATCAGTTTGATGCAGATCCCAGTGCTGTTTTGCTCTGTTAAGCACACCCTGCTTTACAGAAAATGGCTCAAACGCTTTGGGAAACACGTATTTTGTGGCCAGAGAGCCTTTTTAACATCCTGGATAAAAAAAATCCTTAAGTGTATCATCAGGGTAAGTAAATTCCTCTCACATATTATAATTAAACTGACGAAAATACAATTGCGTAAGCTGTGAGTTTCAAGTAGAGCCCTTTTTTATTACAGGTCACATTTAAGGCTGCTTCCATCACCTATACCAACACTTAGATAATGACAGTGGGTCTGTTGTTACGTGATTGCTTGTTGCCAAGTAGAATAATAAACACATAAAGTGACTTTTGTGCTCAGCAGATCCAGAGACTAATGTCAGTTTTCAGCTCCTTCTGGCAGAATGTCTCCCAGTGCTGTAGGCAAATTATTCCAATGACAAATGGATGCTGATCCAGGAAAATCCTGGTTTAGCTGCATGGCAAAACAATCAGAATTTAAACCAGAGTTAACAGCTTAGTTTAAAGGTTTAGGCAGTGCTACTTAACCTCATCAACAGGTTACTTCTTGTTACTACAGCTACCTTTTAAGGATGAATGAATGACCAAGAATCATGTTGACTTGGGGCATTTTACTTTTCATGAAAACAAAAACCCTCTCAAACAAGCATTCATGTGTAGTCACTACAACCATAGGAGAGATCTAGACAGATGAGATATGCTGGCATATGTGGTGAAAACTAGGGAAGTGAGACCGCTATGAAAGTTTTAGGAATGAAAGAACAGAAAAATATTTTAGCAGTGGTAGAGTTCTTGTAATGCAATAGTAATGGTTCTTAGCAGTATTGTGTCTTAAAAATGCCTACATTCTGCTACAGGGTAAAATATGCAATGCAATGAGCTCTGCAGCTATGCTGTTTCTGAAAATTTAAAAAGTTGCTATTTCTGTGAAATAAAGAATCACCTGCTTTAACCTTCCATCCTCAATTCCATTAGTAGGGAGAGAAAGAAGACCCTTCCAGACCAAAGCAGGGGTCGTCCCTGCTCTGTGTCCTGTGTTCAAGACTGACTGTCGACTGATGCTTTGAGGGAGAGTGTTGAAACTGGGTAGGCAGATAGTGACATTTTATTCAGTACATTCTCCCAGATTCTAGCAAATTGCAGCTTGAGGACTTCCTAGTCAGAAAGGTAATATCTGTGTATTTGTTTATAATAGTATTTTGATATTTTTCTGTTAATTTATTTAATTACTTTTTGACCATAATTGTATGTTAGGCTTCTCTTTAGGCAGCATCTTGTGGCAGAATTTCACAGGTAAATTGTGTGTTGTGGAAAGGTAGTTATTTTTGCTTGTTTACATGTTATTTCAAAATTGCACAGGGTTTTCCTCGGTCCTCTGTAATAAGAGGTGATGCATAATAGTTCTTTCATTGCACTCTGCATGCATTATTTTTGTCAACATTTATAATAATGTCCTGTCTGCTGCATCTTTTCCAAAATGCCCAAATTTACTTATTTTCTATCATGAGGAGACATTTCAGATCTCTGATCACCTTTACAGTACTTTGTGTCATTTCCGGTTCTACTAGCTGCATTAAAGGAGGAGTACAGGACTGGAACCATGCTACAATCTACCTGTGACCTTGTCAAGGATTTATAAACACATTTTCCATTTTCTGTTCATGTCCTAATATTCTCAACATTTTATTTGCTTATTTAGTTGCTGCAGAGCACTGAATTGACTTTTTCAGAGAATTACCCAGAATGACACTGAATGACAACAGTCAATTCAAAGGCCATCATTGTGTAAGAGCTCAACACCATGCCCATCACTCTTTGTTACAAATGCAAATACTACAAAAACAAAAATGGTTGCAAGACTTGTTTTATTTAAATGATTTAATTCATCCCCATTGAAATGAAGGCCATAAAAACATGAAGATCTTAGTTCATAGTTCATCATAGAATATCTCAAGTTGGAGGGGACCCATAAAGATTATTGAGTCCAACTCCCAAGATTCTAAATTTAGAGTTACTTTCTGCTACTAATAACAACTTGAAGTATTTTTTCTTGTAGTGATAAAACTGGTTTTAGTTATGCTGAAAAAGTACAGACGAACAAGCTTGGAATCTACATTACACACAGCTTCTTTTTAATTTCATGACAGTGGAAATAAAGTGCTAAACTTGTGTTGACAGTGATAATTGGAGGAGTCTCTATTCAGGCATATAACTTTCTGTGAATATGGTCTTCTGAGGGGTGCAATATTTTGGCTTTGTTTATGGCAGGATCAATATTGCTGTTAAAGAACATAAGGTGTACTTTGGTAAGGACAGATATACCACCAATTTAAGAAGAATCTGATGCAGCACAGAGACATGAAAGACAGCTCAAATATGCATTACAAGGCTATTGTTCACTCCTGGTCTCAAGAAATTATACATCAGATTATATCCCTTTGATTTTCATTTTCGATGCCATCATGAAGGTCTCTAGGACTTTCCCTGCTGTCTACAGCATTTTTTTTTTCAGAGAAATGATCAGTAAAATCATGCAAGTGACAATTTCTCTGCTGCCCAGTCCTGACTTGGGTGGGACTTTGGCTGCTGCTGTGACAGAAGGTCCTAATCTTCCAGAGACTGGTCCTGCACGTGGGTCGGGGCCATCCCAAACACAAGTAGAGGCTGGGCGGAGAGTGGCTCGAGAGTGGCTCAGAGGAGCAGGACTTGGGGGTACTGGTGGATGAGAAGCCCAACACGAGCCAGCAATGTGCACTTGCAGCCCAGAAAGCCAACCATATCCTGGGCTGCATCACAAGAAGCATGGCCAGCAGGTCAAAGGAGGTGATTATGCCCCTTTACTCTGCTCTCGTGAGACCCCACCTGGAGTGCTGCGTCCAGCTCTGGAGCCCCCAACGTAGAAAGGACGTGGATGTGTTGGAGCGGGTCCAGAGGAGGGCCACGAAGATGATCAGAGGGCTGGAGTACCTTTCCTACAAGGACAGGCTGAGGAAGGTGAGGCTGTTCAGCCTGGAGAGGAGAAGGCTCTGGGGTGACCTTCTAGCAGCCTTCCAGTACCTGAAGGGGGCCTACAGGAAGGATGGAGAGGGACTTTTCACAAGGGTGTGTAGTGATAGGACAAGGGGGAATGGCTCTAAACTAAAAGAAGGCAGATTTAGATTAGATATTAGAAAGAAATTCTTCACCATGAGGGTGGTGAACCACTGGAACAGGTTGCCCAGAGAAGCTGTGGCTGCCCCCTCCCTGGAAGAGTTCAAGGCCAGGTTGGATGGAGCTCTGAGCAACCTGGTCTAGTGGAAGATGTCCCTACTCATGGCAGGGGAGTTGGAATCAGATGATCTTTAAGGTCCCTTCCAGCCCTTACCAATCTATGATTGATTCTATGATTCTGTTGTTGGAATATTGTGGCTAAATTCAGTGAGATAACTCATCAGGGTTGAATTTAAACATGTTCAGTGTTTTTAATGGATTGAGACACGCATACTGAATACCAAAAGAGACGGTGTGGACTAGAGTGCTACAGAGGTATTTAAAATGTGAAAATATTCATTCATCCTATGACAAAATCCAAATTTGCATTGATTCTTTCCACACAATCTTGTTGCTGTGCTCTGTGATCCAAATCATGTTGTCATCTGGCCTATTTAATGCAACACAAACTTCAACACATTTGACTATGCATGTATCCCACGCGTTCAGCCATACCTAAAGAGACTTCAGCATATGGTAAGACCAAAACCAAAACTAAAAATGACTATAAAAAGAGTATGATATAAATTCCAAGAAGTACAATGGAGAAGTAAATTAAAGCTATACTACTGTTAAAATAGTTTAAAAATAAGTGTGGCAGATCAAAACTCACCTGACAATTACGATTATGTGACATTCAAAACAATTTAATCAAGGGCTTGACTTTGTAAACTTCTGACTAACGGTACATCTTGGAGATTTGGGGCAAATTCTTCTAGCACTTAAGAAAAATGTTCTCAGAAGGTCAGAATATACGCAAGAATTTGGAGGAGAAATATACAAATGAGAACGCAAGATTAGATCACTATGTCATAGGTTGAAGGATTGCTCTGCCTCAACTTCCAGTACAGCTGGAACAGAACTGGACACTCTGGAGAGCTTTACAGGAGTGCAGCAGTATCCATCTCCATTTTCAGCTTTGTGAATGACTGCTTCAGCAGTAAGAAAGCTCCGAACTTCCCCGTGTATGTAGGCCCAAGTTCAGGAAACTTTCATCTCACTTTGTAGTGAAGCACATGTATCTAACACTTTCAGATACTTGTCAAAGTGCAATGACTTAATAGTCACAGTTTTATCATCCATGTATTCTTTTTCACTATAACACCAAGGCTACTTTCTATATGTTTAGTTCTAGAAGTATTCTTTATGGCTTTGATTGCTTGTGCAGGCAGACATAAATTAAATTGCAGTAGCACTTTAGTGAACAACATGGACAGTGAGAAAGAGATGTGGGTTACTATGTTTTCATGGCATGAAAATAACACAGATTGGGCAAGAATTTTCTTCATTCTATATATCAGAAATAAACTGTTGGGGCAAATATAATTTGTCAGGAAGAGAAGGAGGGTTAGGAATCATTCTAACATTATTTACATCAGTGTTCACTGATAGTAATTTTATAATCTCCTCATCTCTTTGAAGTTTTTACCAGTTGTTGAATAGTTACCAGTAATTTTCCCCCTTGTTGAATAAGGTCTTCCAGGACACTGCCATAAAGATGCAAAGGACAGAAAACATAACTTTTATCCTATTTAACAAATGTCAGCACCTTTTTTTTGCCAGAGAAACCGAAGTATTTAACAGGAGAAGAAATACTTATTTCTAGAAAAAAATGAGTAAAGGGTCAGATAAACATGCAAAAAATTTTATGTCAGCTGAAGGAGGCAGTTCGTGTGTGGTTTTAGTCTACTGCAAGTGCTAGGAAATGTTACTTTGCTAGTGTGTGTGTTGAGATCTTACTGTGTTGCAGTAGTTAATGGTGTTACAGAAGTGAAGTGATGCTTATTGTGGCTCAGCTGATGAGTGGTAACTTTGCTAAGCCAAAATAGCCTGATGGCTCAGCTGAGCTTAGTAGGCCGAATAACATACAGCTTTTGTTTACTCTCATAAACCTAAAAACATTTAAGCTCATATTTTTAAAAATTACCTAATAAAATCACAGTATTAGTGGAGAGAAGGTGTTCAGATTTCTAGACTGGCTTTGCAAATTCCTCTTGTGTAAGGCTCATAATATCAAAAGGAAGAATTTGAGTGTTTTGTAGGATGCCCACAAGGCACCTTCCTGCTCTGCCTCTTTCCTGGTAAGACTATATGATCCCATTGCTCTCAAATGATCAGCGACCATATTTAATTTAATTAGAAGTGTAATGTAAACTTCATACCTCTCTTTGACTCTATCAAGAAAAACACAACAGCATTGTCTTTTGCCAACATTTGTCAGCACCCAGAATCTAGACACCTCTCAACAATCCTCAGGGTAACTGTGCCAAATCCTGCGTATTTCTGAACTGCATGCAGCAATATGATGTGCCCTTCTCCCCTCTCTTCTCGCTCTTACCTTCCCTCCGCCCCCTCTCTGCATCTCCCTTTCCTTGAAATGGCACCTAGAGAACAAATTGCCTCCTTTGTCTGAAGCCTGCTTGTTCACAGTGGGGCACTTGATCTGAACAAACCCAAAGATGTCAGGCTGTGTAAACACTCAGGGAAAGATATGTTTCATAAAGGTTCCTGCTTTGGAAAATTATACGCTACTTTCAAAATGCTTTGCCACATTTAAAAGTGTAATTATATCCTTCTCCTTAGTGACTGACATGGCATATGTTTACACATGTTTTAGCTGACTTATGACAGTACACTGAAGCACATTGTACATTTGGTAGCAACAGCTAGAAAATGATGGGAACAACATCTGAACCTCTCTGTTAGCATTGCCCAAACATTTTTGAACACAAAGTACACCCAGTGCCAGTGCTAGTTCCTTCCCCTGCCCTTCCTCTATGTAACAAATTACACTGTCCTTTTTTTATCTAGTCCGCAATACATCTCAGGTCAGCCCTTTTAGTCCTGTTTCAGGATTTTTAATTTTTAATTTCGCTTTTATTTGTATTTTTTCTTCAGTGCTTTCTGAACACTCACTTGGTTGTGGGGGGTGGTAGCTGTGGCGGAAAGCTTCTTAGCAGAAATGTTGTGCATGTATTGTAGCTGTGAGTTTCAGCCTGGAGAATAGTTTATAATTTGGCTTTAAAGAAGTGGATGGAACAGAGGATTAACAGCAACATTATGGAGCCTTTTAACCCCAGGCCGATGGCTGAATATGTGACCAAGGTTCTGGCTGCTGAAAATTATCATGCCTTAGTGGCTGCCACACAGGGTTATGAAGCGATGAGGTGACCCCAGCCTGACTACCACCAATCAGACATTGCTTTTTACAGTCCTCACTACCTTCTTGGTGATTTGGAGGAGGAATCTAAGACCTGAATATAGGTGGAAAGAACCTGTTCTCTTCAATCTTTCAAGGTGTCTAGGATCCTCCTTTGCAGTCTGCTGAGGAGCTGCTGTCAGGCTGCTCAGCTCAGGGAGCGAACAAAATCAAGCTTTTGGCACTGTGGGTTGGAGCACGGGTGTAATGAATGCAGAGTGTTGCCTAAGCCACAGCTGCCAGGAAGCTTTTAAGGTGCAAATGTAAGTGTTACAGGGCACTTGCTTCATACCTTGTGAAAAAGACTCTAAACAAATATAGGATCACATGGTTTCTCATTCTATGGGCCTCCAGGGTTGGGAGATTTACTGAAAAAAGGGAGTTCAGTCTCCCAAGGGAGAAATTGCCTTGCTTCACTTTGTAGCTGTTCCTCTGACATTTCTGAAGCATGTACTAAGGAAAGTAGCAAAAAATACGTGTTCTTCTGAAAAGTTTTTGCCTTGCTAAAGCAATAACGTGGACAAAAAATATTGTACAGAAATATTCCTGATCATCTCTGCTGCTAACGTACACTTTCACTAAAGCATTCTCCTCAGCTAACTCTCTCTACTGAAGCGTTTCGCTTTCTTATTAACAATTCATACACATGGTCAACTGCTTAGAACTGAAGGAGCAAATAATTACCTAAACTGACAAAGCTGACAATGCACATCTAAGTAAGACAGGACTTTAGTCTAGCCAGCAGAATCAATGCATTTTCTCACTTGAGCATCATTGCTACACGGTGTTCCTCTTTTCAAGGTTAGTTAGGAAGTTTTGGTGTTTTCTGTACCCAAACTGTGGACTCTGACATTTCTTTATAATGTCAACCCGTTATGGTTTTGCTGGGGCCGGCAACAAAAGCACCACGCGGCCGTCCCTCTCCCCCCCTGCCGGTGTGCAGAGGAGAATGGAAAGAAACAGGCAGAAACTGGTAGGTTGGGATAAGGGCAGTTTAACAGAACAGCAAACAAAGGGAACAAGAACAACAACGATACAGATAAGGGGAATACACAAAACAAAACAGACCGCAGAGAGCCGCTCTCATGGCCCGCCGCTGCACGCTCCCGAGACGCGAGTGAGTTCCCGCCGCCCTGTTCCCCCCACTGGAACCCAGCATGACGGCACATGGTATGGAATACCCAGCTCTGTTTGGCCAGGTTGGGTCAGCCCACCCAGCTCTGCCCCTTCCTGGATTCTGTTGAAAATAACCCTGTCCTGGCCGAACCCAGGACATTATCCACCCCTTATTCCATGCCATCTACATCATGCCCAGATCCCCCATTGTCCAGTTGATCACCACCACTGTCTCCAGATATCATTCCCTGAGTCTATGGATCATCACTCTAAAGTGTCCGTTGAGTTCATTTAATCCATAACTTTGGACTCCATTTATCGTAATGGTCTTCTGTGGCAGGAGAGGTGATGTGTGGTGATGGGCGGTCACTTGCTGCATCTGGAGCTCATGGCTGATGAATCTGGTGTGGCCCGTGTCCACAGTCTGCAGGAGATGTTGATCTTGATGAATTTGCTCGGTGCCAGTTGTTGAAAATCAGATCCACTCCCATCATTGCTGTGCTCTTCTAGGTTTCATCAAAAAGTCCATCCTTCTTTAATCTGGATGATTCTTACTATGCTACTACTGGTACAAAATATAACAATTATAACAGTGATAACAGACAGTGACAGGGTTATTTAACAATTAACTTTATACAATTTATTTAT
>Ga0065711_1042344_pt1 | contig 15450 bp, 13 predicted proteins | sample Hoacrofraction12_FD_59098 | JGI IMG/M metagenome (GOLD analysis project Ga0065711, IMG submission 59098) | Hoatzin crop microbial communities from Cojedes, Venezuela - Epithelial fraction 12 v2 (version 2) | ecosystem: Host-associated > Birds > Digestive system > Esophagus > Crop | place... | reverse complement strand
TTTTTTTTTTTTTTTTTTTTTTTTTTTTTTAATAACATGGGATGCAGGAATGTAGAGCTTTAAAGCTTCAATTTGTCTCGGACAGTGGAATTGCCCCAGGCTGGGTGACTGTCTCCTATATTAACCTGGAATTCTGTCTGGGAATGAAGCTATGAAACCTATTGACAATACTGCCATCAAAACTTGCGTGTTCCTATGAAAAGTCCTGTTTAAGGTGAATTGAATTTGTATTGTGCTTCCTCACAGTTTGAGTGTGCTGAATCACTCTTTAAACATTTTTCTATTTTGTCTTCAGTCTACTTATCTTCAAGTGTCTGTACCAATAATATAAGCTCTGGGAAACCATGAACTCTTTATTTTGTCTTTACATTGCAGCTGTGTCTCCACTTTGCCTTTCTGGTCCAGTATTGCAGGAAACATTCATTTAAAGCAGACATAAATACCCATCCTGCAAATGTGTGACCTTGCAACACCTCCCTGAATCCAATTAAACTCTTGCATCAATGCCATTTTATTCAGAGCAGAATGCTACAAACAGAGGTACCATTGCACTATGCTCTTCATGCATACAGTTCACACATGCAAGTAAAAGGCAAGTTCTTACAGGCTGAGTTTGAGAAATTTGGCTTAGGCTGCAAATTACTTCACTAAGAACTGAAATGTTCTTGGCATATAAGAAGGTTGAATAAAGAATGTAAAATTTTGATCCCTGAATAAATACACCAGGTTGAAAAATATCTAAATTTATTTTTTGTTTACAGTTTCAGTTGTACTTTGTTTTAAGCTGTTTTGTGTTAATAGTGGATGACATTTTTGTAACCTTAATTGTTCATAACAGATAGAAGTAGCATTGCAAAAATATTGTCTTAATATTGATGTTATTAATTGCAGATTAAAAAATTAGTTTCATCATGCCAGAGACAGCTTTCCTAACTTCTTTGCCAAATTATGTTGTTACACATATCCTAGTAAGCAAATTATTGTCAAATATGGTGGGATATGCATATGCAACCTTTTCATCTTGAATGACTTGAAACACTTGACTAGTTGAACATTCAAGGGAATGAGGTGAAGTCTATCTTACTGTAATACACATCTCCGTGAAAGGAATAAAAATATATTAACATAGGGTTCTTTTTTGGCAAGAGCTCAGTTTCAAAACTCCAGGTCTTTTACATGTGTAATTCACAGCAATGTCTATGAACAGTGGTTTAGGAAGACTCTTTATTATGCTGCTCTGGAGATGGCAGTTCAAAACTCGGTGCATAATTAAATACATGGAATGATGTTACTGAGTGGTTAATGTATGTAAAATTTCCTTTGACAATTCAAATTTAAAATCACTTTAGTTCTTATAAATCTTGCAGGAGCATAATTGACTTAAAGTTTCTCCAGTACAGCTAATACATTACTTTTATTTCTGTCTCGATTTTCATACAAATTAGTTAGGCTTGCTGAAAGGAATTAGTGATACCTGATAGTCAACACTGAAACATCTGGGGAAGACTGGGCTTTTGGATTTTTTTCCCCTTAATCTTTCAGCTGTAGCCATATGTGTAAGTAACTGATGACCTAAAAGAATGATCTGTTAATGCCAGAACAATAACTGCTACTAAAATTAGTCTGATAAATTCTGACACTATACTACCAGAATCATAAGCAAATAAATTACTGTGCTATCAACAGTATTTTTAGGTCTGTTGTACATTAATTTTCTACATGTAATTTAATTAACAGAAAATGCATTCTTCTGATAGTATAACACACAAGGAAGAAGAAAGGCATTGCCTTCAAGTATAACTTCAGATTCTCTGTTTTGCTGACTTGAATCCATAGTCAGTTCCATTGAAACTGAGTGACTTCAGATTTCCGTACATCTTTCTGCTGCTCATATAAACTTCAAATATAGTCCTGAACTCAAAATTATTTTTTTTCACATTTGAGAATACATCTAGCACTTTCACTACTTATGATTAAATTACTCAGTGTTTGTAAATACTCAAATTATTGATGTTACAGTACATGTATTTCTGTAAATATAAGGGGCAAAGCCCAGATACTAGATAGTTTTAGAAAGTTAAAAAAGTAAACACATAATTTAAATAAATAAATAAAGAACAGCAAAAAAACCCTAAATATCAAATAGTATCAATAGCATCCATAGGAAGTAGAGAAAGGCTGAGTTTTATGTCAAGATCCTGTAAGAAAAATCACATCTACAACTCTGACATTTCTTTATTTTGTCATTTTTCTTAATTTCTTCTTTCTATGCAGCCACTTCTCTCTTGCTTTCAGTGTTTTAGTTGTAATAGAAAAGTATTTGGTGTAGCCTTTAAAAAAATTTCTGGAGTTTATTTTGGGTTTGTTTTTCTGTTTTGTTTTTTGTTTGTTTTTTTGTTTTGGTAATGTCCTGGGTTTGGCCAGGACAGGGTTAATTTTCACCAGAAGCCAGGAAGGGACACAGCGGGTGGGCTGACCCAACGCGGCCAAACAGAACAGGGTATTCCATACCATGTGCCATCATGCTGGGTTCTGGTTGGGGGGGGGGAGCTGGGCAGCGGGAAATCAGTCGCTGCTCGGGGGCGCACGGCAGCTGTGGTGGGAGGTGAGAGCGGTTCTCTGTGTTCTGCTGTTTGTGTTGTGTATTCTCCTTATCTGTATCGTTGTTGTTCCTGTTCCCTTTGTTTGCTGTTCTGTGAAACTGCTTTTATCCTGACCCACGAATTTTTTGCCTGTTTCTTTCCATTCCCCTCCACACCCCGGCGGGGGGAGGGGCGGCCATGTGGCGCTTTTGTTGCCAGCCGCGGCTAAACTATACAGGTTGGTTCTTTGATTTGGTTTGGTTGGGATTTTTTTTAGTTGCTTTTTTTAAGAGGGAAACACATTTGGGGTGAGCATACTGACTCTACCACCTACAGTGGAGTTGTTCATGGGGTATCAGGTTCTTCTCTGTAAGTATAAAACAAACATTATCCTTCTCAGGGAAGCTCTACTGAGTGCCCCCAAAACAAACAGCAACAGATCTAGCAAATGTAAAAATACAGGAGACAATGCTCATTTTATAAAGATTTCAGAGAGAACATCAATCTCCCTCAGTTCATCAGTGTATGTGTACATGGGACTATGCAAGAACAATTCTCCAGATTCTTTATGTCTTTAAGACCACATCCACACCATTCTGTATTGTAAATCTAAATAATACCAGAAATAATTCTCTTCCTATTAAATTTAATGAGATTTTTCAAAAGAAATTAATTAGTTGTTCTTATATTTGTCAAAAAAATGAGCCATTCAACCAACAAATCCAACAAAAAAATGAAAACAATCCTATGATTGCACAGGAAAATTTTATCACAGATGCAGCAACAATTCTTTCCTTGGTTCTCTATTTAATTGTATCCAAGGTGTTATCTTCTATTTTCTGAAATAAAGGAATCTGCCTATTCCACCTTGTTTTTCTCAAGTTCATTTTCCACTATATTTACAGTCCAGAATGAGCTGAATCACTCCCAAAGTCTCTTTATAGGAAAGTCAGCCATTTCTGTGTTACCACCTGAACGTACATGTTTTTCAGACCTGTGGATTTTTGCTTTGCATTGTCTACTGAATTATTTACAGATTAGTCTATCTTGTAGTTTTTCTGTTCTCCTTTTAGCATTCAATCACTTTCTTCTCAAGACTGAAGCTTCTTTTTGTTGTGAAACATTACATTTTAATGTAGAAAATTTAGCCAAGCTGATCAGGTGGACTTCGACTGTGTCATCCCCTCTCCTTGTTACTCTCTCCTGTTATACTGTGTAACAGGATACAGCTGAAGCAACGCTCCCAACTTTTCCCTCACTAGCTGCAAACTTACTCTGCCTTTAATCATTTACCTGATCTTCTGTTCTTCTCTGTTGGATAAACTCACCTTTCCTGAGACATTTAAAGTAATTTGTAATCAATGATCTTACCAATCCATTTTTCATCTTACGAGTAGGATCTGCAAATGAAGTCTCTTGAACTGGCACCAATCCCATTTTCCACTTCAGCTACTCACAACAACTGCACTCAGAAACACAAAAGTAAAACTTAAGAAGCCAATGGGTTGCACACTTTGTATATTTATTACTATAAAGCAGATTCTGTTTTCAACATAAGCACCAGTGTCTCAAGCATTTGCCAGTTCTGCCCCATTAATGCATTGTTTCTCACTAGCAAAAGCCTAGGTTGCTAAAGAACACTGCCTTCTCCAGCGATTTCACTTAAAGTTTTCACCACTTCCCTGCATCCTTTACTATGTAAAAAATAAAATAAAATAAAGTAAAATAAAATAAAATATCAAACATGAAATAGAGAGGAAAATTCTGGTTTGCAACAATATTTCAGGGAATGTTTTCTGAACTGGAGAGTGAGAAGAGATTCAGAATGCCCCTACTCATATATGAAGTAAACAAGTTCAACTCTTCTTACTAGAAACCAGGAACTACCAACACTCAGAATTTTTGCCTTTCTTCTGTGTATTCCACTGTTAACCAAGCCTTCTTGATTATTTTTTTTATTATAGGTTTTTAAAAATATCTCTCTAAACAAGTAGTAGGGAAGTAGGGTTTTTTTGATTTATTTGTTTTTGTTTATTTGTTTGGTAGTTTTTAACTCCTGTAACATGGTTTTGTTACATAAGAAAGCAGATTTGCCTCCCTGTGGCTCCGGAACATCTTTGATCATTAAGAATGCTGAAGAGAAAATGCTTCATAATTAGAAGGTAGGGTGGAAAACATGTGTGAGAATTCTAGGCATGTCTCATGGGAGAGCTTTTCCATCGGTAGTAGAAGTATTTACTGAGGGCAAAAAAACAAACAAACAAAAAATAAAACAGATGAAAAAATCAAGCCCAGGGATAGCTACATCTCATACCTGCCCTTTTTAAAACTCAAATGACAACATAAGGAAACAAGTTTTTCTCTCTTCATTCTGAAGTTAATAGGGAGAATGCATAAAAATGTCAGGCTTGAGCAATACTGTGAGTATTATTACATCGTAAAGAACAGGTATGTGCCACTACCTGTGCTTCACTAAGATCTCTTCATGCCAGATTCCCAATCTAACTGTCCTATGCAAGTTCTGAATTCTTCTCAATATCAGTATTTATTAATTAAGCAAAGGAAAAGGGAAAGCTGCACACATCCTCATAGCACCTCACGCCACCTTCATTCCTGAAGCTTATCTCTGATTTTATTTGATTTTTCCAGCATAGTAGCCTGAAATAGCAAGGAAAAAAGCAGCAAGTGAAGAAACAACCATCCTGAAGTTTCTTTCTTCCCTTTAGAATACTGTCAGCAGTAAGGCAATAGACATTCAGATATACTCAGAACACATGACTATAAATGATCAAGCAGTTGAGAGACTTAAATGGTGCATCTCTAAACTGAAAGGAAATGCACAGTTATATGTTCTGAGTTCAAATACTCTGGTGATAAGAGTGTACACACAACCTGAGGAATTGACAATGAGATGCTAGTGAAGATGGCACCATCACACTGTGCTAGTTGGGAAGATCAGACTTTTTTTGTTACTTCTTCGTTAACTCTGGAGAAGAATTAAGGCATGAAGTCTACCTTTGGAAATCTACAGCAGTGCCACAATTAATGTTACTTTCTATCATCTTGGTTTTCAAGGAGCAGGACTAAAGTCCATTCCAGATCTCAGTACTTCTAGTTCTGTTGTCCTGGCACTTGGTTACTTATGCTTTAACTTTGGGGCATGAGCCATTTTGGAAACTACAATCTGAGACAATATACAAACTAAAAGTGAAACCCTAATCTCCCAAATGCATGAAAAAAATGATGGGACTATGTAGAGTTCAGAGACCATCAATGAGACCCTAATCCCCTAAAAAAGATCACTTACAAGCTGTGTAAGAGCTTTGTATGCTGCCTTACTAATCGAGCTTTTTTTGTTTTATTGATAGCAATAAAAGAACCAAAGGTGCAAAGTGGTGAAATAAGCAAAGGTGCACATGATAAGCCAACACTCAGTCACCAAAAAAATGTAACCCAGAGCTTCAAATGTTAAAATGGAAACATCATGATCACAAACAAGTGCAAGTTATTATTTTAAATTTTTATCACTATGGAGAATCCCACTAACTCTTCATTCCCTTGAGTATATTTAAAATCACCCTGTAATCTATATTTGCAAAGGCATTACTGTGAATTTGATATCTCTGCCTTAAGATGACAAATCTTTAGAATAATGCACCTAATTTTATCAACAGCAGTTGTCTGCAAGGAGTAGGCTGTATACGTGATAGGCTGTTATGTATCGTGACTTGTTTAAAACAAGCTACTGAACTAGAATCTGCACTGGGTGGTGACTTCTGAAACTTCTTCTTACTGTGTCTTGCAAAGGAGAGCATTTTGAAATGCTCATGCATAACACAACAATAAGCTTTTAGTAAAGTAGAGCAGGAAGGAGAGGCAAAAAGTGTATTATGGAAAAATATCAGACTGAACAAACATTTCCATGCTATAAATTCATTACAGCTTAAATATTGATTTCTGTCCATTCACAAAAAAGTGGATTCATCAAAATGCTGGCTATATATATCATAAGAGTGAATACCAGATTATTTTTCTGTCACACTCACTTGTGTTATATTTTAAATCCTATTTTAGCTTTTATTCCCATGACTTTTACTCTCCTTCCAGTCTTCTTAGTGAATGTTGTAGTAACATCTGTTAGTAAGATCAGGGCTCTGAGCCAATTTGTACAAATAAATTTTGAATATATTATCTCATCTCTTTTTTAAGTATATTTAGGGGGAGGTCTTATTCTATTTGAAATAGTGAGTTAAAATATTTTCTTTATTAAAAGAATATATATGTACTGAAAATATACAAAAAGAATATTATACGTGCTCAGCTGATTTCTTTCACGCATGTACCACATATATAACCATATATAACAAGCAGGGCAAGAAGTATAAGTAACAACTTGTATGAAATACAGTTCCTCTACTTTTTGTTCCCTGATTCTGAATTGAGCTTCCAAGAACTCTCATCTCCAAGAAATGCTGAAGTTTTGCAAAAAAGTGGTTACGTTTCCATCTTACTGGGTCAGAGAGTGTTCCCAGTTCTTTACTGCATGTCTAATTTCCAACTCAAGTTGTAGGCTCTGCCCAGGTCTGCAGGTTCTGCTTTCAAAGATGCAGACCTTGCTAGGAGTGGGAGACCAGCACATAGATTACCATCATGCAGCTCCAACATTTCATTATTCTAATCCTCCACTACCCTGGGCTCTGCAAATGGAACAAAAAGAAATGTTGTAGAAAGGACCACGTAACACCCTATTACATAACTTCTGTATTTCTGCCTCCCTTCCAGCACAAGACAGGGCTAGAATGACAACTCGTATTAAACTCCTTCTGGAGGATCTGTGTCATCATACTCCAGATGCTTCACAGATAGTTAACTTTGGTCCATTCACTTTAAATGTCTCAACTATTGTTGCTTTTTCCATAGTTGAGCATGGCATATTGAAGTCAAAAAGAGAAACAAAGATCTGATTATACTACTTCCAAAACATGTTAAAAAAATACATCATTACTATACAAGACACCTGTACAAAGTATTGCATCTAATATATAGGATTCTTTATTTTCTTCAGGGATTTCATCTAAAAATATTTTTTGTACCTGAGTTAAACACATGTATATTTCCGTATTTTTGACAGTACCAAACTGCCACAGACTTGAGAAATGGAGTTTTAAACTCTTAGATGAATAATAGACTGATATTCCATGTAAAGGGTGTTTATTTTTTCCTGTTGATTTTAACAAGGAGAGGAAAGCATGAGAATCTGTATGACTACTGTGTATAAAACAAATAAAATAAATAAGTCAAGTTTTTTTTTTTCTTTTTGACACTCAGAGGATCTCTGTGATAATTGGTAGAACAAATCACATTTGATAAGCTTCTTTCAAGAGTATAATCTCTTTCCTGCTTACAAGATATCATACGTTCACTTTGCCCAACACTGCATGCAGAAGATAACACACTGCAATGTGAAATTTGGAATCAATATACCTTATGTGGTTAAACAAAAAACATTAAGAAACAATTTTTAGTGTGAGGGTTGGCATTCATTATATCATTTCTTTCCATTTCTATTGGCATGAATTCCAACTCTGTTGATTTAAATGGCCTATTTCTAACTTCACAGAGACAGAAATAAAGTCAGGATATACTTAAGTCTAACTGTAACAAAGAGTTATCAGGAACAATTTTTGGCATAATCAGGCTTCTGCTCCATTAGTGTAAACTGACATATTGTCAGTGTCGTAGTATTTGCTTCACTTGCACTTTATGCCAGATAAAGATCTGGATCAAGAGCAGACTATAAATAGAAATCTAAACTGTAATGCTCATAGGCTATACCAATAGTAAGCACAATGTTTAGTGCTGTGAGGTTGGTGACCCTAAGTGTTCTTTCTCATGACCTGCTAGCTTACAACGCTATTGTTTAGAATTGCACCATGCAGTTTTTGCTCCAGCCATGTAACTTCACTCTTCATGCTCTTCAACAATGAGAGCTTAATGGTAAACAGTAACGGTAATGGCAAATCCTTATCATATGGAAAGCTACCATACAAACACACATATCTTTTGGGTAAAGGAAATATTCTATATCCAGTCAAGTGTCTGCTCTTTCAGTACTAATGTAAAACAATTTGGAACAAGGAAGGGTGATGGATAATCAAGGTTTTGTTAAAGGTAGAAAAGAAGACAGTTACGGATGTTCCTAAACTCAGAAGGTCTTAAATTATACTACAAGCTTATAATATGAAATAGTATATAAACTGAACAGGGATAAGTATGTCAACAATCTAAAACCAAAACCTTGCTGTCATTATAGTAAACTTAGGCACACACAGACATAAGTCATGACATATTTCACAACATTATCAGCTGAGTGGCTGATTTGCTAGTAATTGTCGCAGCAAAATTTTTCTTTTTGAAAAACTGAAGACTTTCATGACAATTTGATGACCTAAGTGAAACAAACCTTCTGTCTTCAAATGTGTCGACATTCTGTGTTACAGAAAACGTTGGCCTTCCTCTGTCAACACTTCTGAATTCTTCAGAAGCTGAGCAGCAGCACTAATACAATGCTGACCCTGGCCTAAGAAGCCATACTGAGGAGAGAGGTATGATATCTTGGAGTTGGCTGCACACTCATGCAGGTACTGAGAGACTACATCAGAGCACAACCGCACTCTGCCCACTCTGCAAATTCCAGCTTTCCCACTGCCTGCCACCCAGCCAAACTTCTGTCAACTATACTGCAAGCCTCATCCTGAATCAGCATTTACTGACTACTTTGTTTCACCAGGCAGAAGAATTCCTACAGATCCTGATTTTAAAGGCTTTCTCACCAACCCTTGAAATTCTACAGTCTGTATCCTTTTAGCATCTGTCCTACAAAGGGAAAGAATTACAGTTAATATTAGTCTGAAATCTTTCAGTGTTTCTAAAAGAAACTAAACAGCCTTGTGGTGACAATGTGAATCTGAATTTTGAAGAAAATAGCATGAAAGTAAACTTTCTTTTGCAGAACTTCAGTTCCAAAACATGAAATACATTGCCTTTTGGCCACAATTTTGGCTCTGTTTAACTGCAGTACCAAGCAATAGAATTTTGTATAATGAAGAACATTTCCCACAACTAGCTTTAACCATAAAAACATAAAGATAAATAGCCTCTTCCTGAGTACTCTGCTGTAGAGCTTTTGCTTAAAAATATTTTTTTCTGCAGTTTGTGCTCTGCTCCATTCTATTGTGCTGCTTGCCAAAATTTTACCATTGGAAGCATCATCTATTACTGTGCATCAGTTGATATAAAACACAATGATTCAGCAAAATATGAGTATATTCTAGAAAAAAAATAAGCTATATACAAGTCAGATATTTTTTACAGTAATTTATTTCCCCCCCCCCCAGCATAAAAACGGATAAGATGGGGGAGAGTTGTGGTGTGTACACAAAACAATTAAGAAGGAAGGTAGAGTTGAAAAAAAAAAAAATAGTTGTGATTCTCTTGAACTCAGTGTCCTGGATTATTAATATTCCTGAGACTAGCAAGAAAGATTTTATCCTCCCTCCCCAACACAGTCATTTTCATTGTCTCCAGACAGTTTTACATCAACTGTGTTCAGCAACACTTAGAGAAAATGTACTTCAATGCTTTGTACAAAGAAAACCTTTGTTTATCTTGGATTTTGAAGAAACGCATTTTTTAATCAATCAATACATATTCTGTAACCTCAAAATTGTGCAAAGAACATCTATTCTTCCTCTTGTCCTGAGACAGAAATGATCTAGCTGGATACTTATCAGAAATTATCTGATTTAATTTCTAGAACTGTTAACATGGAGCTTACTTGACTTTCCTAAGTCATCTATTTCTAGCTTAAATTTATCTAGCATTGAAGTATTTTTTTCTAATATAAAGAGTAAATGTCTCATGCTTCAAATCCCAACTTTTTTCTGTCATGGTTTTGCATGGTTGAAGGCTGTCATCTTCTCTTTTAGTGATCTCTCTCTTCTCTAACTAGAACAAATCTATTTATTTTCACTTTCTATCCTAATATCATACTACTTAGTATTCTGAGCTTGCTGTCCTTCCCCAAAGTCTCTCCACTTACTTTACATCTTCCATAAAAAGCGAGACACAAATGATGACACATTACTTGATCCTCACTGGTACAAGTAGAGTGGAAATATTACGTCATGCATCTTACAGCCAATCTTTTTGCATATACTTTTATGTAATTGTTTATTTGTGGTTTTTTCTTTTTTCCCAGATCATTCTGGTTTCTACTCCTCCCTTCTAAAATATTCGAAGTGTCTCCAAGAATGGCACCATCTGATATTTAATAAAAGTACATCCTTCTTTTATTCCACTTTTTAATGAAAATGCTTATCAAATCCAGACTTGAGACGAACCTCTCTAGAATATTACACTAAAACTTCAACAACTGTTCTGAAAATAGTTTTTCAACCAGGTGTAAACTTCTTCACACCAGCTTCATTGATCATAATTCCCTGGCTTTCTTAGGAGAATATCACACAACAGTCAGAAGCCTTGAAGAAGTAAAACTATATCACACCTATCACATTCATCCACACACTTTTACATTTCCCTAGTCATTTGGTGGAACTTTCAGGAAAGAAAGAGGCAGTGGGAATAATTTAGTTATCCAACTAAAAAACAACCTGGAGGACAGGAAGAACTGAAAGACACAAAATAGATCTTCAGTCCTTCTGGAAGTCTACAAGCTGCTGATACCATCCGAGCTGCGGATGGCACAGATGTGATTAATCTTGGATGATGAAGATCTAGTCCTGGTTTCCACATTCCAGTTTACATCGAAAGGAAGAAGTCAGAAAAGAGAAATTGCACAAACAAACAACTGCCATTACCTTCGTGAATTGGAGGTACCTTCTACCTTCTGCAACAATTCTTTGAATATGGAAGTAGAATCATTTTCACTGCTTTAGTGTTTGCCAAAGGTCAGCTAGTTCAGGTAATGGAGGTCTGAAAGTGATAAAAACTCTCTGGCTTTATTGAGGCTAAAAGATCACTTACCACAGCTCAGAGGCCGCTTGGTATTAGATCCCCCCAAACCTAGCAATAATAATAATATAATAATATGTTTGTATAATAACTGTCAAAATTCCAATATGTTTATTGAGAGGTCGGTTGTAAGGTCCTTCACAGATCCAGCACAATTTGAATACAGTTCAATTACACCAGTAAAGTCTTTTGCTCTCTAAAATTTAGTGAACAGCTTTTTGTTTCTATCTTAATGCTTCCCTACTCTGTTGTGATACTGTTTCCAAAAAGGACGGCTGTCCCTGCTGCTTGGGGAAATGTATCTATAATGTCTTGATCCAAGCATTTCATATTCAACAGATGGTAATCTTGGCTGTACATTCATTCTGGTTTCTCTGAGACTGAGTGCTTAATACCTCTTTCTCTGCCAATCACTTCCTAACTAGCAAACGAATCCTGATCAGACATGTATGCTTCCTTGCATTCTCTCTCACTTTTAGTGAACACTGACACCTTCAGACATTATTCTGAGATGTGTACTTTTGATCTGCCATGTGATGAGGAAGTCTGTTGCTCTGTTCTTTAATCCTACATACAGGTGTGGAAGAATAGAGGTCTAAGTTTCTGCAGGTGCAGTATTTATTTCTTCATCAGAAAATGTTCAACATGCCTGTACTCGTACAGGCTGAGGAGCTGACCCCTTAAACAGCTGATCTTTTAAACCCAAAGCACAAATCATATTTATACAGGTGAGTTTTTTCATTAATTTTCCATATCTGAGAAACACAGAGGAATGAAGCTACAGGCTTCCTGTAATAAATTTCCATTTTTTTTCTTTTTATTTTTTAACTTCTCATTCAACAGACTACTACTTGGATGGAGAAAGAAAAGATATAATTATAAGTTTTTAAACAACACAAAGAGTATTGCTCTGAACTGGATTATCCAGAGAGATTTCTTGAAAGATGCATCCACAAGATGTATGCCTATGTGACAAAGTTTGTCATTTGTTGTTTGCTTGATGCTTCCCTTTTCTTTTAGATCCTTGAGGGAAGTTACTTTTAAATAAAGTATGAAGAACATCAACAGTCATAGTCCCCTTCCTTTTTGTGTATAGAGGAAGAGGTGAGGCAAAGCATTATCTGCTCATATTGATGATCACATCAAGATGGTCTTTCTTTTTGTTGTTGTTGTGGGGTTTTTTGGTTTGTTTGGTTCTGTTAGTTTGTGGGTTGCTTGCTTGTTTGTTTTTTTTAATTAATGCAAGTAGTAGAATCAATCTAAAAAGCTGAATGATAACAAATATAAAAATGTATGTCTAGCCTGCATGTAACAAAGAAAACTGTTTGGTTCACATTTCCAAAACTATATATATGATTAATGGCAATGCATGCACATGCCCGTAGTTCATCAGTAAGACAAGGGCGCTCCAAAATATCTACAAGGAAACATCTATTTACAGAAAGAAATGGTTGCTGAATTGATTTAATATAAGTATATGCAAGAGATAAAATTGGAGAAGATACTTAATCCAGGCATGGTTTCATGACATCATAAACCAATGTGTCAGATTTTTTGTATTTTGATATGAAGTATGAAAAATAAGTTACCATTGGCTTTGATGATTTATATATTTTAATAACTGCAATTATAGAATTATTAGCCATATTATTAGTAAAATAGTTTTTCAATAAATAACAATACTGCTGTGACACCTCCATAGATCTTCGTCTTCTTCCTTATTGACTAAACAGGCTAAATTGACTTCTACTTTGTAAAAACAGGAATCCAGTAAACTAACTAATTCTGATCAGACAATACTGGATTACAGAAAAGGGCTGTGAAAACATTGAACACATGCTTTACAGAGTAGGAATTCCTTTTTATTTTGTGCAATGTTTGGAGCAGTATGTCCTTCCACTAAGATTAGGTCCTATAGTACTTAACACTATATTTCGATACCATGAACATTGCTGTAATAGTTGATTAGCATTGTTTCATGCACAACTACTATTACTTAACCTTCAGTATTCTGAATCTTAGTAATGAATTCGCTTTCTGAGAACCATGCAAAACAAGATTGCTCCAAATTGTTTATATAGTCTGATTAAAGATCTAAAAAGGGCAAATTTAGAGTTTTTGAAGCTACTGTTTTTTTTATAAGCTATATAAATGCATACTAAAGACCTTAAAAATTTAAAATATGAAGCATTATCACTCTAGGCACCACATAAACCACTGCTTCAATCTATTAATCTCTAGATAAGACAACAGAAGACAAATTTCTATGTTAATCACTTAATTCCTTTTAGTTTTCCCACTGACAGTGTGAAATGTTGTTTATTTCACGAAAAAATTGCTTAGTCACAAGTTTTAAGTATAATTTTGTGTTCACAGTGGGAGAAAAATCACAAGGATACTTTAAGGTTTAAGAGTCTATTTCCTTATTGTTTCGCATACCATATAAATCAAACTAGATGTAAAGTATCATCATCATCATCATCCCTAAGGCATTTTACACCATTATTCAGGTGTGAAAAGATACACAATTTTTCAAACTGTGCAGCTTGCCAGCTTCATTTAGAACCCATGACATCTGAGTTTCAGTTTTCCTGTTTAGCAAATATTTCAGAAGGCAATTTGTGGATTCATTATTTTTACACTTTTCAGCTAGAATCACCTATTCATTTTCATTCTTACTTAAATGGTGGCTTTTTAACTCAGTGCTATTTTTACATACTGTGAGTTTCATTATTAGCCAAATATTTTGGCATCTCCCTATTGGATAAACTTTAATAATGGATTAATTAAACTAACAAGAATAGGATTTCTGTGATCACTTTTATCTGACCATGTCTAGATGTTTGAGTTCAAATAACTTCTGCAATTCTTTGCCACTGAAAAATGAACATATCTGAGACATGCTGGAGTAATCCAGAGATTCTGTATGACTTAATCTTTTTGGAACACTTACAACACCTCAGAATGTCATCTTTGAAAGTCAGAATTAACAATGTAATCCTTGGATATTTGGCTACCATACAAATAGATTATATTCTTCTGGGGCAGGAAGGCAGGAGCGAAATGAGCAGACATCTTCACTTCTAAGTAACAGGAGGCAGAGGAAGAAGGAAAGAGAGTTGGAAGAGTAAACAGAGTCAAATAACTCTACAAATGTCATAAAGTTTTAAAGTTAGTGAGACATGTTGGGGAGACGGTCTACTTCCTACATTGTGCAAAGCAGCAAATATTGGAAGTAGTGAGCTAACAAAAGAAAAAAACGGACTTGCAGTACTCCGTAATGTTCCACAGTCATATTTTCTTATACATCACAAACAAATCTCACATAGTCAGTGAATATCTGATCCACTGTGAAATATTCTAGTTTAAGTGCTTAGCTACAACTTTCTTTAATCTTCTGTTGTTTTATATTTGTAACTTCAAATGGTATGTGGATTTGTTCGAGCAGGTCCAGAGATGGGCCACGAAGATGATCAGAGGGCTGGAGTACCTCTCCTATGAGGAAAGGCTAAGAGAGTTGGGGTTGTTCAGCCTGGAGAAGAGAAGGCTCCGGGATGACCTTAGAGCAGCATTCCAGGACCTGAAGGGGGCCTACAGGGATGATGGAGAGGGACTTCTCACAAGGGTGTGTAGTGATAGGACAAGAGGGAATGGCTGTCAACTAAAAGAGGGCAGATTTACATTAGGTATTAGGAAGAAATTCTTCACCATGAGGTGGTGAAACACTGGAACAGGTTGCCCAGAGAAGCTGTGGGTGCCCCCTCCCTGGAATTATTCAAGGCCAGGCTGGATGGAGCTCTGAGCAACCCGGTCTAGTGGAAGATGTCCCTGCTCA
>Ga0065711_1042343_pt1 | contig 15451 bp, 9 predicted proteins | sample Hoacrofraction12_FD_59098 | JGI IMG/M metagenome (GOLD analysis project Ga0065711, IMG submission 59098) | Hoatzin crop microbial communities from Cojedes, Venezuela - Epithelial fraction 12 v2 (version 2) | ecosystem: Host-associated > Birds > Digestive system > Esophagus > Crop | place... | reverse complement strand
GCTCATCATGTGCTAGGAAGGTCTGTGTAGTAATGTCTACGCTAGCTAGAAATTGTTTTCTTTAAGCAAGAGATTCAATTTCTAAAAAAAAAAAACAACAACAACAAAAAAAAAAAACCACAACAAACCATTTCTTAGAAGCATTCCAAATAGCCTAAACAAACTATTTCACAGCACAGGTAGGAACAACCTCACTTCTCTCCCCACACTTCTGTAGTCACCAGTGTCTTACCCCTAAGCACCTTCTTCTCACATTCCTCATCCAAACCGTTTGCTTCCACAGGTTTTTCAAAACCCACGTGCGTCTCGTGTAAGCGTTTTTCAAAGAAGAATCCTTGCTCAACATTTTCTCTTGCAGGAAGACGCAGGCTGGTAAAAACTTTCTGCCTCTCCTCCATTTTCTGGAAAGCCTTGTCTACACTTGTTAAATTGGTGCTCACTTCTTTGATCAGTAGGACCAGATCAGCCTGAGTATTTAATCGAGCTTCCATTTCTTCTCTTACTCGCTGGATTTCCTCCAGCACAGTTCTTATATCCACGTGACTGGCCTTCACCTCCGCTTCGAGATCTTCCTTCACCTGTTGCTGGCTCCTCTGCAGTGCTAACACCGTGCCGATTTCCTTCCGAGACGTCTCCACGCCATGCTTCAGTTCCTCCTGCGCAGCCTGCATCGCCTCCTGGCTGGCTCTCACCTCTGCCAGCAGGGCAGCGAGGCACTCCATCCCGATCCCACCGGAGTCGCGGGACCTCTCCCAGCCTCACAGGGACATCTGGGAGCTGGCGGCAGACTTCCCTGGACAGCAGCGCCGGCACGCAGCCCTTGGCGAGGTGTCCCACCTCAATTCGCGGCGCGCTGCAGCGAAGCCACGAGGTAAGAGTCCAGCACAAGGCGAGACGAAGGTACCAAATACAACACTTCAACAAGCAGGGCTCTGGAGCCAGAGCTGCTGCTCAGCACTCAGCCAGAGCACTAATCAGTTTAATTGGCAGATTATGCCACACCTGAATTTCTTAAAATCTTTTGCTGACATCACCGTACGTGGGACGTCACCCCACAAGCCACTCCCAGCAGTCATTTGATCTGGGCATCCATCAGAGCACGCCTGGGCATCGGTAGCCGGGTTTGTCTCAACGCAGCCAGAACGCCGGGCCCCTTCCTTTCCAACACGAGGGCTCAGAGGAGCCGAAACCCAAACGTTTCAACAGCACTCGGTTATTTCAACCGTACATTCGACCAGGCGATTACACACCCACACCTCCTGCTGCTGCCTGCAGCGAGGGTTCAGGAGTGCACCTGCGAGGACGCTGGGCATCGCCCCACTCCCACTGAACGCCCTCCTCACTCCCACAGCCAGCAACGCTCTTTTCGCAATCTTGGCAAGAACTCGGATCCTGAGGAAGCCCTCTAGTCCACAAACAATAAACAGTTACCAGAGCAATGCAGGAAAACTGACTGATGAGGTATTTTTGGCAGCTTAAGGAGCACAAGCCTTTTAGCTACCAGGTCCGAGAGTTCATTTTTCTCTGAAAGATAAGGCTTCTACTTCTAAGCACGGAACTCACGAAGGTCTAAGCTCCACGTAAAAGCAGGTAGATTAATGACACCAGGCTGTTAGCTGGTTTGTTACACGGTGATTTAATTACCCAGTCATCAGATTCAGTACAGAAAAAACGATCAACGCAGTGTAGATGTTGGTCTACAGAAGGTGTCAGTCTCTGCCTTGAAGTAGGTGAGCGGGTGTTCAGCACAGCACCCAGAGTTCAGGGCAGCACATGAGCTGGAGCTCCAGAGAGCTTCTACACCACACTTTCAGCCCCACCATGGCTCCAGGATGCTCGTGGAGGCAGTGATGATCCCACAGACACCCCAGAGCAGAGGACCTCTGCTATCCATCCAAAACCCCCGTCAGCACCATTTTGGGCTGGAAAGTGTTAGAAACAACACCAATAGTTTGTTCACGCACAAATGCGTGATGTCCAACCCCCCACAGCGCTGCTGGCCAAAGAGCCAATCTAGGGGGTCTTGCTTGCAATCAAAGTTTGCTGCTCACTTCCCAGTTTGCCTCCTGCACTAGTCCAGTCACACTCACGGGACCGGGAAGGTATCGGAGACACGTCCTCCACCCAGAGCACCGCACGGCTCGCAGGCATCCCCCGGCTGTCAGGCTATGGCGGTGGTGGACACAACGCCAATGGTGGAGTTTTTTTCCTCAAGTCTCTGTACCACCCGCCAGAAGGCCAGACACCGGCTTTCTGATGGGATCTCCCCGCACAGCTACAGGTTGCAGGTGCAGTTTCTCCCCCTGTTCCTAGCTGGCTGGCTATCCCGAGAGCTCCTCGCCATTATTAGTCCCATGCGGTCACCACTAAGGACCAGCACACAGAACAGGCTGCAGAAGCACAATCTGCAGTTTGAATCCAGGTCCATCTTTGACAAGACATTAGACAGGTGAACAGGGCCAGGTACGAGCACTAGTAATATTTCTGCATCTCTACAGCAACACCTGCAGTAACTCAGCTCAGCAGTGTTAACACTTCATTCCAACCTTCGCTAAACCTCAGTGGGTCCTAAAAATCTCACGAACAGAGGCGAAGCATTTGCAAAGACCTTGTCAGACACTTGTGGCAACAAATGAGAACCCAGTCGAACTGCCTTCCGCTAGATGAGGTACGACACAGGTAGAGAACGGGTCTCTCTCCGTGAGAGGGAGGGTATTCACCAGGCTCATTGACCTAACTCTTCCCAGGAGCCCAAAAGCTGCAGCCTCCTTCCTACATGCGTGCACACCTACCCCGGCTGCCAAGTGCTCTCTGCTGTAATACAACACACTGAGAAGAAAAGCTCTCCTTGGAAACTGGTGTCTTGCTCTACATGGAAACACTCATTCCATCCAGAATGTGACCAATGCGTTTGGCACGTTCCTCGCTCAAGCTAAGAGGTCTGACCACTAAGGACTCTTTGGCGATTTGTAAAAGTCGCTTTCTTCACACAGCTTCCAGGCAGGCGTCCTTTGCTCTTCTCCTCTCTGGAAGAGAGTCTTCAAAAAGTTGTCTAAAATTAAGTTTGCGAGTAGATACTACAACGCAAACTGGAAGTCTACAGAGGTTGCTGGTACTCTGAATGTCACAACCTGTCTCTCAACCGAATGCTTGGTAGCTGCTGACACAGGAACAGCAGCTTTCAGCAGCGCACAACCCTCCCAACCCAGAGTTCATTCTCTTGGAATTACCAATTTCTGCTGCTGTACCTCAACTTCTGCTCCAACTAAGCTGTCTCCATCCTCAATGCGTTTCAAGTATCTTAGGAGGTTCTCCTCCTACACAGGAGAAAACACTTATTTTGTAGACTAACAGAAGCCAAACACTGATAAGCATTTCCTCTCAAGAGTAAATTAATGATTAAAGAAAAACTAAATCTCATTTAAATAAAATCTGGTCGATTTCGGTCGGCTGTTTAAAACAAACAAACATACAAAACCCTAAAGTATTTTTTTCTGCTTTATGGAAACACAGAAGACCTTTACACAATTAGCTACCAGCAAACACAAACCACCTCTATTTTTGTAGCTCTAATATTACAAGAATAAAATCCATGAAGTTAAAACATGAGAGAAGCACTGTGCATAGTTTTGAAGTCAAGACAAACTCGCTAATCCACAGCAAGAGTTGTATTTTACAGTGTTCAATACTGCAGTGCATTTGAAACATTTGAAACAAGAGAGTTAACACAAATCTTACAGTGAATCATACAAGAAATCCTTTCCTTTGACCTTCAGGGTGGTTTCACTTTCCGTACGGCTGCCCAGTTCGTACAGCTAGGACTGGGGTCAGACTTCAACCAGCAACCAGACATTCTCACTTCCCAAACGTGAAAGAGGAAGCATCCAGTTGCCCCTTTATATTCACTTTTCCCTTTTTCAAGAAGTCTGATTTACACCTAATTATGATTGGTAACTGAACACACTCCCCCACCCTCCAAAAACAATCCAAAAAACTACCCACGAAACGCAAACAAAAAAATTCCACCCTTGGGACTTCTTGGCATTAGGCTGGCAAAGAGTCTGAGAATGAACAAGAAAGATCAAATTAAAAATTGAAAAAGACAGTAAGGACTAGAGAGGACTACAGAACAGAGTACTTCCAACATATAATAGGAAGGAACACTTGGACAAGAATATATACTTGCAAACTAGATCTATACTCACATTTATGAAATCAGCCCAGTCACAACGAAAGTACAGACACAAAGGTAAGGAAATGCTGCTGATACATCCCACAACGCACACTGAAAAATGGAAAGCACTGCGGAACACGTGTCCCATACAATATCAACAGTCATGAAACACAGCTAACTGTTCAGAGGAGTTCTGAGCTGGATCAAATCTCTCCAAATGCACCAATAAACACTGAAGTAAAACTTGAAGGTCTCCCTGTTTTTATTAGGGCTCGAAGAAGACAGACCTACGCTGCTGACCTCTAGAAGCTTTATCTTTTCCTTCCATGAGCAAGCTAGCCCCATCGACGCAGCACTGCGTGACCCATGGGTCCGATGCTGGGGTTTTTCCCCCTCAGGAGTTCTCAAATCTCAGTCTCACATCTAAACCAGCCCATAAGCAAGTACATAACTTCACCTTGTACGTTAATCTTTACACAGCTAGCTCTGAAGCCTCAGAAAATCTCCACGTTTCTCCCGCCATCCTCCCCCGCCGCAATGCGTACAAGCTATTCCAGCAATGCAACAGAAAGAGCGACCAACCATTTGATTGCACGGCTTTAATTCTGAAGTTTGCCTCGTGACAAGCTACAGCACACTTCCGAGAGGGAGACTTAAGAACCTCCAAAACAAATAAGGACGCTGTCGGGTTTAATCCGCAGCAGTACATACATTCTGTTTGAGAGGACTTGGAAATCTGGCTAGCTGTAAATTACCACTCGAAGTTCTTTCTAAACTCCTGCTCTAGGCTATAAATCCAGGAAGCAGATTCAGGCAAATATACAGGGAAAGTAGTTGCAAAATTAAATTAACGGTGTCTGCGGAAGGCTTGACAGGCTAGACTTGGGTGGAAGTCTTCCAACTCCCCCAGCCGCTCCACAGCTTCGAATCACAGAATCATTAAGGTTGGAAAAGACCTCTAAGCTCATGAAGTCCAGCCGTCACCCCAACACCACCATGCCTGCTAGAGCATGTCCTGAAGTACCACATCTACACGTTTCTTTGAACGCCTCCAGGTATGGTGGATCCACCCGTAACTTTTGCCTGCATCCAGCCTGGCAAGTGGTGACCGTGCACCCTCCTGCTGTGCCTCTCAGATTCCAGGCTGGTGACTGCACAGGCAGACTCCTACGGAAGAAGTGATGTTCTCTTCCTAAGCTCTGCCTCGGGCCTGTCTACAGGAGCCGGTGCAGACAGCTCCAGCTTGCTCAGTTCACACGTCAAGAACGTCAGCCATGAGCCAGTTCCGGTCCGCAGGAAAGCGACTTCATTTTTCAGAGTTGGGCCCGAATAGTTTGCCCACCTGAAACTCTGAAGAACGCTGTACCTCAAACTCTTCTAGCTACACACTCCACCGGTCTTGTCTCCAGAAGCTGGGGGAAGAGAAACAGCACTTCTCATCTTGCTTCTCCCCCTGCATCAACACATTCTGAAGCCCAAGACAACAACTAAACGCTCTCTAGAGCAGAACCACAGCCCTCCCTTTCCTTTACTCTTACTGTAAACTCTTGAGCTTCCCTTCTTTAGGGTCAGCCACTAGCCCGTGTCCAGGAACATCAGGTTATGTTAGCTGTCATCACATCCCTTTCAAGTTGCTGTGAACAAAATAAACAGCAACCATCACAGCGGCTTTTTAAACGGCTGCAGGAACTCAACAAAATTTAACCATAGGCAGGTAAAACCTGACCTCGATGCTTAAACTGACTCAGCAGGATTAAAGCATACACAGCAGAAACCCCTCTGCCTTTCTTTGCAGGGGTACAAAGGTTTCTCAGCATATTTTTCCCTTAACAGCTGGTGCAGCCTGGAGAGGGAGTGCAGAATCATCACACGTTATTCCAGGCATTCAGTCTGAGGTCTGTGTCTGTCCTCTCACGCCAACCCATCCGCTGGCTTACACTTTTCTAGCACTGACTTCTACCCTCAGTACACTTTTCTGCTTATCACTTCTAGCCATAGAACAAGCTATTCTCTTTACACACACGACAGCGAAAAGGAAAGGGAAATCTCAGATGTATTTACGCACTTCAAAGAGCTCTAGGCCTGTTTCATGTTTTAATTGCATGCTTCGCATACACATTATCTTGCAGCACTGGCCACATGAGGTCTCACACTGGTAGGGGAACTGCTCTTCTGAGGCAGAACCCATTAGCATGTCAGAAGCTTCCTTGTCCAGTACAACGCTGACTATTAGGTAAGAAACCAAACGCTTACGGACCATGCCAGACTCCCGCCGCCTAACGCTGTTACCCAGAAGCTACAATACACCGCTTGGAGAACCTTATTGGCTTCCTGCTCAACACAACAAACAGCGCACGAACCTAGGGTGCCATTTTGTTACGGCGTACTTCACACAGGAACAGGTGGAATAGTGTTTGGGTTTGGCCTGGATAAATGCCAGGTGCCCACCAAAACCGCTCTGGCACTGTCCCTCCTCAGCTGGGCAGGGGAGAGGAGATATGGTGAAAGGCTCCAGGCTCGAGACAAGGACAGGGAGAGATCACTCACCAATCACTGTCATGGGCAAAACAGACTGAACTGGGGCAGAAAGGGGAGTTTAATTTATAAAACATCTTCCCCCCACCCCTCCCTTCTTCCCAGGCTCAGCTTCAATCCCGTTCCTCTCCCCCTTCCCCCCGAGCGGCGCAGGGGGACAGGGAATGGGGGCTGCGGTCAGTTCATCACACATCTCTGCCTCTCCTTCCTCCTCAGGGGAGGACTCCTCACCCTCTGCACCTGCTCCAATGTGAGGTCCCTCTCACGGGAGACAGTTCTCCACAAACTTCTCCAACATGAGTCCTTCCCATGGGCTGCAGCTCTTCATGAACTGCTCCAGTGTGGGTCCTTCCCACGAGGTCACAAGCCCTGCCAGCAAACCTGCTCCGGCGTGGGCTCCTCTCTCCACAGGTCCGCAGGTCCTGGCAGGAGCCTGCTCCAGTGCGGGCTCCCCACGGGGTCACAGCTTCCTTCAGGCATCCCCCTGCTCCAGCGTGAGGTCCCTTCCACGGGCTACAGGTGGGGATCTGCTCCACCATGGACCTCCATGGGCTGCAGGTGGATGACCTGCCTCACCATGGTCTTCATCACGAGCTGCAAGGGAAGGCTCTCTGCTCTGGCATCTCGAGCACCTCTTCCCCCTCCTTCACTGACCTTGGTGTCTGCAGAGTTGTTTCTCTCACATCATCTCACTCCTCTCTCCTCACTGCCAGTTTTCTGCAGTTTTTTCTTCCCCTTCTTACATATGTTACCAGAGGTGCTACCACCATCGCTGATCGGCTTGGCCTTGGCCAGCGGCGGGTCTGTCTTGGAGCCGGCTGGCACTGGCTTTACCAGACCTGGGGGAAGCTTCTTGCAGCTTCTCACAGAAGCCACCCCTATGGCCCCCCCGCTACCAAAACCTTGCCATGCAAACCCACACCAAAGAGGAAACCTGCAAATGCTGGTGACTGGGAAGAAACCAAGAGATAGCAAGCAAGGCCAGTTTTCCAACCGCACACCTTTCTAAGCGAGCTTTTGCACGATGTCCACAAAAGGCTTAGCAACCCCGAGCAGTCTTTAGCCACTTCTGCACACGGGTTCTTCTGCAGACAGACGCCAGCCTACTCCTTGCTAGTTAGTCTGACACACACTTCACACACTTTCAGGCCCTGAAGCGATAACCCACAGTGTGGAGCAAGCCCTCTGCCCCACCGGGTGGGTCAGGACATTTTCTGTTGGGTTATGAGCATGCCCCTGCCATCTCTGTGTGAGGCAGAACGCTCTCCTCACAACCAGGAGGCAGCTATGAATCCAAGGCAAGCAGAGTACCAACAAAGCAAGCGTGACATTGCACTAAGGCTCCTAAATAAGCCTCAGTACATCATCTTCCCAGTTCCTACACCAACAAGCTCACCTACACGACAGCCTTTGAACTGGGTTCCTGTTAAAAGTAACCACCCATTAAAGCCTCAGTATTTCTCAACCAAAAACATGCCTTCGTCCAAGTGGTTAGCAGTGACATGTCTTTGTTTCCCTAAGATGTCACTTGTCCTACGGCATATGGCTCTCAAGCTTGTACAACTGTTGTGGGACAGTCCAATGTGCTACTGATCGCCTGAACACAGTGCTTTTCCCCCAGAGCAAACACACTAACAACACTTTTTTGTTTGCCCATAATTTGGTATGATCTGTTACTACGCTGACTAAGCATACAGAATCTCCATCTCGCAGTAGCTTTACTCACATTTCTGAAGATTATCTTTTATGTTTTGAAACCTACATTAACCTCATACCAAAGCTCTGCAAGGAGCTAAGATTATGATGTTTGTAAAGCTACCCAAATTACATCTGAGAAAATACATCACCTTCCACATTGCTGGTGGGTGCCAAAATAAAAGCACAGAGATGAGTGTTAGCTCAACTGACACGATTGCTGCAGCTGCCTGAGCAACCAGCCTGTGCCTTTCTTCAAAGAGCAAGTTTTGAAGGAAAGTCCAGTGACCAAGACTCTCTTGAACTGCGACCTACGCGGTCTCTTTTCACCAGTAGCTGTTTCTTTTCCAGTCTTGATGACAACAAAGTTAGTGTCAGGTGAGATGATTTCAAATGGCCACTCATTCTGTAAACCCTAGTAGTGGTGCGCTGAAAAAGTCAGTGATGATGGCAGGAAAGAATTTGAAAACAACTTCAAAATAGCAATGTCCAAATTTTCTAGCAGATTAGAAGACTGGAAGGGATAATCTTTACTAGTCACATTTTACAGAGGACTTAAAGGAGTCCCAGACTTGAACATTAAGTGTGTAATTAAAGTATCAGACAGCTGTCTGCCTGTTAAATGCATAGTACACACACAAGCCTGACTAATACTCTGAAATCTCAGCAGTGTGCTCATAACATTTTTTACCTTATGTACCGTGGGCCTATTTATCTGAAGCACTAGCTGAGTTTTAAACACTTCACATACAAAGTGATTTTGTCTTAACATTGCATTTACCATATATTTAGTCAAGTTTAGTGGAACTGTAACATCTAGAATTGAATTAGGTTTTCATCTAGCCAGTAGGTACCAAGCACGAATGAGCCACACCTCAACTACAAAGATTAAAATATTAGCAGCCCACCATATATTCAGAAAAGACTGCAAACTAACTAAATAAATTTGAAGTGCTATGCAATTTACAGAAGACAACTCTAACACGCACCAGCTGATCCGGTTTGTTCTGGTTATTTTCTAACTCACCAAGAGCAATACTGATGCTTCATTTTGCAACTTGTCCTGAACTGGGACAAAGCCTGATACCTGCCAGTTAATCATACAGCGATACACACCACTGAGGAGACCGAAAAGGAGGGGGAACTAGTTTACCGTACTAATAATGCAAAGCCTAGAGCAAGGATGTTTTGGTATAAGAGGGACTGGTAAGTACACTAATGAAACAACTCTCCATCCATCTTCAAAAAGCCCACTGCAGCGAGCCGCCCATTTTTGAGGACAAAGATGACAACAGGATGGAAAGTAACTGCATGAGGCTGTGTTACAGTGTGCTGATGCCTTGGCCAATAAGGACCAAACTAAAGCTTGTGAACTAGATCTCAGTCTACTATTGGTTTAGGCATTTGAATTTTGCTACATCAGTTCATCATAAACACCACAAGCAATCTTAAATCTTCAAATTCCCTAGCTTTTCAAGGAAACAAATTGCTATATTGGAAGCTAGCAATTACGTTTACATAAGGGGTTTACGTTCAAGTAAGTTTTTAGTATTGCTCTGAACAGGCAAAGAGACATCAGAAGCAGTCCTCCTCTTTTCTGCGTACCTTCTGATAGCTGCAGCTGTGCCTTGTCATCCCTGCATCCTGCCCAGAGAACCAAGCAGAGTGATGCTGCAGACTGGTGTTCACCACTCCTCTCTGCTCCCATTTCCTCCCCGCCTCTTCCCTCCGTTCCCACCTCCTGTACCAGAAGTTGCTCCTTGTTGCCTGGTGCCCTCTACTGCTCCATCACAAGTACAGGACACGGCATATTTTTGCCCTTCATTCTGCAGCCTCTGTTTACAAAGTAGGACGCAGAGTCAACTGAATCCCACCATGATTAGTTCATAGCATCTGCGACCACTTCCCAGATCCCTTTAACTGCCTCCCCAGTGCAAATCCTGATCCCTCCTTATTACCTCCACATCCTTCTTGGATACACTCAGAGCAGCCAATTTCCCTGTTTGCAGATACTTGGACACGGGGCATCTTCACATCCAGAAAAGACTGTCAGTGAGGACAGTGTGTGTGTGTGGCATCACGGGAAGAAGCCCACTGTATGACCACGCATGTGTAGGAAACCCTCACACAACACTGGAGAGCAGAACGATGTCAAGACAACCTTTATCCTTCCCCAGCCTTTCTGAGGACCCCAGCTCTCACATGCCATCAGGGGTGAAACGGCTGAAGCACAGCCAGGGAGGACGAAGCCATTTGAGTTGCAACGCTTGAACTCCTTCCTCCCTTAGCACTGCAGTCCACCCTACCACGCTCAGCACCAGAAACACAGGGCTGGAAGGAGCCTCCAGAAACCACTTCCATCACTCCTTGCGGAGGCAAGGTAAACACTACCTAGACATAAAAAAACCCATCTCTCCAGGCTGCTCAACCGCTTGAAGTCTTACCACAAAACAGCCCTCTGCATTTTTTTCATGGTATCTTTTCCTCCAGCTCAAACCTGATCTGACTTCACACAGATTAAATCTCTGACTATGATCTCTCTACGTGCCACATATTTCACGCAGACACTAACAGGCTAGCTGAGAAGTTTTCTCTTCTGTTTTCCCACATGCAAGGCAGTCTCTTATGTTCTGGGAAGTCAGATATGTAGACAGCTTAAATACTTTTCAACTAGTTTCCTTCCAAAAGGGCTTGCAGGCATTATAAGTATGCTAGGGATAAACTAATTGTAGGAAGAACTCCAAACAAATCCAAACAGGATTCTTATAGTATACAGAATTAAGCCTTTAAGTTGGAAAGTCACTTTCTGCTTATGCACTATGGAGGTCCACTTTGTTGCAATAAAGGCAAAAAAAACCCCAAAAGCCAACCCGGAATTAATTTGGAACTTTAACAATCACTGAACTTCATTTTCTCAGTTATGCTTGCCCCTAATTCAGTGTAGGAATTCTTCCTTCATAACTGATAACTTCACAACCAGCACATGACTAGTTAACTGCCAGAACATTTACTAGCTCAGCTTAATGTCAGATTCAAGATTTTGACATTTCTCTCCTGTTTTTCTGAACTACTCAAAGTCTTTCAGAGTAAGAGTCTACGTAAGGCTCAGTAATTTGCAAGGAACCATAATCTTTCCCTAAAAAAACCCCAACTTTACAGCAGAGGCCTGTAAAGCACATTTTGTGACCATGAGACTAGCACAGAGACATGCAACTTCATTTCTTGCACAGTATCTGCAGCCATCTTGGATGGAGAGGACAGAACGGCTTTTAGTTTGAACTCTGAAGCTTTTTATTCAATCACACTAGTATGAGCTGATGTTATATGACTGTAACAAATGTCATTGGATTTAACTGTGGCACTGACATGCTGCCTAAAGGATATTATGGAAGAAAAAGTAGGATGGGCAGTGGGAATGTAAAGAGCCTCCAGAGCCTTGGTTATATATTGCATTATTGCCTTCATGCCAAAACGGTTTCTGAACGTAACCAGCAACAGCTTCCAGTGTTTATGAAACTCTACATCCATGCACAGACAAATAAATCCAGATTAGACTCAAATTCAATCATGCTGTTCGTTAAAAAGAGACGTGAGAGCACTTGTAAGCATGTAGGAAGCACTATCATCAGTGCCAAGTTATCCATGATAATCACACTTTATCTACCAAAAGATCACTAAAAAGTTCGATTCTAACATTTTCCTCATAAAATAGATGACTGCAGTTTCCAATTTCAAGTTACAAAATAAACAGCTAACATCCAAATTCTCCTTTTGGTACAGAGTCACTTCTTAGAGAAGTCATGAATTTCTGAGTATAAAATAAGAGTATAAAATAATTCAGAGACCAAGCTAGGACACGAATTTTGCCCATGAATTAAAAGAAATAAATTCAATGATGATATAGGCATGATTAAGCTTATACACTGGAAATGAACTAAGAAAAGTAAAGTTTACAGTAATAGTTTGACTTTCCCAGTCCCTTCAAGAATCAGTCCTAGAGCGCTCAGGAGCTATGTAGAAAACACTAAAGTAGCACTTTCAACATTGTTCACTACAGTATTACCCAATGACCTTTGTTTCAATCAATATCTCGACGGATTTTAATCACAGCCCAAAGCAGCAACCCAACAGGCTGCTCCTCCCCAGTTACACCGACTTCATTCGATGAGTTCAAGTCCAGTCCCAAATCGTGTGTTTTCCCGTAACTAAAAAAAACTAACCAGGTACTTTGCAAAAAGCGTTAATTCGTACCATCATCTCCCCACAACAGAGCAGAGGCACACATTTACCCTGTTCACAGGGGACTACCCTGGCAAATCTAGAAGATCACGTAAGGGAAGTTGCATTAAGCTTTTTTCTGTGGCAACGAGGGAATCGTCTGTTTCTACAATTGTGTCGTAGCTCGGTTAAGACTCTGGGTTACTCTAGATCAGTACTGGTTTTTTAAGGGACTAGAAATAGTATTCGCACACATGCACCTCCACTGCGTTGGTTCACGTTGAGAAAGTTACTTTTACTTTTATATATGTTACTATTCCAATCTGCAGTTTCAGCACCTGTGCTATTCATCTTTTCGATTACACATATCACCACAGTTAACATGAAGTAAAGCATCTGCAAAACGAAGGAAAATTTAAGCAGCCACCAAAATTAGAGATAAGCTCACAACTTCAGGAAAGTGCATTTTAGGAGGCAGCGGCGTAGCATGTTTTAAGGAACACCGGCATAGTTGAACACGTGTCTAAAATTAACCTTGAAAAACTGCTTTAAAGCTAAAGTGAAACACAGTTTGCTGGTCAGTGGAATAAAACAGCATCTTAACAGAACCACTTCAGTTGCTGCTGGTTAAAATCCTCCAAGTGAACTCTATCTTCCATGTCTCAGTGCAATCACAAGACACAAACACACGGCCCCACACCATGTTTAAGTGCTACTTTTCAAGAGACACACAAGCTGCACTTAGACAACCCCTGGCAGTCACCACATCATCGCTCAGGATCTATTTTGTGTTGTTAAACAGTCTTCCTGCTATTAAGCAGAAAAGATGTCCCTCGGGACGTGCCTCCAACATCGCACACCATTGTTTCAGGAACAGCCTGCGCACAACCCAACGGAGCCCATGGGAAAACACCTCGCCAAGCTGAAAGCAGAACAGAGAACAGGGCAGCACCCGGCGCTTTCATTAGCCACAAGCTCTAAGACGTGTCCCTGCTTTGAGAGGCACACAGGCCTTCCGTTGCCTGCTGACCGCACCTGGAAGCTAAGGGACTTCTCTTCCCAGTGACTCCGAACCCAGCGCCCAACTGAAGACGGCCTTGGCCAAGACTGCCCGACAAGCACAGCGTTCCCTCAGGGAGCGACTCCTCGCCGTGCCTGCTGTGGAGACCCAGCAGTCCCAGTTGGTTTAACGCATCCATCACGTCACTCTTTGCATTTAACATTCCCCCGAGTCTCTGCTGTTTGAGCTAAGAAACAAAGACAGCAGACTTACATTCTTGCTTAATTGGGTGGTGGGCAGGGAGGGAGGCAAAGACGACTACGTAAATTTTCTTGAGGAGCCAATAACCTCAGCTAACCGCAGTGTTCGCTGGGGTACACCTATAACTTACCACAAAGACCAAAACCCCCGTGCGAGGTTAATCCCTGTGAAAGATCTCTGGCTACAAACACCTCAACTTGGGCCACTAGCAAACGCAGCAGGAAAAACATCCACTGCACATTACACGGACATCTTGCCTTCATCACCTTAAGTCTGAGCCGAGAGGTCCCTCCCGAGGCACAGGGATACAGGTTTAACAGGGTTATGATATTCATTTCACTTTTAAGTGGCAAAATGTCTTAATTTGATAAGTGAGTCAAGCAGGTGGTAGATTGTACGGTAGTATTTGCCAAAATACTTGAGCCTTGATTTTATATTGGTTATACCACAAGTGGCCCATGCTTATGGCTAGGAAAGCCAAAAGCTTCCTAGCCTTCTGTTTTATTTGGAGTAGAAAAATTTGCAACTGGCTTTATAAGCAAGTTCACTCATTCTTCTGCTGGAAGTGTTTCCAATATTCCCAGTTTACTACTTCAAATACTTGAAAAGGCTTAGCACCAAGTCTATTCTTATAGTAAGTATAAACACACCATTTTAAATAATTTAAGTGCTTCTGAGTATTATCTATATTCACACACAGATAAAAATGAAAGCCACTGAAATATCCAAGAGTCTAAAAATATTATTAAAGAAGTCATTAGCGAGTCTTATTTGTAACACTTTCCAGACTGTTGTACTGAAGATGGACTGCTAGTTCTTTTTAAGGAAAGGATGAGCTTTCATGAAAAGAATTTCACCACAGATGTTCCCAGCTGTCCTCTTCCCTGCCTGACCAGAAGCATTTCCATAACATCACATACAAACTGTTTACACGAGCATCTTGAGGAAGAACCCTTACTTGCTATAAATGTATAAGCAGCACACTACCATGCAAGAAGCAGCAAAAATAAAGGTAGCCAGGAGTTGCACACAGGAACCAGGGTTATTAACGCCCTTGCGACAACCACTAGACATCAGTAAAGGTGCTACCAACGAAAGGCTCATAAATAGCTGTAAAGAAACATCTCAGCCAGAGGCAAGCCAGGTTATTTAAGGTGGGTTGTTTCTACACTTGAGTATGTGGACCGTTAAAACTGAATAGGATTTTTTTTTTTTCTTAAAGAAGATTCAAAAATGGAAGTTACACTGCGGATGCATTCATTTTTCAGAAGATCAAATGCTATTTGTCTCTCCCTGTAGGACAGCAAATGGAAACAATACCCCATGACCAGGAAAAGGTAATGGGGAAGAGCACTGTTGGTGGACATGGTTAGAAAGGTGCTAGCAATACCACTAATTGTAATCTACACCTATTAATAACTATAATCTAAATCTAGTAGTAGTTCTGAAGCATTAGTTTACTGTATTATCATGGCAAAAATAATTATTTAACCCCCTCTTAAAAATAAGATTTAATTCAATCAAATCTTTCTGACAACACCACTACTCCACTGGACCACATAGAGCAG
>Ga0065711_1042342_pt1 | contig 15451 bp, 15 predicted proteins | sample Hoacrofraction12_FD_59098 | JGI IMG/M metagenome (GOLD analysis project Ga0065711, IMG submission 59098) | Hoatzin crop microbial communities from Cojedes, Venezuela - Epithelial fraction 12 v2 (version 2) | ecosystem: Host-associated > Birds > Digestive system > Esophagus > Crop | place... | reverse complement strand
CTCCCTTCCTCCCTTCCTCCCTCCCTTCCTCCCTTCCTCCCTTCCTCCCTCCCTCCCTTCCTCCCTTCCTTGCTCCCTTCCTCCCTTCCTCCCTTCCTCCCTTCCTCCCTTCCTCCCTTCCTTTCTCTTTTGCTTTCCCTCCTTTTCTCCTTCTCTCCTTCTCTTCTTTCCTCCTTCCTTCCTCCCTTCCTGCCATCCTCCCTACCCTCTCTCTATCTCTCTTTCTCTCAGAAACTTCCATTTTTCTTAAGTTATTATTACTGTGCCAGTTATCTCACATTTTTTTTAAATTCACCTTGGCTTTTAACTGTAAGATTTCTGTGAGGCATATTTGTCAGTTCTGTACAATCCCACATATCAGGCGCTCTCTGATCTGTTCACTCTTGTTGGTATCAAAGCCGCAAGGCTCTCTGTATTCATTTTGAGTCTATATCTAAAGACTTAAATCACATCAGAATGTGCTTATCAAACGTGTTAAGGGCAACGTCTTAGCATCACCTTCCTTTAGAAAGACAAATGGTTTATAAATATTTTCTGCTTCACTTCACATTGGATAAATTGATATGCTAACTTGTACATCACCACTCTTGGTGCTGAAGTGTACTGCACCGCTCCTTGTGCTAAGTTTTCTGTAGCACTAGTTTCACACATGCCATTTGATTATATTCATGTCTGGAAATCTGGACAGCATTACATTTTCTTAAATAATTAATTTCTGATATGGCGTCAGAAAACAGTATAAAAAGAGAGAAATACCTACTCTGTTTCACAGGTGTAACTTCTAGAGGCCCGTGGTGATGCTGGGAACAGCGTTCAGTGTGTCATGGTCGCCTTTCTGTATATCTTAATAATAATATCCTATGGTTTATGGCTCTTCCTATAATCAGACTCATACTCTGGCCCTGTGAATTAGGAAACAAAACTCTCTTCGTTGTATTTGCAAGTGTTTCTCTGTACTACCAAGTACTTATATTTCCCATGAGAAACAGAGTAACAGAGAATACAGGATTTGGGGCAAAAGATATAAGCATGATCCCTTCCCTCGTCTCTCATGCCAGTCATTGAAGTCATCATCAACATATTTTTACCAGGAATATGAAATCTGCCCCAGTTTATATGTGAACATGTTTGTTAGAGCCTGTACCAGATTTTCAGTGTCAAGGTCATAAGGTTCTCAGCACAAACCTATCATCTGCCAAAAACCTCACTCTTCCGTAGCAGCCAGGAATACCCAGGAGTGGCCCTGCTGCTCTGCCCCAGCTCTCACAGAAACGTCCTTCCAAAATACACTCCAGTGTGAAGCCACTCAGTGCAAGTGAGGGTTTTCAGCTCTGCTGTCCGGCCAGATGGGATGGAGCTCACTGCCATTGCCATCATTTATGGTCAGAAGATCTTGCTCCTTTATAGGATTTCCATCTTTTCTGGGACACAAAAGTACCACTGCCATCTCTGCTCTGCGCTGGGGATGCTGTTGGTTTTGTCAGGTCTCACTCTACCAACCTCAAGAAGGCCAAAACGGTGCCCTCACCTCATCCAGCAGTTATCCTGCTTCCCTGCTGAGACCCAGACTTTGGCATCCAAGTGAAACCAGTGTGGCAGTCGTCAGATTTACCCTACCCATAGCGCACACTGTGCAGTAGTGCCTGCAGTCTTTCAGAAATAGGGTGCTGATACCAACGCAGGGTCAGCAGTGCATGTTGAAATAGGACCTAATTGCAAAAAAAAAAAAAAAAGCTTAGTAAATACACGTCTACAAATAGAAGGAAAGGTGTCTGGAGTGGATCTCCTGGTTTTTCCCAGTAGAGGGAGTAGGGAGTTCCCTCCATTGTTTCCTCTACACTTGATATGTAAATATGGGACTTAAAATTACAACGAGAGGGAAGAAAAGCTCTGTCACCTCCTTTGTTTCTGCATATATTATCTTCCTACACAGGGTGGGTAGTTCTTCCAGACTAACTGAATGTCTTTCTCAGGAAACTGATTTCATTATTAGGAGGTTATTATGGAACACCATAGGATTGGTATCTGTAGCAAAAATACCACGGATCATTTCAAAGGGTACTCACACTATCGAATATGCTATTTAGAGTCTCGTGCTTTTTTCAACCACTCAGCAGAATTGGCAAGCATAGTTTCTTTATAAAGGAATCAAGAATAGGTCTGGTTTTGTGGCAACTGTGGTTCTTGGTAAGGAAGAAAATGAGGGGAAATGATTCAAAGGCTTTCTGATATGTACAAAGTATTTGTAATGGTCCTGTGTCATAGAGTGCATGATCACAGCATTTAACACTACAAATATTTTCGGGGATTCTCTAATGATTACCTTAGTGCTCTGGTCTTACATCGTGCTTTTCACCAATGTACTTCACATGCAGAAAGATCCAGTTAGTAGGGGATGGAAGGGAGGCACAGCATGAGCAAGAGCCACAATTCACACAACACCCCGACAGTCACCGACATGGGATCACCCTAGGACCAGTGTAGTGCTCCCAGCCTCAGGCAGCACAGCCACCCTCCCACCGCATCCCCACCCATCAAATGCAGCCTAGTGATCTCTCCTGAGGGAGAACCACAGAGGAGGAAACCCATTCTTCTCTTGGTGATGGACTTCAATAGTCACAAGCCACCAGCTTTTCTTCCCAATGAAAGAAAATCTCAGCAGTTATACACCTTCTGTAACTCCCAGTAAATAAAACCTCCTCTGTGACATGCGTGCGAGTTCACCATTGAGAGGAAAGAGCATCAACACAGAGTCATGGACCCAAAGGGATCGTTCTCCTTCAGACTGGGTCTGACCTAATGTAAAATGATCAAAACTGGGAAACCTCTCCAAACCTCTTCACAAGCTTAGAAACCGCAGCATCACAGAAACGAAAATATTCTCACACACTAGGTAGAAATGGTTTCTTTCCAGGGTATTAATCAGTCAGCCTTAAAGAATTTTAAAATAAGCCTATTATTAATTTGTGCTGTGGTAAATTTTAGAGTAATGCTAATTGCTTAATATTAAAAGCCGGGAAAAGTACAGTGGTTCATATTGCTAGATTTTTTAATTATTATTTTTTCCAATTAAAAAAAACACTATGGCATCTTCTATTTTTATTCACTTCCTTCTGAAGTCTTTATTAACCTAGGGCACAAAGGTCCATCATAGAGTTCTCCCTTGCTGATAGTACAAATGTATTTTGCACGTGGTCTGACACAAATAGTGGAGCTTGTTACCACCAGAGGCCCCGACTCTTTTAGTTGATGAACAGCAATCTTCCCAGGGCTCTTTAATACATGTGCAGCATGGCAGCACAGCACCCTACTACCTTTTTGACTTCTTCCCAGGTATTTTGCTCTCAGCAGACCTACGCAAGCACAGAATGATAGTCCAGGCCTAACATGCATAACCTACATTCCTTTCTACTTTCCCCGATCAGCTTCCTCTGTGGCATTTGGTCAGATATATGTTGGCCTCGAGTATTGATGGTCCCCCTCTAATTTCTCCTGGTTAATTATTTTTTGCGTACTATACAGTCAATACAGTACAAAGTCAAACACAAAAAAAAACTGGTAAAAACAGATCCCGTACAAATCCTAGCTGCTGCTCTGCTTAGGGTCTGTCGCTTTCAAAAAGACAGTAGGGAGCATGGCTTACCAGTAAGGGACTTCTCCATTTTGGCTGCTTCACCACATGCCTACTCTATCTGTGGTAGGTACTTTTCACTGCTGACATTCTCCAAGCAAGGTCCAGGCCAGTCTAACCTTGGCAGTCAGTGCGTAACCTGTCACCTATTTTGGTGGCACCAAATTTTGTATCACTTTTAGTTCAGGTTTCTCTGGCTTTTTCCTCTTGACTGCCTCTGGTTTCTTGATAATGCATCTCGTTCCTTGATGCGTTTTCTTCCCTGCAGTTTCATTTCATGGCACTGTTTTGAAACAGATGCTCTGGCTACTTGCACAGTCAGTCCTGCCAGCTTCATGATTCTTCCTTGCTGTTTTTGACTGTAACCCTCAATTTACTAAGGCCTAATTGTAAGAGATAATGGGAAAAAAGACCAAGTAGGCAAAACATAAAATGTAATGTAAGACTTTCAGCATACATTTTCTACAGCATATTTGATTTTTCAGTAGTAAAAATTTCTGGTTCCATGCTTTTTATTTTGGACATAATGAAAACACATTCGTTCTGTAACTTAGTTGAAATAAAATGAGCTATCTAGTAAGACAGAACCTCTGTGAAGAGAATTGGAAAATAGTCTTTTGTTCCTTATCTGCCCCTTACTAAAGTGTTTTACTTAGTTCAGTAATATCATCATGGTTCTTTAAAGCTAGATGCATAAATCTGTATTTTAAAACACAAAGATTTCTAGCTTTATGTATAAAAAATATATATATTGTCAATATTACTTCAGTGAGGACTCTATAGTCAGGACCTCTGCCCAACTATTAACCAGTTATCTCAGTATGTCATAGGGCTCTAATTTTAGGCACCCAGATTTGACATTTTCAATCTTAATACTAATTTTTAATTCACATGAAAGTTTCCCATAAACACAACAGAAAACAAGGTAGGTATCTATGGCAATTTTGTACTTGAAAAGTCCTTGGATTTCAGCATCTGTAACGATTTTTTTTATTATAAGATGCCAGTACATTTGGATGTAAAATGAGATATGGTTTCCTAGAAGTGTAGTGGATTAGCAAGCTTTTATCAAAAACTGTCTGCTTCATATTTCTCCTCCTGTGAATTCCCTCTGTCTTCTAAGGAGAAGAAATTAGCTCTCTAGACAACATTTCAGTTAGTGATTATTAGGAAAACAGACTGCTATGCCAGACAACATCTTTGCTCAACAGTTTGCACTGGCCATTGGAATTTGTGGTCCCTAATGTCAAAGACTGTTCATTGCGTAGAAGACCATTTATTGGTCGTAAGGCCATTCAGTGGTCAGAAGGTCATTACGTACAGGCCACTGAGCGTGCTGCTGTCGATTCAACATAGAGAAAGTATACTTAACCTTGATGATTAAAGATAACATTACTGAAAGACTCAAACAAAGAGATGAAGATAAAACCATGTATTAATTACCCTGGAATTAGCTTTTGTGACAATGTTTGTGCCAATACAGGAAAAACAGAAAAATAAAAGTGAAACAGACTTTTTTAGTTGGAACGCTGAAGTTTAAGGCAGGAGGAAGGCATGAGGTGCTTCTATTGGTTTTAAGCTGTTGAGGTCCAAATAGTGATCTGAATACTGTCTGGAATGTTTGTTAAGACAAAGTGGTTTATGTGGTGAAATAAAACCACAGATAGCACTCAAGTTCACATATTATTCAAAAATTTCCATGCAAATATGAATTTTTAAGATTGTGCTTTCTGATAGGAAAATTCCTGTGAAATAAAAAAATATGTATAATTGTGAAATATAATTTCTAACCCTCAGGTTGTCAAACTCCAACAGGTTTCATTAAGGTGGGTCAACTTTTCAGCAACTCTGGAGAGATTTAAGACTATGAGAATTATGTAAACTCTAATAATTCCAGTAAGATGGATAGTTAAGATACGTTGGATGGTTTTGACCTCAAACTAAGAAAGTTCTTTTTTTTTTTCCCCCTCTGAGTTTTGGATTTCGCTCAAAGCTGAAACTCATGGCAAAACTCCAGGGTCCTTCTTTGTGTTTTCTTGACCTTGGGCCCATTATGTTAATGGGTCTTGTGGCAGAGCAGTCTGAATGAGTTAACCTCTCCAGACTCCTAGAGCATTTCTTGATGATAGCCAAGTTACAAGGAAGAGCATTGCTGCCTATCCATGCCAAAGTGAAATTAGAAGAGCTCTTTTTATGGTGACCAATCCCTTGGGCAGGCTATGCTGGATTTAGGAATGCTGTATCATGGCACAAAAAGTGGAAGAATCCAGGCTAGAGAGGACAAATCTGTATGCATGAAAGACAAATGAGAAGTTTACACAAAGACTTGCTGAGTGTAACTAACTGCAGAGTTTTGCTTAACTTTACTGTAAAACACATTTTCCTGTGCAAGGGAACAGACCCAGTAGTCTCTTGGTGGATGTGCATTGCAAAATCAACAGCTGCACCTGAGCTAGCCCCAAATGCCGTGCCCTCACATCTTAGACGGATTGGTCAATGGCAGGTCTACAAGCCAGGCAGAAAAACTTAAAGCAAGCCTAGATGGTTATGAATGCCTACCTATGAACAGGTCACAGTTTCTCATGTTATTCATGCCATTGCAAATCACTACAATTTTAAGTGGACTGTATTTTACCTGGAAATCTTAAACAATAGAAAGTGTCAGGTTCAGTTATGTGTTCTGAGATTTGAGGTGTAAATGGCCTTTTATACCTGCAGAGACACTACTTTGACAGTCTGTAAAACACATGTACAGCATGAAATATGAAAAAAAGGAAAACATAAATGTCACACAACTGTGCTCTGCTCTCTTGCTGAAATTTCAGCTTTTCTCAGAACACCCACAGTCAAAAGTTTTTTTTGGAGTCTCACAAAGGGTTAAGGCAGCTTGTTTGGCATTAGATATTTGTGTAATGAGCTTTTACTGAAGTAATTAAAATTTGTTTATAATTAATACAGATGAATTGGTTTCTGCACAATAATAGTTAGGAGATTAACAAAGGCCACATTTTGGCAACAGGACTACATTCTTTTCCAAGTGCTGTGGGACTTTATCCAATGAATGTCTGTCCAATCCGGCTGATTCTTCAGAGATGCCATATGGCACTGCTATGCATTACAATTTTTTTCTAAAAGGCAGCCATATGACATAACTGATCTTCAAAACGTTGTCAGAAGGCATTACCTAGGTAGGCTGCGAGCTGCTTTCCAAAAACTTAGCAAGCACAGAGGCTATTAATTATGAGCAAAAGAAATGTGCACACACACGCTGGAAAGTTGGCATCCTTTCCTCTCTAGTCACAGCTGAGCATCTCTTAAACTGCTCAGGCTAGGAAAGTGAAGAGGGTTTTATCTTTTCTTAGCTTTCCACATCTTCCTCTAAAACATTAATGCAGCAGTTTCACAATGAAGTTATCTTGGATGTGTCAGCACATCTGACCCCCAGTGCCCATGAATGTCTTATTTTACCAGCAGCATGTGTTCTTGTATAACTCCACTGCTTTTACTACCACATTTTCTTAGATCAAGAAATTGTTGCCTTTCCACGCCCTCACATATGTCCTCTGAAATCAAGATGATCCAAACCATCCTTAAAGCCAGCTATATTATTTGTTTTGTGTATATACATATATATATATATTCAACTGTTCCCTGTTATATCTTTTGCCTTCATGGAAAAGGGAGTAAAGGTCCCCATGTCTCCAATAGCTGGTATAAATATTGTTATGAATGACACCTGAAGACCTTGATTTCGCTCCTTCTTGCAACACACGAGCTGCAGTATCACCGTGGGTGGTTCAGTTCTTTTCTGTTCTCTTTATTAGCCCAGTAGGCATAGCCATGCTCATTCTTCTCTGTAAAAGCTCCCGAGCACTTTGGCTCATGCTGCTAGGGATCTAGCAGAGTGACTCTCCTAAAACCTACCCTGGGGACCTTTGTGGTCCTTCTCAGGTCAGAAAATTTCTACAAAACTGGGAACATGCTACGGGTTTGTCTGCAGTGTGACCCTATCATAGCACCTATTTCAAATAGCTCTTCCAATCTGCTTTCCCATGTAGACAAGTTTCTTGCCTAAACAGGAAAAAATTATTCATGCATTTACTTAGAGGTTGGAATAGCCTATAGGCCTCTCTTACCCATGTGTGTAGTCTCCCTCTTCCTGATCATCAAGGCATTTGGGCATTGTGGCGCTTAAATTTGGTGTGTGCTTTTTTAGTGTTTCTTAAAAATGTGAAATGACCTGTAATAGCTACTGACTGGTCTGTGTCGACACACTGTATCACTGTTGTCCACCCTGCCATATGACTTCTGCTTAGCGTTGTGGTGTTTTAGTGGAAATACTCTGTTTTCCAGTTATAGATCCCACAGCAAGTTCCTCAGCTGATGTTCTGTAGTTCTCCTTATTTTGCACTGCAGGAATCCAACAGCGGATAGCAAAATTTGGAGTCAAATTTAGTTATTGTCGTTGTTCTTCTCTCATAATATTCTTCAGGTATTGACTAGCTGTGTGGACTAGTGTGCTATTTTTCTGGCAATTATCAAAAATAGGCTTCTGCAAGCCTCTTCTTTTCTTAGCTTTTTATGACATCTCAAGACGTCATAGAAGAGATTGCAAAGCTCAGGAATGATCTCAAAAAGTGGAAGCTAATGTTGAAAATCCTCCACACAGAACTTGTTTTGAGGTAGGTTTATACTTTGAAGATCAGTTAATGGCAAAGCATTGCTGTGGTTGGTGTTGCACATCTGGTGACAGGAGCACTGAGTGCTCAACCGTGCTTTTCTAATAGGCTTCTGGAGCAGTGGGTGTCTCACAAGAATACTATCTGCCTTGCTACAGCTATCCGAGAGTTTGATATTTCTCAATAGCAAGACGATGATGGATCAAAAGACAGGGTACTACACAGAAGGCTTTTAATAATAGTCCATTATTTAGTTTCCAAAAATGTTCAGTGGCAATATGTGACATATCCATGCTCTCCTTTTGCTCTTCACACTGCAGTTATGAGTTAATAAATGGAAAGAATTTCTTCTTCATGGTGTTTGAAAGTCAGGCTAATGACAGCTTGGAGAGTCCAACCATATTGACAGGCACAGCTCTAATGTTCATCAATTTTAATTTACTGGACATTTTCTGCAACGAGAAATTTAAATTTTGTTCCCCTGGCCTACATGGGCATTGCTATTCACTCAGCCTTTGTGGAAGATGCAGCTTCCCTAGAGAAGATTTTCCTGGTCACCTCAATGGAACAGCAAAACTATTTTGCGCACTCTGAATATCTGTGGAAGAATGTAATATATACTTGCGGGACTGGTGGGAAAAGACTGACTCTTAACCTTGAATTTGCTAGCCTCAGAGTAGATGCCTGCTCAAGCCAATTGTTACTCAGAAGCCTGGAGCCAGGCATTTGCCAGGCTTCAGGTTGGAAGCTGGTGACATCTGTGAGCAGTACGTGTTTTAATGTTTTCTCGTGATTGCAGCACATTACAATAATGTGTAATTGCTGTGATGCATGCACCTATTAATGCTTCTTCTGTGGGTTTTAGTGTGGTGTAACATACGTGAGCATTCAAAGAGTGCACGTTTGGCCTTTAATGTTGTGCTTGCTAAGGTGCAGTGAAAGCTGCGGGGTTAAGAAGAAGGGTCGCAAAGAAGAGGTGGGCATTTTTATTGACCAACAAATATTCAATAAACAATGAACACACACATTTCTAACTTTGTCAGCAGTTAAAAAGGTATCAAATAGACACAATAATTTAGTAAGTCACAAAGTACAAAAAGAACAGAAGTGTTTTGCTGTTAAAGTTGCAAACATGCATATGCTCTCTGTACTGTGGCTGCTGGTAAAATGGTGTATCTTTTGACAGTGTTAGAATTAAGGAGAAATTGCTATGGCCAGAATTTTCTTTATTGTTTTGTGACACAGCCTTCTCACAAAGGGATGCTTTGGGGGTGGTGCAGTGAATGGTGTGTCCAAGAATGCATATGTTTCAGAGATAAAAGCCTGAAGGAGACGTGCAGATGACAGCAGAGTGAGAGAAGAGAGAGCTCACAGCTGCCATGTTCTCAAGAGCGTGTGGTCGTCCATCTCAGCTGCTTTGTCTGGGAGAACGGACTGCTTTTGCGTATTGTCTTGTTTGCTCCTTGTCCTGCTTCGTGAGCCCTGGTTAAACGTTTTTCTGAATCAGGATACATCATGGGATTTAAACGTGGAGTTGTTAGAACACAAAAAAATATTGACTGTAACAGCTGTTTCGTAAGTGTTAAAAGTTTACCATGAAAGCAGGAATTAAGGCAGATTTATGAATGTGTTATTTTTAACATGTCTTTGGGATAAAAACATATTTAGAATATATGCAGTAAAACTCCTTATGAAAAGAAATTACTTGACATGTAGAAGACACTCTCCAAAGTTTAAAACTTGTTATTTTTCATAATACAAAAAGCAATTAGAATACATTATGAACTAATGTCAAACTATATCCTTGAGCTGAAGAGTCGCTGATTTATAGAAGTTTTAAATACATCTTGAACTGATAAACTTTTTCCATTTATACAATTGAAAGACATTTAAAACAACCAAGGCAAATCTTTCTTAACTTCAAGAAAATCTTTTTTTTTTTTTTCTTTTCTGGTGCCAAGTTTCATCTTGGAGTGAACTTTTATAGCTGATTTAAAACACTGTAAAAGAGGATTTATAATGGAAATCTCTACCCTTACTATAATAGCATTAGCGGGTGCCAGCCTGTAACAAAAGTCCATACTCTGCCATGATGTACTGAAAGCAATGTGAATAGAATGCCATTATTTGAAGTGAGAGGAAATGAAATTCAATTCATCCACCTTAATAGAATAGTCTTATACTTAAGAGATAATGTCAGTAGAATAGAACATTGTCACAGGAAAATTAACTGCTCCCGCTGCATGAACGGCAGGGCAAAGCTGAGGTGCTTAAAATAAATGTGGGGCTAAGCTGATGCTAACTTTTGAAATGGGAAATCCTGATCCTGTGACAATGTTCTGCTATGAAGATTTCATGTTTATCCTGAAGTGCAGCAGAACAACAGAACCAGGGATGCTTCCTTTGGGGCCAGTGGTAGCTTGTGAGGTCTCCATCTCCCTCTCCCATTCCAGCTGTTTGCTCTCTTTCCAGCTGTGGTGTGCTCTCCCTGACAGCTGGCTGCCAGGCTGGACCAGTACATTGGTCTGGGTTAAAAAGTGCCTCCATCCCAAATGTTTTGATTTTTTTTTAGAGAAATAATTTTCGATTGCTGATTTCCAGGTTTGATTCCTAACCCAGCTTCACAAAAGACTGTGTTGACACAATTGCCGAGGCAGCTCACTGTGGGACAGGGTGAGGAGACAAGCCTTCAGCTATTGACATTGCCTCCAAAGTCAGCAGTGATGAAGTGACAGCCCCACCAACAGATGCAGACAGGATCACCTCGCCTGGCAGTGGCTGTTGTGGCAACGATGCTTTCCTCAGTTGCTGACCTCCTGTTTCTGTTTGCACACAGGAGTACTCTGAAAGGCAGTGCTGGAAGACATCCAAGGTGTGTTCCCTCTGCTCCTCTTCGTATGGGAGTCGAGCACCGAAGACAGGTGCAAAACTTTTCAGCCAGGTATTGAATTTTGTCTTGGGACATTTAATCAAAGTCTGAACGGCACTGGGATTTGGGGGCGTATGAGTGATGTCGGTGTGATTTCAATTCTGCCGCTGGCTGCCACCATGCTGTCCCTGTGGAGCACAGCGAAAGATGCTGTGGGCACTACTCATGCTGGGGAAGCAACAGAGGTTTTCCATTCCTGCCTTCCCTGCATTAACCCCACTGTTCTGCTCCTTGCAACTGTGCTTTGCGCTTTATGGATACTGGCCAAAGGTGGGGAAAAACCTTTTCACCATGGTATTTCTATATGTAAAGTACTATTTATAAGCCATCAGGTTGTTTCAGATGGTGTGTTCTCTCCCCTTTGCACTATGGCATTCATTAACACAGATCTGATTCGTTCCTGGTGTACAGAATGGTGAGCAATTCTCCTGAAATGAATGAGTCTCAAAGTGCGCAATGGTGGCAAAATTCAGCCAATTATGATTAACCTGAATGAAGCCAATTTTATATCCTAGATTCCATTTATTTTAAGGCCAGAGAGGGCCATCATGATATTTTAATCTAGCTTCTTGCGTTACACAGGCCACAGAATTTCACTAAATGATTGCTGCATATAGTTCAATTACTTGTAGTTGAGCCAGACTACATTATTTCTCTTAAGATATGCAGACCAAGTTCCACGTGGTGGGGACTTAACACATGCCTGAGAAATTTCTTCCAATATTCAATTAAACTCAAGTAAAATTAAACTCAAGCAAAATTATAATTTCGAACATGACATATAGATATTCCTGAGATTCTTACCTTCGACATTCTGAGCTCAGACAAAAATATCTTCTTTCTGTAATAATAAAAAGTTTGAGTACAGATGACGGATATTATAGGGAAACTTTTATTAGTCTGTACTAAAACGAAGTTAGTTGAATATAAAAAGCTCCAACATATTTTCTCATGCCATATTGTTAAAAACTAATTGAAAGTTTGTTTATCTTTCATTACCAATGAACAAAGAGCTTTATGCCTTGATAACTGCAGCAATTTACAAACATCTGCAAATAGACTGTTTTATTTTCCATGATTCCTGACACTGCTCTCAAACATTCCCTTGTTCAGACAGTAGAAGCAACAAAGTCTCATTTAAATCAGCCACAACGTGAAGCAGTGCACTGGAGTTTGTGTTTCTGCAGAATGTTTCTAGGTGCACTTGCAAGGGCAAAACCCCAAATGCCTCCACATCAGTTTTGTTGAAGAGGAAATGTGCCAGGGCAGAGAGCACAAGGTCTTGCTGCCCACCCAGTGAAGGGCTGCAGGTTTGGGGAGCTGGGCTGCTGCCTTCCAGTTTCCCTGCTCCAGAGGTCTTTTCCTAGAAAGTTTCTTGAAGAGGGTGTGCAAAAGCCTGGTCTCATTCCCTCCCGGGAAGTTACTCTGAAGATACTAGACCTGGAGCAGCCCGTCTGCGCGACGATGACATCCTTTTTCTAGGACGTGGCTCCAGTAAGTAAAACAATAACAAACAGACAAAAAGCCCGTGATTCTGCTTTCTCCAGGTATTATTTTACATGAGCCCGTTTCACCCCCAGTGATCAAAAACGGGCATTGGTATAAGAAGAATTAAGCCTCAGATGCTAAGCAGCTGAGATGGAAAAGCAAATGACAGTGTGGAAGATGAGAGACTGATATTTACATTTCCTGACTTCCCCACCAATAATTGTTAATGCAGTGGCAACATATCAGGTAAAAGAGCGTTGAGTCACATAGTTTTTAATAATAATACCTAGCAATTTTAATCTGTCTGGGCAATAAAACACACAGCAACTTTGTTAGTCTGCAGCCTGTTCAAGGACAACAGATGCAAAGATTTCCCTTCTCTTCTGTGTGAGGAACAGATGAATGGACTAAGACTCTTTTGTCTGGCAAAAAAGGGTTACTGAAGAGGAGTCTGATGCACACCTCCAAAATTGTGAGGGATATACTGTGAAGGAAAGTAATAGGGGCATCACATGAAACAGCAGGTTCCGAGCAGACAGAAGAACATGGCCTTTCATACAATTTGTACCCAAGTTGTGGAGTTCCAGATCACAGAGTGAATGTGAAAAGCTCATATGCATCCGTGCCTGATGCATTAAAAAGTGACTAAAAAATTGACAAATTCATGGCAGAAAAACACATAAGGCTATTCAATCAAAGCACTATCCCTGCATCTCAAAATGCACTTGAGATTCATATTTTTGGAGGCTGGGAACATGTTCTGAGAAGATATCCCTACATTTGCCATGTTTTTTTTCTTCTGTTCAGGCAGCTGTTGGTGCTTAGTTTACTCTCAGGGACTGACTACTTACTGGGTAAGATGCACTTCTGTTATGAACTGATAAAGCTATTGTTATTTTCTTTATTCAGACCTAAATTGTTCGATTTGGTCCTCAAAGCAGTACATCTAAGGGTAAATCAAAGTCGTAAAGAACATAAAACTAGTAGAATTTAAATGCTCTGTCTGGTTAGATTGCACAGAGCTCATTATTACGGCGATGCATTTTTTGGATATGTGGTTCAATGTCAGTCTAGCCTTTCAGAACCACTATCAAAGTGAGAATTGCCATAAATATATCACCATATGTAAAACAATTGGCTCTCAATCAGTTGTCAAAAGACTCGAAATTACGGATAGATCATATCGTCCTTTAGCTGAGAAACCTCCCAGATACGTGATTCAGAGACAGGCAATTACTAGTCTAACAGGACAAGAACAGTTACAAAGTTAATTACCTGTGATTATCTTACAAAAGGTGGTGATTATATAGCTGAATGACAAAAGAAGAGTGTTCGCGAAGACAAAAACACACAGTACCATAAACTGATAAAAACAGGGCCACCCATTGTTAAATTAGAAATAGCCCACTTTAGTTTATGTTTCTGTTACAATAACATCTTCCCCATTCTCCTAAACCTCCCTGCTTTTTCTCAAAGGGAACACTAACCTCATGAAAGAGCTACCATTCTTCCCTTCCCGAAAGCTCTTTTCTGTCTTTAAGGTTTCACCGTGATTTTTACGGGCTGTTAAAGCAACAGCCAACACAGAGTACAGCGAGGAAAAGGGCAGCCAGTACCATGCAATCCCCTCCCTCAGCTTGTTTGTACATTTACCTTAATCTGCTTGACCTTATCATACCTACTTGACCCATCCTTTAGCCAACAGAATAAGGAAAATAATCAATTCGGTGATTTCTAGCTGCTGAATAACAAGTCTGAATCTAGCCCTGCAGCACTGTGGTGCCAGTGGTGGGAACAGGCAGCAAAGTTTCTGAAGAATTTGCTCCCCAAAAAAACCCCATGACCAAAGAACCACACTCATGGGAGCAGGTTCCCTGATCCTGATCCTGTATACGGGAAATTTTACTTGTCTTGTGCAAAAGCCCATGCTTCGTTAGACAAAATCCCTTTGAAGTCTCACAAACATTTTGCCTTCTGCAGGATGTTTGCTTCTGTCCAGGAGTAAGTTTTCTTCTCTCCTCAATGTTTAGTGTTTTGGTAATGACAGGTTCATGTGTTGGAGGGGTTAGCTGGTTTCCTAGTGGGAAAAATTATTCATAAAACATCTAGGTGAGTCAGAGTGGGCACACACTGTGTTAGCACTCCTTTGAGTTTCCTTAACACTTGTGTGAACAATGGTTTTATTACACAAATATTAATAGGATTCCAAATTCATGTCTGTAACTTGATGGTCTTCAAAGCATCCCTGGGATTTCTCAGAAAGATACCCATGATGTTGTAATTTGGAAGACCAGTGGAGACTGTTCTGCAACGACTGTTTCCTCAGAGACTTTCACAAGTGCATTTAAATGTGATCAACATGTAAAAGTGACTTTCTTGTGCATGAGATCTCAAGACATTCCATCCAGAGCCTGAGCACAGGGAATCACAGAATGGTAGGGGTTGGAAGGGACCTCCGTGGGTCATCTAGTCCAACCCCCCTGCCGAAGCAGGGTCACCTACAGTAGGCTGCACAGGACCTTGTCCGGGCGGGTCTTGAATACCTCCAGAGAAGGAGACTCCACAACCTCCCTGGGCAGCCTGTTCCAGTGCTCTGTCACCCTCAGAGGGAAGAAATTCTTCCTCATGTTCAGACGGAACTTCCTGTGCCTCAGTTTGTGCCCATTGCCCCTTGTCCTGTCACTGGGCACCACTGAAAAGAGCTTGGCCCCATCCTCCTGACAC
>Ga0065711_1042341_pt1 | contig 15451 bp, 8 predicted proteins | sample Hoacrofraction12_FD_59098 | JGI IMG/M metagenome (GOLD analysis project Ga0065711, IMG submission 59098) | Hoatzin crop microbial communities from Cojedes, Venezuela - Epithelial fraction 12 v2 (version 2) | ecosystem: Host-associated > Birds > Digestive system > Esophagus > Crop | place... | reverse complement strand
GACAAGGTCCTGTGCAGCCTGCTGTAGGTGACCCTGCTTCGGCGGGGGGGTTGGACTAGATGACCCACAGAGGTCCCTTCCAACCCCTACTATTCTGTGATTCTGTGATTCTGTGGGCTGCGGAGTTGAGCTAGGGATCAGGGTAGTATGCTTATGTACACGTGAACAAGAACCTTTTTCTGAATAGACACACAGGACCTTGCTCCCCTGAAGCCCAAGTTTCTTCTACCACCTTCTATCTGTGTTCTACCATGAACATCTACCAACTTCTGTCTTGTTGTTTTGAGCTGTATGTTCACAGCCGTCTAGTTCTGCTTGATGCAAAGCCATGCTGCCTCCTCTCTGAAGTCTGTGTCCAGCACGAACAAATGTGGTGGGTAAACAAGAAACTGGAGATCACGTAGCTGTGGTGGGATGTTGGCAATAGAAGAACACAGAGCTAGATTCCATCTTGAAGAACTTCCTGCTAGGGTAAAAAAATTCTTCATGCCATGCTATTTCAGTGTTATTTTTTATGTATATATGTGAAACGTAATTTAATGATTTCTCTGAAACTTCTGTAATGATGTATGCTAGGCCCTGCAGTCTTCCCTGACATACTTGTGGATGTTGTTTTATGTGGCTAGATATGGATATTATATACATAGGATTAGCTTTAGTAGTTTAGGGAGGATTAATAGAAATAATATAATAGCTTTATATAATGGGTGTGGAATTAATCTACTACCTAATAATCCCAAAGTCATATTTCAAATAACACTTATTTGCTACAGTATAAACAAGACATTCAGCAAATTTTCTTTCTGTTATGCAAAAATTCTAAGCAGACTTTTTAAAATTTAAAAAATAAACTTTTCTTCTTCTGCAGCATTTTTTCTTTTTGTTGTAAAATTCTATAAAATGAATGGTAACCCAGTTTGATGGTATTCAGCATTTTCCTAAACTCTATTATTCTGTTCCTTACTGAATTTTTTGAAACTTTGGAGAACAATGATTTCATCATAACCTGAAAGTCTTTCGTTTTCAGTAAAATTTACATGATTTGCAAGATTCACATTTCATGTAATTTATCCTGTTAAGAACTAGCTTTAGAAGTTAGAAGGAAGAGGAGAATAAACAGGTCAAGCAGAAAAGCTTCCAGTGGTTATTTTTATTAGACTCTGTGGCTATATAGGAGGAAAGAGACATTGCAGCAAAAGGAAAAAGAAATCGGTATTGATATTACAAACGTATGATTCAAAAATGAACAATTTTTTATTATTGTTTAATGTTTTCAAACATTAAGAGACCATTTTTCCTCAGCTCCATCCAAACTTTTTTACTGATGACAAGAGCTGTTCGGGGGATATTTTACCCAACCGGTGGAAGAGACACTTCTATCAGAAATGGACTCCAAAATTAAATTTTCCCCAACAGCTCTGTTCAAGCCTAATCCCAGGATTTAGCAGCACCAAGGTCTCTTCAATGACACAGCTGCTGAGATACTCGGCCCGAGCGAGATAATCCTCCAGCCAACCTCTGTTCTCTGGTTCCGGCCTGTCTAGGAACCATGCTGGTCTTTCTTTGGCCAGAGCTGAGAGGCACTTAGGAGCTATCGCATGGCGGTATCTCGCTGAGTAGATATCGTGTTTCATGCCTCTGTCCAAGAATGTTCTCTGGGGACGTATGCTCCTGATGAGAGGCGAACTGATACAAGTCATTAGACTCTAAATAACCTTTTGGTTTATTTCTCCTGACCTTGAGAGTATTCACAATTCAGAATCATTAAAAGTTACAATTAAATTTGGAAGTTGTTGGCAGTCCATCACAGAGTCCTTACATAAAAGTGCTTCTCTTGCTCCTATACTCTTCCTAGTGATACCTAACGACCTCCTGAGAAGGAGTGTCTTGTGGCATAAGACCAAGGAAGAAAAACCTCTGCTGAAAGTTTCATGACACATAATCCCCTAAATGCCTTTTTTGAATTGCATAAGATATTCGTCAGAATGGGTTACATTTCACCAGATCATATACTTTTCACAACAGCAGTGAGTAGCAGGGAAACTACAGCTAGCTGGGAAAATTGTTGGCCTTTACTCAATGACATACATTACACATTCTCAATTTTTCCAGTAATGCTTTCAGTATTAACAAAGAAGCAGGAAAAATAATGGTGAAAAACTAATCTTCTGGCCTTTAAATATCTACATAAGATAACACAGAAGTACAGCTAAGAGTATGAGGATCCTGGCTAGCTTTTCTTTTCTCTCTCATGCACAGACACACAAGAAGTCCTTGTAAGGTTATGCAATTAAGAAACAGTGTTATACTCATGCCTTCTGGGGTTTAGCTTTCAGATAGCCCACTTCTCAGTCCAGAAGAAGTGGGTTGGTGCATTCATTCTAGTCAAGAAAAAGCAAAGCCAAAAAATGTGCGTGATCTCTCTCTAATTCATTTTCCCCAGAAGGCTGAAAAAAATTATAAAATGGCATAAGACATTTGTTCATTTTTACACTGATCTTGAAAGCCCATTAAGGTATTTAACTTTCAGGGATTGTCTGAGGGATCTGGAGTTGCTGTTGTCCTTTTGTTTAATTACACTGTAATCTTCATGCAATTACAGTGATGATAACATTCTTCCACAGACATAACAATAAATTAGCCATCTGGCTTCAGGCTTACTTCAGTGAAGTATCAAAGAAATATTAATATGGCTATATAGGACAGTATTTGAAAGAAAATGACGTTATCTGTTCCTAGAATTCAGCATTCCAATATAATTTAGGGGCTTAATAGCATAACATATTCTTGAAGTTGCTTCATCATGAGATAGTTGGTGGAGAAATATCAGGAAAAGCACAGGAAAAACACATATTAGCGTATTTGAAAAATACACAGTCTGAGTTTTGTGGGCTATGCTTTATATACCTAAGCAACGTTTGTCAGCTTCACCAAATAAATATGTGAGCAGCACTATTCCTGATATATTTTATTTCCCCCGACACATCTTGCCATTTTTTCATCGAATGTAAAAGTGTCTTTTGAGTCCTTTTATTCTTTAATTCCAGAAACAAGAAGAGGTTCATCAGGTTTTTAATGTTACTGCCGACAAGAAAAAAAGAGAGTAAGATGAAAATAAGTGCTATGTCAGAAGCAGCGAGATGGAGAACAAGAAACATCCTGAAAATAAAAAGCAAGTAAAAATTTTGAAGCTGTTCTCAGCAGCTCCAATTAAAATAATTACAGAAAAATAGCATCTTACTGGGCTTTCAACCAAAGAGAAAACTTGCAGCTCTGACCTTTCCCAACTGAGGTGTCAGATAAGATCATAAATTGATGAAAAATATTTTGAAAATATACTTTGAAATGGAAAAAACATGTGACAACTTTACAGACAGGAAAAGAATTTTACCGGTTGATAAAGCTCAGATACCTTTTTACTGGTTAGGGAACTGGTCTGCTTATTCTCAATTAACTGCTATGATGTTGGTTATAATCGTGCTAAGGTAAATTGAAGAAGAGTGGAATTAAACTGATGTACTAACTGTTTCAAGAACACGTTTATACGGTGTTAGTCCAAACATGTCTTCTAACCTGATGCTAAGGTGCATCTGAAGTAGTAATGTTTTATCACCTTGGAGAAGAGTAGCTTCAACAAAAGGGCTGAATCTTTCCCTACCATTTAGAACAATTATATTTACTGGAAAAAAAAAAAAAAAAAGAGAGATGAGCAGGAAAAGGTGTTAATGTCTGTGGAAGAGTCTTTTATAGAAGACTAGTTTCTATAGTCTCATTTACATGTGGCACAAAACATAATTTATTCTCTTGTCTGAACAGAGCAGAGGTTTTTGCAAGTGTGTTGTTTTGTGTGCTGCAGTTGAAATGAGTTTTCTTGAGTGGCTAATGAATGAAAGGATGTTAGGATTTTATTGGATGCTAGTTTTTAATAAAGCTTTGTTTACAAAAATCTTGTAGAAGTGAACAACTGCATGAGAAGCAGTTGCTTAAAAGGTGGCATTTTCCAGGGTAGAACAGTTTGGAATTCTCTGACACTTTGAAAACACAGATGCATATCGTTTTTTAGTTATGCTTGTGTTCTCTACCTTGTATTGATCTCAGCTGATGGTTATATGTGCCTAAGTAACAACACTCCTAAATTTTTCTGGTCTTCCTACTGGGGAAATCTTGGTTGTTTGTGCTGAAAGCAGGTGAGGCCACAGCTTTTCTAAATGATAGCTGTGTTCTCCACCATCTTATTACAGAAAAAATGTATTAAGGAATATCTGTTCCCATAGTGAAAGATTTTAATGGTTTGATTTTCAGGTTGGGGACGGGGGTTGTAGGTACATATTAGCATGTGACTGGCAAGTAAACGAGATCTTAGGTGGGATGTCTGTGGGCTGGGCCTACTGAGATGGGCTGACTAATAGCTCTGGACCAAGGTATTAGAGTGATCTGAGCAAGGGAGCATAGGAGATAGAGTGCACTCTGCATGGGGTGGTCCTGAAGGCCGAGGATGCGTTTGCCTTCCTGCCTTTGGCAAAGCTGTTGCTATGCTCCAGTAATCTTTGCAGAGGGTGCAGGTATGTTTCACCAGCTCTTATTTCACTACCTAAACCCAGACTTCCAAACTACAAATAACAACAAACTGTGCTCTGATTTCCCTATTTAAATTATTTGCAGCTTTCTGTTTACAAATGGAAATATCCAGAAATGGCTGAAACAGTCTTTAAGGCCATTAGAACCTCAGTCTTACACAATGTTTATATAAGCTCTCATGTCCTACTTCTCAGTCCCTATCCCTAGTCTATTTCTTCTACTGTACTGGCAAATAGTAATTTAACAAGAGAAATGAATGCACGTTTTTGAGTTATGAGTGATCATAGGCAGCAAATTGGAGAACTCAGAGGAAGAATTTTTGATCCACTTTCCAAAATTTTTTCTTTAGCAAGACACTATCTCTGGCAGCTGGAGAGATCAAGATGGCATATGGATCAATTTTAGGATGTGAGGGGTTCTTACCCACCATTGAGTTGTGAGTAGCTTATCTTTGTCTTGGTCAGTGATGCTGAATGCTGCTTGACAGAAACCAGGCCTTAAACACTGCTGTGGCCTCACATCTGGTTATGGTGGGTTTTTTAAACAAGCCCAAGGTAAGAATCTTACTGTTTCTCTCCTGCTAGCTTATTCATTAGAGATGGGGAAGTAGATCCTCAAACGAGATAGATAACATATCCCATTTTATGTCAGTCTTTCAACAATATGTAATTGTTAGATCGGGGGTAAAGTTGTGAAAACTGTGGTAAATCTTAGTCTGTATGGTCCTGTATTCGTACTGACTCTGGTTTCCCCCAAAAATGGGCAGTGCACTGGGTCTAAGATGGTAAAAATGGAGTAGAAGCACTGGTACCTGTTGAGGTAGCTTCGGGGTCATAGGAGATACCACCAAATGCCCCAGGGCAGATCCTCTCGGAAGGCTTTGATTATCCAGAGACCAAAAGAAAAGCAGCCGGAGAGCTGGGAAGCTACTGCCAGTTTTCTCTCTTGGCTGCACAAACAGTTTTCAGAGATTTTTGGAGGAAAATGAGAAGCAGAAGTTGTGTACTCTCACCCTGTTTAAATGAGAAAATGAACAGAGAGAAATGACAGAAATTATTCCTCTATGCAGCGAGGCATTTCGGGGAGTGTGTTGTTACATCTCTACAAAGCTTGTTGCAAATGTGAATATACAAGCTGAGATCAAGGCTTTTCCCTAGGTGATCCGGGTTGGAGCCTACCCTCTTAGGGGAAACCACTTTCTTCCAGTTCATTTTTTCAGAAGCTGGTCTGCTATTACTCCTCTAGTTTATATGCTGCAAGGGTGCTCGCACTGAACTGTGCACTCGACCAGCAGCTCTGCCTTTGCCCAGTGACAGTTTCTCTCATGCAAAACCTTTCATTGTTCAGCTGCTGCTGGCAGGCAGTTCCGTTTCCAGTTAAGTAACCACAGCTTGTTGTATTACTAGGGATTTTAACATATGGTTTTACTTAACATTAGCTACCTGATAAGAAAATGAACTTCCTTTTTTCTATAGTAGTCCGCTTTCTTTCTACATTTACTATTTTGTATGAGATGGTTCGATTTGTTCTTTGTTTTGAGCTTCAGATTCTTGCAGCTCTTGGTTCGTTTGGGTGTTTTTAAATTCATACTTTTACATTTGGTCTTAAATATCATCTTTCCGCTTCTCTGATCTGGAATTAAGTAAGCTGTCTCAAGAAAAACGTACGCCATGTCTTTTGCTTCCATATGAGTCAACATCTCCAGGAACACTGTATGGCAGAAAAAGCCTACTCTGGGAACTCCCTGACACACTTCGCATAATGTCAACCTATGTGGAAAGGGAGCACTTAGTTCCCTTTAAAACACATCAGGCTTTGTAGATGGTAAAAGCAACATTGATGGCTGTACCTGAAACATGAATGCTGCTGTACAAAAAGTACATGGGCCAGTTTGTACCATGATGGCAAAAACACCTGATAAGTAGAATTGGTTTAAGGATCTTTGGTGGAACTTACCTGCCACTCAGTCAAGCTCTCAAGCTCTTCAGAACTACAAAAAAGAAAGGAAAGATAATTACAGGGGTTTTTGAGACCTGTATCAAACTACTTATTTACAGTTATACAAAGAGGTTTTGAGCATTCCTATTCTTGTCAACTGTGCTGTTTGGTGTTTCACATTGAAAGAAGTATTGTTTCAGGTGTTTATTTCCAATAAAGATCATTTTGGAGAAGCAGCGATATTTTATATGATTTTTATGAAAGCAATGTCATGGCTATTGGAAGGAGTAATTCCACATCAACTTATTTCATTGCTGTTATTTAGCACAATTGCATTTTTTATTCTTTAGCAGACTCCATGATTGTTTTTCTCTGGATCATTTTCTTTTTGCCAGAACATTTTACGCTTTTAGAAGACAAAAGTTATTATACAGTGGGAGCAACTTGACCCGGGCAATAACTAGCAATTGCTGAGGATAAGACTGGTACATGAAGTGCTCTGCTTCAGCTGCAGATTTCCAGCTATCTTCTACTAGAAAATCGCTAAACTAAAAACAAAAAAAAACAAACTTTTAACAAGATACTAGAAATTCCAGTCATTCAGATAAATAATGTTATTGTTGCATATTAGGTAAAATAGTAGATACATAAAATATAGTATGAAATAGATAATATAGAAAACAAATGAAATATTATGTGAAGTCTTAGGTTGTGTTAGGGGTCTGTGGCAAGGTTTTGGTAGTGGGGTGTCTGCCTCTATAGAAGGAGGTGAGCAGCTGGCCTGTGTTAGAGATGGATCCAGCTGCCTCACATGGACCCACTGCAGGACACAGCTGAGCCCACCAGCCAAGCTGGTGGCACCACTGGGAAAACATATTTAAGAAAGAGTAAGAAATGTTGCACAGCAGTGTCAAGAGTGAGGCAAAAAGCCTGAGAAACAACCGTGCAAACGCCAAGGTGAGAGAAGGAAGGGGAGGAGGTTGTCCAGGCACTGAAGCATCTGTGGAGGAGACCAAGCTGGAGCAGATATGCATGCTGCAGCCTGTGGAGGACCCCACATTGGAAATGTCCTGAAGGAACCATGGCCTGTGGAGGACCCACACTGGAGCAGGTTTATCCTGAAGGGCTGCAGCCTGTGGGAAGGACCTGCATTGGAGCAGGGAAAAATGTGAGGAGGAAGGAGTAACAGACATGAAGTGTTATAAACCGACTGCAACCCACATTTCCCACCTCCCTGCGTTGCTCAGTGGAGAGGAGGAGGTACAGAGGTCGGGAATGAAGGAGTGATGCTGAGCCTAGGAAAAAGGGAGGGGAGGGGGAGGGGAAAGTGTTGTTTTAATTTGTCTTGGTTTCTCACTATCCAAATTTATTACCTATTTTCTCTGGCAATGAATTAAATTAATTTTCCCCAAGTCAATTCTGTCTTGCCCATTACAGTAATCAGCAGGTGTGCTCCCTGTTTATAACTGGACCCACAAGTTTTTTTAATTTTATTTTGTCCTCCTGCCCTGTTGAGGAAGGGGAGTGAGAGAGCAGCTGGGTGGGTGTGTGACAGCTGGCAAAGGTCAACCCACCACATAGGTAAAGCCTGAAATGTCATAATAGCTTTGAAGAAGTACTGAGCAGCTAAAATATATATTCTCAAAATGGAGCCAACTGATCACAAGCAGTTGTATAATTCATTTATACCCTGTATTAAGTATGATGCTTTTAAGATGTGACCAGTTGTTTCAGATATTTAAAAATAAATCATATATTAAATTATAGTCTAAAGTGGGTTTAGTTCTAATTCAGCTAAATGCTAAAGTGCAAAACTGGTTTATTATAATGTCACATATATAAAATCAGGCTCAGGTTTATGTAACTTGCTCATGCAGAGTCTTAGAAGGGAGAAGATAGTTATCTACGTAGCTGTTTCGTTTTTATGTTGACTGCATATCCCATATTATATCTTTATAGATGCACAACAGCAACTTCAAAGGACTGCCTGTGCTGTGCCTATATTCTGTTATTCTTGCACATTTGGCAAATGTTATTGAAAACATTCTAAGTGGTACTGAGTTTGTGCACAGCTAGGAGTAGAAAAAAAGAAACCACAGAAAGCTTATGTTCAGATTGTTGAAATCTTGTATGTTAAATCTTGTATGTAAATCTAATATGTTAAAATGCAACTGATATGGAGCATATTTTGGAATGGATAAATTCAGATGTAAAATGCATTTTTAAATCAAGTCAGCGTTCTGTGTCAAGTGGAGGTGTGCTTTCATATTTAAGTGGGTTTATATATATATATATATATATAGTTCCCCTCTCTGTGTGAGTGTGCATTTGTACACTGTGAGGACTAGCAGTATACCCTTCTTGATTTACAAATTGCTTTAGCATTAGGTCATCCTCAGTTTTAGTTAGGTTAATATATACATATAAAACTTACAAAATGCTACGCACTCATTCCTATTTGTCTTAATTCCAGTATTTAGGAGTATATTATGCTTCTAGGTATAGGACTTGTGGAGAGTTTTGGAAAAGAGTTCTACCAACCCCTCCCACAAAGGAAGGATTAAGTGGTTCAAGAAATTACAGGTCTGCAATATTCTTCCTTGACTAAATGAATCAACCATGGGCATTTACCACTGTCAGAAAATTAGGTCACAGATAGTATAAGCCAATTTTCTGTGGAAGTCCATTCAGGAACAAGTTGATTTTACATTTGCAGCTTTCTTTAAATTGTAGTGGCAATGATAAAATGTCCATGCTCAACAGTGGCTTCAGCCTTTGAATCTCTGGGATTATTTGAAATGACTTTGTGTTTCTTTTCAAGTTGTTCCAATGCATGACTGGAGTTCTCATTAGAATGATCTTCATGCAAGGCCTGTCTGCTTCCCAGCTATCATCCACCTCCTGCTTTCCATTTTTGTCTAAAGTAAAGCTGCATCCGGCAAACACTTGGAAATACGCTCTGTGGTTACTAATTACTTGGGCTGATTTACTTAGTGATGTGTTCCAGCACAATTAAGCCCTTTCTTTTCCTATTGTGTCTGTCTCATTATTAGTTATAATGGTGATATTTATACTGTAAATGGGGTGAAAGCATGAAAAGGAAACTGTGTGTAAAGATAAGACCATTGTGCAAGGGATGAATAAGTACTGAAGTATTAAGGCTAATTGTAACATGTGAATATGGATTCAAAGGTTTTGTTTATATTGTCTTCAAAATATTTTTAAGGAATGGTTTCAAGGCTATAGACCTACCCAAGATTATGTTACCCAAGAATATGTGTGCATGTGACCACAGGGATAATAAGTGGCACAAGTATTCTGTGGAATTATGTGTATTCAAAATGTCTAAATAAGCATGAGGGAATACTTCTAAAGGGAATGACGTTTTAGAAGCAGGCAGAAATAAATAAGAAATAATGAAAATACATTTCAGGGACTATACTTTGACAGGACTGTTGGCTATTCTAAAATGGTGTGTGATAGAGTAAAATTTCAGCCATACTTGTATATTCAGAAAGTTCAGGATTATACATAACTTGTAAATATGTGTGGGCAGATTTTTTTTTTAATTGGTGTTTCTTTCACCCTATCAATTAGCAAAAGAGAAAAGTGGTATTTAGATATTTCACTGAAAGAATATCCTTGCCCCCCTCAAAAAGACAGTTGTAGTTTAGTCCTAAGAATTAATTTTGTAGTTAGGAGGTGTCCGGGTATTAAAATACTGTATCATGTGAAGACATAGTTGTGTTTTAAATGAAGCAAATGTTCCTAGCTCACCCCTTTGTGAATGCCACATATTTCCATCTGAATCTTTTGTTATATTTTCTCCACACCTGGCTTTTTCTTAGGTTTCCTATCATCTCCACTTGACTTGACTTCATGGTACTTTATCTTAACTGCTAGCAGCCATGCAGGAAAATGAGTCCAAAGAACCATCTTTTTTGTTTGTTTGGTTTTAGCATCTTATGACTTCTGGAACCAGTTCTGTGGACAGTAAGCAAGCATTTACCAACATGTTTCCGGAGAGGACAGAAGTAGAAGGATGCCTAAAGCACTCCAGAAACTTGTTATTTTTGTATGCTCTAAGAGATTTCCTATGTCATATCAAAAAAGCCTTTTAACAAACCTGTCTTATCTCACAGTGGTTAGGATGGAGATACTCTTGTTAAGAAAGTGGTGTTGCACGCTAACAGTTTTTTAATATCCTATATTAACTGGAGTTGGCTGGAAAATGGTATTTCTACCCTGAGGGTAATTCTCATGGTTCAGGTTTGTGTTTAGCTTTGGAATTTCACAATCATGTTTTAGGGACAGATTTACACACTCCTTCATCATGTGTTGTATTCCAATGATAACAAATGTGAGAAGAAAGGACTTCTTGGGCTTGACAATAAAAGGGGTTGTGGAGGAAGAGAGTCTCTATATGACTGAAGAAAGGAAGGAAAACACAAGTTAGCATAAATGCTCTTGCAGTGGATCCTATCATTTGCCAATAAATAACTGAATTTCTGTGAGAAGTCTTCCAAGTAGAATTTTTTCTGTTAGAAAATTTTCAGCCAACTCTAATATTCTTGTTGTTATTGGGGTGTTTGTTGTTGGAATAGTCTTCATTAAATCAACAAAAGGAGAAAAAGCAAACACTTCAGCATAAGGTGCCATCCAGTAAACACTTTAAGAGGAGAGGTAATATGCAAACCTTAGTTTTGAAGATGTATTTGCAGCTCAAATCAACTTAAAGTTTGTCAGTTTTGACCAGCAAGACAAAAGCTGAAATAAAAAAATATTCCCTCAGGGTGATGGGAGGTTTTAAATAAGGCTTTAGGTTGAGGCATCTAAAGAAGTTAGTCCCGTTAGTCAGTTGAAGTAGAGTTGGCAGACCTAACCAATACAGGTTCATTTGTAGACCATTTATTGTTTAAAATAGCCAGGCTTTCCTGACATTAAAATACACAAAGTTTTGCTTTGAAGAAAACTGCAGCATTCCTGTATTCATCATAGATGACAGTTCTTCCTTAAAGGAAGTTGCAAATCAGTAAGGGGTTTTGGGTGAGCACTTCTGATCAGTGCACTGCTGATCTGAGGAGTACTGTGGATTCAGGGATTAATAGGATACTCTAGTGAGACCTGACGCTGCAGAGAATGTAGCGGAAATGCTGGTTTGCTTATAATCATATAAAAATCCTATCTGTTCCACCCTTCATCTGACCTTTTTTTTTTTAAAGCTTGTCATCTCTTCTTGTCTGAAATAGTCCCTTACTCTGTGTCTCTAGAAATATGAAAAAGGGTTAGACTAACTTTTTAAGAGGTAACAGTTTGCAAAAGCAAAGCAAATTGCATATTTTTTGAACAGATAGAAAGCACTATGGAGTATGCATGGTGGTAAATGGCTCGTTTTGATAATGCCAGATACGTGCATTTTGTCTGTAACTGGAGTTATTCTTCCTTGAGTTTGATCTGGTTATATTTCTGTATGAAAACTGGCATCTTGAAATAATTGTTCCATTGTTCCTTTTGGATCTTGTTCTTCTGGCAGCCATCACAGACATTATTCTGAAATTTTAGCTCTTACTTACTTCACTATTAAAATGGTGGTGGGATTAGTTTCTCTCAGATGACCTTGTAATGCTCTGGCAATGCCTAGTTCAACCTGCCATTCTATTAAATCTTTTCAGAAGTTACTGAAATGGTCTCAATATTTTTTTTTTTTATTGTAGGTTTCATATATACTGGAGAAGTTGTGCATCGAATGCTAACAGCTACACAATACATTGCACCCTTAATGGCAAATTTTGACCCCAGTGTGTCAAGAAATTCAACAGTCAGATACTTTGATAATGGTATGTAGTAGTCCTTCATAAATGAACATGTCTGTGTCCCTTGGCTCTTCGTATTTTCCTAAATAACTATTTTCGAAGGAAGAATTTAAGATTTTTTAATTTTTTTTTGTGCTTTTTTTGTTTTAACTCACGCTGTATACAGCATGTGGCTAGACATCCATAAAGAGTTCTTAATTTAGAACACTGTTAAAGTGTCATGAATGTTTTTTCCTAACTGGACAGAGATCTTCTGGATGTTGAAGTACATAAACTCAAACTAGTAATATATCTACTCACTTTTAAAAGGAAAAATCTGTAGTATGATAGTGCAAGTTCCTGTTACTTCAAAATATATAGAATAAGTACTGTCCACCCACAAGCTAAAATGAAAACAGCATTTGTGGATGCAATAACAATACCACACAGAAGCAGGGCAGATATAAGATCAGTAAACCTGTCAATGACTAAGTGTGCATGGAGTCCCGGGACTGGAAGCCAATATACTCATCTACACCATGAGTTCTCAACAGTCCCTCATACAAAATATTGAAAGGGTAAACAGCAAACTGCAGTGTTATACTTCAAGCTGTGAGATATTTCAAAGGCCTTGAATGTGTGGATATTTGTCTCATGAAGTTAATCATAATCAATATTTTGAAAACATAACCTATGTGATTGAAAGACATCTGGTGTCCTACCTTAGGTCTTTAGTGATCAAATACAATGGCAGCGACTGTCTATTCTGAATTTAAAACTCAGGCGGTTCAGTGTCATGACTTAATATCATGAGATCTATGATTGTTTTAAATCTTCCTGGATAAGCCTATGCCATTCTATGTATGTTTGTTCATAGTGAATTTAAGCATAAATTATGAATATGTCCAAATATATGTCACATTTCCAACCAGGTGTGTTAATTTTTATTCTTTAGATCAAGGATCAAAATGGATCCCATAAGTTTGCACTTAGTCATAATTTTTCCTTTCAGTCTAGTGATTACTTGCAGCACTTATTTGCTAAAAATCCAATAAAATACACTTGTATGAGAAAATTCTACTCCTTGCATGGAGAATTTTCAATGAGAAAAAAATATTATTTTCATTTAATAAGTTATTTGACATTATGGCCAGAGGTTTGTCATCTTTACTGAAAGAATATAAGGATTCTGTAGACATTGCTAATTCTCATTGTTTGCCTGACTTCCAGTCTTCAGGTGTATCAGGCTTTTATGACAAGGCTGAATACTTCTTTGAGATTTTGGATACCTTCTCATGTGTAAGGCATGCTGATCTTTTGGACCCTGTGTGCTTTAGGACAAAGAATTTGCTATCTTACCCCAAATAAAAAGGAACAGAGCAAATTGTATCTTCAGCTCTTTATTTCTTATTCGTCCCTGTTTTATTCCTCAGGGTAAGTGTGCCGCTTTAGAGCGGCATCTTAGTGAGCAAGCACAGAGTGTGGTGACCTATCCAAGTTTCACTCATGGAGCTAACTGCAAGGAACTTACGTACACATGGATCTACATAAAGGCCCTGGGAATGGGAAGGCTATTTTAGAGGCAGCTGACTTCCACCTTAGCTTGGCATTCTGAGATGCACATTAGTCTGAGGTACTCCAAGACTGACTATAAGCAGTTCTGGCTATTTTTGCTCCAATAATTTTTAAAGTCCGTTTACATTCCTTTAAAATGAAATTTAATACAATCAACTTAATATTCAGAAAGCAATTAATGAATGTGGTCACAGAAGGAAAATGTACTGTGTACACAATTAAAGAGCATGTACTAGACTCATGAAAGACACATGGGACAATAATGTGGTGGACTTAGTGCAGTATACACCAAAAAATGGCATGCTCATAGTTTTGTGACATCCCCTGCCAAGATGTGTTAATGAAAGTTACAGCACAGATCTGTGACAAAAGGTATTTCAAGGATATATCAAAAATGCATTGAGCTGGATGCATACTGACCCACTCTGAACACTCCAGGAAGAAATGAAATTGAAGTGCTGTGAATCAAAGCACATAACTCCCATTAGTGCCAAAGAGAAAAGTATGTAGAGGAAGGCATATAATGATGAAAAAGTCATTTTCAGTAAACACAGTTTTGGTGATAAGTGTCTTTCAGCCAAGCTGCTTGAATGTCTATAACCCTCAACATCTGTAAAACATGCTCACAGGGTATGCAAGTCACTTGGAGTATATTTTTTACTGCGATACGTGGATATTCAGCCAGAGAACTCCCATGAATATTAACGAGCCTTTTGCAACTAAATCTTTGTACACCAGACTCAATATCTACCCCATCTATGAATTCTTAGTGGTTTTAATTTAAACTACATTTTCTTATTACCAACACCTAACATTTTTTGACTTGCAGAACCTCAGCAAGGTCTTGCACCATGCAGAAAAAAAAAAGACTGCTGTCTATATTAATGCACTGTTAATGGAAGAATACAAATTCGTCAAATAACCTTTACTAAATGGGCAATGCTATTAGCACTTCACGTTTCAAAGTTATCAGGGTAATCATACAGTGTAAAAAAAGCCACTGCAGAGCAGTGGTTGTGGCAGCGCACCTGGACTTTGAGTGCTGGATCCTACCTTTAGTGATTGTTGATTCCTTGGGGACTTCCAAACAAGTCACTTGACCAGTCTTGCTTTAGCAGACTTTCGTGCAAGTAGTTGAGGTAGTTTTTTGTGGCACTGTGATATCTACCTTTAAGAGGATTTCAGCTGCAACTTGAATTTGTAATATCTTTGGCATTTCAACATATTGGGCCGAAAGCTACTAAAAAGTGACGTATCACTCTTCTTGTTTCAAGTAACCACAGTTAAGTACTTTTCCTACAGCCAGTTAATACTTTTCTCACATTTTTTCCTTCCCTTTGCCTCTCTGCCCCCACTCTGGGGTTCACAGGCACAGCACTAGTTGTCCAGTGGGACCATGTACATCTGCAGGATAATTACAACCTGGGCAGTTTCACTTTTCAGGCCACCCTTCTCAATGATGGGCGTATCATTTTCGGCTACAAAGAAGTAAGTTGGGTCTGAAAACTGTAATTTAAATAGACAAATTACTTTATACCCGTCAGGAATTTCCCTACATTTTGGGGGGG
>Ga0065711_1042332_pt1 | contig 15451 bp, 8 predicted proteins | sample Hoacrofraction12_FD_59098 | JGI IMG/M metagenome (GOLD analysis project Ga0065711, IMG submission 59098) | Hoatzin crop microbial communities from Cojedes, Venezuela - Epithelial fraction 12 v2 (version 2) | ecosystem: Host-associated > Birds > Digestive system > Esophagus > Crop | place... | reverse complement strand
GGGGGGCGAGCCTTCCCTTCTGCCGCCGCCTTGCCGAGGGGTCACGGCCGCGCCGCGCTTAACCGCCAGCCCCTTAAACCTCCCCCAGCGGGCTAGAGGAGCAGGGGACGGGCGGGGCAGCCCCGCCCCGCGCTCACCGGGCTGGGGGAGCGCGGGGTGGGGGAAGGGGAGCTGCCAGGGCTCCTCGGACTGGGGGGGTGCTGCCAGGGGTCCCCCCCAGCACGCTAGAAGCTGCCCCAGACCGTGCATCCCTCAGCTCCAAGGGAACAGCTCTCGCCAGCGTGGGATCCTTACAAACACCGTGCCTTCCTTAAACCAAAAGGTAACTTCTACCGGCGTGTTTAGGAAGCAAAGTTTTTCTACTTTTTCCTGGTATTTTTTTCTGGTAAATTTTACCTCCCCGAGGCACCTCTCCTAATTACGGGCAAACTCAGTGGTGGTACTGGTTACCCAGGGTATTTTTTTTCCCAACAGATTGTTTGGGTTAAAGAAAAAAAAGAAACAACTCACCCAGTAAGAGCCTGATGGGATGCTAACCCTCAAATGATGATAATACAAATCTAACTGCAGGGATGCGCAGGCTGCTGGAAGCGAGAAATAAGCTGAGGGCTTCACACTTGTATTGAATTCCCCAGATCTACAGCTTCCAGCCTTACCTCACCGCTTCTGAGAATAAATTCTTGACGTCAGAAATGCTGAGTCTCTAAGGCTTTACCACCTAGATGGACAGAAAGAACTGTTGTGCCATTCTAGAGTTTCCTCTTTGGCTCTTTTATGGTGAATATTTTGGATTTCCCCCTTTCGTACCCACCAGGGTGCAAAGACAAGGCCGGAGTGCTACGTTTGCATGCTGCAGGTGTATGCAGGCCCTGGATGTGACACGTTACCGAATTCTTTCGGTTCAGTCTCCCGGAGCAAGCGCAATTGTTCAAACACTCCTGGAAAAAAAATGCGAGGAGAACGCGTGCCAGAGCCCGTGCTGCGGAGCCAGCCCCTGCACAGCGAAACCAAAGATGAGCTGTCTCCAACTGCCCTAAAGACACAGATCAAATCCCAAAGTTGGACTGAATTAAAACATGCCGGGGTTAGAAACTGGAAGTCAGAGCAGCACAAGGCATCGAAGGCGCGGAGAGAAACGACGGCTCCCTGCCCACATGCTGACCCGGGGTCCCTCACAGCCGCTGCCGCGCAGAGGGCCCAGGCCTTGCAGTTCGTGGCAATGCACTACTGGACAGTCCAAACCCAAAGCTGAGCAGCAAAGGCTTTACGAGGCAGTGACAATATCCTTTGCCCTTCTAACCCTGCTTATCTCAGCCATTATATACCAGGCTTTAATGGCCTAATTAAGATGCTTTAGGAGGGGAGGTTTCGCATTTCCGAGCAGTAAATGAAATCCTGGCCTGCCTTCAGTCAGTGGGAGTTTTCCCGAGGATGGACTTTGGAATTTGGCCGAGGGGCAAGTGTGCCTGTCCTCGTATGCCTGGGAGCAAATCCCCACTTGGGACCATTCCCAGCCAGGAAGGTTCAACTCTTTTGCCTAAACATTGGTTACTGGGGCCATTAGAAGCATGCTTTGCAACGCGAAATGCCCCCGTGGGTTATCAGCAGGGAAGCGGGACTGCTACGTCCTCGACAGCTCTGCTTGTATGTGGGCAACTGAAAGGGGCCCGTGTGTTTTAGCGCTACGAGAAGGTGGATTCAGGTCACTTCAGAAAGTATTTAGCATTTGCTTGCTGTGGCAAAGCTTGAACTGATAGGAGTCGTACACTCACAACCATCTTTGCCTCTCCCACACAGTAAATCAAGGTGCAGGCTGTATTCTTCATTTCTAGGCTTGTTCGTCTTGGCTCGGACTGGAATGTGGCAGCCGCTGAAAGCTGTTACCGCCTCACAGCTCCCTGGTGAGATATATGACATGAACTGGAAACCTCAATCCAGTTCCGAGCAGTGAGGGCTATTAACCAGAAACGAGTCACATGAAATCAGCGTTTTTGGGAAAAAAGTGAAGGTCAGATACCAAAGGCAGTCAAGTATTTAAGCAAACACTTCATTTTAAACCAGTCTCATTGAAACAGTCCAACAACCTCAAAGTTATTTGCACGCTGAAAGTAAGGAGGCACTTACCCTCTTTTGTAGGCCATGTCTTAAATTGGTACAAAGAGCACCCTGGGAACACAGATCTGAGGAACCCTTGCTGATCCCCCCTTTGCAGAGAGAAAAACTTCTGTAGTGAAGAATGCTCCTTTAGCATTTTTAACAAGCATTAACCCTCTTCTATTAAAAAAAATTATTGTGCCTGTCAGAGCTAATTTCATGAAAGTAGTATCTGGAAATGTTTAATTAAAATGAAAGCAATTTTGTCTTAAGTAGTCTACAAAAAAAATAAGGCATAGTAAGAGATAACAGAATATTGCTTTATTTATCTGGAGCAGAAATAAAGCAAACTGGTTGGTAAATATGGATATTTTTTACTACAGTTTTTAACCTTGCAATTAGCTGCAGGGTGAAGGTGAGGCTGCTTAGTCAATAACTGGAATATGTTTTCCATCAGTTATCTCTGGTGATCTTTTGTTCCACAGCTGGGAATGCAGGCTTCACTGTGAAACAGGACCCAGATGCAGAAATCATCAGCAAGTGCTGACAGAATGCCCCAGCACAGAGATTACTCTGTACATTGTAGAAGTGAAGAAGTCTTTCTTACTCAACTTGCATTTCTAGTCTATTACTTTCAGAGAAGAAAATATTTCCAGTGATGTTTGCAGTCATGTGCTAAAATTAGAACTCTCTATAAAAGTATTTGGCAGTATTTTAATACAGGGCAATTTTACCATGATCTCTACATCCTAGGTTTTGACGGTCATTCTGGTGCTGAGGCAGAGAAGAGAAGCAGTTGATCTGCAGAGAGGTCAACAGAAACACCCCACTGCAGCACTGAGCATCTGCTTTAGATGTGAAAATACACAGTATTAGAATGACCTCAGACTCAAAAAACTCACTGAGCGAATAGGCCGACATCATCGTATTCTTGCTCTTTTTCCACCCCTCACGTTGTAGGAAGATGTCCGAAATTCCTGCTCATCTTGTTGAAACAGGGGAGACTCCTGACAGAAGTTGAGGGGTTTTTATGGAGTTGCAAATTGTCTGATTGGAAAGACTTTAACCCCACACCTACACAACCTACCTCTTGGATGAAGTTGCAGATATATAGGCCACTTCAGCGAAAGCAAACTGGGCCAATTAGAGGCTTATACAACAGGCAGCATTGATGTTTGTTTTCATGAAGGCAGAGAATAGTGCTTTCCAGCTGCAGGGGAAAAGGGGGAAGAGAAGAATGCCTTTAACTGTTTTAATACAATAGATACGGATGGGACCAGGCCAAAATCCAGGCAGGCACCCCAGAGCTTTAGCATGCAAGTGTATGAAAGCTCGGACCCAAAGCCTTGGCTTTGTTTCACATCAGGGGGGTGAGGGTGGAGAAAAAGAAAGATCAGACTATTCCAGACATTTTGATATTTAAAATCCAACTCTGTTTTTAAAGCCGATTGATAGCTGGAATATTTTTAATATGCTTATCTCAAGCAACACACAATTAACAGCATACTGGAAGGAGGCCTGACTTTTAAAGACATCTGATGAGCCTTAGCTCTTCCTTGAGCACAGTGGCATTTCAAAACACTTGGATGTACAAAAGACAGCATTATTTGGCCTAGAAGTTGGATCAGAGAGCACCAGAACAGCTTATTTTGACAATACCTGCACACAAGAACTGATTTATTGCTGGTAGTGCTTTGTTTTATTTTGCCTATAGCAAACATCAGAGTACTAGATGATTTCTTGATAGATAGATAGCTGCGGGGACTCACTTTGCCTTTTTTCTTGTCGTGGGAGTTAACTCTTTACTGATGTTATTTTAAACAATATGTTAGTATTGGTGCCATACAAAATACTGAGCATCTGTTTTAAAACAAAACAAAACAGAATACCCCGGGGGGGGGGGGAATAAAAGACAGAGATAAACCTGATTTAGTAACCCAGTAGAACAGGAGGGTAGCAAATCATGCAAAATAAGCGTCATAATTTGACTGAAAATGAGAAAACCAGAATATGGAACATTGAGTGCTGGCCTACCTGCTTTATTCAACCTGGCTTAGTAGGAACAGGAAATTCCAGCTCAATTCCTAACACCTAGTTTTTTAAAGGGCTTTCTACTGGAGGGAAACACATTTTTCTCAATATCAGAGGTGACCCCGAAAAGGAACAGCTCTCACAAGTGAACTTTTGGGAGGTTCACTAGGGCACTAGGGTGTGAGCTTTGCATCCTTACTATCCAGGCACACTCGTTCGCATTATGGCGTGTATGCGTGGAGGGGGACTGGCTAACTTTCTGTTCACGCCAACTGAATTTACAAGAGCTATTATATGTATTAATTCAAGCATTTGAATAATCACTGGTTTGCTATAATAACCTCTTGAAAGAAAAACTTAGAAATAATGAAAACTGAAGTTATTTGTGAATTAGTTATATAAGTAAAAGGAGTTTAGATTAAAGAGGAAGCCTGGATGCACTTCAAACTGTGGCACAATACAACAGCTATGTAAATAAACTTCTGAGAGCAGCTCCAAGCCATTCAAGTGAAGATATTTTTCCTTGCAATACATTCAAGCCTTTTGAAATAAGTTTCCAACTGTTCAATGACCAAAGTTGTTCATCCAATGAGCCAAATACAAAAACTCGACCCAAGCAGAAGTACAATGTGCCTTTCTTTAAAAACATCTATATAGAAAGGATGCTTTATTTAGAGGATTCAGGAAGTTGAAGCGTTGCCTTCTATCAGCTCGCAACCACAGAGCAAGCAAACATCAGGAAGCCCACAAAAATGACCTTACTATTCCTACGTGGAGTAAGTGCCAACAGTTACACCAAGTTCGCTTTCAACCTTGCAGAACTCACTGCCAGCCTCCACAGACTTGTTAGGCAGTGTCTCCTGGGTTTTTTTTTTCTGCTTGGCTGCCTAAAAATAAAGCCTTTCCCTGCAAAATAGAGACGCAGGCATACCTTGCTTCAATTTTCTCTTTTGCTGGCTGTCGTGAGACTTTGGAAGGTTCAAACCTGAAAAAGGAGGGAAAAAGGTGAATCATCTTCATAGAAGGAAATGAAAAAAAGCCCCCACCAACCCTCCTTTTCAGTCCTAGGCCACTCCTAACCATGAGCTATGCCACAGAAGAATCAGCAGACCTGTAGAGCACAGTGACTGCAATTACAAAGCAATTGTGTTTTGAGTCCTGTCATTAATACCGTGTTACCAACTGCCACTACGGCAGCGGTTACAGCGTGGATACAGCATAGTTCGTATACAGCAGTTCTTCAATTATATATGAAATCATACAAGCAGTGATGAACACTTTGATTGATATATCTGACTGAAACTTAATACACCTTAACTTGGGAGTAAAAAAAAAATCATAAAAGTTTCACAAAAAATTTCCCCAACAAAGTCTAACAAAAACAAACAGCTCTAGTAAGAAGCCCAAAAATGCAGTTACATTTGCAAGCTAAATAAAGTGGCAATAGTTAGTATTCCTTAAGAATACAGCTAATGCATTAAAAACAAGTGAAAAACCTCTGTAACTGCAATATAGCTGCAATTTACTTGCAATTATGGAGCTTGAAAAGCGTACCAGAGCAATGCCTCCCCACCTTTCTTAATTTTACCATGCAGAGCATTAGGAAAGATGTCTCAAACCTGTGGAAGCTTTGCACTTTAGGATTGCTCAAAAAGCCTTGTGCCTTTGATGTATTTTTCTGATCAACAATTTCTTTTCTTATTGAAAAGCTTTTTCAAAATTAAACATTGCTTTTCTTTTTGCAGGAAATGACTCCTTTCACCAGCATACTGGCCATGTTACTCTTTAGACACACAAAAAAGAAACCATGAAGAAAGAAGAGGGCTGTGCCAGCTTGTTTTTTTTTTTTTTTGACCACATTAAAAATTACCAGAAGGGAAAGAAAATTGCGATTCATTTTGCTCAAGCAGGTGCCACCAGGCCCATCGCTCCTGGGCCACACTAGCGTTTCTGCCGTCAGGATGACGTGCACTGCCCTTTCTAGTCTGCGAGGAGACACGCTGGTGAGCACAGCTCCGAGCGTGCCGCTGGCATGGAGGCAGCAGGAAAAGCAGATTTTCTCAGGAGAGCCCGTCTTTCCTTGTGGCGGCAGGGGCCACAGATCTTCACCTTAAGCCTATTCTAGCTTTCATGTGGGTAAAACAGACTGACAAGAACATGTTAGGAAGGGGAACACAAGTCAATAGGCTTTGGGTAGTTGGCACTGCATTTCCAGAGAAGTCATTTAGGGAGGTCTGGAGGTGTTAAAACACAGTTAAAGCAGTAACCCCTCTCACTCGCCCTTCTCTAAAAGTGCAACGCCAAATATCTGATCTTTCTCAGAACTGTGTTGGGAAGGAAAAATTAGAGAGCAGGAAGGATTATTTTTTTTTTTTTCTATTGATTACACTACTGCATGTTTGGATCCCCAGACTGGAGTCTCTCTCTTCCTGTCACTCCAGAATGCAATGAATTGACACAAAAATCTTGCCTAAAAGCACACTGAATCCTGAACTGCTAGATTTATCTGCAACTTTAAAAAAAAACAAAAAAGCCTGCATACTAATGACATGGAAAAGCCTGAACTGCTTTTTCATTTGAAATGCCTCATACATTTGCCTCTGTCCCCCACCACGCATCAATATTTGACATTGTACTATTGGTGTAAGTCATGAGTCACAAAACAGATGATACCCAAAAAGTCTACATTAAGTTCATGCCTTGTCCCTGAGGAGTTGGGGGTTTTTTGTTTGGGTTTGTTTCGTGGGGTTTTTTAAAAATATGTTCCTTATTTTTGTGTCTTCCTTAAATACTTTAGAAGTTAGCATAACACAGCTGAATCCTGAAAGGCTGAGACATGCAATTTCATATCCTCTAGCATCATAGCATTTAAAAAGATAAATGATGTGCACGCTTAAAGAAATCCCCATTTCAGTGCTACACAAAAACTAAGTCAGTGAAATAACCTATTTCTCAGTAGCTCTTACAAGACGCTTTGCATCTTAGTACTAGTTGAACTTTGAAATATAGACGCGTTTAGGAAATTAGATTTTAGCTAATCTGTAGGCAACTGCAAAGGACTGCATTAAAAAAGCAAAATCATTACCTGTTGTTTCCACTTTGCCAATCTGAAAAAGGAAAAGTTAGCAGCAGAAATGTTATTCTACTAGCAAAATGGGATTTTGTTTAAAAGACACAGAAGAAATGCATATTGTTAACATGTCATAGGCAAAGAAACAGCTAGAATCAGCTAATAAGAACAAGATTTAAAAATGCATATGAATACATTTAGCACCACACTCAGCATTATCTCCTCAGTGCACTGCAGTAACATTAAATTGCTGGTTGAAAACAGATGGGAAACATAGAAGTCCAGCCTGCTATCTGACATCAGCACAATTAGCACCTCTGTTTCACAACCATGGCTCTGCTTGTGGAAACTGCTGTCTGTTCAGTGGCAGGGACATAAATACACAGACAGAGATGGTGTCGTGCTTGTTGCATACTTGTTATTCAATAGCTGCAAGTGCTAAGAAAGTGCTCACAAGATATGTATATGGAGGAGGACTGCGGACAGGATGGGTGGAGATTCACCCAGAGCTGTACTGGAGATACAACATTTTAATGAGAAAGTGAGACTGCAAAGGCAAAAAAAGTCCCAAAAGGGGGAAAAAAAAGTTGATTTCTATCAATTTTCTCATTGCAGTACAATTTGCTATCTGACATCTAGAAGACAGACATACTTCCCGTGGCAACCAGAACCCCTAGAAATCCCCTGAGCTGCACCTCTGCCGGCTGGGGCCGTGTGGCAGCTGTCTGATAAAGCAGACAGTGAATGGCAGCTGCTTCCACAGGCGCAGCAGGGTGGAGCAGAGCGAGGACACTGCTGAACCTCCAAGGCTATGAACGTGGCAGGTGATGTGGTCCATCCTTGGTATCATTTCTGCTACAGTAATCTGATACACAAAAAAGCAAAGCAAAACTTTCTGCAGCATGCCGGGAGAGACTGCGATGAAACTCCCTCTCCCCAGCATGTGCTGCCAAGCCACTACTGACCTGCAGCACAACTGCGCCCCAAGCTTTCATTTAATCCTCACTCATCTCCTCCTACCCGTTGCCCTTGTTACCCCCTGTTTGCCATCTCTTCAAGACCTGAAAGGCCGCTCCGCCCTGCCATGTCAGGGACAGGTAATGTCTGTCTGCTGCAGCTTCTTGATGTCCTTTGCTTCTCCTTTTCAGACCATGGCTCACGCACATCACCTGCAAACTTCAGGGAGCACAGATGATGTTGGAAGCAGTAGAGAAAAGAAGCCCTCCCTCAGCAGCAAGAATCTTTCAGTGTATTATGACAGCTAAAGGTTTCCTCTTGGATCTCATCTGAAAAACTGGTTTATCCCCCATTCCCACACTATGTAAGCACCACGTTAATGAACATTTCTTGACAGTCTGCATGTGAGAAACCAAAGTATTACCCAAGTAGGGTAGAGCACAGGTGAGGAATGGAACAATTGAGGTCTCTGAAAAGAGATTTATTACTTTAGCCACTGAGAAGCAGGCATTTAGGAAGATTTCAACAGCTGAGCTGTTGAAGCACTTGTAGAGAACAATGAGACATCAGTGCTTAACCTGCCTAGCTACCTTTAAGATCTGAATCTTGAGTGCTATTGAAAAGAGCATTACATGATGTCTCCAAAGGCAGTGGCAAGGCACAGCGGTGTTATCTCCATGCCCCAAGTTGATGTTCAAACCACCAAGAAGTTCTGGCATGAGGAAAGCAGCTAGATCTACTTTAAACCCCAGGGATACAACAGGAGGAGGTTGTTTTGTTTTAAACTCATCCCACAGAAAGAGAGGTTGCATGCTTCACTGGCTGGTGCAGTCCTCCACAGACAAATTCAGAGTAGTGTTGTTACCACAGATCACCCGCGTCCAGTTGCGGAGTCTGTTCATCAAAACAAACGCTCTGAATCCCTGCAGAACCAGAGGCAGACAGCCCAGAGGGAGCAGGCTATGATCGGTCAGGGACAGGATGCTCCTCCGTGATAGAAATTCCCCCACCAAGTTACATACGTGGCGCAGAACCACAAGAGGAGTGCAGGGATTGCTGCGGTTTGTTTTGTGTTACAAGTTTTCATTTTGATTTTTACAGCTAGCATGGAAGTATGTTGTGTTTTTTTTTTTGTGATACTTGAGTTCAGAGGGTTTATATTACTAGGTGGCAAACCCTCCTGAAAGGCTGTCATACACATGGCAAAGAATGGCCGCCTCCGTGTGGGAGCAGTGTTGGCTCAGCCGGGACTTTGAGAATGGCGGTGTTTGCAGTGTGCTGGCAGACACACATGTCTCTCCCGCTCCCTGTGAAAAGAAATCATAGGTTGCCACACAGAGAAAGGAAACTTGTCTCTTTTCTTCACATGCCAAACTAATAATTGGTATTTATTCTTCACTGTGCTGTAGTAGCTCGCCACCTTTGTCAGTCATTAGGACCCCAGTGTGCTGGACACCATGCAAACAGCAGGCAGAAATTCAGCCTTTGCATATGACTTCAGGTAAGGGCTAGAAAAGAATAATGAAAAATTGGTGATCAAGTGCACATGTTGTTTAATGCCTGAAATGCAGAATAATTTTTACCATTTTCAATGGGCTTTTATTCAGGTTGCTCATCTGGGTGTGGTGCCCACCGGTCTATCCCAGACACCCACGCACACACACGTACACAGCCTCATCTGCTGACAAATTTCTTTACATCATCACACATCAGCTTACTGGTTGCAAAGGGGATAATTTGTGTTCCCTGACCAAAATCCGTGAACTTGTTACAAAATTCTTATGCAGGTTTCCAGAAAAATACCAGTGTGTCAGTAACATACAATGTTAATGGCAAAGAAATAACCCTAAGTGAAAAATAGGATTCAGATTAAGGGGAACACTCAGCAAATAAAGGAGCCAGCTCACATGTTTCTTATGAAGTTAAAGATTAATGGGAAAGACAATAAACAGAGAACACGAGGAATAATGTCTGGTTTGCACTTTGTGTGGAATTAGCTGACTGTATATTGCATAAAGCTCAGAGTAAACGAACTACACCAGGGAGCTGTTGGATGCTATTGACTAGTAGCAAATCAGCTATGTTTCATTATTGCCCACTGATGCTCTTACTGGAAGTATATTCAACTAATTTTTAAACAAAGCATTTTCTGTATCCAAATGGCAAACAAATCACTGATTAAATGGAGAGGTAGCATACCCAGATGATCTGCATCTATCTAACTGCACCTCAAGTCATATAATTATGCATTGTAACACTACTGCGAAGGGCTTGGACTAAAATTCCCCAAAGACAAAGCTAGTAATTGCTGCAAAATGAGGTTACTAATTTATTTTTTAGTATCATCCCCCCAGGGGTGTTGTGATGCCTGAAGATCCCCAGTCTCCAGAACAGGAGTAAATTTAACTCTAGCCTTTTCCATGTTATTTTGTGTTTATTGATATGAAAGCTTTTTGTGGGTTTTTTTTTTCCTCCTAAATCTGTGTGCACAAGACCAATTTCACTCCACAGCTACGGGAACCAAGGGGCAGACAAGGCCAGAACCAGAGCAATGTCCCCCCAAGTCCTCGTTGCCTGGCCTTCAGTGAGATGCAACAAACCCACTGCTGACAATGCACTCCAGTGTTTGTAACCCAGCCCACCAGATCTGCAGCACAGGTCCTCACTACTCGACCTGCAGAAGCAACACAAATTCCACATCCACAAAGGATTCACCTCTGAGCTTCCACCCAAGAGCACTGGGGGTAAGACAACAACTGTAAACCTCCACAAAGGCAACGGCAGGCAGGATAGGCAAGCTGTGACTGCTCTTCAACAAGCTTTAAAATGATATTTATGTGACAGTTATTTGGGAGAGGAAAGTATTACTAGTCATGGCTTGGATTAGAGACAGGGAAGAAAGTGAAGCAAATACGACTTGGAGTGGAAAATAGTTTGGCTTGTGGCACTTTTTTTTTTTTTTCAGCATTTGTTGGTGATGATTCAAAACTATGTTTCTAACTGCCGCACATCCTCTAAAAGTACTCCATAGTGAATCAATCTCCCACTCCACCACCTTCAGCACTGCATTCATCGAGCCAGCTTCCAGCCTCTGCCTCAGATTTGCTGCCCAGTTCACCCCAAACCACCTGGCCTTAAACATGGGAAAAAGAGGGAGTGAAAGAAACCTCTAACTCCCAAGCTGGTGAATATTCCAAATGTTGACAAGGTCCTAATAATTGCATTCCCCATGCTCAATTATGTTTATTTGCTACCTGCTTGAGTCTCCTACATATGCAGACATATATAAGAAACTTCCTGACAACGAGTTCCGAGGCCTGCCTCAGAAGGAAGCCACCCCCTCCTCCTTCCCAGGTCCCACAAGCTGGTCTGTCTGGCCAGTCCAAAATTACAGGCTGAGGTGTTTAGAAACAGGAATACCCTCCAACTTGTGTTTGCCCTGGAGCGATGAGACAGATGAGGCTTCTTCCAGCCTTTCCTCAAATTGCTTCTGCCAGGGAGCTGCCCTGGACTGCAGCCAGCTAAACCCTTGGAAGAGGGGAAGCGTCCTTTCCAGGCCCTCTAACAGTAAGATCCCAAAGCTCAGTAACAGTCAAAGTGGTGCAGGCGTTTTTAAAGGTTGACACTTTTCTCCTCTTAGGAGAAAAAGAAGGAGCCAACTAGACAGTTGGCTATATTCCACTGCATAAACCTAAGGTTGGCCCAGACCTCATGTAGGGGTGCAGTTCTGTCCTTTTGCTCAAAAATGATACATTAGAACACAAAAAGGTTCAGAGAAGGGCAACAGCAATAAAACAGCTTCCTTTAAAAAGAAAACCAAAAAACCCCCACAACAACAAAAAATAAACACCAAGTACACAAACATTCTTCAAGTTTAAAGGCAACCGAGAATGACTATGATAGTCTATCCCATCAGGAGTGGCGTGCGGAGAATTTCCAGGGACTGATGCTTTCCCCTCTCTGCTCATGCAACAATGAAGAGGTGCATGAGCACACACAGAACAAAGCAAAGGCACATGGTCCTTTGCACAGCAGGCACTGCATCTGCAGAGCTCCTGGCAACCCACCGCATGCTGGGGAAGAAGTTTATACAGGCTTATGGGGAGACCAGGAAAGTTCAGAGATCAACCAAAAACTGCTGTAAACAAACACCTTGTCCAGCTCCTGGATTTCCTGAATTGGCTGGAGCAGCAAGCATCGCTGCGTACGTACCTTGCTCTTGCTTCTCATCAGGCACCCACCTCTGGCCGTTGCTGTAGGAGAAGACACTGAGCCAGATGAATCTCCTCTCTGAGCTGGTGTCACCATTCTTGCATTCCTGTCACTATCGAAGACAATGGCTAAACTTTCACTGATTTTAACAGTTCTGGACTTAAATACATTTAACTTGCTTAGAAAGGTAAAGTTTATAAAGCAAGCTACAAACACAGTTTGGCATGCAGCTTGCAAAACAAAGCCAACTATCATCATCCTCAGCCATCTTACCCAAGGACATTCCACTAAATTAACACATATATATAGGAGTCTCTCTCCCTATATATATAGGGAGAGCAAATTTCATTGGTACCAGTGGACAAAATTCTCCTTGGGATTTGCCCTCAGCCCCAGCTGAAGCCTGGGAGGAAGCAGTAAGGCTCTGCAGTATTGTTGAACGTTTTCATCCAGTGGGATTCAGACTTTGTAAGCTGCATGCCAAATTCTACTCTCAATAATATCATGTAATCCTCTGTTTTCAGCTGAGTTGCCTCCTGCTTCAAAAAAACCCCACACACAGATTTTTAGCTGCATGAGAAATGCTTCCCACGGTAGAGCCTTCTTTGGGGCTTGTTGAAGGTATTGTCCTGCTCTAAGGGCTGGACCTGAGCAAACACTGGAGTGTCTCATCATGGCCCTGTAACACCACAAGTGAGAAACAAAGCAACGCCAAGGGCTGTAGCCTGCCAGCTCCCGAACCAAACCTGAAACCTCAGACATGCTGTGGGAAGAACTGCCGCATGAATTTAGGATGTGTACATAAAATGAATCTCGGCAGACAGCAACTGAGCCAAACCCCACCATCACCCCCTGCAAACCTCAGACAAAACTTTCCTTCACACTTGAGTTGGAATTTAGCTGGGCAAAGACCAATGAATCTCAGTTCTTGTTGTCTGAATAAGAAGAAACACTCTTGATATCCTGGCAGGGCAAGTTTGCCCGCCCTGCCTGCTCCTGTGTCACAGGAACCAGCTGTAGAGACAAGATGTTTTGCTCAGATCGTTCTCTGTAATTACCGAGACTATCTCTTGTTTACCTTGGTAGAAGCACTGGTACATGCAGAGCATGAAGCGTGCACCTCTTTTACCTGCACTGGCAAAAATACAGAGTGAAGATCAAGAGATTAAAAAGAAAGCTTTTTCAGCGTTCTGGCCATGCTGCTCTGAAAACCGTAGGAATTTGGGAGCGAGGATGTGTATAGACAGGTCTGGAGTGCTTCAAGCAGCTGCCAGCGTTGCCAGCTCATCTCCTTCTTCCAGCTGCACGGAGCCAAGAGGGAAGACACAACATCATCTTCCTCCTTTAAAAAAGCAACAATGAAATGAAGCACGGCATGGTTACCCTACCACAGAGCGGCTCCTCAACAAGCACAGCTCTCGAAAGCCAGCACTGCAAACGGGACTGACAGATTTGCTTTCTGCCACGTCAAGGCTGAGGTTTTGGTCTTGTGTAAGGAGAGGACCTTCTCTCACCTGCCAGCAGGTCCTCTTCACAACTGTGAGCGGCCGCATTGTTTTCAGAGTCATTCCATCGTCTGTAAGCAGTGCTTGGATCTGCCATGCTGCCTATGGTCGTCTGCAGACCTGCTCTGCCTCCAGTTATCTCCAGATGACCACTGAGCCCCTGGTTTTGGCTTGGGGTGGCACACCTTTACAGTACCCGATACCAGCCTGGCAGCAGTTTGGCCTCATTGAAGCGCTCGGGATTTACATCCCAACGGCCTGACAGCAGCATCTCCACCACTTATTTTGATAACAACCGTCTAAAGGTTGCTCAAGGGATCTCTGGGAGGTCTCCAGCTGTGCTGAAGGGTGAGGAGAAAGGGGAACAGCAGGTGCTTCTTGCTCAGCACATGCCTGGACCGCTCCAGCCCACCGGTCCCATCAGCTCACCCACCTCTGAATTTCACTGCTACAGCCCTGGTCAGTCCTCGTATTAGCCATGCCCGGACAGGAGAGGAGGGGGCCTCTCCTTGGTCCCTCACATCCCTGCGCTCTACTGCACGTTGGTGAGGCAAAACTGCTGCGCTCCTCCTTTCTCATGGAAGGTGCTGTAACAGGGCTGACACTAATGCCTATCAAGGAAACATAGCTAGACTTTAATCTGTGTCATTCAAAACCAAACAATGCAGTTAGCAAGACTTCAGCCCTTCTGTCTGTCAATACTCAGGTGGGGGAAGGGAAGGGGAGCACAGGAACCTCTGTAAAGGCACAGAGGGAATTTTTACAAGATAAATTGTGAGGTTCAAAAATTAGCTTAATTTTACAAGGCGTTTTGTTCCCCCGGTACAAGTAGCTTGATTATTTAAATTTTTGTATATTTAAAAAGAAAACAATTTTTTCTAGCTGATGCCCAAGCCGTCTCAGGATAAGAGTTACAGAAGCACAGCCTAGGACCACAGCCTCTGCCGTACCACTGCAATGTTTGACTCTTCCAGTCTCTGTCCATTTTTCCTACACTTTCTTAGCATAGTTTCCACGGTCTCATCACTTGCCCATTTTTCATCCTATGTGACCACTGGAGTTTTCCCTCTCCATTCTCTGCTCCTGGGCTTACTCCTGCACAGGCAAAACCACCAGCCAAGCTATGGCAGATAAAAAGTTCCAAGCTGTCAGTATTCAGACTGACTCCAAAGCAGATAAAAGCAGTTCTGCCTGTACTCTGCTAGCAGCACAGACAATGAAAGGCTCTTTTCCCACATAGCACTTCATTAGAAGAGTCACTAACACCACAAACAATCCAGCAGAAAAACCTGATCCATCTTACAACGCCGACTTCACTATTTTCTGCCCTTCACTAGTAAACCCCAATTTGGAGACCACAGTGCAATAAACATCGCTGGAGAAAAGAAGTCTTCCAGCATAAAACCAGCACAAAGCCTACAGTAGCTCCTTAAGCTCTCAAAATAAATTTTTTTTGTTTATAGGTGTCAAATTCCCAAGGACAAATAACCATCTCACTTTAATTTAATTTCCTGAACTGTAATTTATCTACTGAACACAGAGCTGATTAATTCCCATACGTATCAACCCATCAAAACCATTC